>Ga0209676_1002139_pt1 | contig 15036 bp, 14 predicted proteins | sample AraplaCvi_mLB_r2_FD_184282 | JGI IMG/M metagenome (GOLD analysis project Ga0209676, IMG submission 184282) | Arabidopsis root microbial communities from North Carolina, USA - plate scrape MF_Cvi_mLB_r2 (SPAdes) (version 2) | ecosystem: Host-associated > Plants > Roots > Endosphere | place: USA...
GAAAGAAGAGCCAAAGCGACGGATAAAAGGACCAAAGTGACGGATAGAATTCATAGCGATGGATAAAAGGGCCGAAGCGACGGATAGAATCATCAAAAACGTGGATAAAACCGCCAAACCGACGGAAGAACCGCCAAAACGACAGAAAAACCGCCAAACCGACGGAAGAACCGCCAAAACGACGGATAGAACCATCAAAATGCCAGATAAAACCGCCAAAGCAGCCAAAATAGAGATCCATATTTTATAAAGAGCCAAATTTTCTAGCACTTTATATAAAGGATGTTTTAATTTTTGAAATTTCTTCCGATATAAGTTTTAATCTGGAAATTTTAACGAACAGTAGAGGTGAATGATGTGAGGAGATCATTGGTTTTTCTAATAGACGGAAGAGAGCGTGAGCGGCATTTAAGGACGAAATTGCTTACGAATACTCCTCAAATAAAAGTGGAATCTGAGCTACCCCACATCTCTACAAAATTAACACAGGAGCAAATACATATAATGATGCAGGTCATTGAGGAAATTCGCCTTCAACCTTATAAAGAAAGACTATAAATGTAAGCGCCTTCTAAGCTATAATAGCTTAGGAGGTGTTTTATGATGAACGTGATATTTATCGAAGCGTTTTCAGGTACAGAGCTTTTACAAATGGTGTCACATGATGTGGCAGGCATATTAGCAGCGGCACAGGGGGAAAGTGTGACGTTCCCAGTTGGCCATTTTAAGTATGAATTTCATAATTTAGACTTTTATGAGGAAGATGGAGAAATACGACAAGAATTAGTCATTTATTTGAAGAAAGTATAATCATCGTATAGTACTTCTCAAAACGGCAGGGATAAATAGAGCAATTCATTTGCTTATATTTCAATCTGTAACTATAATAGTTACAACAGGTGGTGATACATATGGTGAACAGTCGATTTTCGGTAGCGATCCATATACTTTCGCTCATTGCAACAACATCTGATAAAAGCCAGCTGACATCTGATTATATCGCAGGGAGTGTTAATACAAATCCAGTTGTCGTGCGCCGAATGATCGGGGTATTGAAAAAAGCGGGTTTGCTTTCATCTCAATCAGGTATTGCAGGCTATGACCTATTAGTAGAGCCAAAAGATTTAACGCTATTAGCCATTTACCATGCGATTAATGGGCCACAGCAGCTATTTGCGATTCATGATGAGCCAAATCCAGATTGTACGGTTGGTCGAAAAATCCAATGTACTTTGGAAGATGTTTATACATCTGTCTGGCATGCAATGGAAGAACAGCTTCAAGCACAAACTTTACAGAATGTGTTAGATCAACTTCGTTAAATGACGAAGTCGGTCTTTTGTATCTAACCTGTAACTAAATCGGTTACAACTGAAAAATGGGAGGAATTATGAGTATGAAAATTGCAGTAATTGGCGCAACAGGGAAAGCAGGGCAAAAAATTGTAGAGGAGGCACTACAGCGAGGACATGATGTAACTGCGATTGTCCGTTCAGCTTCGAAAGTAACAACAAATATTCATGTTCTTGAAAAGGATGTTTTTGCATTATCTCAAGAAGATGTGAAAGGCTTTGACGTAGTCGTAAATGCGTTTGGCGCTCCTTTTGGTCAAGAGGAATTACATGCGAAAGCTGGCCGTCATGTAATTGATATTTTCACCGGCATTGATACAAAATTAGTTGTTGTCGGTGGTGCTGGTAGTCTGTTTGTCGATCCAGAGAAAACGATACGCGTAATGGATACACCAGATTTCCCAGAAATGTTTTACGCGACAGCTAAAAACCAAGGTGAAAATTTACATGACTTGCAACAATCCACTATTACTTGGACATTTTTAAGTCCATCTGCTTTCTTTGATCCAGAGGGTCCACGTACAGGTAGCTATACGGCTGGAGAAGATCAATTATTAGTGAACGATGCTGGAGAAAGCTATGTCAGCTATGCAGATTACGCCATTGCGGTATTAGATGAAATTGAAAAACCTAAGCATGTAAACAGCCGATTTACAGTGACTTCTAATAAATAATTAAGAAATCGAGTATAAAGTAAGTGTATTATTAATTATTTCATTATAATAATTTATGTTAAAGACAGAATGACGCATTTATGTTGATTCTGTCTTTTTCCTTTAATACCTATAAATTTTGAGGATGTTATATACTATTTTTAAAAATGGGAAACAAGGGGGAGAATAAACAATGGAGATATGTTTAGTTCGACATGGAGAAACAGATTGGAATAAGGAAGGGAGATTACAAGGGCGTACGAACATTCCTTTAAATCAAGCAGGAGTTGATCAAGCAAATGAATGTGCTAATCATTTGTCGACAACAAATTATGATTTGATTATTACAAGTCCATTACTTCGTGCAAAACAAACAGCTGAAATCATTTCAGAAAAAATGTCAGTACCGATTTTAGAAATGAATCATTTTATTGAGAGAAATTATGGTGATGCAGAAGGATTGACAGTTGTGGAACGTACATCTAAATTTCCTAACAGAAATTACCCTAATCAAGAACCAAGAGATAGCTTAACGAAGCGTGTAATGGAAGCACTACATTTTATTTATCAAAGTGAGAAAGATAAAAGAATTATTTTAGTATCACATGGAGGAGTGATAAATGCTATTTTAGCAGCTATTTCAAATAATGAAATTGGTTCAGGTAAAACAAAGTTAGGAAACGCCTGCTTATCTGAAATTAAATTTGAAAAAGATAAATGGACGATTCAATACTATAATCAAACTAGTCATTTGTCTATGATGAGATAAGTTGTATTAATTAGGCTCATCAACAAAAATTGTGGATGATATTTGTTAAAACGTATGCCATATAGGGGTTGATCTTCGTTACGGCTGGGTGACTCCTAGGGGATTAGCGTCGAGGGCACTGAAAAAGTGGTTAGATAAAGGAAGTAGCGAATTTTTTCTCTACTTCCTTTTCTTTTTCATCTATAATTATTAGTATACTGTTCATTTTAGGTGGTGCTTTTTATGCTTTCCAAACAAGAAACGCTTGCTCTTAGTCCTCATATGGCAATCTATGATTTAGTTGTGCCAAAAGATAATATGCTTCGTCAAATGAAGGAATTAATTGATTTTACTTTTGTTTTAGAGGAATTAGAGACTAAATATTGTCTAGATAATGGTCGTTACGCTATTTCACCTATTCGTATGTTCAAATATTTATTACTTAAGGCAATTTATGATATTTCTGATGTTGATGTAGTAGAACGTTCTAAATATGATATGTCCTTTAAATATTTTTTAGATATGGCACCAGAAGAAGGTGTTATTGAGGCAAGTTCTTTAACAAAATTCCGTCGATTACGTTTACAAGATGTCCAATTGTTAGATTTACTCATTCACAAAACCGTAGAACTAGCTATTGCACAGGGTGTTTTAAAAAGTAAAACATTGATTGTAGACGCAACACATACGAAGGCACGCTACCAACAGAAGTCCCCGAAAGAGTTTTTACAAGAGAAATCAAAACAGGTACGAAAAGCCGTGTATCAATTCGATGAAACAATGAAATCAAAATTTCCCACTAAACCGACTTCTCAAGATATCCAAAAAGAAGTGGACTATTGTCACCAAGTCATTCAAATAATAGAAGAAAATAAGGCTATTGCTCAAATACCAAGTGTACAAGAAAAAGTAAATGTCCTCAAAGAAGTTATTGAAGATTATGAGCTTAAAATAAATTACTCAGCTGATCCTGATGCACGTGTCGGTTATAAATCTAAAGAGAATCCTTTCTTTGGTTATAAAACACATTTGGCAATGAGTGATGAAAGACTTATAACAGCAGTAGTTGTAACAACAGGTGAAAAAAGTGACGGGAATTATTTACAAGAGCTAGTAGAGAAGAGTGAGCAAGCAGGCATAGAAGTGAACACCATTCTTGGAGATACAGCGTATTCTGGTAAAGAGAATTTATTATACACAAAAAAGAAAGAGATTCAACTCATTTCAAGGCTACATCCTGTTATTACGAACGGTCAACGGAAGCAAGAAAGTAAGTTTGAGTTTAATAAAGATGCCGATTTATATGTGTGCCCTGCTGGACATTTAGCAAAGAGTAAAAGTATTAAAAAGCGTAAGAATTCCACGCAAAATACACAATTAAAATATTTCTTTGATATAGAAAAATGTAAAGTTTGTCCTTTAAAAGAAGGGTGTTATAAAGAAGGAGCGAAAACAAAAAGTTATTCGGTTTCTCTTCTGTCAAATGAACACATAGAACAAGAAGTGTTTCAGGAAACGGAATCCTTTAAACAATTGGCAAAAGAACGCTATAAAATCGAAGCAAAGAATAGTGAAATAAAAAACAGACACGGGTATAATCAAGCAAACGCCACGGGTCTATTTGGTATGCAAATACAAGCAGCCGCAACGCTATTTGTCGTGAATATGAAGAGAATTTTAAAACTAATGAACGAAAAAAGCAAAGAATAATGAAAGAAATCGGACGACCCCTTCCTAAAAAAGGATGAAATGGCGCCCGATATTTTTTTTGAGTTAAAAAATTTTAATTTTGATGAGTTTTTCAGTGCCCTCGATTAGCGTCACAGATGAGACCCTGGAGCGAGCATACAGAGGAACGAAGGCTAAAAACATCACGTCCTGTGATAACGCCTTCGTGACCTACATCGTGTAGGCCCAAGCGGCTCATCGAACGCCCCCTGGAAGCTCTGCTCTGCGCGAAAGCGAAGCGTCAGCGGCAAAGCGCCCAGTCGGAACGGAAATCAAGTACACGTTTTGGTGAAGATTCATTAATTAAGCGTTTTGGCACAATTTTCAAGATGGTTGACTAAATTTGGTGCACCTCTCTTGTTATCTTTACTTTAGCTGTTCGAATTAATTGCCGATATTTTTTTGAATTTTCGAGAAAATTCCTTATCTATGCATCAATTCTTCTTTTGAATGCGATATTTACTGTATATTTATGTTAATAGTAGCGCTCAGTTTATGAATTTTTCATTTTACAGATAAATGACTGTTTACAACACGGCATTTATTAGCTACTATCAAGTGTGAGTAAAACATCAAAGGAGACGACAATTATGTCCACACAACGTATTGAAAAAGACTTTTTAGGTGAACGTGTATTACCAGGCAATGCTTATTACGGAATTCAAACGCTTCGTGCAACTGAAAATTTCCCAATTACAGGTTACACGATTCACTCTGCTCTTATTAAAGCAATGGGTATTGTAAAAAAAGCAGCTGCATTTGGTAATATGGAGGTACACTTACTTTCAAAAGAAATCGGAGATGCAATTGTCGAAGCTTCACAAGAAGTTATTGATGGCAAGTGGGATGCAGAATTTATCGTAGACCCAATCCAAGGCGGTGCTGGCACATCTATTAATATGAATGCCAACGAAGTCATTGCTAACCGTGCCTTAGAGATTTTAGGTAAGGAAAAAGGGGACTACCATACAATTAGCCCAAACAGCCATGTTAATATGTCACAATCTACAAACGATGCTTTCCCAACAGCTATTCATATTGCTGTGTTGAATTTGATAGATGAATTACTTCTTACAATGGAAAATATGCAAGCGGTGTTCCACCAAAAAGCGGAGCAATTTGCGCATGTTATTAAAATGGGTCGTACGCATTTACAAGATGCTGTGCCGATTCGATTAGGACAAGAATTTGAAGCATACTCTCGTGTTATCAGCCGTGATATTGTTCGCATTCGTCAAACTCGCCCAAATTTATATGATGTGAATATGGGGGCAACTGCTGTTGGTACAGGATTAAATGCATTCCCTGATTATATTCAATCAGTAGATGTTCATCTTGCTGAAATTTCAGGTTTGCCACTTAAAGGCGCTTCCCATCTAGTGGATGCAACACAAAATACAGATGCTTATACAGAAGTATCAGGCGCATTAAAAATCTGTATGATTAACATGTCGAAGATTGCCAATGACCTTCGTTTAATGGCTTCAGGTCCACGTGCTGGCTTAGGGGAAATCATTTTACCAGCTCGTCAACCTGGTTCGTCTATTATGCCAGGGAAAGTAAATCCTGTTATGCCAGAGGTTCTTAACCAAGTTGCTTTCCAAGTAATTGGTAATGATCATACAATTTCATTAGCATCTGAAGCAGGACAATTAGAGTTAAACGTAATGGAGCCTGTACTTGTTTTCAACTTAATTCAATCGATTAGTATTATGAATAATGTTTTCCGAGCATTTACGCAAAATTGCTTAAAGGATATTGAAGCAAACGAAGATCGCATGAAAGAATATGTGGAAAAAAGCGTTGGCGTACTAACAGCAGTAAACCCACATATTGGTTATGAAGTAGCTGCACGACTTGCGCGTGAAGCAATCCTAACTGGTCGTTCTATTCGTGAGCTTTGCCTTGAACAGGGTGTATTAACAAAAGAGCAATTAGATTTAATTCTAGATCCATATGAGATGACACATCCAGGTATTGCAGGATCAAGTATTATGAAATTAAAATAATGTTTATAAAAGCACTTTGTGAGAGCAAAGTGCTTTTTATATGTCTTTCACCTTACAAAAGTTGGACTTTTTTTCTGTTAATTTTAGGATAATTCGACTATAATAAGTACGTTGGAATAATATTATAGTTGGAGGAGATTAGTATGAGTTTACGAAAAAGAAGTGTCATTGGCTTTACTATTTTAAATGTTCTAATGATTGTTATTTTAGTTATAGATCTAACAAATATTAGATCATTAGAATGGCTATCTACTGTTTTAACGATGCTAGGGATTACTATAACAATATCCTATATATTCTATGTAAAATATAAAATTATTAAGCCGATTAATGAATTAGCAGCATCTGCTCAAGCGATAGCTGAGGGGAATTTACATACTGCTCCTATTGAAGTGAATTCCAATGATGAAATTTCAAAGTTAGCTAAAGCGTTTCTAGAGATGGATGAACAAATACATACGATGACTCAAAAAATTGCGAGTAGTTCTACAGACCTATCATCGAGCATCGAGGAGCTATCAGCAAGTACAAATGAAATTACGATTGCCATTGATGAGGTTGACTCACAAGTAGGGAAAACGACAGAAGGTCTTAAGCAAGCTGCACAGTCTGCTAACGAAAGTGCCATTTCTATGCAGGAAACAGCTGACGGCATTGAACGCATTACCGTGGCAACGCAAGACGTATTTGATCATGCAAAAGAAGCAAATGAAATTGCGGGTAACGGAGCGGAAATTTTACACGTAGCTAAAAATCAAATGGAATTTATTTCAACTTCTACTGAAAAAACAAGCGAATTGATGCAACAATTATCTAGCAAAATGACGGATATTAAATCCATGACAGACATGATTACCGCTATTACAGATCAAACGAATTTGCTTGCATTGAATGCAGCGATTGAAGCAGCTCGTGCTGGAGAACATGGTAAAGGCTTTGCAGTGGTAGCGGAGGAAGTTCGGAAATTGGCAGAGCAATCCAAGCATTCGGCTACCCAAATTGTCGAGCTAGTAGTGGGCATTGAAAGCGATACAAAACAAGTAGCAACTTCTGTCGAAGAGGATTTGAAAAACGTTCAACAGGGTGTCTACGTCATTGATGAGGCTACAAAATCATTTGGTACGATCTCTCAGCATGTTAGCAAAATGACAAACCAGCTAGAGGATATTTCTGCCACAGCTGAAGAGCTTTCAGGTAGCGCGAATGAAGTGACAAAATTAGTATCAACGATCGCCAATGGAATGGAAAGTTTGTCTAACTATACAGAAGTCGTTCTGCAATCAGTAGATGAGCAAAGTGCCTCCATGCAAGCGGTCAATACGGTGGTATCACAAGACTTATGTGAACAAGCAGAAAATTTACAAAAGCTTACACAGCGATTTAATGGACAATAATGTGTGATGAATGAAATATAAAAAAGGCTATTTTGCAGGGATAGATTATCTGCAAAATAGCCTTTAATTTGATTAACCGTTGTGATCAACTTTTCCGCTACCTTCGCTTAATACTTTGAATTAACTACAGGTGTGTTGATTAACCATTTTTATCCACCCTAATTAAATTAGAAGGATCTGATTTCCGCTACGGGCTACTCGCTTTGTCGCTGACGCTTCGCTTTCGCACAGAGCAAGGCTTCCTGCGGGCGAGCGTCGAGTAGCCCTACGCTACAAACTCTTCATCATAACATTTGGTTGATTTCTTTGATAGAAAGAGCTTTTTATACTAACCTCACTTGGTTTCGATAAAAGCCCAAATAATTTCGATAAAATGAGATTTTGTTTCGATAAAAGCCCAAATAGTTTCGATAAAGAGCGATTTTGTTTCGATAAATCTTCAAAGTATCCCTATAAAACGAACGAAAGTAGCTTTAGCGATTCTGTTTTAGGGTTTGACACAAAATAGCAACAAGAAAAACCCTTTCATCGATCAATAATAAACCTATTTTTCCTAATCAACACGCTTGAATTAACTATTAAATAAGCCGAAAAAATCAGTTTTTATCGTAATTAATATTATGCTAATCATAAACATCATTTCTGCAATAGTAGCAACAACATCTTTTTTATTTTCCGCGTATTTCCATTCCATAAATGCTCGTAACATTTCAGAGGATACTAAAAAGGCAATAATGATAAACCATGGCTTAAAATAGAAAGCAATTCCAACAGTATCATTATTACTCATATAATACGAACTGATTACTATTAGAATCATATATATTATTCGTACAAACCTATCTAGTTTTTTATGTCTTTCGTTAATGTAATCATAAGAAAACCATTTCTTTCTCTCAACACCTAGCAACTTTCTAATTACAAATTCAAAAATACTAATTATTAAAAGTAGCACAACTAGAAAAAGTACTAAAGTTCCTAGTTCGATGTTAATATTATTCAATTTCAGTCACCTCTCAAACCTGCTCTATTAATGGGGAATATTCCCCTAAAAATAGGTTATGTCTAAGCTAGTTACAATGACATGTGTAACTTGAATTCAGTTGTATATGCCTTAGATTAATGTGTTATTGCTAGGATAATAGCTCCAGATTATTTATGCATTCTTCTTGCTTGACTGACTTTTTGAAAATATTTGATATATAAAGTCACGCCATATATGCACATTAAGACACTCCAAAAGCATCTTTTATGATCCCCATCCCGTCTTTTTCTAAAAACTAACTGAAAATTTTATCTGTAAAGAAAGTGTAGCACAGTAGATAATGATTTGGTAGTTAATTGGATAATCTGAAACAAATTGAATTGACCGATTTATGCAAAAATATTAGGTGGAATCTCCAAAGAAAGGATTCGAAACATACAAGGTGTTTAGGAGTATTTATAGAATAGAATAAACATAGCATTAAAGAAAATTGAGCCGAAAAGTATTTAAGGAGGGGATGTAAATAATAACATTTATCGTATTATTTAGTCCTTTATATGCAATATTTATTTGGCAATTCTTCAAACCAGAGAAAGCAATTTTAAACGGACAAGTAACGCTATTTCGATATTTTAAAAATAAGGATGCAATTGAAGGACAGAAACGCAAAAATTTTAAAGGAGATGTTACCGAGAAAGAAATTGCACAAGTAAAAACTAGTTCTATTATTGGTATTGTTGGTTTAATCATATTTTTAATTTTTATAAGCCAAATATGAATTTTTTTGGTTAATGTAATTATTTGGAACATTATTATATGTTTTTTAATCTGTTATTTTTGTTATAATATTTTTAAAATGGTAATGTGAGGAATTTTCAATGGGGATAAATTTTAATAGCTTTTTCAGAGAAGAATTGTCAGTACAAGATATTCAAGTAGCTATGGAACAGGGAGAAATAACATCTAAAGAATTAACGATGTATTATTTGCACAGAATCGCTAAATATGATCAAGATGGACGAAAAATTAATTCTATGCTTGAAATTAATCCTGAAGCGATATTTATTGCTGAAGCGTTAGATGATGAAAGAGTAACTAAAGGTGCAAGAGGGCCTTTACACGGAATTCCGGTTGTTTTAAAAGACAATATTGAAACGAAAGATTTTATGCATACTAGTGCAGGTGCTATGGCATTAGAAAATTATCTAGCGAAGCAGGATGCGTTTTTAGTAAAAAAGCTACGCGAAGCAGGGGCAGTTATTTTAGGGAAAACAAATATGACTGAATTAGCAAACGCAATGTCGAGTACGATGTGGGCGGGGTATAGTTCTCGTGGTGGGCAAACACTAAATCCTTATGGAGATCCAGATCTTTTTGTGGGTGGATCTAGTTCTGGATCCGCAGTCGCAGTAGCATCGAATTTTTCTGTTTTATCAATTGGAACGGAGACAGACGCATCGATTCTAAGTCCTGCTACTCTAAATTCAGTAGTCGGCATAAAACCGACTGTTGGACTAATTAGCCGACGAGGCATTATTCCATTTACATATTCTCAAGACACAGCTGGACCATTTGCAAGAACAGTGACAGATGCAGCTATTTTATTGGGCGTATTAACAGGAGTAGATCAAGATGACGTTGCTACATATAAAAGTGAAAGAAAAATACACCAAGATTATACAAAATTTTTAGATGCTACAGGTTTGAATGGTGCTAGAATTGGTGTGTATAATTACGCCTTAAAAGAGTACTATGAGTCAGAGGAGTATGATGAAACACTTTTTAATAATGCAATTCAGGTTTTAAGAGAGCAAGGAGCCATTATTATTGAAGATATCGAAATCCCTTCTTTTCATAGAGATTGGAAATGGGGTGTGGGGCGATATGAATTAAAACATAGTTTAGATAATTTCCTTATAAATCTACCATCTCATTTGCCTGTACATTCTATCTCTGAGCTAATTCAATTCAACGAACGTTCCAAAGAAAAGTGTTTGAAATATGGCCAAGATAAATTGGAATTGAGAGAGAGTTTATCAAATACTTTAAGAAATCCTGAATATTTACATGCAAAAATAGAAGATTTGTATTTTGCTCAAGATCAAGGAATTGATTTTACATTAAAAAAATATGAATTAGATGCGATTATCTTTCCATCATATATAGGTTCAACAATTAGTGCAAAAGCTGGTTATCCCTCTATTGCCGTTCCAGCAGGGTATATGGATAATGGCAGACCGTTTGGCATAACTTTCGCAGGAACTGCATTTAGTGAGGATGTTCTAATAAAACTCACATTTGCATTTGAACAAGCAACTAACTTCCGAAAAGCGCCGAGGTTGTAATATATTCCTTAGTAGGTTATAAAACTAGAAAAACGAGCTTGAAATTTCCAAACGAACACGTCTTTTTAGGAAGTAGTATTCACTGATATGCAAAGCGATTGTGGGGGAAAAACAAAAGGACTTGTGCACATGAGTTAAATCATACGCACAAGTCCTATTTTGATGGATATGTTGTTCATTCCTGTTTCGGGAGTTGAAAGATACAAAATTGCACCTTTTATTGCACTTGTTGAATCGCTTCATCAGATTTTTTTATCAAATCACCTATTTTTGCAAATATATAAACGAATCCATAGGTAATAGTGAAGTAGATGAATTTATTAGCAATATCACTAAATTGTACAAGTGAAAAATTAGATACCATTAAATCCATATAAAAGAGAAACAAGGTAAATTGAATAATTTGAATCAAAAAATAGATTCCCTTATTTTTCATACCTATATGGAGGGCAAATGATTCTAATACAATGCTTATTGGTATTAAAAGAATAAAACCAATGATGATTCCAATTGATAAAAAAATCGAGCTATATATGCTTGTGAATTTAAAATCTAGAACAAGACTAGCTACATATTGAACGCCCATTAGTAAACTAATAATAATGGCTAACACAGCAACCAAAAAAACAGGAATTAAAAAATAGTCTCTTGTTTTCATAATTTTTAGTCAAACCTTTCTTAGCATTATTTCACGATTGAATTGAAATACTGAAAACTGCGTACGTTTACTTACTTCTCGTAGCAATTAACATTCTAAGTTTGCGTAAGCCTAAACCAAGGAAGTTCCTATGCAAAAAACATATAAATCAATACACCTTTAAGGTTCATAATTACTCCTCGTTATTCCCTTTACTTAACACACTGTAAATTATATCCACAAAGGAATCATAACATAGCAGAGCATTAGTTGGTAGTTTAATGGTAAATTCGCATCTGCAATTGTTGCAAGTGACAGTAGCACCTGTGCGCGTTTAGAATGAAGTAGGGGATTCATTTACACAAGGTTTTCTAATTATTTGCTACAGGAGCGGTTAATATAAAAATAGGACTTGTGTGTAATTTTATGCACAAGCCCTATGGTTGTTGTGTGATGGGTTATTGTTGAAAGGTAGTTTCATTATTGGTGCCATTCATATTTATATAACTGATGTAATTCGGATTTATATAATAAAATAATGAAATCATTTCCATTATGGTGTTCACCATAGTAATAATAGTCCCCAACTTCTGCTTCAACATCATATTGATTAAAAATATCAACAATTTCTTTAGAATTTTGACGAATATCAATTGTTTTTTTTATGAATTGCGCTATTTTATTATTTGCATCAGATATTTCATTGGAAGTAAGTTTTATTAAGCCTGTATTACTAAAATCAATCGGTTTTGAATAATCGAATAATGCAAACCATTCCCCATCACCTTGAAAACTAGCGTCTGTTGTTAGTAAATTTTTTTTCTCATCTGCTTTAGGTAAATAAATGTCCCAATTACTTTCGAGTACTTCATATTCATTTGGGAGTAGGCTATTAATTAGTAAAGTACACCCTGAAAACAATAATCCAATTGCTACAAAAAACGTAATTAACCATTTTTTCACAAAATCACCTCGATTTAAAGACGAATGCCTTTTTACATGGTTGCATGCTGTAACTAATGGTAGGCCAATTCCTTTCCTGGTGGCTTATGGAGCTGAATACGAGCGCAAGAAAATGCTACAACTTCTTGCGGTTGCCAAAGCACAGGGGAAACATTTAGGCAGAACGCAATTAAACCTTAACTCGTTGACAAAGCAACAACGAGAAGACTTAAAGCTAACTATCATTGCCTGGAAATCGAAAGAATTGTCAGGAGTGTATAATTAATGGGGATCTTAGGACTGAAAAAGAGTTTTTGCTACAAGATTATCAAAGAATGCAAGGAAACAATTCAAAGAGAAACGATTGATTCATGGGGCTTTGCTGTATGTTTACTAAGAATCATTCACACAAGCTATCTAATTTCATTGCTAGAGCCATTTATGAAGCTATGGGAGCTTTTATGAATGCATAACGAAAAGGCTCTGTGTGTAATTTTACGCACAAGCCTCTTAATTGCTGTGTGAAGCGGGGTAAGGAGTGATTGATTATAGCCCCATATCTAATTAGTTGAAATATAACCAACCTTTTCTAGTAATTTCAATGTCGTATAATTTAAATTTGGGAGTTTGTCCAAAGGGAAATATTCTAAATTTTTACTTTCCTCATTTTGTGTAATAATGCCTTTTACAGCAATTGCTTTAAAAATTGCCGTAGCATTATAAATTTCATCCCCATGTGGAAATTTATAATATAACTCTCTCCCTGAAGCTAAGCCAAGCAATTTCAATTCTTGGGCGATTAAGCCTGTTTCCTCATACAACTCTTTTTGAGCAGTTTCTTCAAAACTATCTCCAATTTCCATTCCACCACCTGGAAGCCCCCAATCATTTGTATCTGAACGTAATTGCAAAAGTATTTCATTCTTTTCGTTCAAAACAATGATTGCGGAACCTGGTGCAATAATAGGACTTGTTCCAACATATTGTCGTAAAGATTTTATATAATTCATTGTTTCCTCCAATTGTTCTTTTCTTAACAAAGTGAAAAATTCTATCTGTAAAGAATCATAACATATCAAAATTTTTGTTGGTAGATAAATGGTAAATGTGTATTGAAGAAGATTAATCTTTACAGCTGGCGAGACGATGAGATCTAAATAGTTTCAACTTTGAGATAGCCTACATAAGTAACTATTGCGATCTCCTAGAGCCTCTTACAAAGCCTGTGAGGATTGAGAATGATTTAGAAGAAGGTAGTCTATGATTGCTAAGTGTGGAACTAAGGGAGCGTATTGTGTGAAAGTGTTAAAGCATAACAAAAGGACTTGCATATATGAGATTCAATCATACATACAAGTCCTATACTTATTGAATTAAAGCTCCCCGTTTGTTAAAAACTTTTGAAATTATGACTATAAAAGTCACTGGAATAATCCAATTACCCACACAATTAGGTAAATTGGCATTGCAACTATTAACATACCAGCAATTAAGTACCCCAGGCATTTTAATACAACCTTTATAACATCGTATACTGCACCGGCCAAGTCTTCAATAAACTTTGCGATATGAATCCACCTCTTTACTATCTCTTTTTAAGTGACTACTTTAAAGATATTTTCGTACGTTATAAATAGCATGAAGCCTATAAAACAACTGAGAAGATTTAGGATAAAGTCATGTAACATTGATATGTATATAATAAAAATTCATTTCCAATAAATTTTAAACATCCTTGAAAATTCCTATCCTTCACTTATTTTACTGAAAATGTTTCGTTAAAAATTGTAACATAGCAGAATAATTGATGATAGAGGAAAAGTAGATGTGTAGATTTAAAGAAGCGCTTAGAGGGAGCTTAGAGACTGTGATCATTGATAGGGGAGTAGAGGAATCACTGACACAGGATGTACCCACGCGTACCAGGAGAATATCCGCGAAATCAGGGCGAATACCCGCGAAGCCAAAGCAAATACCCGCGGAACCAGAGCGAATCATAGCTGTCAACTTTAGATTTAAAAACATCTATTTGATATTTTTTTTTAGAGGAACGATGAGTTTCACTTCTGTTGAAAGATGGAATAGTATTTTTAGGCAATACTAAATAAACCACCCTGTTTGATATGGTTATATTTGGTAATTTCTATTCAGAATTGAAGGCGTTTAAAGGCGGTCCCCTTGGTGGATTTTGGTTTCCTAGCTGTTTTAAGAAGTAAACGGGTGGCCGCTTGGACTAAGTCTTT
>Ga0209676_1002141_pt1 | contig 15013 bp, 23 predicted proteins | sample AraplaCvi_mLB_r2_FD_184282 | JGI IMG/M metagenome (GOLD analysis project Ga0209676, IMG submission 184282) | Arabidopsis root microbial communities from North Carolina, USA - plate scrape MF_Cvi_mLB_r2 (SPAdes) (version 2) | ecosystem: Host-associated > Plants > Roots > Endosphere | place: USA...
GTGCGCTTGCCTGAGCCAATCCTCGAACCACTCAACAGGCAACCTCACGTCGTTGAGGTTGAGCACGCGTAGTTGCTCAAACGTGTAGGTGTTGGCCAGGAAGAGATCCCATTGGACGTCGACATCAGCAAGGATCGGTAGAAGAAGATCGATCTCAGCCGGCGCATCCACGTCCATGAAATGGCACCAGAACTGGTCGCACCATTCCGCTATCTCTTTGTGCGTATGTGGTGCGCTGTCGGGAATCGTGCCCCAGCGCAGCGCTTCCAACACCGACTCCCGGGTATGAGGTAGCTCCAGGATATTCCTCTTCGAAATGGCTGCTTTGGGTCGAAAGCGGACATTAGCAGCCCTGCCGCGGGCCGTCCCATCCCGTCCGCTATCGGCCAGACGCGGACTCTCCGGACTGGCGGCAATCCTCTGACAGCTCGGCGTACCTGTCCCGCGAAATCTCGATGAGCTTCGAAGCGCTATGACCGGTGCTGCTCTTCGGCATCAGCGTCACTTTTGCCTGGTGTGAACCGGAAACAGCTTCGACAAGCACGGGCTTGTAGCCTGGGGCCGTAACGCCGAACTCGAACGGGAGCGCATCGGCACCACCAAGTGCAAAACACCCGGACTGGGATGTGTGTGCCTGGTAGTGATACAGGCGCACGCTGGCATTGGAGATAGGTTGCCTGGACACGCCATCCTCAACCGTCCCGACCATATAGCCCGCGGGGTGGCACGGCACGAAATAGCAGCAGCCGCCGAGTAGCGGCACGGCGCCAAGCAACAAGATCTTCGAATGCGATGACGTCAAAAACCCCCCTCGATCGCTGTTCGACCCGCGCAGTGTCCGCCGTGGGTCGAAAGCGGACATTAGCAGCCCCGCTGCCGGCCGTCCGGCCGAACGTCCGCTATCGGCCAGACGCGGACACCGGCGATTTCCAGCATCAGTCGCCGGAACGAGCTACCAATGACGTCCTCGCTTGCTCTAGCTGTGCTGTGTAGTCCGCCGAGAAAGGCGCAGCAAGCTGCCTTTGCAAAGCCGCTTCTAGTGCCCAAAGAGCGTTTCGCTCTGGTATATCGACGCCGTCCGTAAGCCGGCCCGAGGCAAGCAGTTCGAACAGCACCAAGGCTTCGTCTTCTTCCAAGGTTACTTGTGTTGGCATGCCTATCCCCGCTGCAGCCCGTGGCCGGGCTCAATTCTGCCGACGGACTGAATGCACGCTTTGGGTCGAAAGCGGACATAAGCATCCGATCTGGCCTCCGCCCTGCCCCAAAAGTCCGCTTTCGGCCAGGAGCGGACACTGATGCCCTTCGGCATGAGCATGAAGCGGCCCGATTGCCCGAGAACGGAAACCTGATAGCACTAGCTGTGCCCGTGCACCCGCCATAGTGCTTCGAATGTTTCCGCGGCGACCGACTGGGCATCAAACTGTGCGTCGCAGTTGATCTCGTCTATGGATGGTAGCGGTTCAAGACTGAGGGCTGCGCCCAAAGTGGCGCTCTTCTCCGAAGCAAATCCAACACGTCCATCGGTGTAGAACTCAAGCTTCCGCACCTCCCAGCGATCCTCGTCCAGCTCGGATACTAGGCGTGATGGATCATCAGGGTTGGTGTGGTGCCATTTCACGTCGATGTAGAACACGCCACCTTCCCCGACTGAGTGTCCGCTTTGGGTCGGAAGCGGACATTAGCACCGCGGGCGGCGTCTTAGACCAGCCGACGTCCGCAATCGGCAGAGCGGGCGTTCGCGCTAGGTTCCCAGGATCCCGCGCAGCCCTCTTACGACAAGAGATCCGAATACGACTGCGCCAAAGATCCAGAAAGCGACTTGAAGCCAGTACCTGACTGGAGCGTCTGCGCGATTGGTTGTGCCGAAGCTGAGGACGGTGGGGGACTCGACCGTGCCACTTCGCAACGCCTTGATTCCGAGCCACAAGCAATGCATCGCCAAGCCAGCTACAAACGCGAGCCCCAGGTAGAACCAGATGTCTCTCACGGAATGTCCGCTTCGGGTCGAGAGCGGACATTAGCACCGTCTTAGCCGGCTCGCCGAGCCCAGCGTCCGCTAACGGCCAGCAGCGGTCCAACGCCGTCGATATGCTCGAGCCGTGCCGGCGTCGACCTGGACGAATGGCCAGGTGACGACCGGCTGTTACTACAGAAGTTGCTTTTGCGAGCCGCTTCGACGATTCCGGTTGAGTATCCGCGGAAAGTGGAAATGCCAATTCGAACGCGGTGTCTGTAAATGCGCTCTACCATCATATGCGCCTGCATCGGCTCGCCAAGCGTAAAGACCGCAATGATCCGCCTTCCCGGATCCGCAATCTCATGAGTGAGCATCCCGAACCGGCTGGCGAAGCGCTCAACCCCACGAATTGCCTCCACGTCGTCCTCGCACACCTGGACAGAACCAAGCTCGAATATTTCAGGCTTGTCGCCATTGGCTTGCGGGTAATAGGGAGTGTGCTCGGGGTCCGAGCCGAAGCATGCCGTAAGCATTAACGGGAAGACACCTGTCAAAAGCATCAATCGCGACATGACTGTTATCTCTTGCACCGCCGACGGCAGTTCGCGGCACTTTCCCCGCCGCTTGAACAGGAGGTTATCGACGGCCGCGCGTTGCCTGGATTCGGAGCCAGTCTCGCGTCTGTAAGTGCGCTCTTCATGGGGCGAGTGTGAAGTCGACGTGTCCGCTATCGGCCGGGAGCGGACCTCGCACCTGTCATGCCTTCCAGACGCGCCGGAGAGCCGTCCCGCCCGACCGTCCGCTATCGGCCAGAAACGGACGTTATCCGAACATCCGTTTCGATCGCCCGACAACTGCCCTCGCCGGACGTCGTCTCACAGGTCGCCGTGCACCGTGATGTTCGGCCCGGGCACGTCATACAGCTGCCCTTGGTTGTCCTACGGTAGTTGTCCAGATTGTAGAGTTGCCTGTGCTCCAAGCGGACAAGCAGGTTGCTGCGATCGATCCAATGAGTCTCGACCCTACCGGGGTCCCCTCCGTGCGTGCTCGCCCTCATCGAAGCGACCCAATGTTCACGCAGCGCTTCGCAGCTCTCTTGCTGATCTTGTGCGACGACCGCGGTCAATATGTACGTTGAAGTCGAGGCTCCGCAGCCACATTCCCGCGTTACGGCTTGTACTTACCGTCGGGTGATGTCGCCACGTCAGTGAGGAGATCGTCCCGGCAGCCGAATATCGTGTCCACGCAGCCCGCGAGCAGAAACGGCGTGATAACGAGGGAAAGCCTGGCCTTGTCGACCGCCGACTTGAGAATCGAGATCTTCGCTGCAGAGACTATGCCCCGTGCTTCCTTGCCCATATGTGCGCCTTTCGAATGAGGAACCCGGAGACATGCGATGTCCGCTTTGGGTCGAAAGCGGACATTAGCATCGCCAAAGCGGGCTCGGCTGGCCGAACTTCCGCCATCGGCCAGGAGCGGACATCAGAAATCCTGATCGGTTCCGGGATAAACCTCGCTGTGCCATATAGAGCCATCTTCTCTGTACCAGACGTATCGTCCCACGCGCCTTCCATTGGCGAACACGCCTTCCTCCTTCAGCTGACCCGTGTTCCACCAGCTTTTGTAGGGGCCGTTGAACTCGCCTCCCGAGACTGTCGCCAGCAAAGTTGGCGCCCCCGCTTCCGTCCACTGGCGTATCGCCCCATTCGGAACGCCGTCCACGTATTCGACTTCAGAGAACAACGCGCCGCTTTCCGTCCATCTCTGAAGAAGCCCGGCCTTCTTTCCATCCATTTCCGTCCAGCGCGACTCCAACTTGCCAGAGGGAAAGTGGTTTTCCACGAGTGTCGATATCGGAGGCATCGGAAGATCTCCCAGGGGTCGATGCCCGCTTCGGTCGAAAGCGGACATTAGCAGCGGCAATCCTTCCAGTGGCCTGCATCAGCGCCCCTGCTGGAAAGCCAACGACATCAACCGCAACGCCTCGCGCGAACGCCGGTCGTTGAGGCTGCTGTAAAGCATCACGTCCTGCGCGGGAATCGGAGGCAAGCGCAGCGCTTCGCCGATATCGACCGTACCCGAAGGCGCGGTGCGGCTCGCCATGATCGCGACCGCCATGCCCGCCGCCGCAGCGGCTCCGATGGTGGCGGCGCCTTTGCCGATGAAGATTTCCGTCCACTCGATTCCGGCCTTGTCCAGGACTCCCGTCGCCGCATTGCGAATGCGACAGGCCTTGCCCTGGGTGGCCAGCGGTAGCGGTTCGCCTTGGGCAGGCAGCCATCCCGGCGCGGCCACCCACGAGAACGGCTCGGCATAGACCGCCTTGCCTCGCTTGCGACGATCGTCCGGCCGCAACACCCAGGCAGCATCGATTTCGCCCTGGTCGTAGAGGGCCATGAGGTCGCGCGTTCCACCCACGCGCATCTCCACGCGCAGGCCCGGATCGTGCGCGTTGATGCGCCGCAGGAGCGACGGCAGTTCGCTGCCGAGCAATGCATGGTTCACGCCGACCACCAGCCTGCGTTCCTCGATGTCGAACGATGCGGCGGCGCGATCGTGGGCCTCGACCAGCTCACGCGCCGCATCGAGGAAGGCGAGCCCTTCGGCCGAGAGGCGGACGTGTCGCGGCGAACGTTCCATCAGCCGCCTGCCGAGCTGACTTTCCAGCTTGCCCAGCTTGATGCTGATGGCCGATTGCGTGGTTCCCAGCACGTCGCCCGCGCGGGTGAAGCTCTGCAGCTCCGCCGCCATCACGAAGGCCCGCACCGCGCCTATATCGAGGGGTTTCATCAAATCATTCGCTTTGGCAATGACAGATATCATCATAGATGCATTTATCGAATGACGGGTACAGCGTACGGTACACCTACTCCGCCAGAGCACGTCCGCCATGAAATCGATCCTCATCACGACACTCGCGATGCTCGCCAGCCTAGCCGCGCGCGATGCCCTCCCCGCCACGCCGGAATCGCCGCTACGCGGCACCTGGACGCTGGTGGCCGCCGAGAGACTCCTGCCGGATGGCGAGCGCGTCGCCGATTACGGCGCCTCGCCCACCGGGCGCCTGATCGTCGACTCGCAGGGGCGCTATTCCCTGCAGATATTCAAATCCGAACGCCTGCGCTTCGCCTCGGGCGACAAGGCACGCGGGAAGACCGACGAATACGAATCGGCCGTGCTCGGTTCCAGCACGCATTACGGAACGGTCGTGGTCGACGCGCAGCGGCATACGCTCAGCTTCCGCATCGAAGGCGCTTCGTTCCCGAACTGGGAAGGCGCGAACCAGCAGCGCGAATACACGCTGGCCGATGGTGTGCTGACGTACCGCGTGCCGCCCAGGCCTGACGGCGCGATCCCGATTTCCGTGTGGAGGAAGCTGGATTAGGCAGTTGCACGCAGCGCGAAGCGTGCATCGGCAATGCGATGCTTCCAACTTCGGGTCCGGTGCGAAGCGCGCCGCATCCGGCCCAGCGTAGTGGCACGGTTTTACGGTCGCAGGATGCACAATCCCGGGCTACGCCTCAGACCGGCCGTCCCGAATGAACCATGCATCCCATCCGATCCGCGTCGCCCTCATCGGATACGGCTTTGCCGCGCGTACATTCCATGCGCCACTGATGCGGGCCGTGCCACGCCTGTCGCTGACGACGGTCGCCTCCAGCCGTCCCGGGCAGGTACGGGCCGACCTGCCCGATGTCGCCGTCGAGAGCGATCCGATGCGCGCAGTGGTCGATGCCGACATCGACCTGGTCGTGATCGCCACGCCCAACGACACGCACTTTCCGCTGGCGCAGGCCGCGCTTCGCGCGGGCAAGCACGTGGTCGTCGACAAGCCCATGACGCCGAGCCTGACGGAAGCCATGGAACTGCTTGCAACCGCGCGGGCGCAGCGCCGGCTTCTTTCGGTCTTCCATAACCGGCGCTGGGACAGCGATTTCCTGACCGTGCGCCAGGCGATGCAGGACGGGCTCGTGGGCGACGTGCGGCATTTCGAATCGCGCGTCGAACGCTTCCGCCCCCAGGTGCGCGACCGATGGCGCGAACTGCCCGGTGCCGCGACGGGCTTGTGGTGGGACCTGGGACCGCACCTGGTGGACCAGGCGCTGTCCCTGTTCGGCTGGCCTGATGCCGTGCAGGCGAGCCTCGCGCGACAACGCAACGGCGCGACGACGGACGACTGGGCGCACGTCGTGCTGTCTTTCGGCGAGACGCGCGCGGTAATGCAAGTGGGGATGCTCGCGGCGATTCCCGGCCCGCGCTTCGTCGTGCACGGCACGCGAGGTTCGCTGATCAAGGCGCAACCCGACCCACAGGAATCGCAACTGCTCGCGGGAGTGCGTCCGGGCGATCCGCTATGGGGCGTCGATCGCGACCCGCTGCAATGGCGATGCGACGACGACGCCGTCCAGACGCGCCCCGCACTATCCGGCGACCAGTCGCGCTTCTACGCCGAACTTGCGGAGGCCATGGCGGGCAACGGTCCCAACCCCGTTTCACCCGAGGAGGCCATCGCCGTCATGGCGATCCTGCAGGCCGCCATGGACTCGGCAACGAATGGACGCAGCGTGGTGCCGCAGGCGCCGTGCTAGTGGATGCGCCGGTGCGTGCCGCGCGAGCTCAGGCCTGTAGCCGGCTATCGAGTGCAGCACTATCTTGCGTGGATCTGGCATGTCGCTTCCATTTCCGCTTCGGATCGTAAGCGGACATTTGCACCGCCCTGCGGCCTGACAGCGCCCATGTCCGCTAACGGCCAGTAGCGGTCGTTCACCTGCCTATCACGCAGCGAGGTCAAGGTGCCAACGGTTGGTTGGTTGGCCATGCCGGCAAAGTGAAGAACGCGCTACGCAGCCGAAACACGAGAGATCAGCGACACCCAGTCAAGTGATGGTCCACGGAACCCGGAGACATCCCATGCGCATCACCGCTTTTGTCCCCTTGATAGCAGCCTTCGCTCTGGCGGCCTGCCAGCGCGAGCCACAACCGGCACCGGAAGCCACGCCTCCCGCTTCCGCCGCCGCGTCGTCCGCCGAGCCGCCTGCTTCCTCCGCTCCGGCCCAGGCGCCAGCGCCGGACTCGATTCCGGTTAATGCCGACAACTTCGGGCGTGCGGCGACCGACCTCGCCTTTGCCGGTGTCGTGAAGGACGACGGCTTCGGCAAGTTCGAGCACAACCGCGAACTCACGCCATTGGACAGGCAGACGGTGGTGCGGCAGAACCGCGACACGCTTTATTCCGGCGCCGTGTTCGACCTGGACGCCGGACCTGTGACGATCACGTTACCCGATGTGGGCAATCGCTTCATGTCGATGCAGGTCTTTGATGAAGACCAGTACACCCACCAGGTCGTCTACAAACCCGGTCGCTACACGCTGACCAGGAAAGAGATCGGCACCCGTTATGCGATGGCCGCGTTGCGCATGCTGGTCAACCCGAACGATGCGGAAGACGTGAAAGAGGTGCACGCCCATCAGGATCAAGTCCAGGTGAGCCAGCCCGGCGGTCCTGGACAATTCGAAGTTCCCAAGTGGGACGTGGTGAGCCTGAAGAAGCTCACCGAGGCGCTGACCGTGCTCGGCGATTCGCTGCCGGACAAGAACCATATGTTCGGCAGCAAGGCCGAAGTCGATCCGGTGCGGCGTCTCATCGGCGTGGCGACGGCCTGGGGCGGCAACCCCGAGAAGGGCGCCATCTACCTCAACGTGACGCCGGAGAAGAACGGCGGCAATACCGTCTACCGGCTCACTGTGAAGGATGTTCCGGTCGACGGCTTCTGGTCGGTCACGGTATACAACGCCAATGGCTACTTCGAGGCCAACCAGCAGAATGCGTACTCGTTCAACAACATCACCGCGCAGAAGGCCGAAGACGGGTCGGTGACGGTGCAGTTCGGCGGCTGCGACGGCAAGGTGCCCAACTGCCTGCCGATTACTGCGGGCTGGAACTACATGGTGCGGCTGTACCGACCACGAGCCGAGGTCCTGACCGGCACCTGGAAGTTCCCGGAGGCCGCGCCTGCAACCTAGCCGGCATCCGCAGCCTGGACACCGATCCAGAATGTCCGCTCAGGATCGGAAGCGGACATTAGCACCGCGGCCGAGGGGCCGCTCGGCCCTATGGCCGCTATCGGCCAGAAGCGGACACTACTCGCTATTGCAAGGGATCCAGAAGGATGCGCTTTGCGAATGCCATGGCTTCAGCCTCCGTTTCGGCGTCGTAGACCTCGTAGGATTCGTTACGGAGTAGCGCTTTCCACGAGATATCACTCCTCCCGAAGGCTTGTCGCAGTTCTTCTTTGAGCCTTCCCGCCCGATTAGCTGTGCTCCGCACGTACATCCGAATCGCGGCATCTTCGGAAAGGCCAGCCTCGACGGTGAAGATGGTCTTCAATGCGTACTCAATCACTGGGAAATCGCTCACGTGAGTTCCTTTCGACTTCAAGTGAGGGGGCGATCTTCCGCCAGCGCCCATGATGTCCGCTTTGGGTCGAAAGCGGACGTTACCACCTGAGGCGGCTTCCCCCTGCCCCAATGTCCGCTAACGGCCAGGAGCGGACATTCGAGCTTGGACTATTTCGATATCATCCCGATCGAGCCCAACCATCTCTCCACGAGCGTCGGCCACTCGTCGATTGAAGATCCCGTAGCTCGCAGCCCGAATGCGTGCCCGCCCTTGGCGAACACGTGCATTTCCGCGGGAACTCCTGCTTTCCGCAGCTCTGAGTAGTAGACAAGGGAGTTCTCGACCGGGTCGATCGGGTCGTCCTGGGCGTGAAGCAGGAATGTCGGCGGAGTCTGACTGGTGATCTGGACATCCGGGTTGAGCGCGAACCCCTTCGCTGGCGCGGCAAGGTGTCCGGGATAGAGCGCGACGGCGAAGTCGGGACGACAGCTTTCCCGATCCGCCGCATCGACCTCCGGATACAGACGCTTGTCGAATTGCGTGCTCATTGCGACGACCATATGGCCGCCTGCCGAAAACCCCATCACGCCTATCCTGCGCGGATCAATGTTCCACTTATCAGCGTGGTGGCGAACCAATCCTACCGTTCGCTGTGCGTCCTGCAGTGCAGTCAGGCAATTCCGATAGGGCCCTGACTTCTCGCACGGCACTCGATACTTCAGCAGTACGCACGTGATGCCCTTGGAGGTTAGCCAGTCGCAGATCTCAGTGCCCTCCAGATCCATGGCCAACACGTTGTATCCACCGCCGGGGAACACGACCACGGCTGCGCCCGTGTTCGGCGCGTTTGGCGGGTATACCGTCATCGTCGGTTGCGCCACCTGTGCGGCAAACGTCCACCGCTTCCCGCCAACGAGGCGCTTGGTTGCTTCCCCGGATACTTCGGGCTCCTCGAGCGCCCTTGCGTCTGGAATAACTCCCGGCCAGATGGGTACTTGATCATGCCCCGGTGAAGGCTGCCAGGGAGCGGACGCCGTGCACGGGACTGCGAACGCATACAGGAAGGACAGGAACACCCAAGGTGCCACTTTGCAGCGTCGCAACATGCTCTTTCGATCCGTCAAAGGCCGCGACCCGTCCGCGGTGAGAGGTCGCATGGTATCCCCCGATACGCGCGCCGCGAATGACCGCTTCGGGTCGAAAGCGGACATTAGCAGCCCAGCTGCCCGCCGTTCCGGCCGAACGTCCGCTATCGGCCAGAAGCGGACATGTGCAGCGCCGGACAGCGGCGCAGCGAAACGACATGCACGGACGGATCGCTAGAGGTCAACTCGCTCACCCGGTCGCAGGGGCCTGCAGGAAAGTACCTGCTGGACCGACAGCTCGCGTTGATAAGCACCCATGTGACCGTACGTGCCTTTATCCGAAAGCTTGCCCCGTACGGACACACGGACCCAGTTCGACGCTGGGAACCCATGGATCTCTGGCCCCACATTGAGGCCGCTGCAGGTGATCGTCCCCTTAAGCCACCATTGCTCCCGAACGCCATCCGGATGGAAGGACGAACTTTCGAAGCCCGATCGGTAGTAGCCGCCATACGGCTCCGCAGCCTCGTGAGAGCGCGAGCAGCCTGGCGCAGTCATGATTAGAAGGAGCGAGGCCGATGCACCTATCGCCCATGATCTATCGCCTTGCGTCATGACTACCTGGTGTTCGCTTTGGGTCGAAAGCGGACACTAGCATTGCCGCCTGGAACCCACCCAGCCCAACGTCCGCTATCGGCCAGAAGCGGATATTGGCCAATGCCAGTCAAAACCGCGGGCACGACACGTCTAACTACTCAGCCGGGGCTTCCAGGATGACCGGCATTTCTACGTCAAGAACAGTCTGGATCGAAGGGATCCCGCTGGCGTTTGAATCGTCAACAACAATCCGCACGAGAGAACCTACCGACTCGCGATCAAAGTCTGTGAGAAGAAGCCCAAGCTCCACGCCGTTGACCGAAGTAGCTATGAGCTTCCGGTCGAGTTCGATTGCAGCAACGCTGGCAGTTAAGTGGCCACTTCTCGTCGCGAGACTGATGCGGTCTCCGGTAGAAACCGAGCCGACTTCAACTAGGCCGCGAAACACGACACCTCGCTGGAATATAGTGAATACGTCTGTAGACAAGAAGCGGAAATTGCGCACGTATGGTCTGCCTGACTAAAGGCCCCGCGGGTCCGGTTGCACATCCAGCGCCTCCAAGGTGGAGCGCCCCCTTGAGTTGATGTCCCCCTTTGGGTCGAAAGCGGACATTAGCATCGCCCCGCTGCCTTGACCCGGCAATATGTCCGCTATCGGCCAGAAGCGGACATGGCCGCACTGGAGGCGCTCGCCGGCTTAGGAGTGCTTTCCCTGAAGATAAACATCGTCAGCATGTAGCGCCTTTCCTGGGCCACTTCCGACTCGTCGTCATACCGGACATCTTGCTGGGCACGCATGCGCCGCGTGTTGTAAAGACTGACGCCAACGCTAACGTGCTTCTTTTGCATTCCGAAAAGCACCGCTTCGGAGAGCTTGAGATCTGGATCCAGGAACCCGGCCTCCGCCTGGTCAAGAGTCGTGATCGACCCTGGGACCTTGGTGCCGTTCTTTTTATGTAGTAGAAAGCCTTCCTCTTCGCGATACCCCTGACGCATAAACCACTCGCGCAGTCGGCGAGCTTGTCCCATCGCATCGTGCAGGTTGGTCCTGCCGTTCTGCAGAGTCACGAGCAGATCGCTCACTTCCCGCTGACTCACCGTAATGTTGGTGAACTCATGTTCATCACCCAGATCGTCCAACGTGAGTTCCGCGCCGTCGTCTACGAACACGAGGCGATACGGGCTAAAGATCCCGAAGGCCTGAAGATCGTCACCGTCCGCCTTGGCTGGTACGAAGTCGAACGGGTAGGTGGAACCGGACTTAAGTTCGTCGGCGCTCATTCCAATGCTCACGCGGACGATCGGAAGGTCGTCGGCGGCTTGATTCCGGGGCGTGCAGGCCGTAATCAGGACAACTGCGAGAAGGGCAACGCCCGTTACCCCTCGTTGATAACCGGATATCAGACGCGCGCGATGCGAGTTCATGCAGCGGGGCTCGTTTGGCGCGGAATCGAACGTCCGCTTTGGGTCGAAAGCGGACCTTACCACCGCCGTGAGGGCATCCCGGCGAAGCAAACAGCTGATCCTGCGTGACGCGTATTCCACGCCAGCTCCCTCAAATACCCCCCGATGCAGAAGCCAAAGGCATAAGCCACGCATCGCATGATGCTACCGACCCATTGCCCGCACATGGATCGGCCAAATGGCAGCGCCATTCTTCCGAGAATTACGCTGAGTTGTGCCGTGAAAAGATAGAGCAGCGCGTCAATCCCAACGGCATCGAGAACCGGCACAACCGACGCGAGTACCGGACTCGATGCGATGTAAACAAGCAGGATCGTAGTCGCCAGAAGGAATCCGCGGCGTCGCCAGCTCAAATGTTTCCAGTCCAGCCAACTGGTGGCTTTGGGCGTCGGCATTGCAGATGTCCGCTTTGGGTCGAAAGCGGACCTTAGCACTGCCAACGTGCCCCAAGCCGGCGGAGTGTCCGCTATCGGCCAGAAGCGGACATAGCTGCTATGGCAGCGATACTTCAACGACAACCCGACCCGGTACCGAGGTCCCATCGCACTTAGCGGGCTCGAACTCGGAGTACCGCACGGCATACATAGCTGCCTTATCAAGGTCGGGTTGCCCACTTGAGTTCACGACCTTGGCGTCTGCCAGGTATCCGTTTGAGCCTGAGGCCCCTACCAAAACCTCGATAGTCGTCTTTCCGCCGCGTGCCGCCTTCTTCACCGCCGACAGATCGCCTGCCGTTGCTTGGTGCGTCATGCGTGCTGGCGAGGATCTCTGGCACGCGAGATCTTCTTCCGTGGGATGACACCCGCCGACCATGACGAGAATGACTAGTACGCTGTTGCGCATCGCTTCAATGGCCCTGGTAGACACGATCGCTTGGGGGCGCAAGCGGACACTACCACCCGCCTCGCCTCCCTGTGCGGCCAATGTCCGCTTTCGGCCAGAAGCGGACGTTGGGTCGCTGTCCTCATTCTTCGACCGAATAGCCGACCGCCTCTGCTATCACGTAATAGTTCTCTCCCCAGGCTTCTTCTATAACGAAGGTGGCTTCGGTAGCTTCCGACGTGACCGCTCTGGAATCGGGTGAGCTCACGGAGATTCCGGAGATGGTGAGACGTGGCGCCAAGTTAACGCGGCTAACCTCTAAGAAACGGAGGAAGCCCGATTCGCCGCCGATTTCTTTGCGGACACGAAGAACCAGTTCACGGGTCTCCGCAGACCAGGCCACGACCTCCACCTCTGCATCTGCGAGGTTCCTCGTAAGGAGTTCGGGCAGGTCGAACGACATGTTGAGTAGGCTCGCTGCAAGGGACGACGAGGGACCGTTAGTCCAGGGAGCAGACAAGCGCCATGTCCGCTAAGGGTCGAAAGCGGACATTACCAGCGCTGGGGCGGCCAGTCGTGCTTGATGTCCGCCATGGGTCAAATGCCGTCACTTCGGCCCCGGAAGAACAGCGTTCTCGATGAATGCCTGCGCTTTTGCTCCGAGGTCCGCATGGCGCGTCGTGCCACGATGGGAGTACATGATGACCGCACCGACCGACGCATCCATGGGGTGGCGACAGTAAAGTCCCGCCAGTTCCAGTACTTGCGGCCCGACGGTGCCGTGCGCGCTCTTGTCCATCGATGCGGCTTGATACCGAACGCACGGATACGGGCGTTCGTTTGAATATTTGATGGATTGCTCCAGCAATTCGTACCGGTCCGGATCCTTGGGGTCGACGTCGTTGGCGGCCCCTTTCCTGATCAAGGCTTCATATTCTTCCGGCGTGTTCGCTGGTCCCATTCCAAAGAGCATGATTGAAGCGACGTAGGAGTCGCCGTCGCCACCTCGCGTGAACGTGACTGCGTCATCGGAGCTGGCGTACAGCTTCCACTCTCCAGTCGGCATCTTCACGGACATGTAAGGAGTAACGACAGGGTCTTCCGCCGCGGCACCTCGCGCTGGCTTGCTACATCCAGCGACCAGTGCGATCGAAAGGCACATTCCTATTACTGCGCGCAGATCCATTCGCCTCCCCAAGGCTGAGACTGGGCACTATAACCGGCTCTATTCGGACCCTATTTGGCGTAACACACTCTGACGGTAGCAGACTCCCGAATGTCCGCTTTGGGTCGAAAGCGGACATTAACATCGCCGCAGCGGGCCCGTCCGTCCGAACGTCCGCTATCGGCCAGAAGCCGACATTCGGATCGTTGGGCCACTAGTCATAGGTGGCTTCGGCCAAGATCTTAAGAACTTCCGGCTGGTTGCGGTACTTGTGTTTCACAGACTGCAAGTCCCTCTCAACGCGATCACAGCGAAGTTCACGGAGCTGCTCCGTCACCCAGCGATCGCGCTCGTCGCCTGTTCCGCCAAGTTCCCCACTGAAGTGAATGCATGCGAGGCTGCGGTCAGCTACCTCGGCCGCGTCCTTTGGCAGATCAGGGAAGCCCTCAACCATGCGATCGCGAGCGACGGCATTTGAGATCGTAGTGAGCGCTAGTGCTAGAGCCAAAAATCTAGGAACGATCATGAGTGACCTAACTTCCTAATAGACGGACGCGGGGGTCCGGTTATACGTCTGACGCCACACTCCGGCGAAGGGTGGACCCCTGCCCCATCTCAATGTCCGCTATGGGTCGAAAGCGGACGTTAGCATCCGATCCGGCTTCCGCTCTGCCCCAATGTCCGCTATCGGCCAATAGCGGACTAATCCACGATGACTGTGTCGTGGGCAAAGCCCAACGCTGCGAACGTCTGGTCCGCCTTCTGGACTAGGCGGAATCCCTCTTCATCATTGCCGCGCTTGAACGCCGCGTAGGCCAAAAGAAGTTCTTCGCGGCACCGCACAACGAGATTCCGTTGCTGCGGGGTGGTCACCTCACGATCTACCGCCTCAAGCCCAAGCATGGCCATGCCGTAACCGACTTCGATCGTGTACTTCGGAAAGAACTTGTTTGTGTAATCGGGCGCTCGAACAATGAGCGATCCTATGGCATCCGCTGTTTCTGGGCCGTTTCGAGGAACATGAAACTTCAGCGCCTCCAGTTGCTGTCTGGTCGGAAATCCATCCACCGCTGACGTTCTTCCGGAGGGGCCGTCGAGCGTGGATTGAATTTCTACGCTGTCGCCAGCCTTCTTCGTCCCCTCGGCCGAGGCAGAACAGCCGACGACACAGGCAATCAGGCACGCCACTGTGCTTGCAGCAACCACTGTGAGATTTGTCATCAGTGTTCGACGGGCGGGCGCCATGGCTAGGTTGCGAAAAGGAATTTTTGTGCCGCCTGGCCTGGCTGGCGTGGACGGCAATGTCCGCTAAGGGTCGAAAGCGGACATTAGCAGCCCGGCCGCCGACCGTCCCGTCCGAACGTCTGCTATAGGCCAGGAGCGGTCAACGAGGCTCAGGTTCGGATGTACAGGAACTCCCGTTCCCGCCTTGAAGCAAGTGCGGATGCGATGGCCTCGAGTCCCGCACCATCGAGCCGAAGGCCGGCGGTGTGCCCGCGTGGTATCGCGTCGATCGTCTTCCT
>Ga0209676_1002147_pt1 | contig 14940 bp, 10 predicted proteins | sample AraplaCvi_mLB_r2_FD_184282 | JGI IMG/M metagenome (GOLD analysis project Ga0209676, IMG submission 184282) | Arabidopsis root microbial communities from North Carolina, USA - plate scrape MF_Cvi_mLB_r2 (SPAdes) (version 2) | ecosystem: Host-associated > Plants > Roots > Endosphere | place: USA...
CGTCCTGGCGGACCGTCGCGGCGGCCATGTCAGTTCGTGGCGGCCTGCGCCTGCAGCTTGCCGGCCTTGATGTCGGCGGCGACCTGCGGGATCGACTTCTGCTTCAGCGGCGCGTCGAACTGGTTGCGGAAGGTCTGCACGAAGCTGACGCCTTCCACCATCACGTCGAACACCTTCCACTGCGTACCGACCTTGCGCATCAGGTAGTCGACCGGCACCGGCTCGTTGCCCTGGCGCAGGTACTCGCTGGACACCTTGACGATGGCGCCGCCGCGCAGCGGCGTTTCGGACTTCACGCGGACCTTCAGCTTGGTGTTGAGATCCAGCAGCGACGAGCCGTAGCGCTGCATCAGGCTGTCGGCCAGCGCGTCGGCGAAGACCTTCACGTCGGCGTCGGAGGCGCCGCGACCGTGCACGCCCAGCACCAGGCGCGCGGAGTAGTCGCGGTCGAACATGTTGTTGAACTCGCTGCCGATGAAGTCTCGCAGCGCACCGCGGTTCTTCTGGAACTCGACGCGACGCGACTCGAGCGTCGCCAGGATGCGGGTGGAGTTGGTCAGCACCAGCTGGCTGGGCGTGCCCGCCGCGTCGGCGGGCGCGGCGGCCGGCGCCGGCGCCGGCGCGGCCTGCGCCAGCACGACGGCTGGGGCGGCCACGGCCAGGGCGGCGGCGATGAACAGGGAAAGCGATCGGTGGGAGATGCGCGTCATGGCTTCTGGGTCTCGTCCGTGGGGGCGGATTCGCCTTGCAGGTAATCGGGAAGTGCGGCGTCTTGGCCGCTGGGTTGTCCGGCATTGTCGGCGGGCTTTGCGCCACCGCCGCTGAACATGTACTTGCCCACCAGCTGGATCAGATCGACCGCCGACTGGGTCAGGTAGATCTCATCCCCGGGCTTGAGGTTTTCCGGGTCGCCGCCCGGGGCGAGGTTCACGTAGCTCTCGCCCAGCAGGCCGCTGGTGAGGATGCTCGCGGCGGTATCGGCCGGCAGCTTGTCGTAGCGCTTGTCGATCGCCAGGGTGACAACGGTGTCGAATTTGACGGGATCGACGTCGATCTTGTCGACATGTCCGATCGACACACCGCCGATCTTGATCGGCGCATTGGGCCGCAGGGCGCCGATGGTCGAGAAACGGGCGGTCAGGTCGTAGGTGTCGCCACCCAGACCCCAACGGCCGTTGGTCGAGGCGAGCGCCAGCACCAGCAGCGAGGCGAGGGCCAGCAGGAGGAAGGCGCCGACGGCGAATTCGATTCGGGGGGCACGCATAGGCAGAACCGGTAGGAGGGGAGTGCGGGTGGCCTGTTGTTCCTCAGCGGAACAGGAAGGCCGACATCACGAAGTTGAACATCAGCACCAGCAGCGAGGCATTCACGACCGCGCGGGTGGTCGCGACCGAGGTGCCCTCGATGGTCGGCTCGGCGTGGAAGCCCACGTAGGCCGCCACCAGCGCCGCCGTGCCGCCGAACACCGCCGACTTCACGAACGCCATCAGGAAGTCGTCGACAAAATCGACGCTGTCCTTCAGCACCTGCCAGAAGGTGCCCGCGTCCAGGCCGATCACGTGCACCGACTCGAAGTAGCTCGCGCTGATCGCCAGGCTGCAGAAGAAGCCCGTCAGCAGTGGCACGCACAGCACCGCCGCCCAGAAGCGCGGCGCGACGGCCTTGCCGACCGGGTCGATGGCCATCAGGCCGAGCGCGGTGATCTGGTCGGTGGCGCGCATCAGTCCGAGTTCGGCGGCGATCGAGCTGCCGGCACGGCCGATGAAGAGCAGGGCGGTCAGCACCGGCCCCAGTTCGCGGTACAGGCCGAGGCCGAGCATCGCGCTGACCTGCGCCGTGGCGCCATAGGTTTCGAGCGCCCGATAGCCCAGCAACGTCACCGAAAGACCAACGAACGCCCCGCCAACGGCGATGATCGGAAGCGAACGTGCACCGATCTTGTAGATCTCGCGAACCAGCTCGCGCCAGAAATCGGCGGTCGGCTTCGAGGCCCGCAGGACGGACAGTGAGAACAATCCGGCCCGACCAAGCGAGCGGGTGGCGGCAACGAACGGCATCAGGCGGCCTCCGAATTGCGCGGCGCGGCGTCGAACGCGATCGGCCCATCCGGCTCGCCGTTGAGGAACTGGCGCACGAACGGGTCTTCGCTGGCTTTCAGCTGGGCCGGCGTACCAGAGAAGACGATCCCGCCGTTGGCGATGACGATGGCGTGGTCGGCGACGGGCAGGGTCTCGTGCACGTGGTGCGTCACGACGATGCTGGTCAGCCCGAGCGTGTCGTTGAGGCGCTTGACCAGTTCCATCACCACGCCCGAGGCGATCGGGTCCAGGCCGGTCAGCGGCTCGTCGTAGATCATCAGCGGCGGATCCAGCGCCAGTGCGCGGGCCAGCGCGACGCGTCGCGCCATGCCGCCCGACAGCTCGCGCGGATAGGAATCGGCCACCGCGCGCAGGCCCACCGCGTGCAGCTTCATCAGCACCAGCTGGCGGATCACCGCGTCAGGCAGGTTGGTGTGGGCGCGAAGGGGCAGGGCGACGTTCTCGGCGGCAGTGAGGTCGGTCAGCAGGCCGTTGCCCTGCAGCAGCACGCCGATGCCTTTGCGAAGTTCGAGCAGCGCACGACGGCCCTGCGGCACGGCTTGGCCGAAGACCTCCACCGAACCGGCGGCCGGGGCCAGTTCGCCGGTGAGCGCGGCCAGCAGCGTCGACTTGCCGCTGCCCGACGGACCGAGCACCGCGACGATGCTGCCGCGCGGAACATCCAGGTGGATGTCGCGCAGCACGGCGCGGCCGCCGCGATCGAGGCGGAGGTGATTCAAACGGACGATGGGCGTTTCGTTCGTCATGCGCGTGCGTGTTCGGCCGGCTGCCGGTGAAAGCGGGCAGGATGGCCGGTGGGGGCTGAACGGAACCGGGAAGCCGGCATTGTCGCAGGTTCGCCGCGCTTTGCCCGCCGTGCCATCCGGCACGGTGCGTTCGCACGGCGGGGCGATGATCGCCACGCGTTTTTGGGGCGGCCTTAATGAGCGCGAGCGCGCGCGTCTCGTCGCACGCGACGCCGCTCCGGCAAGATACCGGCGATGCCCGGCCGCTCCGACTTCCGCCTCTACCATTCCAACGCACTGGACGTGCTGGGCGAACTGCTCGCCACGCAGCTGCGCGAACCCGTGCCGGGCCGGCCGCTGCTGACGCCGGACGTGCTGCTGATCCCGCAGGTCGCAATGCGCCGCTGGCTGCAGTCCACGCTCGCGCAGCGCCACGGCATCGCCGCGAACCTGCGCTTCCTCACGCCCGGCGAGTTCGTCCGCGAGACGCTCGACGCCAACGTGCCCGGCGCCAGCGAGGACCTCGACGCCGCCGCGCTGCAGTGGCGGATCTATGCACAGCTGGTGGCCCCGGCCGCGCTCGCCGGACGGGCCTTCGCGCCGTTGCGCGCCTATCTGTCCGGCGACGACGCACTCAAGCCGTGGGCGCTGGCCGGCGAACTCGCGTCGATCTTCGAGAAGTACCAGGCGTGGCGCCGCGACTGGCTGCTCGCGTGGGAAGCCGGCAGCGATCCGCACGACGCGCAGGCCGAACTGTGGCGCCGTGTCGCCGGCGGCCGACGCCATCGTGCGCGCCGCATCGACGATTACCTCTCGCGCTTCGCCGCGCCCGACGCCCCGCTGCCCGCCGGCATGCCCGCGCGGCTGTTCGCCTTCGCCACGCTCAACATCTCGCCCGACGTGCTGCGCGTGATCGCCACGCAGGCGAGAGTGGGGACGCTGCATTTCCACGTACCCACGCCGTCGCGCCGCTACTGGGGCGACCTGCCGACCTACGCCGAGCGCCTGCAACGCGACCCGGCCGAGCACGAGGACGAAAACCCGCTGCTGTCGAACTGGGGCGCCGCCGGCCGCGACTTCATGGCCGTGCTGGGCGGCTACGAGGTCGTGCACCCGTCGGTGGAGGAGGAGCGGTACGCCGATCCCGAAGCGCTGCCGGACGACGCGCCCGATCGCGACACGTTGCTCGGCCGCCTGCAGCGCGACCTGTTGCACCGTCGGGCGCCGCGGCCGTGGCGCAAGCAGGTCGATCGCGATGATCCGAGCCTGCAGGTGCACGCCTGCCACACGCGCCTTCGCGAAGTGCAGGTGCTGCACGATCGCCTGCGCGCGCTGCTCGATGACCCCCGCTTCGATCCGCCACTGCAGGCGCGCGAGATCGCCGTGCTCGCGCCGGACATCGATCCCTACCGTCCGCACATCGAAGCCGTCTTCGGCGGCCTGGCCGGCACGCGCGACTACATTCCCTACGCGCTGGCCGACCTGAGCCCGCTCGCCGGCGAGCCGCTGGCCGACGTCTTCCTGCGCCTGCTCGCGTTGCCGGATGCGCGCTTCGGCGTCAGCGAAGTGCTGGACCTGATCGCCACGCCGGCGCTGATGGAAGCGGCGCACCTGGACGCGCCCGGGCTCGAACGCCTGCGCCGCTGGCTGCATGAAGCCGGCGCGCGCTGGGGACTAGATCCCGACCATCGCGCACGCCACGACGCGCCCTCCGACGATGCGTACACGTGGCGATTCGCGCTCGACCGCCTGCTGCTCGGGCACGCGACGGACGACGACGCGGACCTCGCCGGCGTCGCGCCGTGGACCGAACTGGAAGGCAGCGCGCTCGACGCGCTCGATGCGCTAATCCGCGTGCTGCGCGTCCTCGCGCGCAACGAGCGCGTGCTCGGCCGGGCGATGACGCCGTCGCAGTGGCGCGACGCGCTGTTCGCGCTGCTCGACGCGTTGCTGCCCCAACAACCGCGCGCTGTCGCCGACCAGCGCGCGATCGAACGCCTGCGCCGCCACGTCGACGCGTTCGCGGGCACCGCGCACGATGCCGGCTTCGACGAGGCCGTGCCGCCCGACGTCGCCCGCGCGTACTTCCGCACCGCATTGTCGGAATCGGATACGCGCGCGCCGCTGCTCACCGGCGGCGTCAGCTTCGCGCGCATGGTGCCGATGCGCCTGATCCCGTTCCGTGCGATCTGCCTGCTCGGCATGAACGACGGCGACTACCCGCGTCGCGATCCCGCCGGCGGCCTCAACAAGATGGCGCAGGAACTGACCACGCCCGCGCGCCGTTTCGGCGACCGCTCGCTGCGCGAGGACGACCGTTTCCTCTTCCTGCAGCTGTTCGCGTCGGCGGGCGAGGTCTTCTACGTCAGCTGGCTTGGTGCAGACCCGCGCGACGGCAGCGCGCGCGAACCCTCGGTGCTGGTGTCGGAGCTGCTGGACGCCGCCGCGCATTACCACGTCGACGAACACGCGCGCGATGCGCTCGTGCTGCACCATCCGCTGCAGCCGTTCTCGCCGCGCGCGTTCGGCGAACGCGACGAGCCGCGCCACTACAGCTACCTCGCGCCGTGGCATCCGGCCGCCGATGCCGTGCGCGGCCCGCGTATCGAAGCGGTGCCGTGGTTCGTCGACGCGCTGCCTGCCATCGACGCGCCGGCGGAACTGCCGCTCACCGCGCTGCGGCGCTTCCTCGCCGATCCCGCGGGGCAGTTCCTGCGCCAGCGCATGGGCCTGCGCCTGCCGGACGAAATCGACGCATTCGATGACCTCGATCCACTGACCGCGCCCGCGCGTGGGCTCGATCGCTGGAAGCTGCAGAACGTCGTGTTCGACGCCTGCGTCGCCGGCGACACGGACGATCTGGCGGCGCGACTGCGCGCGCGAGCGCTGCTGCCGTCCGGGCCGCTCGGCGAACGGCAGCTCGGCGCGCTGAAGGCCCAAGTGCAGCCGTTCGCCACCGCGCTGCGCGAATGGCGCGAAGGCGAACCGGAAACGCGTGCGTTCGAACTCGAGATCGACGGCACGCGCCTGTACGGCCATCTCGACCGCCTGTACCCGCACGGCGCGCTTCGCACGCGCCTGGACGCGTTGCATGGACCGGCGCAGATCGCGCATGGACTCGACTGGCTCGTGCTGTCGGCACTCGGCGATACGCGTCCCTTGGCGCAGCTCGCCCAGTTCGACGACGGCCCCGGCGTGCGCGAACGTCCGGCGCTGTCCGTCGTGCAGGCGCGCGCCGCGTTGCGCGAACTGCTTGCGCTGTATCGCGAAGGCCTGCGCGAACCGCTGCCGATCCAGGCGCGTTCGGCGTGGCGCTGGTACGCGGCGCCGCGCGCGGACGACGTTGCCGAACTGGCCGCATGGAAACTCGCGCGCGAACAATGGGCCGGCAGCGAACGCACCTGGGGCGATGCGAACAACGCCGCCGTGCAGCTCGCACTGCGCGGCCGCGATCCGTTCGCGGGCGAGTTCGACGACCCCGATGGCGTGCGTTTCCGCGAACTCGCGACGCGCCTGTTCGACGCGCTGGTCCACGGCCGCAATGTCGATGCGCGCACCGGAGCGGCCGCATGAGCGCCGTGCACGACGCCTTCCTCGACCTGCCGCTCGACGGCGTGCGCCTGATCGAAGCGAGCGCCGGCACCGGCAAGACCTTCACGCTGGCGACGCTCGTCACGCGACTGGTGATCGAACGCGGCCTGCGCGTCGGTCAGATCCTTGCCGTCACCTACACCGAAGCGGCGACGCAGGAGCTGCGTGAACGCCTTCGTCTGCGTCTGGAACTGGCCGCGCGTCTCGCGAACGAAGTCGCGCTGATGCCGACCACGCTCAACGACGACAGCGAAGCGGCGGTCACGCGCGCGCTGATCGAACGCCAGGCGCGTCGCGAGGATCCGCTCGCGCTCGCGCGACGACTGCGTCAGGCGGCGCGCGAAATGGACCTCGCGGCGGTCTTCACCATCCACGGCTTCTGCGCGCGAGCGCTTGCCGAGCACGCCGTGGAAGCGGGCCAGCCGCTGCTCGCGCTGGAACTCACCGGCAGCGAGCGCGAGCTGATCGATGCCGTCGCCACCGACCTGTGGCGTGCGCTCGGCAGCGACGCGACCGATGCCGAACTGCTGCAGCAACAATGGCGCACGCCTGATGGCCTCGCCGGCGATCTCTACAAGCTGCTCTACGTGCCGCGCCTGCAACCTGCGCCGCCGCCGTCGTCGCCGGATCCGTTGCCGCAGCTGATCGCTGCCGCCGGCGAACTCCGTGAAGCGTTCGCGGCCCACGGCGACGAAGCGTGTGCGTCGTTGCACGCGGCCATCGAGAACAAGGTGCTCAACGGCACCAGCTACAAGCCGGCGCTGGTCATCGAATTGCGCAACGCGCTCTCGCAATGGTGCGGGCATGGCGACGCCTCCGCACCGGTGCACGAGAAGCTGGATCGGCTCACGCCACGCATGCTGGCCGACAAGACCAACAAGCCGAAGAAGGGCGCGTCGCTGCAGGCGCCATCGTCGCCGCTGTTCGACGCCGTCGCGCATTACATCGATGCGGCGAGCTCGCGCGAGCGCTGGCTCGCATCGCGCCGCATTGCACTCGTGCATCGCGTGCGCGAGGCGGCGGCGCAGCGGCTTGCCGCGATCAAGCGCCTGCGTCGCGAGCAGACGTTCGACGACCTCATCGCCAATCTTGCCGACGCGCTCGACGGCCCGCACGGCGAGCGCCTCGTCGAACGCCTGCGTGCGCAGTACGCCTTCGCGCTGGTGGACGAATTCCAGGACACCGACCCGCGCCAGTGGGCGATCTTCGAGCGCATTTTCGGCAGCGGCGGCGCGCCGGCGCTGTTCCTCATCGGCGATCCGAAGCAGGCGATCTACCGTTTCCGCGGCGGCGACGTGCACACCTACCTGGCCGCGGCCGAGCGCGCGCAACGCGCGCCCGCGCTCGACCGGAACTTCCGCTCGCGCCCGTCGGTGCTGCGCGCCATCGCCGCGCTCTACGAACGCGCGGGCGAGGGCGCGTTCGTGGACGAACGCATTCGTTTCCGTAACGTGGAGCCCGGTGGCGCCGTGGCCGACGACGACTTCCGTCGCGGCGGCGTAGCGGCGCCCGCCCTCGACATCTGCATCCTGCCGCTGCCCGATGATGGCCGCCGCACGCCGAAGTGGTACGTCGGCGAAGCGCGGCAGGTCTGCGCGCTGGCATGCGTGACCGCGATCCACGCGCTGCTGTCGGATGCACGCGAGGGTCGCGCCGTGCTGCGCGAGCGTGGCGTCGAACGCGCCCCGCAGTCGGGCGACATCGCCGTGCTCGTGCGCAACCATTTCGAAGCGACCCTGATGCGCGAAGCGCTATCGCGCGCCGGCATCGCCGCCGTGGCGGCCGGGCGCCGCAGCCTGTTTTCGACCGAGGAAGCGCGCGACGTCCTCGCGCTGCTGGAGGCGCTGTTGCGTCCCGACGACGATGCGCGCCTGCGTGGCGCGCTCGCGACGATGCTGGTCGGCCTCGATGCCGACACGCTCGCGCGCTTCGACGACGACGCGCAATTGCATCGCCACTGGCAGCTGCGCGCGCTGGCATGGCGCGACCGCTGGCAGCGTCACGGGCCGCTCGCGATGCTCGGCGACGTCGCCGCCGAACACGCGCCGCGTCTGCTCGCGCAATCCGATGGCGAACGCCGCCTCACCAACACGCTGCAACTGGCCGAAGTACTGCAGGAAGCCGATATCCAGGCGATCGGTGAACACGGCCTCGTCGACTGGCTGCGCACGCGCATCGCCGAGGCCGACGACAGCGACGAAACGCAGCAGCTGCGCCTGGAGTCCGACGCGCGCTGCGTGCAGATCCTGACGCTGCACAAGAGCAAGGGCCTGGAATATCCGTTCGTGTTCCTGCCGTTTGCCGCCATCGGCCGCGATGCGCGCAACGGCAATCTGTGCGAGTTCCACGACGGCAGCGGTCGCGTGCTGCAACTGCGCAGCGACGCCACGCCGGAAGACGCGTCCGCGTGGAACGATGCCCGCACGCGACAGGAAAGCGAGGAGCGCGGCGAGGACGCGCGCTTGCTGTACGTCGGCCTCACCCGCGCGAAGCACGCGTTGTGGCTGGCGACGGGCCCGTTTGGGAATGTCGAACTGAGCCCCCTGGAGCCGATGCTGCGTGACGTCGACGCGCTCGCCGTGACGCTCGGCGATGCCGTCGCCGTGCATCGCCCGGCTCTGCCGCTGCGCCTGCCCGATGCGCTTTCGCCCGAACGTCGCGATCCTGTGCCGGCCGCGCGCGAGGCGCGGCGCACCGTATCGCGCGACTGGTGGGTGTACAGCTTCACGCAGCTGGCGAACGAGTCGCCGGGCACGATCGAGGCCGCGCCGCGCTCGGTGGCGGAGGAGGGCGGCGCGCAGGACGAGCCGGCCATCGTCGTCTTCGAGGGCGATCCGCGCTTCGGCGGCAGCCGGTTCGGCAACGTGCTGCATTCGGTGCTGGAGCGCGTCGATTTCGGCGCGTGGGCGCCCTGGCTCGACGACGGAATGCCGGGCGCCGAACGCCGCCATCTCGTCGACGCGCTGCACGGCGAAGGTTATGCGGATGAAGACATCGACGACGGTGTCGGCGTGCTCGCGCCGCTCGTGGGCCACACGTTGACGGTGCCGTTGCCCGAAGGCACGCGCCTGTGCGATGTGCCGCCCGCCGCGCGGTTGTCGGAAATGGAATTCCATTTCGCGCTCGAATCCACGCCGGTCGCGCGCCTGCTCGCATTGCTGCATGAACACGACGTGCTGCGCGAACGTCGCGCGTTCGGCAACCGCCAGCGGCTGGAAGGCCTGATGACAGGCAAGATCGACCTCGTTTACGCGCATGGCGATCGCTATTTCGTGCTCGACTACAAATCGAACCGGCTGCCGGCGTACGACCGCGCGTCGTTGTCGGCGGCGATGGACGACAGCGAGTACACGCTGCAGGCGTTGCTGTATTCGCTGGCGCTGCACCGCTGGCTGCGTTTCCGCCTCGGTGAGGCGTACGACTACGACGCGCACTTCGGCGGCATCCGCTATCTGTTCTGCCGCGGCCTCGACGCGGCGCGCGAGGATTCGCCGGGCGTGCATGCATGGCGGCCTTCACGTGCACTGATCGACGGGCTCGACGCGTTGTTCCGGCACGCGACGCGCCGCGAGGAGGCGATGGCATGAGCCTGCTCGATGCGCTGCTTCGCCAAGGCGCGCTGCGACCGGTCGATCATGCGCTGGCGCAGAGCTTGCGGCGCCTTGGCCGAGAGGTCGACGACGCCGACGATCGCGTGCTCGTTGCTGCGGCGCTCGCGTCGTCTGCGATCGCACACGGACACGCGGGGCTGGATCTGTCGCGACCGCAGCTGGTCTGCGACGCGGAAGTCGAATGGCCCGACGCGGCGCAGTGGCGCGACGCGCTGGAGGCCTCGCGCTGGGTCGCGTCGCCTTCACGCGAGGATGCGAGCCCGCAGGCTCCGCTGGTGCTCGAAGGCGACCTGCTGTACCTGCGCCGTTATCGTGAGTACGAACGCCGCCTTGCATTGCACCTGCGACGCATCGCGGCGACGCCGCCGGATGCTGGCGATCTGTCAGCGTTGGCGCCGTTGTTCGCCGCGTTGTTCCCGAATGCCGACGATTCGGACCGGCAAGCGCGTGCCGCCGCGCTCGCACTGCTGCGCTCGTTGCTGCTGGTCACCGGCGGGCCCGGCACCGGCAAGACGACGACGATCACGCGCGTATTGCTGCTTCTCGTCGCGCAGGCGGCGCTCGATGGCCGGCGGGCACCGCGCATCGCGCTCGCCGCGCCGACCGGTCGCGCCGCCGAGCGCATGGCCGAGAGCCTGCGCGCGGCGATCGCCTCGTTGCGTGACGTGCCGGGCATGGACGCGGCATGGTGCGACGCGTTGCCGTCATCGGCGAGCACGCTGCATCGCCTGCTCGGCACGATTCCCGACAGCCCGCGATTCCGCCACGATGCCGATCACCCGCTGCCTTACGACGCGGTCGTGGTCGATGAAGCATCGATGGTCGATCTTCCGTTGATGTGCAAGCTGGTCGAAGCCGTGCCCGACGGCGCGCGGCTGATCCTGCTCGGCGATCGCGACCAGCTGCCGTCGGTGGAAGCCGGCGACGTGCTCGCCGCGATCACCGACGCGGCGGGCGAGGGCGATGCGTTGCCCCCCGAACTTGCACGCGCGCTGAAGCCGCTGCTCGGCGCATTGCCCGAGCGCGAGGATGGCAGCGTGCTCGCCGGACACCGCGTGCAACTGCAGCGCGGTTATCGGCAGGCGCAGTCGCTGGAGCTCGCGCCGCTGGCCGACGCGCTGCGCACGGGCGACGCCGACCGCGCGACGACACTATTGCGCGACGGCCTCGCGGGTGTGCATTTCCATGAGGACGTGTCGGATCCGCTGTCCGGTGGATCACGCGAAACACTGCTCGCGTCGTGGCGCGCGTCGATGTCGCTGCAGGATCCGGCCGACGCCTTGCGGCAGGCGCAGACGGTGCGCCTGCTCACCGCGCTGCGCGAAGGCGCGCAGGGCGCGGCGGCGCTGAACCAGCGCATCGAGGATGCGCTTGCCGGCGTGCAGCGCGATCCGTATTTCCATGGTCGATTGTTGCTGATCACCGAGAACAGCTATCGACACGGCCTGTTCAACGGCGATATCGGCGTGGTGCAGCGCGATGCCGCGGGCGTTCCGGTGGCATGGTTCGCCGGGTCCGATGGCGTGCGCGGCTTCCATCCGGCCTCGCTGCCAGCGCATACCGGTGCGTTCGCGATGACCGTGCACAAGGCGCAGGGCTCGGAGTTCGATACCGTCTGGTTGCTGCTGCCGAAGCAGGACGCCCGCACGCTGTCGCGCGAGCTGCTCTATACGGGCGTCACGCGCGCGCGTCGCGAACTGCATGTCTGCGCGAGCGAAGCGGTGCTGCATGCCGCGCTGGCGCGTCATGCGCAGCGCGTGTCGGGGCTGGCAAGTCGCTTGCGGGATTGAGGGCTACAGGCGCGCGCGATCAATCCGCGCTGGCCAGCGTCGCGCCGGCGCTCAGCGCATCGGGGCCGACGCCGTCGCCGTGCATGACCAGATAGCCGCGCGTGGTTTTCGTCTGCGGGTTGAGCGGCGCGCGCATCGCGTTCCACATCGTTTCGGTTTCGATCCACGTCGGCGGATACTTGTGCGCGGCGACGTCGAGCACCAGCACGCGGTCGCTTTGCTCGTCGTAGGCCGCGATGGGCGAGATGTGGCCCATCGGCGCCTGGCCGACTTCGCTGCGCTGGTAGTTCACCAGCAGGAAGTCGCCCTCGTTGGCGAGGTTCGCGCGCACGGCGTCGCGGAACTCGTCGATGCTGGACGCCGACGCGTAGACCGCGGTCACCCGCGCGCCGTGCGCGCGCAGCAGCGCGGCGAAGTCGTCGAGCGACATCCCGATCACGCTGACCTTCAACGGATGCATGCGCACCGCGGCGTGTTCGAACAGGCGCGACTGATCAAGCGGCGTCGGCGTGGTGCGCGCGGCGTTGAGCGTGGTCAGCGCGCTGGCCACGCCGCAGAACGCGCGGCGCGTCTGGGGGACGAAGTGCGTCATCAGCGCATCGAAATCGGCGGTCGCTTCGGCGCGCGCGAGCAGCTTCTGGCCTGCGGCCGAATCCAGCGCGATGAGGTGCGCGGGCATCGGCTGGAGTTCCACCGAAGGCGTGCGCAGGTATTTGTTCCAGGCGGCGCCACCGCCGATCGCCAGGGCGAGTGCGGCAGTAGCAGCCAGTGCAGCAAGGATGCGATTCATGGCGACCCGTTCGTTGGCTTGCGCGCGTTCCCCGCGTGCGATTGCGCCAACTCCCTGGCCTGTAGAGCAGAGCGCTGCGGCTATGAAATCGCGGTGAAATCACTGAACGGATCGCATCGCATGTGTCGCAAAAAAGTGAAGCGGCGCTTGCGCACGCCGCTTCGTTCCTTCCCATCGTTCCCGATAAACAGGCGAAGTCAGATCGCCGGTTCCTCGCCTTCGTGCGCGGCCGCTGCCACGGGTTCTTCCACCTTCGCCTTGCGCTTGGCCTTGGCTTCCGGCTGCTTCGCGACCTTCGCCAGCTCGGCGCTGATCGCATCGGCAGCGGCCTGTTCGGCAGCCTTGTAGCGCGCGCGCACGTTCGGGCAGAGCACCTGCATGTAGTCGGCGTCGAAGTTCAGGCGTTCGACGAGGAAGTCGACGAATGCGCGCACCTTCGGCGACTGCACGCGGCCACGCGGGAACACCGCGTTGAACTCGTAATCCAGGCCCGTCCAGCCGGCGAGCACGCGCTGCACGTAACCCTGTTCGGCGTACGCCTTCACGGTGACGTCGGCGGCGAGCATCAGCCCTTCGCCGCACAGCAGCGCGCCGCACAGCGGACCCGGATCGTTCGCCACCAGCACCGGATCGACGCGGAAGTCGACCGTGCGCGTGCCGTCGTTGAGCGACCACGAGTACTGCCCGTTTCGGCGATGCTTCGGCATCGCGACGGTGCGGTGATGCACCAGGTCGTCCGGATGCAGCGGTTCGCCGTGGCGTGCGATGTAGCCCGGGCTCGCGTAGACCTGCGTGCGGAACGTGGCGAGCTTGCGCGCGATGAGATTGGAATCGGGCAGGCTGCCCACGCGCAATGCGACGTCGATTTCCTGGTCGATGATGTCCAGCGGTTCGTTGGTCAGCACCATTTCCACGCGCACTTCGGGATGGCGCGCGTGGAATTCGCCCAGCAGCGGCGCGATCCACGTGATGCCCACCGAGTACGGCGCGGTGAAGCGCAGCCAGCCGCGCGGGCCGCCCTGCAACTGGCCGACGGCGCTTTCGGCTTCGTCCAGTTCGCGCGAGATGCGCTGGCAATGTTCGAAGTAGATGTTGCCGGCCTCGGTAAGGCCGAGCTTGCGCGTCGTGCGATGCAGCAGCTGCGCGCCGAGGCGGGTTTCGAGTTCCTGCACCTTGCGGCTGACCGTGGTCTTGGGCAGCTGCAGTGCGCGGGCGGCGGAGATGAAACTTCCGTGCTCGACCACCTTGACGAAGATCAGGGTGTCGTTGAGATCGCGGGCCATGTGGGGGGTTCCTTGGACGCGGCGGGGAAGGGCGGACAGGCCGGGCAGGGCGCCCGACCGCATTTGGACCGATGACGGGACAATTATTCCCTCCAAATCGGACTAATCAAGTGCCGATTGCAGGCCTAACCTTTGCGGCAACTCCCCCCGGTCCCGCCGCCATGTTGACCCCCCGCCAAGCCCGTTACGCCTTCCTGCCGGTGATGCTGGTCGCCATGACGGCGCTGGTCGGCGTCGCGCTGGTCGTGCTCCAGCAGGGTCTGGCGGCCGGTCCGGACGAGTTCTGGATGCTCGCCTGGGTGCTGGCCTTCGTGCTGGCCCTGCCGGGCGCGATGCTGCTCCTCCCGGTGGTCGGTGCGGTCCTGCGGGCGGCTACCCGGCCCGAGACCATCCCGCTGGCGGGAGTAAACATCCCGAATCCGGGACAGTGGTGCCGTCGGTGAACGCCACTGCTCCCAAGGCATCGGCCCAGAACGCCGGCCAGAACCGCCGCATCGCCCGCGCCGCCGTCGTCGTGCTGGGCGCGACCGGCGGCGTCGGCCGCGGCGTGGTGAAGGCCGCGCTGGCCAGCGGCCGGCCGGTAATCGCGGTCGCCCGCGACAAGTCCGGCCTGCAGTGCCTGCGCGGCTCGTTCCCCGATGCCGACCTGACCATCGTCCCCGGTTCGGTCAGCAATGACGGCGACGGCGAACGCCTCGCACGCACCCTGAGCAAGCTCGGCCGGCCGATCGACGGCGTGGTTGCCGCGGTCTGTGGCAGCGCCGCGCGCGGTCGCCTGCTCGATCACCCCGCCGCGTTCCTCCGCCAGACGCTAGACGAGGACCTGCTTCCGCACCTGGCCGCCGCCCGCCACCTGCTGCCGTTGCTCGCGCAGGGCGGACGTACCGGTACGTATGTATTGATCGGCGGTCCCGGTGCCGATCGCCCGTGGGCCGGCTACGGCCACCGATCGATCGCGACCGCCGCACTGCGCATGCTCGCGCGCGTGCTGCACGAGGAAGCGCGCACGATCGGCGTGCGCGTGCAGCTGCTCGCGATCGACAGCCCCGTG
>Ga0209676_1002149_pt1 | contig 14927 bp, 11 predicted proteins | sample AraplaCvi_mLB_r2_FD_184282 | JGI IMG/M metagenome (GOLD analysis project Ga0209676, IMG submission 184282) | Arabidopsis root microbial communities from North Carolina, USA - plate scrape MF_Cvi_mLB_r2 (SPAdes) (version 2) | ecosystem: Host-associated > Plants > Roots > Endosphere | place: USA...
AATGCCGACTTAGCTCAATTGGTAGAGCAACTGACTTGTAATCAGTAGGTTGGGGGTTCAAGTCCTCTAGTCGGCACCATTATGGCGATCGTGGCGAAGTGGTTAACGCACCGGATTGTGGTTCCGGCATTCGTGGGTTCGATTCCCATCGGTCGCCCCATTACGCGGGTGTAGTTTAATGGTAAAATAGAAGCCTTCCAAGCTTCGGTCGTGGGTTCGATTCCCATCACCCGCTTTTTATATAATATTTATGGGCCTATAGCTCAGCTGGTTAGAGCGCACGCCTGATAAGCGTGAGGTCGATGGTTCGAGTCCATTTAGGCCCACCATATATATTATATTATTTATTGTTCCGCAGTAGCTCAGTGGTAGAGCACTCGGCTGTTAACCGAGTGGTCGTAGGTTCGAATCCTACCTGCGGAGCCATTATAGAGAAGTACCCAAGTGGCTCAAGGGGCGCCCCTGCTAAGGGTGTAGATCGCTAACGCGGTGCGAGGGTTCGAATCCCTTCTTCTCTGCCATTTTAACGGCCCGTTGGTCAAGCGGTTAAGACACCGCCCTTTCACGGCGGTAACACGGGTTCGAATCCCGTACGGGTCATATCTAAAGCTCAGTTATTTGTGATAACACAGGTAACTGAGCTTTTTTATTTGTCTAAGAATATATGTTATATATTTTACTTCTAATATGACAAGTAGAATATGAAATCAAATTTAAAGTTTCAATAAAAAAGTATGTTATAAGATATGAGTCCAAATGAAAATTACAAAGCAAGATATTGAAAGCAGAGAGTATTTTATAATGCTAAAATGTGATTAGGTTGAGTGAGGTGAGGATATGGTGTTACCAAGTGATCAAGATATGTGGGATGCAATTATTCAATGTAATCAAAAGTATGATGGACTGTTTATTTATGCTGTCAAGTCTACTGGTATTTGTTGTAAGCCTTCCTGTAAATCAAGAGCACCTTTAAGAGATAATATTTCATTTTATACAACTACCACATTAGCAATAGAAGATGGATTCCGTCCTTGTAAAAGATGCCGTCCTGATTTAAACCTAACAAATGAAGAGGAGATTATATATTCTTCCAAACAATATATAGAAGAGCAATATCGCCATTCAATCACATTGGATCGACTTGCTCAACATGTCGGCGTAAGCAAATATCATCTTCAGCGTTTATTTAAAAGAAATACAGGATTGTCACCATTAGAATATGCAACAAAATTAAGAATGTCTGACGCAATTGAACACCTGCTTCACACAGAAGTTCCTGTAACAGAATTAGCATTTCATCTTGGATTCAAGAGTACTTCCCATTTTTCGAATTTGTTTCGTCAGCATACAGGATACAGTCCGACGGAATATAGAAAGGAAGGAAAATGATGTCATTTAAAGAGTTAATCGCCTTAATTGGACTGGCTGCTCTGTGGGGAGCATCTTTCTTATTCATTCGAATTGCTGCACCGATATTTGGACCTATTCTTACAATAGAAGGAAGAGTCTCTATTGCTGCGCTGGCTTTGGTATTATATTTAGTAATTACGAGGAAGTCTTTAGGTTTTAGAAAGAGATGGAAACAATATATAATAATTGGTGCATTAAACGCAGCGATTCCCTTTACATTAATTGCAACATCAGCACTCTATTTAACGGCTTCAATGTCATCTATACTTAATTCATTAACGCCGCTATTCACGGCTATCATTGTATGGGGATGGATGAATGAAAGCCTTAGTATTAGAAAATGCTTTGGCATATTAGTAGGAGTGATAGGAGTAGTTCTGTTAGTTGGATGGAGTACAATTCCTTTCACAAAAGAAACAATCATTGCAATCGGACTAGCGGTATTATCGACAATTTCATATGGGTTTGCAGGCGTATATGCTAAAAAGACTTTTGTAGATGTAGCACCAATATCACTAGCAGCAGGTCAGCAAATTGCCGCATCAATTCTTTTAATTCCGTTTACAATTTTTCATCTTCCTAATACAAGCAACTTTTCACTTATACCAATACTAGCTGTCCTAGCATTGGCTTTGTTTTGTACAGCCATTGCTTATCTTTTATATTTTTACTTAATAGAAAATGTAGGACCAACAAAAACACTAAGTGTTACTTTCTTAATTCCAGTTTTCGGAATGATCTGGGGTGTTCTAATACTTAATGAGAAGATTACAATGGGGATGCTAATAGGGTTTATTGTCATTCTAGTGAGTGTATTTCTTATTTTAGATATTAAATTACCTACTAAATTACCTACTAAATCAAAGGTTTTACAGCACAATGAATTGTAACATTTAGCCTGCTTACAGTGCGTGTATGGTAATTAAGATCCTCTTTAAGCTTCATGTCTCGAAAAACATACATTTTATAATGGTCTCTGAAAAACTAATTTTATATAAATTGTAGACCCAAAAAAAGATCTTCTTTATGAAGTTCTTTTTTTATGAGTATTGATTTTGTGGTTTAAATTCCAAAAATGGATCATAAATATTTTCTTCCTTATAATCCGACAATCTTCAACACGATTTATTAAATTCATTATTTTCCTGTTTTAAATATGATAAATATGTATGAAATTTTATAGTAAATAACAATTTATCGAATTTTTTTAAGGATTAACAGATTTAATGTGAATATTTATTCTGTATTATTCATTCGACAAAAATTACATAAATACGACAAAGTCAATTATGACAACGTTTTCATGAACAATCATTCATTTTCCAATATTTGTTTATGAATTTTTTTTGCATAATTACAAGGGAAATATATATGTTTGTAGAATATTAAGAACAAGAAGAATATAGAAGATTGTAATGAGGTGAGGATGTTGCTTTTGACACGACCAACTGAATTTGATGTGCATTTATTCCATGAAGGAAATCTATTCAAAAGCTATGAATGCTTTGGCGCACATATAGGGAAGAAGGGGAATAAAAAAGGAACACATTTTACAGTATGGGCACCACATGCAAAGTGTGTTTCAGTTGTCGGGAATTTTAATGACTGGAATGGTTCAGATCATAAAATGGAGAAATTAAACAATGAAGGAATATGGACAATTTTTATTCCTGAAATTGGGCACGGAACAATTTATAAATATGAGATTGTTTCAAATAATGGAGAAGTTCTACTAAAAAGTGATCCATTTGCATTTTATAGTGAGCTTCGCCCTTACACAGCCTCAGTCGTATACGATCTTTCCGGATATAAGTGGAAGGATTCAAAATACCGTAAACAGAAATCAAAAAAAGTAGTTTATGAAGAAGCAGTTTTAATTTATGAAGTACATTTAGGTACTTGGAAAAAGAAAAGTAATGGGGATTTTTATACATATGCTGAATTAGCTACCGAGCTAGTACCTTATGTAAAAGAACATGGCTTTACCCATATAGAATTGCTACCTGTTATTGAGCATCCATACGATCGTTCTTGGGGGTACCAAGGAGTCGGATATTACTCAGCGACAAGTCGCTATGGTAATCCACATGAATTAATGAACTTTATTGATGAATGTCATGGGCATGGTATAGGTGTCATTTTAGATTGGGTGCCTGGTCATTTTTGTAAGGATTCACATGGTTTATACATGTTTGATGGGGAACCCACATATGAATATGAAAGTTATGATGTAAGAGAGAACGAAGTATGGGGTACAGCGAATTTTGACTTATCAAAACCAGAAGTAAGGTCTTTTTTATTGTCTAATGCATTATTTTGGCTAGAAAACTTCCATGTCGATGGTTTCCGAGTCGATGCTGTAGCTAATATTTTGTATTGGAAAGAAGGACATAAAAAAGAAGAGAATCCTTTTGCAGTGTCATTTTTAAGAAAACTAAATGAAGTAGTCTTTGAGTATGATCAGCAAGTTTTAATGATTGCAGAGGATTCCACAGATTGGCCTTTAGTAACAGCTCCTACATATGAAGGTGGCTTAGGATTTAATTTTAAATGGAATATGGGTTGGATGAATGATGTTTTAACCTATATGGAAACAGAACCGTCTGAGAGAAAACATCAGCATAACAGAATGACCTTTTCATTCTTATATGCCTTCTCAGAAAATTTTGTTTTGCCATTTTCACATGATGAAGTAGTACATGGTAAGAAATCTTTACTAAATAAAATGCCAGGAAAATATGAGGATAAGTTTGCTCAATTAAGAGTTTTATTAGGTTATTACTTAGCTCATCCTGGAAAGAAGCTTTTGTTTATGGGAAGTGAATTTGGTCAATTCGATGAATGGAAGGATCTGGAGCAATTAGATTGGATGATTTCAGAGTACGAATACCATTCAAAAATGAACGATTATGTTAAGGAATTACTAGCAATCTATAAGAAAAATAAATCATTATACGAAGTTGATAACCATTGGGATGGATTTTCATGGATAGATGCAAATAACGCAGATCAAAGTGTTTTCTCGTTTATTCGAAAAGGTAAAAACAAAGATGATTATGTTATTATCATTTGCAATTTCAGAGAGATTTCTTATGAAACCTATCGAATCGGCGTACCATTTAAGCATCGTTACAAAGAAATTTTATCTAGTGATTATGTAAGATTTGGTGGAGAAAGCAAAATAAATCGTTCGGTTATTGAGACCGATGCAACTCCATTCCATGGTCAACCATATAGCATTGAAATCGCACTACCTGCTTTTAGTTTTACAATCATTCGTCCAGTTAAAATGCGAAAGGGGATTAGCAGCAATGGTTCAGAAAAAATGCGTAGCAATGTTACTAGCAGGAGGGAAGGGAAGTAGACTTAGTTCCCTTACTAAAGAATTAGCAAAACCAGCAGTAGCCTTTGGAGGAAAATACCGAATAATTGATTTTACATTGAGTAACTGTACAAATTCTGGAATTGATACTGTTGGTGTTTTAACGCAATATCAACCACTTGTACTAAATTCATATATTGGTATAGGTAGTGCATGGGACTTGGATCGTTTGAATGGGGGAGTTACTGTATTACCACCATATTCAGAAGCATCTGGTGTCAAATGGTATACAGGAACAGCAAGTGCTATATATCAAAACTTAAACTATATTAAGCAATATCAGCCTGAGTACGTGTTAATTCTTTCAGGTGATCATATTTATAAAATGGATTACAGCAAAATGTTAGATTATCACATTGAAAAAGATGCCGATGTATCAATCTCAGTAATCGAAGTTCCGATTGAAGAAGCAAGTCGATTTGGAATTATGAATACGAATGAAGACTTGGACATTATTGAATTTGAAGAAAAGCCGCAATTTCCTAAAAGCAATTTAGCTTCAATGGGAATCTATATTTTCAAATGGAATGTCTTAAAGGAATTTTTAGAAATGGATGATCGCAACCCAGAATCTAGCAATGATTTTGGTAAAGATGTCATTCCACTTTTATTAGAAGAAAAGAAGAAAATTGTTGCTTATCCATTCCAAGGATATTGGAAGGATGTAGGAACAGTAAAAAGCTTATGGGAAGCAAATATGGATTTATTAAATGAAGAGAGTGAACTGAATATTTATGACCGTGATTGGCGTATTTATTCTGTGAATCCAAATCAACCTCCACAATATATTGCACCTACTGCAATTGTTGAAGATTCGCTTATTAACGAAGGTTGTGTTGTAGAAGGCTATATTTCACATTCTGTACTATTCCAAGGAGTGACAATTGGTGAAGGCAGTTTTATAAAAGATTCAGTTGTCATGCCTGGGTGTGTAATAGGTAAAGATGTAAAAATAGAAAATGCGGTTGTCGCTCCAGGTATGGTAGTAGCTGATGGCTCAGTATTACGTCCAGAAAAAGAATATGAAGAAGTCATATTAGTGACAAACGAAGTATAAGAGGTGGCTCATTCCTCATAAAGAATAATAGATTGAGAGGGGTATTCGATGAAACAAACTATGCTGGGTATAATTGAGGCTTCTACACATTTTGAATCTTTAAAACCATTAACAAAGCATCGACCACTTGCAACGCTTCCTTACGCTGGTCGTTATCGCTTAATTGATTTTATGTTAAGTAATATGGTGAACTCTGGAATTACAAGTGTAGCTGTATTTCCTGATCAGCCTTATCGTTCAATTATTGATCATTTAGGTTCGGGTAAGCACTGGGATTTGAATAGAAAGCATGATGGCTTATTCATATTTACACCTGAACCAACTGATGGAGCATTTGGCACGTTTGATTTTATCGAAAAACATATTCAATTTTTACAGCGTTCTACGCAGAAGTATGTAGTTGTAGCAAATACATATACAATTTGTTCTGTAGATTTTAGACCAATTTTAAAACGTCATATTGATACAGATGCAGCAATTACAGAGCTGACGCAATTTGGTAAATCTTTAAATATTTATTTCCTTGAAAAAGATCTATTGTTGAAGCTATTTGAGAACTTCCATGAAAAAGGATACGAAACAATCATGGACGTTGTTCGTGATAAAAATAATGGAGTAATGTTAAGTGGATACGAAATTCCACAACAAGTAGCAATCATTCAGACGATTGAGGACTATTTCGAGAACAGTATGAAATTATTAAATCCAGAAGTTTGGAATCAATTATTCTTAAAATCATATCCAGTCTTTACAAAAGTAAAAGACGAACCACCTACGAAATATTCAAAAGAAGCAGTCGTAAAAAATTCAATTGTTGCCAATGGATGTGTAATTGAAGGTACTGTAGAAAATAGTATTATCTCTCGAGCTGTGAAAATTGGAAAAAATACAATTATTCGTAATTGTGTTGTTATGCAAAAATCAATCATTGGAGATAACTGTATATTAGATGGAGTTATTTTAGATAAAGATGTACGGATCGAAGAAGGTGTCGAAATGAAAGGGAGTTTAAATGAGCCAATTGTTCTTCAGAAAGGCTCAGTTCAAGGAGCGTTGATTCAGTGGTAAATGTATTATATATTGTTTCGGAATGTGTACCATTTGTTAAATCAGGAGGGCTTGCAGATGTTGCAGGTGCCCTCCCTAAATATTTAAATAAACTAAATTTGAATGTACGTGTAATGCTTCCATTTTATTCTCAAATCCCTGCTAAATATCGCGAAGAAGCGAAATTAGTGAAAGAACTTGAGATAAAACTAGGCTGGAGAAATCAATATTGTGGTCTATATGAATTACAGGTTGAAGGATTGACTTATTATTTTATTGATAATGAGTACTATTTTAATCGTGATAAATTATATGGACAATACGATGATGGAGAGCGCTTTGCGTTCTTTTCTATTGCAGCTATTGAATGTATTCGCGAGCTAGATTTTATACCTGACGTTGTTCATTGCCATGATTGGCATACAGCTATGATTCCATTTTTTATAAAGGAATATGGTGCACTAAAAGATTTAAATCCGGATTTAAAGTCAGTTTTTACGATTCACAATTTGCAATTCCAAGGTGTTTTCCCAAAAATGGTAATGGATGATATTTTGGGCATTGATGAAGTGTATTTCAACAATGATTATTTGAAATTTTATGATTGTATCAACTTTATGAAGGCTGGCATTATTGCTAGTGATATAGTCACAACTGTAAGTCCAACTTATAAAGAAGAAATTAAACATGAGTTTTTTGGAGAGCAATTAGATGGTCTTCTAAGGTCTCAAGACCATAAATTATTTGGAATTGTAAATGGGATTGATGAAACGATTTATAATCCAGCAACAGATTCAAAAATTCATACGAATTATGATGAGTTTACAATTGAAAAGAAAGCTGAAAATAAAACGAAACTACAGGAATCATTAGCATTGCAAGTGGATGAAAATATTCCAATTATAGCTATGGTCTCTCGTTTAACGAGTCAAAAAGGAATTGACTTGATTCAGCATGTATTTCCACAACTAATGGATCACAATGTGCAAGTCATTATTTTGGGTACTGGTGAAGAGGAATTTGAACATTTCTTTAAAGCGATGGAACATAATTATTATGATAAAGTAAGGTCTTATATCGGTTTTGACGAAAATTTTGCTCATCAGATTTATGCAGGTGCTGATTTATTCCTTATGCCATCTTTATTTGAACCATGTGGATTAGGACAGTTGATCGCGATGAAATACGGCTGTGTGCCAATCGTTAGAGAAACTGGGGGCCTAAACGATACGGTCCAATCATATAATGAAAAGACGAAGAGCGGTAATGGTTTTTCTTTCAGTAACTATAATGCACACGATATGCTTTTTACAATCGAACGTGCGCTTACTATTTATAACCAAAAACAACATCGAAAAGCGGTTCTTAAAAATGCGATGAATCGAGACTCAAGCTGGTTGCAGTCTGCAAAAGAGTATACAAAACTATATTTGCAATCTACAAAGTAAATCATTTAAGGCGAGGTGGTTCCATGTTTTCTAGTGTGGAGGAGTTTGAATGGAATTATAAAGAAAAACTAGAAAGTATGCATGGAAAAAGTATTTCTGAAAGTTCTATTCAAGAACAATATGAAACGCTTGGAACAATGATTCGAGAATATATAAGCGAAGATTGGTTGGCTACAAGTGAACAGTATCGTTTGGAACGAAAAAAACAAGTGTACTACTTATCTATTGAGTTCCTTTTAGGAAAACTTTTGAAGAGTAATTTAATTCATCTAGGACTAAGAGAATTATGTGAATCTGGTCTGAATAAGCTTGGGATATCGCTAGCTACATTAGAGGAATTTGAAAGCGATGCAGGACTTGGAAATGGAGGACTAGGAAGATTAGCTGCCTGTTTCCTAGATTCATTAGCTTCTCAGAATTTACCAGGTCATGGATGTGGCATTCGCTACAAACATGGCCTATTCGACCAAAAAATAGTTGATGGGTATCAAGTTGAACTTCCTGAGCAGTGGCTGAAGTATGGGAATGTCTGGGAAGTTAGAAGAGATGATCAATCAATTGATGTGTTATTTGGAGGAGAAGTTGAAGCATATAAGAGTAAAGATCGTTTAGAGTTTCGTGTACATGGAGCTGAGGCAATAAAGGCTGTTCCTTATGACTTACCAATCATCGGCTATCATACAAATACTGTAAATACTTTAAGACTTTGGAGTGCTGAAGCTTCTTCTCATTCTTCTAATAAATCTTTGATGAAATATAAGCGGGAAGCAGAAGCAGTTTCGGAATTCTTATATCCTGATGATACGCATGACGAAGGGAAAATTTTACGATTAAAGCAGCAGTACTTTTTAGTTTCTGCAAGTATACAAAGAATAGTAGATTCATATAAAGAACAATATGGTGATATTCGTAAGTTTCATCATGAAATTGCTATTCATGTGAACGATACTCATCCTGTATTGGCTATTCCTGAGTTAATGAGAATTTTAATAGATATTGAAAAGCTCTCTTGGGAAGAAGCATGGGAGATTACTACACAAACAATCTCATACACGAACCATACCACATTATCAGAAGCACTTGAGAAGTGGAGAATTGATTTATTTCAACCATTGCTTCCAAGAATTTATATGATTGTTGAAGAAATTAATGAGAGATATTGCAAAGAGTTGTGGAAGAAATATCCTGGTGATTGGCATCGTATAGAAAATATGGCCATAATTGCTCATGGAGTTGTCAAAATGGCCCATTTAGCAATTGTGGGAAGTAAAAGTGTTAATGGCGTAGCCGAAATTCATACAGAAATTTTAAAGCAAAGAGAAATGAAGTTATTTTACGAATATGAACCAGCTAAATTTAATAATAAAACCAATGGAATCACTCATAGGAGATGGTTACTCCAATGTAACCCAGAGTTAAGTGGTCTAATTAGGGACTCAATTGGTGATGACTGGATCTATGAACCAACGCAATTAGATAATCTATTAAAATATGAAAATGATGAATCTTTTTTAAATGAATTGATGCTAGTTAAGAAAAAAAGAAAAGAAGTATTAGAAAACTATGTTCATTACACTAATGGGATTGCTTTAGATACGGATTCAATTTTTGATATTCAAGTGAAGCGAATGCATGCATATAAGCGTCAGTTATTGAATGTTTTTCACATAATGTATTTATATAATAGATTAAAAGAGGATTCGCATTTTAAAATGCATCCGAGGACATTCATATTTGGTGCAAAAGCGTCCCCAGGGTATTATTACGCGAAAAAAATAATAAAACTCATCCATTCTGTTGCTAATATTGTCAATAATGATCGTTATATTAATCAATTCATTAAAGTCATATTTGTTGAGAATTATCGAGTTTCATTAGGAGAAATGATTTTTCCAGCAGCTGATGTTAGTGAACAAATTTCAACTGCAAGTAAGGAAGCCTCAGGAACTGGCAATATGAAATTTATGATGAATGGCGCATTAACGATTGGAACATTAGATGGTGCGAATATTGAAATTTTAAGAGAAGTTGGTGAGAATAATATATTTACGTTTGGACTGACGGCTGATGAGGTGTTAAATTATTATCAGCATGGTGGGTACAAAAGTAGTGACTATTATCACCACGATTCTCGTATTAAAAAAGTTCTTGATCAGTTACTTTATGGACTATTTCCATTACCAAGAGTTGAATTTGAAGAAATATTTGATTCGCTTATGTCATATAATGATGAATATTTCTTACTAAGAGATTTTTCATCATATGTAAAAGCGCATGAAAAAATAAATCATTCTTACCAGAATAAACGAGAGTGGGCTACAAAAAGCCTATATAATGTAGCGAAATCAGGTTTCTTTACAAGTGATCGTACAATTCGTGAGTATGCATCTGATATTTGGAATATACAGCAAAGAAGTTTTCATCATTCCTAACCTCCTTTTTGTTTTAAGGAGGTTTTTCACATAATAGTGAAACAGAAAGGGGAGTTAAGTTGAAATTCCTTTCAGTTGATTATGATCTTGCTTTAGAATTAGTCCAGTGTTGTATACAGACTTATAAACAGTGGGAAAATGATGGGAAATTTATGGTACCAGCAAATTACTCACTAGTTTGTGGATTTAAAGCTTGTGCAATTATTGAGATGGAGTGGTTTGGATATGTTATTGAAAATGAAAACTCACTTATTATTGCCTTTAGAGGAACAAAATCTGACTTAGATTGGCTAGCGGATTTAAAGGTTGAACAAGAATTATTTCCTTATGCAATGAACAGTGGTAGTGTACATTCTGGATTTCTATCTATTTATAAATCTTGTAGAGAAGTATTGTTAGAAATTGTAAAAGAAAGAGCTGCCAATAAAAAAGTATATATAACAGGTCATAGCTTAGGTGGCTCTCTTGCTACTTTATTTGGGTTTGAGTTAGCAATGACCAACTTATGTACTCCGAATGTGTATAGTTTTGGAGCACCAAAGGTTGGAAATAAACAATTCAAAGAAAAATATGATGAATTTGTTCGACAAAGTATAAGATTCGTTAATATTTATGATGTTGTCCCACTCAGTCCACCATTTAAAGTTGAAATCAAGCCACTAAATCTATACTTAGAATATTTACATGTTCAGCAGGCTATAACATTCGCGATCAATAAGGGTTCGATTTCAAAAAGTCACAATATCATGACATATGTAGATGGTGTCAATAAGATGAAGCTTAAATATGACTATACACCAACCTTTACGTTTAAATTCCGTGATGAAGAAGAACTATTGATAGAGCAAACAAAATGAACACAATCATATCTATTTTTAACTGAATAAAAAGAAGATCCACTTTAGTGGATCTTCTTTTTTTATATTTAAAATTAATCATTACCGTCTAATAAGTTTCCAATTCCTCCAAGGATGCTTCCTTCACCGCTTGATGAAGAAGGTAAATACTGACCAATTCTTGATGCTAATCTTGCTAATGTTAATGATTGAACCCAAATCGTTCCAGGACCTTGTAATGTAGCGAAGAATAATCCTTCACCGCCAAATAGTGCAGTTTTTACATTTCCAACATACTCGATTTCATAGTTTACATCACCAGTAAAGGCAACAATACAACCAGTATCAATTTTTACTTTTTCGCCAGGTTGAAGCGTTTTTTGATAAATTGAACCGCCTGCATGCAAGAAAGTAAGGCCATCACCTTCAACCTTTTGCATAATAAAACCTTCTCCACCAAAAAGACCTGTACTTAATTTTTTACGGAACTCAATACCAACTGAAACGCCTTTTGCAGCAGCTAAAAACGAGTCCTTCTGACAAATCACTTTATTTCCATACTCCTGTAAGTCTAATGGTATGATAGACCCTGGGTAGGGGGCAGAAAAGCTAACTGTTTTAAGACTATTAGCGTTATTTGTAAAGCTCGTCATGAACAAGCTTTCACCTGTTACTAAGCGTTTACCAGCACCTACTAATTTCCCAAAAAGACCACCTGATTGTGGAGATCCATCCCCAAAAATTGTTTCAAGCTCGATGCCGTCATCCATCATCATCATTGCGCCAGCTTCAGCAACAACACTTTCTTTTGGATCTAGTTCAACTTGAACAAACTGCATATCATGTCCGTGGATTTTGTATGTAACTTCATGTGCTTTTCTCATTTTCGCATTCCTCCTAAAGAATAAATATACAACTTTTTTAATACCAATTTCTAGGTTTTTATTAAAAAAATAACCAAAATTTTACATAGTTCTATGTTTTATTATGACTTAATATAACAGAAAAAAATCATAATAAAACCTTACAATATCTATCTATATTTTAAATGATAAATTGTATGAATTATATAAAAATTTTACCAGAAAATGAGATTTAGTATCATTGACGCTTATTTTTATATATGATATATTTAAATTACTATTAACTGCATATTCATTTGAAGGTAAGAAATTAACGATCCATTTGCACTACAAAATTTTTAGTACTGCTCATATTTTTCTTTGTCTTGGAAAGAAGTAATGACCACTTTCAATGTTGTAGCAATCTTAACTTGATTGACAATGACGTTCTTTTTCTTAATCCCTCTTTATGCACGTTTTAATAGTGTATAAATGTATTTCTAGGAGGTATTATCGATGGAATTCGGTAAAGTTAAATGGTTTAACAGCGAAAAAGGATTTGGATTCATCCAAACTGAAGGTGGAAACGACGTATTCGTACACTTCTCTGCTATTCAAGGCGAAGGTTTCAAAACTTTAGAAGAAGGTCAAGAAGTTAGCTTCGAAATCATCGAAGGTAACCGTGGACCACAAGCTGCTAACGTAAACAAAAAATAATTTTTGTTATGTCTAAGGCATCCTCTTGTAGGGTGCCTTTTTATTTATGAAACTAGTATTCTATTCATTTCCTCCAATCCACGAAAAGTGTAAAGATAACGTTTTCTAAATAAAAACACGCATTCTAAAAATGCGTGTTTTATGTGAAGATTAATATTTGTCTATGTCCTTTGCATCGATGCTATCCAATTCTCCATTTAGTGCTTGTTCTTCATAATCATCTAGTTCTCTTTCATATTGTTCATGTTTTTTTGTTGGATAGACTGTTCGATTATTTCCATATATATCTGTTCCGATAAAATTCTCAAACTCTTCCACATAACCGACGTTTTCATAACTTTCAGTGTATGTGTCATCATATTCCTGAATATTGTTAAATTCAAAATCTGATGGCGTTTGAGAGCTTCCATATCGTTCTACAGCTTGTAATGAATCTTCAGCGTCGAACATCATTGATCGATCTTTTTTATCCCTAGCAAATGGTGGAGTTAGAACTTCTTCTTCAATTGGACGATCGTACTCTCTATTGGAACTAGAAATATGTTGATCATGAGCATGTTCAATCATTGTTTTAGCTGTTGGGAGTGCTTCTAGTCGGTCAAATGGAATTTCTTCACCACTTACTTCACAAATCCCATATGTCCCGTTTTCAATTTTTTGTAAAGCAGCATCAACATCAACTAATTCATTTCTTAGGTGTTCGTGAAGTGCAATATCTTTTTCACGTTCAAATAATTCTGTACCTAAATCACCTGGGTGATTATCTGCAAGAGAAAGCTCATCAACAGAGTCTCTTAATGAGTAAGGTGTAAACGCAGGGTCTTCAAGTCTCTCTTGTATATGTTTTTTCTGCTCTAAAAGATTGGATTTTAATGTTTGAAGCTGTGTTTGTGAAAGCATCATGCTCCCCCTTTTCAATAAATGGATATGGCTATCCATATTTTGTTCAAAAAGGAGGAAAACATGAGTTAAGTTTTTTGAGGAATTGAATCGACTTACTTAGGAAAGAATATTTCCAATTATTAATCCGATTACGATTAGAAAGCCCATTATTGTATTTGTCTTCGCTGTAGCAGCCATTGCCGGCATCATTTCAATTGGTTCAGTTTTGCCAATAAATCCTTTAGTTGCTTTAATTGCTAAAGGTATGCTTAGTAATGAAATAAGAACAAATGGCGTCATCAATTTTGCAATGACAAATGCTACAACTAAAGCATATGCAACTACAAACATTGAACCGATAAAAATAATTGAATTTTTTTTCCCTAATAAGATAACAAGTGTTTTTCGTCCATTTTCCTTGTCGTTATCTAAGTCACGAATATTGTTTGCTGTTAATATTGCACCGATTGTAATTGAAGTTGGTAATGATAGTAACAATATTTTTGTTGGTACACTACCAGCTTGGATATAGTAAGTAATTCCGATAATCACGACACCCATAAAAAATCCAGCAACTAACTCGCCAAATGGAGTGTAAGCAATTGGGTATGGTCCCCCAGTGTATAAATAAGCTGCTGTCATACAAATTATTCCAATTACTGCGATCCACCAGCTGCTTTGCATACAAATATAAATACCTAAAAGGACTGAAATACCAAAAAAAGTAAAAGCTAGCTGTAATACAGTTGAGGGCTTAATTCCATCTCTTACAATTGCTCCGCCAATACCGACTGAGCCTTCATGGTCTAAACCTCTCTTATAATCATAATACTCATTAATCATGTTAGCAGCGGCTTGAATTAATAAACTTGCT
>Ga0209676_1002150_pt1 | contig 14919 bp, 10 predicted proteins | sample AraplaCvi_mLB_r2_FD_184282 | JGI IMG/M metagenome (GOLD analysis project Ga0209676, IMG submission 184282) | Arabidopsis root microbial communities from North Carolina, USA - plate scrape MF_Cvi_mLB_r2 (SPAdes) (version 2) | ecosystem: Host-associated > Plants > Roots > Endosphere | place: USA...
AAGCGGCGCACGCTCATGTTTTCGCCGATCTTGCCGATCAGGCCCTTGCGCACGTCTTCGACCGTGGGGCCGAAACCGTCCAGCGACAGGGGCATGGCGCCCACAGCTTCCACGTCGGCCGGGTTGTTCTTGACGATGCCTTCGACCACGCCTTTGGTGAACGCCAGGAAGCTGTCGTTCTTGGTCACGAAGTCGGTTTCGCAGTTGACTTCAACCAACGCGCCCACATCGCCTTCGCGGTGCGCAGCCACCACGCCTTCGGCGGTGACGCGGGAAGCGGCCTTGCCGGCCTTGCTGCCGAGCTTGACGCGCAGGATTTCTTCCGCTTTTTCGAAATTACCTTCCGCCTCGGTCAGTGCCTTCTTGCACTCCATCATGGGGGCGTCGGTCTTGGCGCGCAGTTCGGCGACCATGCTTGCAGTAATTGCCATTTTTGATTCTCCGTTTGTCGTGTTCACAGGGATTGGCCGACAGGGCCCACCCCTTTTTTGATGCTTGAGTTGTGAAAAAGGGGCTACGCGAGCCCCTTTTTCGCGTCTGGCGCGGAGCCGAAAACTATCAGGCGGCCGCGTTGTCCACTTCCACGAATTCGTCCGAGCTCTCGGCCGACACTGCCTTGACAACGTCGTTCACGGCGTTGGCGCGGCCTTCCAGGATCGCGTCGGCGATACCGCGGGCATACAGTGCCACGGCCTTGGAGGAGTCATCGTTGCCGGGGATCACGTAATCGATGCCGATGGGCGAGTGGTTGGAGTCAACCACGCCGATCAGGGGAATGCCGAGCTTCTTGGCTTCCAGGATCGCGATTTTGTGGAAGCCCACGTCGATCACGAAGATGGCGTCCGGCAATGCGTTCATGTCCTGAATGCCGCCAATGTCTTTTTCCAGCTTTTCGATTTCGCGCTTGAAAGTCAGCTGTTCTTTTTTGCTGATGGATTCGAGGCCGGCTTCCTGCTGGGCCTTCATCTCTTTCAGGCGCTTGATCGAAGTCTTGACCGTCTTGAAGTTGGTCAGCATGCCGCCCAGCCAGCGCTGGTCAACGTAAGGAACGCCGGCGCGCTTGGCTTCGGTCGCGACGATCTCGCGGGCCTGGCGCTTGGTGCCCACCATCAGGATGGTGCCGCGGTTGGCGGACAGCTGCTTGGCGAACTTCATCGCCTCCTGGTACATCGGCAGCGATTTTTCCAGGTTGATGATGTGAATGCGGTTGCGATGGCCGAAGATGTACGGGGCCATCTTGGGGTCCCAGAAGCGGGTTTGGTGTCCGAAATGAACGCCTGCTTCCAGCATTTCGCGCATAGTGGTCGACATAAAAATACTCCAAAAGGTTGTGTCTAAAATCAGCGCTTATCGCCCCATCATTGATGATTTATGGGGCAACACCTTGGGTGGCTGATTTGCGATTTGCATTGCAAATAACAAAATCGTCATTCGCAAAGCCTGTCGAGTATAACATCCTCCTGCCCCTCTCTCCCGATCCCACCCTCCGCCCATGAGCCAGCCCCTCCTTTCCGGCGACCTCCATACCGTCCGCCAGGCACTCCGGGCGGGCCAATCGCAAGCCCCGGAAATCCTGGCGCAAGCCGCCCTGGCCGCGCAAAGCGAGGCCTGCCGCCATGTTTTCATGCCCGGCTCGCCGCCAAATCCCCCTGAAACGCTGAAAAGCACCCCGCCTGGCGGCTCCGGGTTGCCGCTTGCCGGTATCCCTGTGTCCATCAAGGATTTGTTCGACGTGGCGGGCCAGGTTACTGCCGCCGGCTCCAAGGTGCTGACCTCAAACGCCCCCGCCCAGGCCGATTGCCCCGCGGTCGCCCGCCTGCGGGCCGCCGGCGCGGTGCTGGTGGGCCGCACCAACATGGTGGAATTCGCCTTTTCAGGGGTGGGCATCAATCCGCACTATGGAACGCCTGCCAACCCAGCCGATCCGGAAATCGCCCGCATCCCTGGCGGCTCCTCCTCAGGTGCGGCGGTGTCGGTGGCCACTGGTGCGGCCCTGGTGGGCCTGGGCTCGGACACGGGCGGCTCCATCCGCATTCCCGCGGCACTGTGCGGCATCGTTGGCTTCAAGAGCACGGCCCGCCTGGTGCCGACCGCAGGCGCCCTGCCCCTGTCAACCAGCCTGGACACCGTCAGTGCCCTCACGCGCTCGGTGCGCGACGCCGTCACCGTGCACGAGGTGCTGGCGGCGCGCCAGGTCAGGCTGGCTGGCAAGCCGCTGTCGGCTTGCCGTCTGGCTGTGAGCCGCACCCTGATGCAGGACGCATTGAGCGATACAGTAGCCCAGGCGTTCGAACGCAGCTTGCTGATTCTGCGCCGCACCGGTGTTCGCATCGAAGAGATCGCACTGGAGGAAATCGGTGAACTGCCGGCCATCAACGCCACCGGAGGCCTGTCGGCGGCGGAAAGCTATGCCTGGCACCGCAAGCTGATCGCCGAACACCAGGCCCGCTACGACCCGCGTGTCGCGCTTCGCATCCTGCGCGGCGCCAGCATGAGCGCGGCCGACTACATCGACCTGCTGGCGGCGCGCAAGGACTGGATCACCCGCATGGAAACGCGCCTGGACGGCTTTGACGCCGTGCTGTCGCCCACCGCGCCCCTGGTCGCGCCGCCCATCGCCGGTTTGCTGGGCGACGACACCGAGTTTTTCAGGGTCAACGGCCTTTTGCTGCGCAACACCTCGGTGGTGAACATGCTCGACGGCTGCGCGATTTCCCTGCCCTGCCACACGCCCGGCCAGTTGCCCGTGGGCCTGATGCTGTGGCACGCGGCCCTGCATGACGACGCGGTGCTGGATCTGGCCCTGCAAGTGGAAGCCGCCCTGGCACAGTCGCTACAAAAATAACCGCCGCAACCCCATTCTGCCCGGGCTCGCGGCCTGCTTACTCATAAAAAAAACAATGCACAACAAGATTTCCCGTCCCAAACGCCCCGCCCCCACGCCACGCCGCCGTGGAGCCTTCGCATGAGGATCGCCATCATCGGCGCCGGCATCATCGGCGTCACCACAGCCTATGAGCTGGCCCTGGACGGCCATGAAGTCACCGTGTTCGAACGACGCGGCGCGGCAGCGGAGGAAACCAGCTTCGCCAACGCCGGCCTGGTCGCACCGGGTTACGTCACACCTTGGGCGGTGCCCGGCATGCCCCGCAAAGTCCTTAGCCACCTGTTCAGCCGCCACGCCCCCGTCAAGCTCGGCTGGCCGCTGTCGGCCGGAGAGCTCGCGTGGATGTGGCAGTGGTTTCGCGCCTGCAAGCTGGACACCTACCTGGCCAACCGCGCACGCATGCAGCGCCTGGCTTTTTACAGCCGCGAAAGGCTGCACCACCTGACGGCCGAGCTGCAGCTTGAATACGACGGCAGCCCCGGCTACATGGTGCTTCTGCGTTCCGAAAAAGACAGCAAGCTGGTGCAACCCGGCCTGGCGGTACTGCGCGACGCGGGCGTAACCTTCAAGGAAATCGGTCCCGAGGAAGTCCTCAAGATCGAGCCGGCGCTGAATCCCGATACGCCCTTCCTGGGTGCCGTGCACCTGCCCAACGACGAGGTGGCCAATTGCCGGCAGTTCGCGCTGCTGCTGAAGAACGAGGCCCAGCGCCTGGGCGTGAATTTTGAGTTCAATACCACCGTGGCCCGGCTGGAGCAGGCACAACCCGCCAGCCTGGTCATCACCGGTGAAAGCACGCCGCGCGGCTTCGACCGGGTGGTCATGTGCGCGGGCCTGGCCTCGGCGCAGCTCTTGAGGCCGCTGGGCCTGAAGATTCCGATGGCCGCGGTCTACGGCTACTCCATCAGCGCGCCGATTCGCGAACCCCTGAACGCGCCGCGCAGCGCGCTGATGGACGAACGCTACAAGGTCGCGATTTCGCGCATGGGCAACCGCGTGCGCGTGGCCGGCAGCGCCGAGATCGGCGGCTCGCTGGACAACAAGCGCGCCGCATCGCTGCAAACCCTTTACAAGGTCTTGCATGACTGGTTTCCGGGTGCGGCCCAGCTCTCCAACACCGGCTCCAGCGTGCAGGAATGGAAAGGCGCCAGGCCCATGCTGCCCGACGGGCCGCCTGTCATCGGCGACAGCGGCATCCCCGGCCTGTGGCTCAACCTGGGCCATGGCTCCAGCGGCTGGGCTCTCAGCTGCGGCAGCGCGCGGGCACTGGCCGACCTCATGGCCGGCAAAAACACCGACATCGACATGGAAGGCCTGGGCATCGCGCGCCTGGCTTGAGCCCGACTCGCCGGGCTTTTTTACGCCCGGGGCCGCACAATCGGGCCATGCGAAGAATTTCCAGCGCCCACAGCGAGCCGCTTCACAGCGTGGCGGCCACCCGCGAACTTGAGCGGCTCGCCGCCGCCGGCCTGTCGCCGCACACGCTGATGCAGCGGGCCGGCCTTTCAGTCGCGCGCCTGGCGCTTGCCCTGGCGCCGCACGCGCGGCGCATCTGGATCGCCTGCGGCCCCGGCAATAACGGCGGCGACGGCTTCGAGGCCGCCATGCACCTGCACCGCTGGGGCAAAAGCGTAACCCTGACCTGGACCGGCCTGCCGCACGGAAAAACCGGCCTGCCGCCCGATGCCCAGGCCTCGCGCGAGCGGGCCCTGGTCGCAGGCGTGCCCATGGCTGCGGAGCCGCCCGAGGACTTCGATTTCTGCATAGACGCGCTGCTAGGCATAGGCGGAACGCTGGATCCGGCCCGGCCTGGCACGGCCTTGATGCTGGAATGGCTGGCACGCATGCAGGCGAGCGCTGTCCCGCGGCTGGCTGTGGACCTGCCCACCGGCCTGGACGCAGCCACCGGGGCTTTTCCCGTCGGATTGGCCGCGGCACCGGATGTTTTCACTTTGAGCCTTCTGACCCTGAAACCGGGGCTGTTTACCGCGAATGGCCGCGACCGCGCAGGCCAAGTATGGTTTGACGACCTTGGTACGGCGACCGCCAGCGGACCAGCGCCGGATGCCTGGTTGCTTGGCGCCGACCGGGCTTCCCACGCGCCCAGGCATTGCAACCCGCATGCAAGCCACAAAGGCATCTTTGGCGACGTGGCGGTGCTGGGCGGGGAATCCACGGCCCACAGCCATATGGCTGGTGCCGCGCTGCTGGCCGCTCGCGCAGCGCTGCATGCAGGCGCAGGCCGCGTATATGTGGCCTTGCTCGGAACCCCAGCACTCAGCGCGGATATTCAGCAACCCGAGTTGATGTTCCGGGCGCCGGAGGCGCTGGACTTGGCTCGCCAGGTGGTGGTGTGTGGTTGCGGTGGTGGCAACGCCGTGCGCGCCGTGTTGCCCAAGGTGCTGTCGGCCGCCCCGCAGCTGGTCCTGGACGCGGATGCATTGAATGCCATTGCCGCGGACACGCAGCTGCAGACCCAGCTCGCAGCCCGCCATCACCGCGGCTACGCGACGGTGCTCACACCCCATCCGCTCGAAGCTGCCCGGCTGGCGGGAAACAGCGCCCAAGCAGTGCAGGCCGACCGGCTGGCATCCGCCCGTCAATTGGCTGAGCGCTTTCAGTGCGTCGTGGTGCTCAAGGGCTCGGGAACCGTGATCGCAGCGTCTGGACAGACCAGCGCCATCAACAGCAGCGGCAATGCCCTGCTGGCCACGGCGGGCACGGGCGATGTACTGGCGGGCATGCTGGGGGCCCGCATGGCCGGGGGACTTGAGGCTTTTGAAGCGGCTTGCAGCGCCGTGTTTACCCACGGCCTTCTGGCCGACGAATGGCCTGCCGGCGGGTGCGCGCTGACGGCGTCGGCGCTGGCCAGTTCCTAGACCACTAAACCAGGACCATCAAGGCGATCTGCAGCAGCACGATCAGCACCAGCGCCGAGATGTCGACACCGCCTATGGGGGGGATCACCCGGCGCAGCGGCGCCAGCACGGGCTCGGTCAGGCGGCCCAGCAGAATGTAGGCCGGCGAGCCGGGCTGGACCCACGAGAGAATGGCAAAACCCAGCACCAGGATAAACAGGGTTTGCAGCGCCACGCGCACCAGCATCTTGAGCGCAAAGGACAGCAGCGTCAGCAGCACCGCGGGCGCCAGTTCCAGCGCGCCTAGCCACAGGCCGAACAGCAAGGCCCACAGCAACGCATAAACCAGCGCCAGCACCACGGCGGCGATCACGCTGGCCCAGTCCACCCGCGACTGCGCCAGCGACCTGGGCAAGGCACGGCGCAGGGGCTTGACCAGCCAGTCGGTCAGGGCCATCACAAAACGGCCGGGCTGGGCGCTCATGTTGACCCGAACCCAGTTCATCCAGGCGCGCAGCAGTGCAGCCGCAATCAGCACAAAGAAGATGGTTTCAAGAAGAAACGCCAGGATACGGATCAGCATGCGCGGCCTGTCCTGTGTGAGAGAAGATGGAAAAAACAATTCACGGCCATTTCCTGGATGCCTAACGCCGCGGCTTCTTGCCCTGCTTGCGCCCGGGGTTGCCCGCGGCTTTCTTGACGGCCGCCTTCAACGCCTGGATGGGTGATTTGGTGGAGCGTTCGCTGCCGGCGCTGCTGCTGCGGCCTGAACCGCTGCCACGGCTTGCACGAATTTCCGAGCGCTTGCTGGCCGTTTTCTTGCCAGCCTTGCCGGTCCGGGCTTCGCCCGCATGACGCGCCGCACCGCGTTCCTGCGCCGGCAATTCCGTGGCATGGCCGCCGGTTTTGTCCTTCATGGCCCGCCCGACCAGGTCCTGGCCTTCGTTCACCAGGCGGAAATCGATCTTGCGGCCGTCCAGGTCCACCCGGCTGACCTGCACCCTCACCCGCGTACCGATGGCATAGCGTATGCCGGTGCGCTCCCCGCGCAATTCCTGGCGGGCTTCATCGAAGCGGAAGTATTCGCCGCCCAGTTCGGTGATGTGCACAAGGCCCTCGACGTACATCGCATCCAGCGTGACGAAGATGCCGAAGCCCGTGGCCGCCGTGACGACGCCGCCGAACTCTTCACCCAAATGCTCGCGCATGTACTTGCACTTGAGCCAGGCCTCGACGTCGCGGCTGGCTTCGTCGGCGCGGCGCTCATTGGCGCTGCAATGCAGGCCGGCGGCCTGCCAGGCGAGCTCGTCGGCGCTGGCCTTCTTGGGCTTTTGCGTCGGCTCCTTGGCGTTGACGCGCGAGGCCAGCCGCTTGGAGAGCTTGGCCTCGGCCTCGCCCGGCGTGGGCAAGACAGGCAACTGGTATTTGGCCTTGTTGAGCACAGCCTTGATGACGCGGTGCACCAACAAATCAGGATAGCGCCGGATCGGACTGGTGAAGTGCGTGTAGGCCTCGTATGCCAGGCCGAAGTGGCCGCTGTTCATCGGCGTATAGATGGCCTGCTGCATGGAGCGCAGCAGCATCGAATGGATTTGCTGCGCATCCGGCCTGTCCTTGGTGGCCAGCGCGATGCGCTGGAACTCACCGGGTTCCGGGTCGTCGCTGATGGTCATGCCGACGCCGGCGATCTTCAGGTAGTTGCGCAGCATCTCCTTCTTCTCGGGCGTCGGGCCTTCGTGCACGCGGAACAGGCCCACATGCTTGCTCTGCGAGATGAAATCGGCCGAGCAGACGTTTGCGGCCAGCATGGCTTCCTCGATCAAGCGGTGAGCCACGTTGCGGGTGCGCGGCACGATTTTCTCGATCCGGCCCGCGTCGTCGCAAACGATTTGCGTCTCGGTGGTTTCAAAATCCACCGCCCCGCGAACGCCGCGTTCCTTGAGCAAGGCCTGGTACACGTCATGCAGGTCCAGCAAGTGCGGCACCAGCGTCTTGCGCTGCGCGGCTTCGGGGCCACGTGTATTGGCCAGGATGGCCGCGACCTCGGTGTAGGTGAAGCGCGCGTGGCTGAACATCACCGCCGGGTAAAACTGGTAGGCATGGACCTCGCCCTTGGCGTTGACCAGCATGTCGCAGACCATGCACAGGCGCTCGACGTTGGGGTTGAGCGAGCACAAGCCATTGGAGAGCTTTTCCGGCAGCATCGGAATTACGCGGCGCGGGAAGTAAACGCTGGTGGCGCGGTCGTAGGCGTCGATGTCGATGGCGCTGCCGGTTTCCACATAGTGGCTCACGTCGGCAATCGCCACCAGCAGGCGCCAGCCCTTGCCGCGGCCGACCTTGGCCGGCTCGCAATACACGGCATCGTCGAAGTCGCGCGCGTCTTCGCCGTCTATGGTGACCAACGGTACGTCGGTCAGGTCGACACGGTGTTTTTTGTCCACCGGCCGCACGGCGTCCGGCAAGGCGCGAGCCAAGGCCAATGCCTCATCACTGAACTCATGCGGCACGCCGTATTTACGCACCGCAATTTCGATTTCCATGCCGGGGTCGTCAATCTCGCCGAGCACTTCAGTGACACGGCCCACAGGCTGGCCGAACAGCGCCGGCGGCTCGGTCAGTTGCACCACCACCACCTGGCCGGCCTTTGCCGTGCCGGTGGCGCCCTTGGGAATCAGCACGTCCTGGCCGTAGCGCTTGTCTTCGGGTGCGACCAGCCAGACGCCGCTTTCCTGCAGCAGGCGGCCGATGATGGGGTTGGCGGAGCGCTCGATGATCTCGGTCACGCGGCCTTCGGGCCGATTCTTGCGGTCGTGCCGCACGATGCGCGCCTTGACGCGGTCCTTGTGCAGCACCGCGCGCATTTCGTTGGGCGGCAGGTAAATATCGGCCTCACCGTCGTCGCGCAACACAAAGCCGTGGCCGTCGCGGTGGCCGGAAACAGTGCCCTCGAATTCAGCGAGCAGGCCGGAGGAATGGGCGGGCGATGCGCCCGCGGAGGAATGAGTTGTTTTGATAAAAAGTCTCTTTTTGTTGGGGGCTGCTGGTTTTGAGTATGCAGCCGAAATATTTCAGGAAATTTGCGAATTCGAGCCTCGAAAAGCGTTCAAGTAATGGTACACTGCTAGCTGTGCCCGGGTGGCGGAATTGGTAGACGCGCACGGTTCAGGTCCGTGTATCGCAAGATGTGGAGATTCGAGTTCTCTCCCGGGCACCAGATACACCAAACAGCTTTGCCAGACTCTGAAACGAGCTCTGGAAGAAAGCAAGATTAAAGCCACTGTGACCCAGTGGCTTTTTTTGTTTCCGGACCCCCTCTTGCGGCCCGGTTTGCCGTTCGCGGGATTGCTCAAACAGGCACAGCAACTAGGTCGTGTCCCTGGGTTCCCACAATGCGGGCTCGCGTGAACTCACCTACTTTCAGCGTCTTGCTGATTTTCTCGGGCGGCAGCAGCTTGACGACGCCATCGATCTCGGGCGCATCGGCATAAGAACGCCCGACACCGCCCTTGCGACCCAGCGCGGGCGCGGAATCCACCAGCACCTGCATGGTCGCACCTATGCGCTGCTGCAGCTTTTGGCTGGACACCGCCTCAGCCACCGCCATGAAACGCGCGCGCCGCTCTTCACGCAGTTCCATGGGCAGCATGCCCGGAATGTCGTTGGCCGTAGCGCCTTCCACTGCGCTGTAGGCAAAGCATCCCGCGCGGTCGATTTTGGCTTCGCGCATGAAATCGAGCAGGTGCTCGAACTCGGTCTCGGTCTCGCCCGGAAACCCGGCGATAAAAGTGCTGCGGATCACGATCTCGGGGCAAATTTCGCGCCAGCGCGCAATGCGCTCAAGGTTTTTCTCGCCGCTGGCCGGCCGCTTCATGCGCTTGAGCACATCCGGATGGCTGTGCTGCAGCGGAACGTCCAGGTAAGGCAGCACCTTGCCGGTAGCCATCAGTGGCAGCACTTCGTCCACGCTGGGATACGGATAGACGTAGTGCAAGCGCACCCAGGCGCCATAGGGCTCGGCAATCTCGCCAAGCGCCTGCACCAGCTCCAGCATGCGCGTCTTGACGGGCTTGCCGTCCCAGAAGCCGGTGCGGTATTTCACGTCCACGCCGTAGGCCGAGGTGTCCTGGCTGATGACCAGCAGTTCCTTGACGCCGCCTTCAAACAGTGCGCGCGCCTCATTGAGCACGTCGCCTATGGGCCGCGACACCAGGTCGCCGCGCATCGAAGGGATGATGCAGAAGGTACAGCGGTGGTTGCAGCCTTCGCTGATTTTCAGGTAGGCGTAGTGCCTGGGCGTGAGTTTGATGCCCGCAACGCCGAAAGCATTGGGAACCAGGTCCACAAAAGGATCATGCGGCTTGGGCAAATTCAGGTGCACCGCGTCCATGACTTCCTGCGTGGCATGCGGGCCGGTCACGGCCAGCACGCTGGGATGCATCTGGCGAACCAGATTTCCGCCATCCTCGCCGGCCTTGGCGCCCAGGCAACCGGTGACGATGACGCGGCCGTTTTCCGCCAGCGCCTCACCAATGGTGTCCAGGCTTTCCTTGACCGCGTCGTCAATAAAGCCGCAGGTGTTGACGATCACGAGGTCGGCACCCTCGAAGGTCTTGGAGGTCTGGTAGCCCTCGGCGCTCAATTGCGTGAGGATCAGTTCGGAGTCGGTCAGGGCCTTGGGGCAGCCCAGACTGACAAAGCCGACTCGCGGCGCGGCCTTGGCGTTGGCAGGGGCGGATGGGGAAATTACGTCGCTCATGGAATCTATTGTCTCAGGGTAGGCGTCAGGGCGAACCGTGGACCCCGGATGGCCTTCAATGGCCTGTCAGCGCACGGGCACATTGCCCGGCGTTCAGTTCACTTTTTCAAGCCGAAAGCTTGCAGCATCTGCTCGCTCTGCTTTTGCATCTGCTCTTGCATCTGCGTAAAAACGTTCTTGGATTGCTCCACATAAGTACCCATCATCCCCTGCATCATGGGCGACTGGGCGTTCATGAACTGCGCCCACATTTCGGGCGTCAGCCCTTTGGACTGCTCGGCCATCTTGACCTGCAGATCCATAAAGCTCTGGACGTTTTTCTCCAGGTAGACGCCCATGAATCCCTGCATCGCATTGCCGTAAAAACGGATGATGTTGGCCAGCACGGCCTCGGTGAACATAGGTGCGCCGCCGGTTTCTTCTTCAAGAATGATCTGCAGCAGGATGCTGCGCGTCAGGTCTTCGTTGGTCTTGGCATCGCGCACCACAAAATCGGCGCTCTCCATCACCAGCTGCCGCACTTCGGTGAGCGTGATGTAGGTCGAGGTCTCGGTGTCGTACAGCCGGCGGTTCGGGTACTTCTTGATCACGCGGGACGCCGCAGCCTTGCCGGCAGCCCGGCCGCTTTTGGCGCCGGAATTACCGTCGGCAGCCGTATCGCCCTGTGAAGGCGGAAGGCCGGATGCCGGGCTGGCGGATTTACTTTTTGCCACTGATTTCTCCTCTGAATGACGGCCAGCGACCAGGCGCCGGGGTTCAATACATTCTAGGAATTCTGATGTACACAATCCCCTTGGTTTACCCTGTGTGATGGGCCCGCATCATGGATGCGAAAGCCTGGACAGGAACCGTTTCGAGGGAATTGGTAGGCGCGATTGGACTCGAACCAACGACCCCCACCATGTCAAGGTGGTGCTCTAACCAGCTGAGCTACGCGCCTAAGGACTGTTCGAAGCTAGCAGTATAACATCTTTTCGCTGCAGTCGACGGAGGCACTCAGCGCCTGCGCGCGGAACGCACACCCGGCACCTCGGCCACAATGGCCAGCACCTGGTTGAGGCGGCCTGATTGCGCCACTTCCACGGTGAAAGTCATCCAGGCGGTGCCGCCGCGGTTGTCTTTCACCGACTGCGTCTGCACGCCGATCACGTTCATCTTTTCCTTGGCGAACACCTCGGAAATATCGCGCAGCAGGCCCTGTCGGTCGGCCGCCTCGACGGCAACGTCCACCGGATACACCGCGCCGTCGGGTGTCTTGGGCGAATTCCACTGCACCTCGATCACGCGGTCCGGGCTTCCTGCGGCCATGTTGCGGAAATTGCTGCAGTCGCTGCGGTGGATGCTGACGCCTTTGCCCTTTGTGACAAAGCCGAGGATCTCATCGGGCGGCGCGGGCTTGCAGCATTTGGCCAGTTGCGTGAGCAGAGATCCCATGCCGACCACCAGCACACCGCCCGCCCCCTTCTTGGCATTCGGGTTGGGCGCACGCGCTTTTTTTGCCAGCACGTAATCGTCCTGGCTCATGGCAGGCTCGGGCGGCCTGAGCATGTTCTCTATCGTGCGCAGGGACAGCTCGTCCTTGCCCACCACCTCAAACAAATCGTCTGCCGCCTTGAAGCCGAGCTGCGCCGCCAGGTCGTCCAGCTTCATCGCTGTCTTGCCCTCGCGCTGCAGCAGCTTTTCCACGGCCTCGCGGCCCCTGGCCACGGTCTGTTCCATCGCCAGCGCGTTGAACCAGGCACGCACCTTGGACTTCGCACGATGGCTGCTCAGAAAACCCAATTCAGGGTTGAGCCAGTCGCGCGAGGGCCCGCCTTCCTTGACCGTGATCACTTCCACCGTCTGCCCGTTTTGCAGCGGCGTATTGAGCGGCACCATGACGCCGTCGATGCGCGCGCCGCGGCAGCGGTGGCCCAGGCTGGTATGCACGCTGTAGGCGAAGTCCACCGTGGTCGCGCCTTGCGGCAGTTCCACAATGGCGGCATCCGGCGTCAGCACGTAGATACGGTCCTCAAACAAGCCCTGCTTGTCGTCACGCGCACGCTGGGCCGCCGGGCCGGAGAGATCACGCTCCCAGGCCAGCAGTTGCCGCAGCACGGCGATCTTGGCGTCGTACTCGCTGCTGGCCGAAACGCCGCCATAGCCCTTGGTGCCGGCCTCCTTGTAAGCCCAGTGCGCCGCCACACCGTGCTCGGCATGGTCGTGCATGGCCTGGGTGCGCACCTGGATTTCCACCGCCCTGCCCGCCTCGTCGCGCACCACGGTGTGCAGCGACTGGTAGCCGTTGCTCTTGGGCTTGGCGATGTAGTCGTCGAACTCGCCGTCCACCGGCGTGAAGCGCGAATGCACATAGCCAAGCGCCGCGTAGCAACCCTTTACGTCGGCGGCGATCACGCGCAGGGCGCGGATGTCGAAGACCTGCTCGAAGTCCAGCGACTTGCCGCGCATTTTCTTCACGATGCTGTAGATGTGCTTGGGCCGGCCCTGCACCAGCGCGGCAATGCCGTTCTGGTTGAGTTCGCGCTCCAGCTGCGCGCGCAGGGCTTCCATAAAGCCTTCGCGCTCCACGCGTTTTTCGTCGAGCAGGCGCGCTGTCTGCTTGTAGGTCTCGGGCTCCAGGAAGCGAAAGGCCAGGTCCTCCATCTCCCACTTGATCTGCCAGATGCCCAGGCGGTTGGCCAGCGGCGCAAAAACATGCAGCGATTCGTAAGCCAGCGGCAGCGGCGCAGTCTGCCGCGTCGCGGCGTAATGGCGCAGGGTCTGCAGGCGGGATGCCAGGCGCAGCATCACCACCCGCAGGTCGCGCGAAAACGCCAGCAGCATCTTGCGCACGTTTTCGGTCTGCGCGGCCGGATCGTCCAGCAGCTGGGCTTTCGCATTCGCCGAACGTGCCTGGCGCTGCACCTGGACCAGCTTGGTGGTCTCCATCGCCAGCGCGGCGTAGTTGGCGCCGAAGGCCTTGGTGATCACTTCCTGCGGCTTGTTCAGATGCTGGCAGGCATAGACCAGGTAGCTGGCCGCCTGCATGGCTTCGGAGCCGCCTATGGTTTTCAGGATGGCCGCCACCGCGTCGGCATGGGCGAGGATGTTTTCGCCCGTGTCATGCGTTTCGCTGGCGATCAGGGGTTCGGCAAACGCGCGGGCACGGGCCAGCGCATGCGGCTGGTCCGGCAGGCTGTCAGCCGTGGCGGTCACGATGGAGGCATTCGCCCCCTGGGGGGCTGTCGGGCCGCCTGGCCCGACCACGTTGCTTTTCATGAAACTTCAGTCAAATTCAGTCAGAGAGTTGCGAGCCCATTACGGCATCAGCCCAGCAGAAAGCCCGTTACTGCAGCGACCTGATCGGATGCGACCAGCGTGGGCGCATGTCCCACACCTTCGAATTCCACCACGCGGGCACGCAGCCCACGCTGCGTCATGGCTTGGGCCGTCTCGGTGCTCAGCAAGTCGGATTGCCGGCCCCGTATCACCAGGGTGTCAGCCTTGATATTGTCGTAGAGCTGCCAGAGCATGGTTTCACCCTGGCGCGCGGATTCCTCGGTCTCCTGCCTGAAAGGAACGGCGATCGCCGGGTCGTAATGCAGGCGCCATTTGGCGTCAGCGGCTTCCGAAACGCGCCTGAGCATGGGGCGCGACAGCGCCAGCCACTGCTCGGGCGTGTGCGGGCCGAAGCTCTGGGAGATCGCCCACATCGCATCGGCCGCTTCCTGCACCGAGCCGAAGTGGCCGGCCTGGCCCAGGTAGGTGCCAATGCGCACAATCGCCTGCCACTGGATAGCTGGCCCCACGTCATTGAGCACCAACCGGCGCACCGGCACCGGCAAAGGCAGGTTGGGCGTTCCGCACACCGCCACGCCGATCAGCCCGCCCATGCTGGTGCCTACCCAGTCCAGCGAGGCCACCTGCGCCTGGGCATGCAGCTGGGCCAGCATCGCCAACATGTCGCCCGCATAGGTGCGCAGCTGGTAGCCCATGGGGTCCTTGAGCCAGTCGCTTTCGCCGCGGCCCACCACATCGGGGCAGACCACCCGCATATCGGCCTGCTCGGACAGCGCCCGCGCCAGCACGTCAAAATCACGCCCCTGGCGCGACAGCCCATGCACGCAGACCACCAGGTGCGCACTGTCCGCCCTTCCCCACTGCCAGTAAGCCATGCGGTGGCCGCCGCCGGCATCGGGGCAATTTACGTAGTTCAGCGTAGGTTGGGTCATGGTGCGGCAGTTCAATTCAAAGGCTTGATAATTGCTTGAGAAATCAGCCCGGCGCCAGGTGCACGGCACGAGGTTCGGGATCCCAGTTCAACCATCGTAAATCATCCGGAGAAACAATATGCTCAAAGGTAAAACAGCCCTCGTCACCGGCTCGACCAGCGGGATAGGCCTGGGCATCGCCAAGGCGCTGGCGGCGCAAGGCGC
>Ga0209676_1002154_pt1 | contig 14899 bp, 12 predicted proteins | sample AraplaCvi_mLB_r2_FD_184282 | JGI IMG/M metagenome (GOLD analysis project Ga0209676, IMG submission 184282) | Arabidopsis root microbial communities from North Carolina, USA - plate scrape MF_Cvi_mLB_r2 (SPAdes) (version 2) | ecosystem: Host-associated > Plants > Roots > Endosphere | place: USA...
GTTTGCTTTTCAAAAATGTTAATGAGTGCTTCATATTCGTCTGTTGAATGTGCGTTTTTCATTTTAAATACATCAACCTTTGTTTTTAAAACCGCAAGTGGCGTTCTGAGTTCGTGGGCTGCACTTGCGGAAAAGCGGCTTTGCATCATAAAAGCATTGTTTAGCTTATTCGTCATTTCATTAAAAGACCTCGTTAGCTCAGCTATTTCATCATTAGTTGGTGGGATGTCCATCGTTTCCGATAGATTATGTACACTTCTATTCTTAATTTGACTATTTAGTGAATCAAGTGGTTTTAACGCTTTGCCCGAAATATAGTATGTCAATACGCCACCACAGACAATGATTAAAATCATATAATAAACACTTTCAAAATGAAAGTCCGTTTTTGCTTTTTGAGCATCTTCAGATGGTGTAGGCATCATGACATTTGATGGCGTTTGAAAATTGCCTATAACATTGCTATCTTGACCAACCTCTTGAGCAGGTAAAGCAGTGGCTGCATCAATTCTTGTTGCCATTATGCCAGCAGAAAAATTTAAAATTAATGTAAGCCCTATACAACAAATTGTTAATAAAATTATCATCATTGCAGTAAGTCGTTGTCGAATTGGTATTTTTTTAAACATCATGCGTCACCATCATTTTTAACAATATGATAGCCCTCACCAATCTTTGTACGTATGGGGTCATAGTCTAAAAGAGCTTTTAGCTTTTTTCGTAATGTTGCTATATGAACTCGAATAGCTCCACTAAAGCTATCGGCATTACTATCCCAAATGTGATCAATCAATTCTTCTTGACTGACAACTCTCTCCTGATTCATTAATAAGTATTCCAGTAAAACAAATTCCTTTTTTGTTAGTATTAATTCATTTTCATCTACAAATGCAATACGCTTTGACAAATCTATTTTTACATCACCACAAGCTAAAAGATTGTTTTCCTGTACAAATTTCCGCCTTAATAAATTTCTTATTCTTGCTTCTAATTCTGCAAAGTCAAATGGTTTAGTTAAATAATCATTCGCACCAATATCTAAACCCTTAACTTTGTCACTCACACTACTTCTTGCACTAAGGATTAAAACTTTTAATTCCTCTTTTTCTTCTCTTATCTTTTCTAAAACCTTTAATCCATCCATTTTCGGAAGATTTAAGTCAAGTATTATTAAGTCATAATTTTCAACGTACGCCAATTCATAAGCGACTTCTCCATTACTACAGACATCAACTGCATACCCTACTATTCTAAGTCCCTCAGCGATAGCTTCCTGTAAATCCAACTCATCTTCAACTACAAGAATTCTCATATCGTAATCACCTCATTTTATAAGTTTAAATAGGTGTGTGTTAAATCTATGTTAAGCAACTATTATCAAATAATAATTTATATCTGTAAAAGAATCCATCCTTTTGTCGTAGGAAACTTTCGATAATAAGAAAGTCATGACCAACGTATATATATTATGTAAACTAAAATTATTTGGCGTGAAGGAGGGCTTGAATACTTCAACTACCCATAGTATCTGTACTTTTCGATTTGCACTTGTAAAGTGCCTTTTCATTTTCATGTGAACGATAAAACCAAAGCAGAAACAGGTCCATTTTTAACACAAGAAAAGAGCAGAAAACTCCTATTTAACCAAGGAATTTACTACTCTTTTAATACGTTTACTGCACTAAAAATCGGTATCGAATAATCCGATATAATGCAGACCGTTATAAAGCTTGTTAACATCAGTAATTTCTATTTCAGGATCGAAATAATAAAACATTGTGTTTACTTTGTCTAATCCTTTGAGAATACAGATTTTTTTAATTTCAACCATCGTCTCATCCTCTACTGATAGCTCTTCAATAAATTCATCCACGTCTGTTAATTCATCTTGCCAATATACACCGATCCAATCCTCGTCATACACTTTTTCATTAATATCCTTACAAAATTCGCATATTTTATATTTTGGATCATCGATATCCATGTCTGGATCACTATAATCGATTTCAAAATACTCATTAAAGGTATCGTCATCTACGTTACTAATTCCAATCCAAACATGAACTTTACTCATTATCTCCATTATTATTTACAACTCACTTTCATATGTTTTTTTTGATGTTTTGCAATTATTATTCTGGCTTCCCTTTTGAATTCGCCCCACTTAAAGCTTGAGAAAGGTTTAATTTATAGCCAAAACTGATCTTTTATCCTTAATATAATCTCTGGCTTATATCGTTACATCATCTAAATATTGCTTTTTCAACTTCCCGCATTCTTAATTTTTCGTTTAACAAACGTATAAATATTTAAAATTACTCCTAAAACAAACATACATAATTGCATTTAATGCAAGGATCAACACCATGAATCCTCCTGCAAAAGCAATTCTTTCTCCTGTGTTATCTGGTTCAAAAGCTTTTGCATAACTCACGCCTAAAAAACACTAAACTTCCGACTATTACCAGAATTAAAATTGCCATGCCAATTGCAGTGGCCCATAAAGGGAATTTCTTCTTTTGGTACAAATATGTTGCTAAATAATCACAAATTAAAATGGATAAAAGTAAAACAACCCAAACGATTGCATCTCCGTTCATCAAAGTCATCTTTTGTTATAGGTTAAATATTGCTCTTAGTATATTCTATTATCATTGTTTTTCCTATAAAATTTAAAATTTACTAAATATTTGTTTTTAGGTGAGAATATCTTTCATTTTCCTCACTAGCTTTAAGGTATAGGGTTTTTGTTATTATGTAACACAAAAATGCACCAGTTAATCCCAAGACAAGAAGCAATCCTCCCATATATACAGGTGAAATCCACTCCCCAATGATGATCAGCAATCACACTAGCACAAACAAATTAAAAACGGGTGTTGCTTGAGGTAAGCATCACCCGTTTTTCTAGCTTAATTATTTCTCATTCACAGTTTCTATATGTTCCCCATCCGTTTGATTTTCATGATTAGGCTTGACTCTCTTAATAAAGAAAGCAAGGATAAGAGCGATAACTGCAATCAATGTTGAAATGAAAAAGGTAAAATTAATACCATGTAACATCGCTTCATTCACGATGTGTTGTTGCATTTCAGCTGCAGCCTGTGCAGATGGTTGAACTGCGTTAGCACTCATATTGGCCATTGCGTCAGCAGCAAGTTCCTCTGCTTTTGCAGTCGTTTGATGGTTCATTACGGTAATCAACACCGCGGAACCAATAGCACCAGATACTTGCTGCAGCGTATTATTCATAGCTGTTCCGTGTGGATTCCTATACGCTGGTAGCTGATTCAAACCATTTGTCATGACTGGCATCATGACCATAGACATCCCAAACATACGTAAGGTATACAGTAGAACAAGTGTAGAATAAGCCGTATTCATACTAATTTTGCTAAAGTAATACGTTGTTACAATGGTAATGGTCAATCCAATCACGGCCAAAATTCTTGCTCCATACTTATCAAAAAGTTTCCCTGTAATTGGCGACATAATACCCATGACAATAGCTCCAGGAAGCATTAATAGGCCAGAGTCCATAGGTGAAATCCCACGAATTGTTTGTACATAAATAGGCATCAAGATCATGGCTGAAAACATCGCCACAGAAATAACAATTGAAATGGCCGATGACAAGGCGAACATTGGATATTGGAAAATTCGAAACTCAAGCAAAGGCTCATCCAATCGAAGTTGACGAAGGATAAAGGTAATTAAAGCAAGTGTACCAATAATAATTGTGCCGTATACAAATGGACTATCCCATCCTTTTTCCCCTGCAGAACTAAAACCATAAAGCAAGCCACCAAATCCTATGCTAGATAAAACAAGAGAGAAAACATCGAGCTTAATAGCACGTTGTGGTGTTACATCTTTTAATTTAAAGGCTGCAAAAATTAAGGTTAAAACGGCAATTGGCAGAACAATATCAAATAACATTCTCCAATTGTAATGCTCTATCAACCATCCAGAAAGAGTCGGACCAATCGCTGGAGCTGTAATCATAACAAGTCCAAACATTCCCATTGCTGCTCCTCTTTTTTCAACTGGAAAAGCGGTAAGCATGACATTCATTAATAACGGCATCATAATCGCTGATCCTGCAGCTTGAATCATTCGAGCCCCTAATAAAACACCAAATGCAGGTGAGATACTAGCTAGGAATGTTCCCAAAGTAAACAATGACATTGCTGTAATAAATAACTTTTTATCTGAAAAGCGTTGAATAAAGAATGCACTCGCAGGTATTAAAATACCATTGATAAGCATATAGCCCGTAGAGAGCCATTGCACTGCCGTTGCATTCACATCAAATTCTTCCATAATGGACGGAAGGGCAATGTTTAGTAACGTTTCATTTAAAATAGCAACAAAGGCCCCGATAAATAAAATGGCAATCATGCCGTAAGGTGCTTTTTTCTCAACAGAATAGTTTATCTGCGACAATTGAATCAGTCCTACTTTCTATATCATTTCTATGTTTTACATCACATTCACTTCTATATGAAGTCTTTCCAATCTCTTATCTCACACCAAAACAATAAATGGTATTCGTGTTATAAACCACTTCGGTCCAACGCAAGTTAGTTTCTTCCTCCGATCTGTTGTGTTGCTCCTGCTGAAAATTCGAATTCGTTGTAACCACTCCTTAAAAAAATAATATAAGAGTTGACGAAAGAATAGATTGTATTGTATAATTAAAATAGGGATAATGCGTTTATTCGTAATTATACAATGTCTATCCATATAAATTTAACACAAATTATTATGTATTTCAATGTGTTGTACATAATTTTTTTACTGTCAATTCTTGAATGAATCTATACATATACACACAAAAAAGTCGACTCCTTAACGTACAGGAATTCGACTTTTTTAGTCTTGGAAGCTAGATTATTATCCTTTTTATCCCCCTACTCATTACCGTTATATCCAGGCGTTTCTCTCTGGTATTACTAGTAATTAAAGTGAACAAAAGTACTTTAAACAGACATCCATGAAAACACTTTATTATATTTGTTTGACTTAATTCTAAGTATCGCTAGTTTCTTTGTTGTTGAATCTATAGCTGCACACATTTAAATGGCTCATCAAGTAATTGAATAAAGAACACAATTAAAATGTTACTCTGTTCAATTATTGCACCTGATAGTTGAAGAATAGCCTTGCCCCAGATGATCCTCTCTAAATTTAAATTTAACTATCTAAGAATTTAGACCTTTAGCGAGCCACGGAAGCCCCTTGCAGCATAGTAGGAATCCGCACCATTGTGGTACACAAAGACAGTATCGTAGCGATAATCACAAAAGATGGCCCCACCGAGTTTTCTAATATTCGCAGGTGTTTGCACCCAGCTCGACGTTTTCATATCAAAATTTTCAAGTTTCTGCAGCTCACGGTATTGTTCTTCTGTTAAAAGTTCAATACCCATGGAAGTTGCCATATCAATAGCGTTATTTTCTGGTTTGTGTTTTTTCCTTGACTCCAGTGCTTCACGATCGTAACAAACACTTCTGCGACCTTTAGGGCTTTCTGCTGAACAATCATAAAAAATGTATTCGCCCGTCTCTTTATCATGGCCAACAACATCCGGTTCTCCACCAGTTCCCTCCATTTCATTGAGTGACCACAGTTTTTCAGCATTGGCTTCGAGCTTAGCTTGAACTTTCGCCCATTCAAGACCTTCATGACGTTTCATGTTTTTTTCAAAGCGTGCTTTCAAAGTACTGAGTAGTTCCTCACGTTGTTCTAGTGACAACTCCTTATTTCTCATTGTCATATTAGTAGCCCCTTTATTATTTTTAGTAAAAATCTTATGATAGGGTGTTTAAGTATCCTGCAATCTTTTCCTTTAAGTCATCACAAGTATGAATAATTGTATCGTTTTTGTTTTGGAAAATCGATATGGTGCTACCATAATACCAGCATTTTTTAACTGTCCAACCCGTAGACATATTTTTTTGCCCATCCTTCAGCCATTTGACTACGGCAAGAGTTCCCTGTATATAGGAAATATAGACAAGAAGTAGTCAGTGGAATTATTTGAACTACTTACTGGCGGAAAATTTTCAGACTTAAAATAATTCTTCAAAAAAGACCTGGGAATAAAATAAGAGTGACCTAAATTGAAATAGGTTACTCTATTTTAGTTTACATTTACATCAAAAACAAAAGTTTCTCTTCCCTTATTCCAAATTGTTTTAAGTTCATAAATATAATATCCCTCTTCCGAAGGCATGGTTATTTTATTATCTTTCATTTCAACAATTTCACTTGTACCATCTTCATTCAGTCTAATAACTGTTATGGAAGAAGGGTTTTTCTCAATCTCAAATTTTAATGTATCTTCTTTTTCAACTTCTAATGTTTCAAATTGATCTGCTAGTTCATTTGTATCGAGAGAACTTATTGTTTTAATTTCAACGTCGTCTTCGTCCCATTGGTAATCCTTTGCCATCATCATATAATAGTTATTATCTATAACAACTTTGCCTTGTGGTTGAGCAACAACTTTATTGCATCCAGCTAAAATAATAGCAAGTAATATAGATAAAATGATTTTCTTCATTTCAACATTCCCCTTTTTTAGAATATCCTTATAATATGAATTCATTTTTATATTCTTCTATTTCTCATGTTTGGACTCCTTGCACCTATTTAATTAAGCATTTCTACAAGGAATTTTCTTAATGAATATGACATGTCAATTGTAGTATAAGAAAAAGGATTTGATAATTAATTATTGGATATTTATGCTAATTTCACTATGGATTAATTGATAAAAAACAAAAAATACTAAGAATGGGGTAGCATCAGAATTTACAACGTTAAGCAATAGATCCTACCAGCATTTTGACATAAAACCCATGTTAAGCCATTTGATGGATGTAAAAACCCTAATTTTTCTACGCTAAGAAGAAGAATTAGGGTTTCATATTTTTTCGTAATTTCCAAATAACGTCATGTTTAACTAACACATTCTATAGTCTAAGTACATATTTTCACAATATCATCAAAGCAAAGGTTGCTACAAAATGACTAAACATTTTGTTTCTCATATTCAAAGGGGTCTTCACACGAGTAAATTTCATGGAAAAAACCTTTATACGGAATATCGTCCTCCAAGCATTTTATGAGATACGACAACTCCTCGTCACACTCCAGTTCTTCACCATTGTTCTGTAACACCTCAAATGCATCTACAATACCTTCCATAAGGGTTACTTGGATAAATAAGGGCAACTTATCCAACATCGAATTTTCGATTCCTGTCTCGGATTTGTATCCTTCGAGAACTGTTTCAAAATAATTATCCATGAACTTTTTCCGTTTACCAGCGTCTGGTTCAAATTGTATCCAGCCAACTCCTTGCGTCCAGAGACCTGCTAGATCAAACATATACCAACAGTAACATGAATTATCGAAATCATATACGGTAATTTGTCCAGTATCAAAATCTATTGAATAATTCCCGTCGTTGTAATCAAAATGGACCATACCGAAAGACTCACGATTCCTGTCCAATTCTTTTAGGTTTTTAAGGAGGTCTAACATCTTTTCCTTCAGAAGTGGTAATGAACCTGGTATCAGTTTCTCGATATTTTCAGCAGTGTATTTGTCAAAAAAACTATACCGACTATGGACAGGAGTGTATCCTTTTGATAATTGGTGCAGTTTCCCCAAGACTTTACCGCAATTATAATAGTATTCGGTAATTGGGATTCCTTCCCGATACCTATAATTATTTTCCACAAGCATTTTTCCTTTAGCCTTTTGAAACATGCAGATAAAAAAAGTATGATTATTATGAGTTATCTCTTCCAGCAAATTCCCCTTCCGAGAGTTGACTACATCCGAAACACTTCCACCATGGTCGAATAAATACCTGATATACTCGACTTCACCCTGGAAATCTTCCCGGCTTCTATCATTTAAGAAGGAGATTCTGAGTATTGTTGCGTCGGTGCCCACTTTCTCACAGGTATAAACGACATTGCGCCCTCCAATATGTGACCTAATCGGCTTGATTTCATAACCTTCCAAACCGTACAACTCTGATACTAATGCAAGTAAGTATGCATCACCGATTTTAACTACCTCATTATAAATCATGAATCTCCTCCTAATTTTATAAACTAGTTAAAAGTATTCTATATAATTCAAGCCTTTTTGCTATTAAAATCAAATCTTAGCAAATAGTTGCTTATTGAACTATGCTGAATCTTTAGTTTAAGTGGAATTTTTGCAATATTAAATTTATTCTAGCATTAATATACATTTTTGTATAGTTTAACCGAATTTTTTACAGCTGTTTTGAAGAGAAAATATGACCTAGTTATTCACTTCTGATAACTTTCTATATAACGAAGCTCTAGACACATTCGTAATTTCACAAATTTGATTTACAGTCATGTTCCCTTCTTTATACAGCTTTACTGCATAATTCATTCTTGCGTAATTCTTATGATATTTCTTCAGAAGACCTTTAAACTTACCTCCCTTCTGAGCCAATTCAATCCCTTCAGGTTGTCGCATACGAATAAGATCTCTTTCTAATTGAGGAATACTTTGAAGATTTATCGAAACTATTTGAGCTTTTATCGAAACTATTTGGGCTTTTATCGAAAAACAAGCTCTTTAAACATTTATCTCAATAAGAATATATCTGCCACATTAAATAAGAGCATGTTTCGATTTTTTCAAAACATGCTCTACTTATAATTCATAGGCGAAACAAGAAAACCGTCTGTAAGGTTTTCCTTCCTACCATCTAATCTAGTTCCAAAGGTAAAAAAGCATATTCTCCGTCTCTAATAATCTCTTTTTTACGAACTGAAATAGGATGCTTAAAAATTGGCCCATCTAGTACTGTAGTATGGAACTCTCCACCTTCTCCGCAAGGGTCAATACCACGATCTTCAAGTTCCTTTACGTATTCATGAGTCAACGTTCTCCCTAAATCGTCCTCTCTCATTCCTAGAGATAAATTAACAGTTACAATGATTGTTACAAATCCTAGGTTAATGAACTCATCGACAGCTTCACAATGATCCATTTCCCATAAAGGCATACCTAGTTTTAATCCAGCATTCTTCGTAACCTTATCATGCCAGCAGCCATGTTCAGGCATATCTAAGTCACCTGTTACTAAAACTTCTGCACCTTGATTTTTAGCTTTTTCTAAAAGGCGCATAAATTCTTTTTCATAATCGGTCCAACTTGAAGCGGCCGTATAAACAGGCAATCCAATAGATTTAGCTTGGGCACGTATGAGTTCGGGAGGCATTCCATGAGACCTTGAACGTTGCCCTTCTTCTTCCAGCATGACGATTAGTCCAATTGCTTCTCCATCCTTCGCTGCTTTATAAAGAGCTAAGACACTATCCTTTCCTCCGCTAAAAGAAGCTATAAATTTATGCCCTTGAGCACCATTTTTCCAATTCATTAATTCTGCCATTCCTATCTTTCCCCTTTTATTCTAATAACTTTTTACATGCTCTTACTCAGAATAACATAAAAACACATTTGCAAATTAATTTTGCAAATGTGTTTCTGAGGTAGCTTTCTTTAACTAATTATTTTGTTCAAGGCATTGGTAAATTGCCATCATATCTCTTTTATTCAACTCGCGAATACGATTGAAAATTGGAATATCTGCAACAGCTTCCGTTCGTAAGCTTTCATCCACAACATCTCTTACTTTACCAGTTAGCCACGTTTGCACGTCTACACCATCGACAATTTCCTTACGCCCTTCATCATTGATACCACTTTCATAGCAACTAACACATGGTACCGATAATTTAAACACACCATCGTGAAGATTATCTTCTGAAATGACTTTCTTTCCATTACAGAATGGACATTTATGACTTGCTTTAATTTTATTAATTTGAGTGACAAGTTTTTTATAGCCAAATGCTTCGTACACGTACGTTAGTTTTTTGTATTTTCCGTTGGTGAAATATTTATCAATAATGGTTTCTCTCGTTTCGTCAATATTGGCAAAATCACAGATTGTAATTAGATTTTGGCTGCTTATCGCTTCGATATTATTTTTAATTTTGTCCCAAAATGGTAAAACATTTTGTAGTACTATTTCATAACCGACAAAGCTTGCTAGTTCTAATTCAAGCATTTTTAACGATACTTTTGTTTCCCTTGGAAGTAAGGAGACATCTTCTGAAAGAGTCATATCGCCACCAACTATTACTTTTAGTTTTTCAAGCTCTGGTAAGTTCCCTACTGTTTTTATAACTTGGTCGATCGGTTGATGAATAATCTCACGAATATCAGTGTCTCCGAATGTTAGTTTTTTCTTATGGTTTAGGACTGCTCCTTGACAGATTGGACAGGGAACCATTTCTTTTGAAGCTTTCATTTGCTCTTTAATAATTGATTTCGAAATAACCATATAACGTCCAAGGATAAAATTAAAACCTTCCCATTTTTTCGAAGACTTCGTTGCTTTATCATAAAACGACTTTTCCCAATAACCATATAGGAATGTATGTCTTTCTTCTTCTGTCATGTCATTGTAGCTCTTACTAATATCTTGACCCAGCTCATTTTTAATCTCATCAAACAGGAACTGCAATTTCGGATATTGATAATATTTTAATACTTCCATCACGTCTGGATGTAATAAACCATCCCAGAATGGCACTGTTTTGTCTTGAATGACTAAATCAAAATCAAATTTTTCAATTTGCAGGCGACCAGAGCAGCTTGGGCAATGATTTTCCTGACTAAAGAAATCGAAGCTTCTTGTATCTTTATTCGTCGGATGTGCCGCCACAATATGGTTAATCAGGCCGCCAATTTCATACAGAAAGCTATATTGACTATACAAATGTCTTTCAAGATCAATGGCGACGACTGGTGCGATTATTGCAGATTCGTATTCAGCATAAATTAAACGGGCCATTGAGGATAAGCTTTTTAAAATACCGCCCTTATAGACGTTTTCTGCATTTTTAAAATAGCTAATATGATTTTCTTCTAAGTAATGAATGCCCTTTTTTGAATCTAGTGTTGAAGATATGTGCAATGAAGCAACACTATTGATATTGTTATGTTGACTAAAATAATCATCGTGACTGACAACATCAAGATGTCGAACAGGTTCCTGCTGTCTTTTACCAAAATCAACGATAAAATCAGAGCTTTCTAACATATAGGCATTATGTTCAATCATCATAATAGAGATAGATTCATCTTTCAGAATGTCCCTAACACTATCAATAAATTGGTTTAAAATATTTTGGGATAAACCTTTTGAAGGCTCATCAAAAATAAACAGCGTATGGGGGTTTCTTGAATTTGAAAACAGCTCAGAAACTAAATGAACACATTGAAATTCACCTGTTGATAAGGATTGTGTTTTTCTTTCTAACGTCAAATAACCAAGTCCCAGCTTGATCAGTAAACTTAAACGTTTATGAGCGATGTCTTCATTCGGAAGCTCCTCAATAATGTCCTCAATTGAACGTTGAAAAATATCGTCAATTTCGTCACTGTATTTGGTAAGTTTCTTTTTGATATCAAGAAACGTCGCAACAGTTGATCGGCTAGTAATCGATTGGTTTCGGTCTTGCCCGACCATGACCAGTTTATCTTTTGGATATCGTTTTAGGAAGTCCTTAGAGATACACTCATTGACAAGGGTCGATTTGCCACACCCAGACTCCCCTGAAAAGGTGACAAGTCTATTTTTAGGAATTTGAATTTCTGCCATTTCAATATTACGACAGTAAAGATCATGGAATTGATAATAGTCTGTTGGCATTACCTGATTTCGTTCCGAATAAAGAGGTTTGGGACGTGGTGATTCTTCGACAATTTTTCCGCCGTATTTCCCACTACCAGGTCCAAAGAACAATTGCTCATCCGCTGTATTTAACACCGTGTCAGAATGATCAATAAGCCAAATTTGATTTTTATAGCCTAATTGTTTGATTTGTTCTAAAATTTTCAACAGAGTTTGGTGATCAAGTCCGACAGAAATTTCATCAATAATAATCACGGTATTTTCACTGGCCGCCATAAATTCTGCCAAGTAAAGTCGTGTTAGTTCCCCGCCAGACAAGGTACCCATGATGCGGTTTAATGTTAAGTAACCAATATTCATATTGATAATATTTTGAAGAATATGTTGTCTTTCCTCGCTAATATTTAATTCCTCTGACAGGGAATAAATCGTTTCAATGCTTAAATTGTTAAGATCAGAAATACTATGTGGTTGATTCCATAATTCTAGTTTATATTGCTCCACTTCCGGATTATAACGCTTGCCCTCACACTTTTTACACTCAACATTTTTAGTAGTGCCTCGCCCTTTACAAGCAGGACACCAGCCTAGTGCATTATTAAAGGAAAAAACTTCTGGCGAAAGATCAAACTTTTCCGCAAGCTTTTCGCGAATCTCTTTAAAAATGCCTGTATGAGTACCAATCGTTGAACGTGGATTGGAAGAAATGGATGATTTTCCGAGAAAAAGTACTAAAGGCATGTTTTCCATTTTGATAGCACTGAAATTCGTTTCCATAATATCGGGGAATAAATACTGATATTCAGCCTTTGGCAATAAAGAAACGAGACGCTTCTTGGATTCTTCACCAATCGTTTGGCAAAATGTAGTTTTACCAGATCCGGACAATCCAGCAATTCCTAACGATTGATCTTCCGGCAAGACAACATCTAAACGATTTATATTGTTAGCAATTAATTGATTTATTTTCATCGGATAATCTCTCCATTCAATCTTGTACTGTCATGTTAGCATAACTTCAAATGCATTTGCTTTGTTTACGAATCGACAAAAATGACGCTTTTCGTGTTCCGAAAAGCGTCCAATTGTTGATTTATAAAATAATTACAATGCTGCTAACACTTTTTCTAGCTGAGTCCCCATGTTCGTCCAAGCATATTTAGCTCCCTCGATTGCTCCTTGGCGGGCTTTCGTTGCTTCACTAAATCCAGTTTGATCTAGGTGTAGATTAGTAGTTCCATCTGCGCCTTGTGTCAATGTCCATGTAACAGTAGTGGTTTCTCCGGCACTTGCCCAAGTGTAAGATAATGTATGAGGCTCTTCCACTTTAAGCACCTCGCAATTGACAATTCCATCCCACCATTCATTTGGCTCTGCTCGGAATTGAAATTTATGCCCTACGACTGGTTTAAAGTCATTTTTCCATATCCATTTTTCAAGTGTGTCTGAATCCGTTAATGCCTCCCAAACCTGCTCGATTGAACTTGTGAATTGATAATCTAAAGATACATCTGCTTTCATTTTTTTTCCTCCAATAATAGATTTAATTTAGCCATTCTTTCTTTCCAAAATCCTTCGTAATGCGATACCCAATCTTGAATTTCTTTCAACGGTGTGGCATTTAAGCGATACCTCGTTTCCCTACCAACCCTTCGAGCCATTACGAGATCAGCATCTTTAAGGATAGCCAGATGCTTAGAAACTGCTGTACGACCCATTTGAAATTGAGCCGTTAATTCGTGAAGAGGTAATTCTTCTACATCCGACAACAAACGTATTAATTGACGTCTTGTTGGGTCAGCAATCGCTGCATAAACATCACGCTCTTGATATTTCTCGCTCAAAATCCCCTCTCCCTTTTAAATTGGACACTAAATGGTGTCTTAATTATATGACACCATTTAGTGTCCAGTCAATTTTTATTTTGTGATAATGGCATTCGTTTTATACTTTTGTTCATGTAGTTTATGATTGATTCGCCATCTCCTTCATTTCCATGCATCATCTTAGGTTGATAAACTCAAGAGAAATCTTACTTCTTTTTCTCAGGACCTCAAAACTTCTTTCAAGAAATATAAATCGAAGTCTTTTCTATTTCTTAGGTGAATGCCATTCATGATAATTGGTTTAATTCGTTCTAACCAAACATCTGCCGATATCTGCTCTTCTTTAATTAAAATGGTGTAAAAATAGGATCCACCTATAATATCGATGAGATGGTCAATAGGTAACTTACCACTGAAAAGAATTTAAACACCAGATGATATTGCAGAGGCTATTTTATTTCAATTGACTCAAACATCAGTGGTATACCAAGTTTTTACAATTGATAATGGTCAAACACTATGAATTGATAAACACCCTCTTATTTGATTTCTAAGAGGGTGTTTGGATATTAGTATGCTTTTACCAAACCAAATTGTATGTTTTGCTCCATTTCCACAGCCAATACAAGTAGTTGGTGGATTATACAGAATGCTGCTGGAAGTATATTTTGGCTTTTCTTTGGCTGTTTCATCGTTTCCTCATTATTATTCTAGTCATAATCAGAGCACTCACACCAGCTAGAATGAAGAAGATGCATACAGGTAATTGAATGTTATCTTGAAGATATAAGGCAATAAACCAACTTCGTACCTTTACATCTAAAAGCTTGAGTATAATGGGCACAATCCCCTGTGGCAACGTGAAGATAATCCCCATCGTAACGAGTAGTCCTACCAAAACGGTCTTTCCTGCAGATAGTTTAGTGGATGACTCCTCTGTTTGAGCTACTTTGATATCAGTGGATTGAACGATTCCGCCACACTGCATGAAAGAAAGGATATCTGGACCATGAGTTTCCAAACGACGGTATGCCAAGCGTCCGAAATACCAAGCAATGAGTAGGCCGGTACACACTCCCATAGGTACACCGGTCCATTTCAGCCAGTTTTGATGTAGCAACGTTCCTAAGGTCACTATGATTAATGTAGGAATCGAAGCAAAAAGCAGCAATACCAACAACAATAAATTGGTTAAAAATAATTCTCCTGCGTTCATGTCATCACCAGAGACAATGGTTCCGCGTCCGCGTCGATGTGGGTCTGTCACAGGTATGATTTTGTAAACTGAGAGGAACAAGATTAG
>Ga0209676_1002157_pt1 | contig 14891 bp, 12 predicted proteins | sample AraplaCvi_mLB_r2_FD_184282 | JGI IMG/M metagenome (GOLD analysis project Ga0209676, IMG submission 184282) | Arabidopsis root microbial communities from North Carolina, USA - plate scrape MF_Cvi_mLB_r2 (SPAdes) (version 2) | ecosystem: Host-associated > Plants > Roots > Endosphere | place: USA...
ACGGATCATCGCCATGGCCCATGCGCTGGGCATCACCGTGGTGGCCGAGGGCATCGAGCAGGAAGCGCAGTACGAACTGCTGGCCCAGCGCGGCTGCGACCTGGGCCAGGGCTACTGGCTGAGCCACCCGGTAACCGCCACCGAAGTAGTGCGGATGATCGATTCGGGTGTGTGACGGTAGATCCACGCCATGCGTGGATGACTCTGCCTGGACGCCCGTCCACGCCCGGCGTGGATCTACTGGCTGAGCCGCCGGGTCACCGCCACCGAAGTGGTGCGGATGATCGATTCGGGGCTCTGACAACCCATCCACGCATGGCGTGGATCTACCGCTACACCGGGCGCTTGCTGGGGTCGCCGGGCAGTTCGCGCACCAGCTTCGGGATCAGGTAGCCGGACAGGCGGGCGGTCAGGCCGGCGATCAGGGCCTTGGCCTGGAGGTCGTCCACTTCGAAGTGGGCCACGCCCTCGACCTTGTCCAGCTGGTGCAGGTAATACGGCAGCACGCCGGCGGCGAAGCTGCGCTCGCTCAGGTCCTGCAGTGCCTGCACGCTGTCATTGACCCCGCGCAGCAGCACGGCCTGGTTCAGCAGCTGCGCGCCCAGGCTGCGCAGGCGTGCCATCGCGGCATCCACGCTGGCATCGAACTCATTGGCATGGTTTGCATGGACCACGATGGCCAGCGGCCACGGCAGGCTGCCCAGCCAGGCCTGCAGTTCCTCGTCCACGCGCTCAGGCAGCACGATCGGCAGGCGGGTGTGGATGCGCAGGCGGCGGATATGTGGAATCTGGCGCAGGGCGTCGGTCAGCTCGACCAGCTTGTGCGTGGCCAGCGACAGCGGATCGCCGCCGGACAGGATCACTTCGTCAATGTCCGGGTCGGCCGCGATGGCCGCCACGGCCTCCTGCCAGCCGCCCTTGGCAGCATTTTCCGCGCCATAGTCGAAGTGGCGGCGGAAGCAGTAGCGGCAATTGATCGCGCAGCTGCCGGTGGCCACCAGCAGGGCCCGGCCCCGGTACTTCTGGATGACCCCGGTGGCTTTCTTGGCGGCGCCATCGCCGACGGCGTCGAAGCTGAACCCGGGCGCCGGGCGCATTTCCTCGTCGATCGGCAGCACCTGGCGCAGCAGCGGGTCGGCCGCATCGCCGGGGCGCATGCGGGCCACGAAGCTTTCCGGCACGCGCAGGGCGAACTGGGCCATGGCCGCCTCCGAGACGCCGAGTGCCACCGGGTCCAGCTGCAGCCGCGCCAGCAGCGCGTGCGGGTCGCGCAGTGCCTGGCGCCAGAGCTGCTGCCAGCGCGCGGGCGCGCCTGGCGACTGGGGCCGGGGGAAGGCGGAAAGCTGCATGGAGAGGGGGCCTGCGGTTATCATGGGGGCATAAACAGTTGCCCACCGGGGTTCCGGTGGGTTTTCCATTCTACCGGCTCGCCGCACGCGCGGCGGTTTCGCCATTTGAGGAGCTTGAGCATGGCCACTGCGGGCATGAACGATGTCAAGAACGGGATGAAGATCCTGGTCAACAATGAACCGGCCGTCATCTCCGAGACCGAGTTCATCAAGCCGGGCAAGGGCCAGGCTTTCACCCGCGTGCGCTATCGCTTCATCCGCTCGGGCCGCACCGTGGAAATGACCATGAAGGCCACCGATGACGTGGAAGTGGCCGACGTTGTCGATACGAACATGGATTACATGTACAGCGACGGCGAGTACTGGCACTTCATGGACCCGGAAACCTTCGAGCAGGTGCAGGCCGACAAGGCCGGCATGGGCGGCGCCGAGAAGTGGCTGAAGGGCGAAGAGTCCTGCATCGTCACGCTGTTCAACGGTTCGCCGATCTTCGTGCAGCCGCCGAACTTCGTCGAGCTGAAGATCACCGAGACCGATCCGGGCGTCCGTGGTGACACCTCGGGCGGCGGCGGCAAGCCGGCCACGCTGGAAACCGGCGCCGTGGTGCGCGTGCCGCTGTTCGTCAACCAGGATGAAATCGTCAGGGTCGACACCCGCTCGGGCGAATACTCCGCACGCGTGAAGTAATCCGGCGCAGCCGAATTACCTGTAGAGCCGAGCCCACGCTCGGCTTTCCGGGCAACGCCCGGAACCCGTTGCCGGCGCCGCTGGCGCCGCAGCGGACAGCCGCCGGGCATGGCCCGGCGCTACCGCCTTCAGCCAGGCGCCGCCCCCACAGCCAAGTGAGCCCGCATGAGCGATAGCCCGCACCTCCCTGAAGCCTGCGACCTGCTCATCGAAGCCGGTTATGTCGTTCCGATCGAGCCGCATGCGGTGGTGCTGGAAGACCATGCCGTCGCCGTGCGTGGCAGCGAAATCGTCGCCATCCTGCCGCGTGCCGAGGCCCGCGCGCGCTTCCGCGCGACCCAGGTCGTCAGCCGCCCCGACGCGGCGCTGATGCCCGGCCTGGTCAACGCGCACACGCACAACCCGATGACCCTGCTGCGCGGCGTCGCCGACGACCTGCCGCTGATGACCTGGCTGCAGCAGCATATCTGGCCGGTGGAAGCGGCGGTGATCGGCCCGGAATTCGTGGCAGACGGCACCACCCTGGCCATCGCCGAGATGCTGCGCGGCGGCACCACCTGCGCCAACGAGAACTACTTCTTCGGCGACGTGCAGGCCGCGGTCTACAAGAAGCACGGTTTCCGCGCGCTGGTCGGCGCGGTCATCATCGATTTTCCCACCGCCTGGGCCAAGACCGACGACGAGTACTTCGCCAAGGCCGGTGAACTGCATGACCAGTGGCGCACCGATCCGCTGATCGGCACCGCGTTCGCGCCGCATGCGCCGTACACGGTCAACGATGCCAATTTCGAGCGCGTGCGGATTCTGTCCGACCAGCTCGACATGCAGGTGCACCTGCACACCCATGAGACCGCGCAGGAAATCAATGATTCGATCAAGCTGCACGGCCAGCGCCCGCTGGCGCGGCTGGATCGCCTCGGTCTGGTCAACGACCGCCTGATCGCGGTGCACATGACCCAGCTGACCGACGCGGAAATCCACCTGTGCGCCGAGCGTGGCGTCAGCGTGGTGCACTGCCCGGAATCGAACCTGAAGCTGGCCTCCGGTTTCTGCCCTGCCTGCGCCCTGCAGCGCGCAGGCGTCAACCTGGCCATCGGTACCGATGGCTGCGCCAGCAACAACGACCTGGACATGTTCAGCGAGAACCGCACCGCGGCAATCCTGGCCAAGGCCGTGGCCGACGATGCGACTGCGCTGGACGCGGCCACCACGCTGCGCGCCTCGACCCTGGGCGGCGCCCGCGCGCTGGGCTTCGGCGAGCGCATCGGCTCGATCGAAGTCGGCAAGCAGGCCGACCTGGTCTGCGTCGACCTGTCCGCGCTGGAAACCCAGCCGCTGCACAACGTGCTGTCGCAGCTGGTGTATGCCACCGGCCGCCAGCAGGTCAGCGACGTCTGGATTGCCGGCAAGCCGAAGCTGGTGCAGCGCGAGCTGGTCGGCATGGACCTGCCGGGCATCATCGCCAACGCGCGCCAGTGGCGCGAGCGCATCCGTCATATCCGCGCCTGAACCCCGGCGCTGCAAGGACTTCCCCATGACTGCCCCCCACGCTTCCTCCAATTTCGATCAGGCCGAGCTGGACAAATTCGCCGCGCTGGCCAACCGCTGGTGGGACGCCGACGGCCCGCAGAGGCCGCTGCACGCCCTGAACCCGGTGCGCCTGCAGTACGTGGCCGACCGCGTGACGCTGCGCGGTGCGCGCGTGCTCGACATCGGCTGCGGTGGCGGCCTGCTGAGCGAAGCGCTGGCCCAGAGCGGTGCCGACGTCACTGCGATTGACCTCGCCCCTGAACTGGTCAAGGTCGCGCGCCTGCATGCGCTGGAAAGCGGCGCCAAGGTCGACTACCGGGTGCAGGCCGCCGAGGACCTGGCCGCCGAACAGCCGGGCAGCTTCGACGTGGTTACCTGCATGGAAATGCTCGAGCACGTGCCCGATCCGGGCGCGATCATCGAGGCCTGCAAGCGCCTGCTGAAGCCCGGTGGCCACCTGTTCCTGTCGACCATCAACCGCACCGCGGCTGCGTTCGCGGTGGCGATCGTCGGCGCCGAGTACGTGGCACGGCTGCTGCCCAAGGGCACCCACCACTACCAGGAATTCATCAAGCCGGCCGAGCTGGCGCGTTGGCTGCGCGAGGCTGACGTGCAGCTGGTGGACGTGAGCGGCATGGCCTACGAGCCGTGGCGCAACCACGCCCGCCTGAGCAGCCGCACCGACATCAACTACCTGGCCTACGCGGTCAAGCCTGCATGACCACGGCCGGCTTCCCGCGGGCGGTGCTGTTCGACCTGGACGGCACCCTGCTGGACAGTGCGCCGGATTTCGTCGCCACCTGTGATGCGATGCTGGCCGCGCGCGGCCGTGCGCCGATCGGTCCGGCGCAGCTGCGCCCGGTGGTGTCCAAGGGCTCGCGTGCGATGTTGACCGCCGCCTTCCCGGATCTGGACGCGGCCACGCGCGATGCGCTGATTCCCGAGTTCCTGCAGCGCTATGAAGCGCTGATTGGCCAGCACGCGGTGCTGTTCGACGGCGTGGCCGGCATGCTCGCCGCACTGGATGCCGCAGGCACCGTGTGGGGCATCGTCACCAACAAGCCGGAATACCTGGCGCGCCTGATCCTGCCGCAGCAGGGCTGGCAGCAGCGCTGCGCGGTGCTGGTGGGCGGTGACAGCCTGGCCGAGCGCAAGCCGCATCCGCTGCCGCTGCTGCACGCCGCGCAGGCGATTGGCGTTGCCGCCGAAGACTGCGTGTACGTGGGTGACGACGAGCGCGACATCATTGCCGCACGCGCGGCGGCCATGCCGTCGGTGGCGGCGCTGTGGGGCTACCGCCTGCACAGCGACGATCCGCTGGCCTGGCAGGCCGACGTACTGGTGGAAAACGCCGAACTTCTGCAACTGGCCAGTCTCTGGCCGACCCGGCCGGCAGCCCCGGCCCAGCCGCAAGGAATGACGTAGTGAGCAGTACCGCGCTGGACAGTTTCCTCGACAAGTGGCGCAGCCGTTGGCCGGAATGGTCGGTGGCCGCCCCGTTCGTGGCCGAATCGCAACGCGAGCTTGCGGTGGCGTGGTTCGCGCTGCTGCAGGAATTCGACGACATGCTCAACACCAGCGGCGACCCGATGCCGGCCGACGCCAAGCTGGCGTGGTGGGGCGAGGAGCTGCGCAGCTGGGCCGGGCAGCGCTCGCGCCATCCGCTGGGCCGCCTGCTGGAGCCGGTGCGTGCACCGTGGGCGCAGCTGGCCGAAACCCTGCCGGACCTGGTCGAGGCGCGCACCGTCGCACTCGATGCGACCGGTGCGGAACACGCGCTGGCCAACTATGCCGACGCGGTGGCCGCCGTGGAAGCGGTGCTGTTCAACGACACCCCGCGCAAGGGCGCTGGCCGTGCCGTGCAGCTGCAGACCCTGGCCCAGCGCCTGCAGGATGCCGGCGTGGCCGGTGTGCCGCGCAGCCTGCTCGACGAGGACGCCAGCAACGCCACGCAGCGTTGGGCGCAGCACCTGCTGAAGGGCTGGGCGACCCGCGTGCCGGGCCCGCGCGCGCGCCGCGTCTGGTCCAGCCTGGCCCGCGCCCGCGTGGCCGCGCAGGCGGCAGGCAAGCCGATCGAAGCGACCCCGGTGCGCACCCTGCTGCGCGTGTGGTGGGCCGCACGCGGTTGATGCCGCTGGGCTCGCCGGGCATGGCCCGGCGCTACCTGCGCCATGAATAAACCGACATTCGCCGGGCATGGCCCGGCGCTACCCGATCACCTCGCCTGGTAGCGCCGGGCCATGCCCGGCGACGATGCGCGTGCGTTATTTGCGTTCCAGCACCAGCAGCGGATCGATGCGGGTGTCGAACCAGTTCATGCCCCAGTGCAGGTGCGGGCCGGTGGCACGGCCGGTGGCGCCGACGGCGGCGATTACCTGGCCCTGGGTCACCCGGTCGCCGACCTTCACGTCGATGCGCGACAGGTGCAGGAAGTTCGAGCTGACGCCGTAACCGTGGTCGATCAGCAGGGTGCCGCCGGTCAGGTACAGGTCCGGGCCGGCGAAAGTCACCACGCCGGCGGCCGGGGCCTTCACCGGCGTGCCGGTGGGCACGGCGATGTCCATGCCGGAGTGTCCGGCGCCGGGCTGGCCGTTGTACACGCGCGCATTGCCGAAGCGGCCGCTGATGCGGCCCTGCACCGGCCAGATGAAGGTCTGGGTGAAATCAGTGCGGTCGTCATCGCGGGCGCGCGCGGCGGTTACCTGCGCCTGTTCGCGCTTGATCCGTTCGGCAATCGCCGGCGGCGGGTTGACCGTCTTCGGCGGCACGCCGTTGACGCGCTCGGTCGGCCAGTCGCGCGCGGTCACGTTGATGGTGGCGGTCTCGCTGCCCCCATCAGGGCGCAGCACCTGCACCTGCAGCGGACCCTTCTCGTCGCGGCCGATGCCGAACACCACGCTGCCGTAGCTGCTCACCCGCAGCTGGCGGCCGGCGTACTGCACGCGGCTGCCGGCGGGTACCTTGCCGATCACCAGCGCGCCCTGCGACGCGCTGGCCGGGAACACCACGCGGCTGTCGATCAGGCTGCCGATGCCATCCTGAGCCTGCGCCACCGGTGCGGTGAACAGGGGCGCGGCCAGCAGCAGCGCCCCGATCATCAGTGCCGGACGCATCAGCGGTCGTAGGTCATGCGCTGGCCGGCGGGTTCGCCCACCAGCTTGCTGCCGTCCCACACCAGCTGGCCGTTGACCCAGGTCGAGGCCACGCGCGAGCGGAAGAGGGTGCCTTCGAACGGCGACCAGCCGCACTTGGACAGCACGTCCTCGCGCTTGACGGTGAACGGCACGTCTTCCACCAGCACCAGGTCGGCGAAATAGCCTTCGCGCAGGAAGCCGCGCTCTTCCACGTCGAACAGCTGCGCCGGGGCGTGGGCGAACTTCTGCACCACCTGCTCGCGGGTCAGCTTGCCTTCGTGCACGCGCTCCAGCGCGGCCACCAGCGCGTACTGCACCAGCGGCAGGCCCGACGGTGCCTGCGCGTAGGGCTTCTGCTTCTCTTCCCAGGTATGCGGGGCATGGTCGGTGGCCAGCACGTCCAGCACGTCATCGGCCAGCGCGGCGGTGATCGCCTCGCGGTCGGAGACTTCCTTGATGGCCGGGTTGCACTTGATCAGGTTGCCCTTGGTTGCGTAATCCGGACGCGCGAAGTGCAGGAAGTGCACGCAGGTTTCGGCGGTGATCTGCTTGCGGCTGCCGTCGGCGCGGATCAGCGGGCCCTTCTCGAACAGCGCCAGCTCGTCGGCGGTGGAGATGTGCAGCACGTGCAGGCGGGTGCCGTGCTTGCGCGCCAGCGACATCGCCAGGCGGGTCGACTTGATGCAGGCCTCGCGCGAGCGGATGTCCGGATGCATGTCCGGGGTCAGCGCGTCGCCGTACTTTTCCTGGAAGGCCTTGAGGTTGGCATCGATCATCGGCGTGTCTTCGCAGTGCGTGATGATCGGGGTCGGGCATTCGCGGAAGATCGCGTCCAGCGTCTCCGGGTCGTCCACCAGCATGTTGCCGGTTGAGGCGCCCATGAACACCTTCACGCCCGGTGCCTTCTTCGGGTCCAGCGCGCGGATCGCTTCCAGGTTGTCGTTGCTGGCGCCGTGGTAGAAGCCGTAGTTGGCCCAGGCGCGGCCGCGTGCCAGCTCGTACTTGGCTTCCAGGATGGTCGAATCCAGGGTCGGCGGGTTGGTGTTGGGCATGTCCATGAAGCTGGTCAGGCCACCGGCCACCGCGGCCGCCGATTCGCTGGCGATGTCGCCCTTGTGGGTCAGGCCCGGTTCGCGGAAGTGCACCTGGTCATCGATCATGCCGGGCAGCAGCCAGCGCCCGGCCGCGTCCACCACCTGCTCGCCGTCGCGCGGGGCCAGGCCGCTGCCGATCTGCGCGATGCGGCCGTTCTCGATGCGCAGGTCGCCGTCGAAGGTGCGGCCTTCGTTGACCATGCGGGCGTTGGTGATGAGGGTGGAGGACATGTCAGTGTTTTCCTGTGCAACGGCAAGAGGGGGCGTTGGGGGATTCGGGCACCGGGTCGAAGCCGCCGGGATGGAACGGGTGGCAGCGGCCAAGGCGGCGCGCGGCCAGCCAGCTGCCACGCAGCGGACCGTGCATCGAGATGGCGTCCATGGCGTATTCAGAACAGCTCGGCACGAAACGGCAGCGCGGCCCCAGGAGGGGGCTGATGAAGCGCTTGTAGAAGCGCAGCAGGGCAATGAGCAGGCGCGAGATCACCCAGTCATCTTATGCCAGTTGGCATGAAGGCCACATTTGTGCAGGATGGGGTGTTGGTCGCATGTCGCCCATGGCCTGCGACCGGTACCGGCACCGTGGGGTGCCGGCCAGGTTCCGTACCGCGCGAGGCGGTCCATGTTCGTCGGACCGACACTTTGGGCCGCTGGCTCCAGGACTGAATGGAGCAGGCCCCCAAGGTTGCTGCTGCGGGTCGGGTAGGCTATAAAGGCCCGCTTTCCCGGGCCCCGGGGAATCCAAGGAAGAGCGTTTCGTGGCTGCTAAAAAAACTGCAAAGAAGGCCGTCGAGGCCGCCAAGAAAACCGCCAAGCCTGTTGTGAAGAAGTTGGCGGCCAAGCCTGTTGCCAAGAAGCCGGCCAGCAAGACGGCCACCAAGGCAGCATCCTCGCAACCGGCGGCCAGGAAGGCCACCGCAACGAAATCGCCGGCCAAGGCCAGCAAGCCAGCGGCGAAGAAGGCCGCTGCGCCGGCCAAGGCCAAGCCCGCGGCAGCCAGCAAGAAGGCGCCGCTGGTGAAGAAGGCAGCCAGCAAGGCGGCACCGGCCAAGAAGGCCGTCGCCAAGCCCGCGCCGAAGCCGGTGGCCAAGAAGGCCGCGGCCAGACCGGTCGCCAAGCCGGCGGCGAAGAAGGCTGCACCGGCTAAACCCGTCGCCACGTCTGCCGCTGTAAAGAAAGCCACCAAGAATGTCGCCAAGCCGGCTGCCAAGCCGGCCCCGGCCCCGGTAGTGAAAACCGCACCGAAGCCCGCCGCCAAGGCAGCTCCGGCCAAGTCTGTCCCGGCCAAGACCGCGGCAGTGGCAGCAGCCAAACCGGCCCCCAAGCCGGCCCCGGCCGCCACCCCTGCAGCATCGACCGCCCCGCAATCCAAGAATCCCGTGCCCGTTTCGAAATCGCCTGCCAAGACCGCCGTGAAAACCGCCGTGAAACCTGATCCCGCTCCGAAGACCGTGTCGCGCCCCGTGGGCAAGGTCGCCGTGGCTGTGACCGCCCGTTCGGCGGCGCCGGCCCCGCGCAGCAAGTACAAGGTCGTCGAATACAAGACCGACGAGGCCACCGGCCGCCCGATCCTGCCGACCGGCTACAAGCCCAGCTCGGAAGAGGAGTACATGAGCCCGCTGCAGCAGGAATACTTCCGCCAGCGCCTGCAGAACTGGCGCGCCGACCTGGTGGAAGAATCCAAGCAGACCATCGAGAACCTGCGCGAGGAAGTGCGTGACATCGGCGACGAAGCCGAGCGCGCGACCCGCGAGACCGAGAACTCGCTGGAACTTCGTACCCGCGACCGTTACCGCAAGCTGATCGGCAAGATCGACAGCACCCTGAAGCGCCTGGAAGCCGGCGACTACGGTTACTGCGTCGACACCGGCGAAGAAATCGGCCTGGAGCGCCTCGAAGCGCGCCTGACCGCCGAGCGCACCATCGACGCCCAGGAGCGTTGGGAGCACCTGCAGAAGCAGCAGGGCGACTGATTCCAGAGCGTTGTCTGGTCATGCGAAAAACCCGGCCTCGGCCGGGTTTTTTGTTGGTCGAGCCATGCTCGGCTGGCCGTTTGTAGAGCCGAGCCCATGCTCGGCTGGCCGTTCAAGAAACGCAGTCGAGCAAGCTCGACTCTACTGCAGATCGCGCAGGTTCAACTTCCGCAGCGTCGGGTTCTTCCACGCCGTGATACCGGCCACGCTCAGCACCGCGAACCCGCCCAGCACCACCGCCGGCACCAGGCCCAGCAGCTTGGCCATCGTGCCCGCGTAGAACGCGCCCAGCTCGTTGGACGAGCTGATGAAGATGCCGTTGATGGACGACACCCGCCCGCGCATCTCCTCCGGCGTGGCCAGCTGCAGTATGGTCGAACGCACCACCACCGAGACGCCGTCGAAGGCCCCGTAGAACAGCAGGATCAACGCCGACAGCCAAAAATGCCGGGACAGGCCGAAGCTGACCACGCACAGGCCGAAACCGGCCACGGCGAACAGCAGCACGCGGCCGGCGTTCTTCTGCAGCGGGTGGCGGGCCAGCCACAGGCCGACCGCGATCGAGCCCAGCGCCGGTGCCGCGCGCAGGATGCCCAGGCCCTCGGGGCCGTAGTGCAGGATCTCCTGCAGGAAGGCCGGCAGCATCGCCACCACACCGCCCAGCAGGACCGAGAACATGTCCAGCGCCATCGCGCCGACCATGATGCGGTTGCCGACCACGAAGCGGGCGCCCTCGGCGATGCTCTTGAAGATCGGTGCGGCCGGGCCGTCGTGCACCGGCTCGCTCACCTTCAGCGTGGCCAGGCAGCCCATCGCCACCACGGCGAAGGCGGTGGCCACGCCGTAGGACAGGCCCTTGCCGCCCCAGCCAACCAGGATGCCGCCCAGCGCCGGGCCGACCACCATGCCCGACTGGAACACCACGCTGCCCAGGCCGGCGCCGCGGGCGAACTGGCTGCGTTCGAGCACGCGGGCAAACAGGGCGTTGTAGATGGGCGACAGAAACGCACGGACCATGCCGGTCAGCGCGATGGCGGCATAGATCGGCCACACGCCCTGGAACGGCAGCCAGCCGGTGGCGACGCCGGTCAGCACCACTGCGGTGGCGACCAGGCCCGCGCAGGCGACCATGCCCAGCCGGCGGCGCGGCAGGTGATCGACCAGGTAGCCGGCAAACGGCGCCACGCAGAAGAACGGCAGCACTTCGGCCAGGCCGACCAGGCCCAGCGAGAACGGATTGCGGGTGACTTCGTAGATGTGCCAGCCGACGGTGACGGCCACCACCTGATAGGACAGCATCGCGAAGATGCGATAGGCCAGCAGCTTGGCAAACCCCGGCCGGCCCAGCAGGGCCAGCGCGCCTTCGTCTGCGGTGGCGGCGGCGGTCACGGCTGTTCGCGCTGCAGCTGGGCCTGCGCGGTCTCGCGGATGAAGGCCAGCATCGCCGCCACGCCGTTGCTGCGGGTGGGCGACAGGTGGCGGGCCAGGCCGATGTCCTGGATGTAGCTCGGTTCGGTGTCCAGGATTTCCTGCGCCGAGCGCCCGGAATACACGCGCAGGGCCAGGAAGATCAGGCCGGAGACGATGGCCGAATCACTGATGGCGTGGAAGCGCAGCGACTGCGCGTTGCCCTCGGGCACGATCCAGACCATCGACTGGCAGCCGAGCAGGCGGTGTTCTTCGGTCTTCCACGCATCGGAGAAGGCCGGCAGCTTGCGGCCGAGGTCGATCAGGTACTGGTAGCGCTCGGACCAGTCGCTGAAGAAGGCGAATTCCTCGGCGATGGCGGCCTGGGCTTCGGCGGCGGTGGGTTCAAGTGGGAACGGGGAGTCGGTCACAACGGTCTCTGCAGTGGGGGCGTGGCCGGACGCGCCGGCCACGGGGCAGGGCGGGTCAGGCGCGCTTGCGCGCCCAGCGCACGCCCTGCGGGGTGTCTTCCAGCACGATGCCCTCGGCGGCCAGCTGGTCGCGGATGGCGTCGGAGCGGGCGAAATCGCGGGCCTGCTTGGCGGCGGCACGCTCGTCGATCAGTGCCTGGATGCGCGCATCGTCGTCGCCTTCGCTGGCCGCGGTGCCGAACCACTGCGCCGGGTCGGCCTGCAGCAGGCCCAGGGCCAGGCCCGCGCCGAGCAGTTCGCCCTTCAGGCGCGCGCGTTCGGCCGGGGCGGTGGCGCGGCGCGCCTCACCGGCGATGCGGGCCACTTCGGCCAGCGCCTGCGGGGTGTTCAGGTCGTCGTCCAGGGTCGCCTCGACGGCCGCCGGGATCGCCGCCGTGGCGGTGACGTCTGCCAGGTCGCGCAGGGTGCCGTACAGGCGGTCCAAGGTGCGCGCGGACTGTTCGATGAGCGCATCGGACCAGTCCAGCGGCTGCCGGTAGTGGGCCGACAGCAGGGCCAGACGCAGCGCCTCGGGCGGGTGCTGGCGGACCAGGTCGTGCACGCGTTCGATATTGCCCAGCGACTTGCTCATCTTGGCGCCGCCGAAGTTGAGCATGCCGTTGTGCATCCAGAAGCGGGCGAAGATCCGGCCCCCATGGGCACATTCGCTCTGCGCGATCTCGTTCTCGTGGTGCGGGAACTGCAGGTCCACGCCACCGGCATGGATGTCGATGGTCTCGCCCAGATGGGCGGCGGCCATCGCCGAGCATTCGATGTGCCAGCCCGGGCGGCCCCGGCCCCACGGCGATTCCCAGCCGGGCAGGTCGTCGCTGGACGGCTTCCACAGCACGAAATCGCCGGCATCGCGCTTGTACGGGGCCACCTCGACGCGGGCACCGGCCAGCATTTCCTCCGGATCGCGGCGCGACAGCTTGCCATAGCCGTCGAAGCTGGCCACCGCGAACAGCACGTGGCCCTCGGCGGCGTAGGCATGCCCGTTGGCGATGAGCTGCTCGATCATGGTGATGATCTGCGGCATGTGCGCGGTCACCTCCGGCTCGATGTCCGGCGGCACCACGCCCAGCGCGGCCATGTCTTCACGGTAGGCGGCGGCGAACCTGTCGGTGATGGTGCTGATCGGCACGCCCTGCTCACGCGCGGCGCTGTTGATCTTGTCGTCCACGTCGGTGATGTTGCGCGCGTAGCGCAGGCCACCAAAACGGCGCCGCAGCAGGTCGGCCAGCACCCCGAACACCACCGGGCCACGGGCGTTGCCGATGTGCACGTAGTTGTAGACCGTCGGGCCGCACACATACAGGGTCGGACAGGCCGGGTCGATCGGGGTGAACGGTTCGAGCTGGCGAGTCAGGTTGTTGTGCAGGCGCAGGGTCATGGGGCTGTGGCTGGGGGACAAGCCTGTGATTTTAGAACGTGTCGGGCCCCAATGGGGGGATGGCCGACGGCCGGCGGGCGGGGCAGGGGGGCCGCCGAGGGGTGGGCAGGAACTGCGCGGACGGGTAATGTTCAGCCCCTGCCGGTCGTCACTGCCTACACTATCGCCGTGCCCTTTCTTCCATCGCCAATGAAATCCACCGTGTTGCTGACCCTGGCCTGCCTGTCGGCGGCGCCGGTCGTGGTCCAGGCCCAGGAGGCCGAACCCCGCAACCGCGTGGTGATCGTGGAGAACGTGAAGTTCGACTACGCCCAGGTCCTGAACGTCGAGCCGGTGTTCCAGACCCTGCGCGCGACCCGGACCGAGGAGCACTGCGAGCCGATTTCGACCCGCACTCTGGCCCCGGTTAACGTAACCGGCGAGGAGCCGGTGGAAGACAAGGGCCGGATCGGCCGCTTCTGGGACTCGGTGCGCTCGATGTTCAAGCGCAGCGACGAGGAGGCCGCCCAGGAGGTTGCCGCCGAGAATCCGACCCCGGCCCCGGCCAACAACGGCCCCATGCTGACCCGTGACTGCAAGATCGTGCCGGTCGGGCGTGAGTTCCGCCGGCCCATCGCCTATGACGTGGATTACGTCTACAAGGGCACCAAGTACCGCTCGCGGCTGCCGGAAGACCCCGGCAACCGGCTGAAGGTCCGGGTGTCGATCACCCCCTGGGTGGGCCCCGAGCAGGCTGCGGCCAGCACCCCCTGACCTGCGCCGGGCCTGTTCTGCCGGCCGCGTGGGGTCTTGCGCCGACCCCGCCCCCATGCAAAGATAATCGACCATGAAGCTCACCGACTTCCAGCACGACAGCAGCGCCGCCCGCCAGGCCACTGGCATGACGTCGCGTGCCCGTCGACCGGAACCCCACATCCTCGCTGGGTAACCGGAGCTTTCTGCTGTTCGTCCGATGAAAACCCAGCCTCCCGGCTGGGTTTTTTCGTTTCCGCGCTTCAAAAATGCATGTTCCGGAAGCTTCATCTGGAACTTTTTCGTCCCACCCTGTTTCCCTGTTCTCCCTTCCACCGCGTCGAACCACCGGCGCCGCCACGCAAGGAAAGATGATGTCCCCCAAGCACTTCCTGAACACCCAGGACTGGAGCCGCAGCGATCTTGACGCGCTGCTGACCCAGGCCGCGCTGTTCAAGCGCAACAAGCTCGGCGACCAGCTCAAGGGCAAGTCGATCGCGCTGGTGTTCTTCAACCCGTCCATGCGCACCCGCACCAGCTTCGAACTGGGCGCGTTCCAGCTCGGCGCCCACGCGGTGGTGCTGCAGCCGGGCAAGGATGCATGGCCGATCGAATTCAACCTCGGCACGGTGATGGACGGCGACACGGAAGAGCACATCGCGGAAGTGGCCAAGGTGCTGGGCCGGTACTGCGACATCATCGCCGTGCGTGCGTTCCCCAAGTTCCAGGACTGGGCCTACGACCGCCAGGACATCGTCCTCAACAGCTTCGCCAGGTATTCGCCGGTGCCGGTCATCAACATGGAGACCATCACCCACCCGTGCCAGGAACTGGCCCACGTGATGGCGCTGCAGGAACACTTCGGCACCCAGGACCTGCGCGGCAAGAAGTACGTGCTGACCTGGACCTACCACCCCAAGCCGCTGAACACCGCCGTGGCCAACTCGGCGCTGACCATCGCCACCCGCATGGGCATGGACGTGACCCTGCTGTGCCCGACCGCCGACTACATCCTCGATGAGCGCTACATGGGCTGGGCCGAGCAGAACGTCGCCGAGAGCGGCGGTTCGCTGAAGATCAGCCATGACATCGACAGCGCCTACGCCGGTGCCGACGTGGTCT
>Ga0209676_1002159_pt1 | contig 14876 bp, 16 predicted proteins | sample AraplaCvi_mLB_r2_FD_184282 | JGI IMG/M metagenome (GOLD analysis project Ga0209676, IMG submission 184282) | Arabidopsis root microbial communities from North Carolina, USA - plate scrape MF_Cvi_mLB_r2 (SPAdes) (version 2) | ecosystem: Host-associated > Plants > Roots > Endosphere | place: USA...
GCACGCGCGAGCCGGTCATGCAGAACTGCCCGGCGAAGGTCGTCAGCGCCTTGACCAGCGCCGGTACGACGTCGGCCAGGTCCGCATCGTCGAACACCACCATCGGCGTCTTGCCGCCCAGTTCCAGTCCCAGCCGCTTCAGATGTTTTGCACCGGCCTGCGTGATCGCGCGCCCCGTGGCCGTGCTGCCGGTGAAGCTGATCACCGGCACGTCCGGCGACTCGACCAGATGCCTCGCGCCGGCAGACCCGGATTCGGTGAACAGGTTGATCACGCCGGGCGGAATGGACGGGGCCTGGCTCATGATCCAGGCGAGCAGCGCGTTGGTCTGCGCCGTCTGCCCCGGCATCTTGATGGCGACCGTCGTGCCGGCCGCGAGCGCTGGTGCCAGCGAGCGCACCATCAGGATCACCGGCGCGTTCCACGGCACGATGATGCCGGCCACGCCGATCGGCTGGCGTACCACGACCGACAGCGCACCCGGCCGCGCCGCTACGGCACGTCCTTCCTCCACCAGCGCGAGCGAGGCGAAGTACCGCAGTTTCGACGGCGCCAGCGACACTTCGAAGCGCGCCTGTTCAAGCACCTTTCCGTTCTCGCGCGAAAGCGTCTCCACCAGTTCGTCCGAATGCCGTTCGAACGCATCGGCAAGCTCGTGCAGCACGCGCGAGCGCAATGCCTTGTCGCTTGCCCATGCGGTGGTGAGAAAGGCTGTGCGCGCCGCCTCGATGGCCTGCTGCGCCTGCGGCACGCCGCCGTCGGCGTACTCGCCGATGATGTCGCTGGTGGACGGGTCGATCGAAGTCAGGTGCGGCGACGAGTCGCGCCACTCGCCATCGATCCAGTGAAGCGCGGGACAGGTGTTCATGGGATTGCCGTAGGGAAAGTAAGAGGTGGCCCGGCGACCCCGCGCGCTCACGAGGCCATGGAGACACGCGGAGTCGCGGGCCAGGGGGTTGCGATCGACAACGTGGTTCGTTGCGATCGTGCGGATCAGATAAGCGGATCAGAAGAGCGGTTCGGGCTGGAGCCTCGCCGCGAGGCGGCTCCATTCGTTGATCGCGACGATGGCCGTGGTCAGCACCAGGCATTGGTGTTCGTCGAAGTGGCGCGACAACCGCTCGTGGTCGGCATCGACGAACTCCGCACCGCCCAGCGCGAGCGTGTCGGTCCAGGCCAGCACGGCGCGTTCGCGTTCGTCGAACAGGACCGACTGGCGCCAGCCCGCCAGCGCGTCGGCACGCGCATCCCCGGCGCGTTGGCCCAGAGGTCGGTCGCCGTACTGGCCCGCGCACCAGGCGCAGCCGTTGATCTGCGACACGCGCAGCTTCAGCAGGTCGAGCAGGTGCGCGTCGAGACCGAGGTGTTCGATGGCCGCTTCCAGCGCGAGCATCGTGCGCTCGGCATCGTCGGGGGAACGGGCGTGGTGACTGGCGTATCGCATGGCGGCTTGGCTTGATGGCGTGACGACATGCTGGATTCGCAGCGCCCGCGCGCAGGGCGCCAATCGGCGGAATCTTGCGGGACCACGCAAGCCGCTCCGTATCGCACCGTAACGAAGCCGCGCCGCGATACGTTGTGTTGCAGTGGCCGCGTCATTCGCGGCTCGCGACCGGAGGCGTGCGAGGTGCAGGTGCAGCCGGGATAATCGCCACATGGAACTGCACGTCATCATCGAAGGCCGGCGCGGGCTGGCTGAACAGGTTCACCGCCAGCTGCGCGAAGCCATCCGGGGTGGTCGCCTGGTGGCCGGCCAGCAGCTCCCGCCGTCGCGGCTGCTCGCCGAGCAGCTGGGCGTGTCGCGCAAGACCGTCGCGCAGGCGTACGCGAAGCTGACGCTCGACCGGCTCATCGTCACGCGCACCGGCACCGGCACGTTCGTCGCTTCGCGCATGCCGTCCGCTCCGCGCCCCATCGCATCGGAAGATCTTGCCGGCCGCGTGGTCGCGCGCCGCTGGCAGACGCTGGAGCGCCCGCTGCAACATCCGCAGGCGCACGCGCGGGTGCGTTACGAGTTCATGGCCGGCGCGTCTTCCGCCCGTCTGTTCCCGGAAGAAGAATGGCGCCGCTGTGCGCTGCACGCGTTGCGCCGCGGAAGCGACCAGCGCGGCTTCTACTCGCAGCCCGAGGGCCTGCCCGAGCTGCGCGATGCCATTGCACGCCACATCGGTTTCAGCCGCGGCGTGGATTGCGATGCCGACGACCTGATCGTCACCGCCGGCGCGCAGCAGGCGCTGGACCTGATCGCGCGCGTGCTGATCGAGCCCGGCGCGGTGGTGGCGATGGAGGATCCCGGCTACACGCTCGCGCGCAACGTGTTCGAAACGCAGCGCGCACGCGTGGTGTCGGTCCCGGTGGATGGCGAAGGCATGCGCGTCGATGCGATCCCCGACGACGCGCGGCTGATCTACACCACGCCCACGCACCAGTTCCCGCTCGGCATGCCGATGAGCCTGTCGCGTCGCCACGCGTTGCTGGAACGTGCGCGCGAGCTGGGCGCGATCGTGATCGAGGACGACTACGACAGCGAATTCCGCTACAGCACGCAGGCACTGGAACCGCTCAAGACGCTCGACCGCGCCGGGCTGGTCGCCTACGTCGGCACGTTCTCGAAAACCCTGTGCCCGGACCTGCGGCTCGGCTACGCCATCGCTCCGCCCGCGCTGCGCGCGGCGCTGGTGAATGCGAAGTACCTGTCCGACGTGCACAGCCCCGATCTGTCGCAGCGGGCACTGGCACGCTTCATGACCGACGGGCACCTGCTGCGGCACGTGCGCCGCCTGCACGATGTATTCAACCAGCGCCGCGAGCGCCTGCTGGCTCGCCTCTCGGGCGACCTTTCGCCGTGGCTGGAGCCCTTGCCCGCCATCGCCGGCTACCACCTGGCCGTCGTGTTCCGTCGTCGGATCGACGTCGCGCAGTTGTGTCATCAGGCGCGGCGGGTGGAGGTCGGTATCTATCCGCTCGACGAGTTCCACCATGGGCCCGATGGCCGCGCGGGCCTGCTCCTGGGCTTCGGCGCGATCGAGGCCGACGACATCGACCCCGCACTGGACCGCCTGCGCGACGTACTCCAGCGCCTGTCGCCCTGAGCGGAGCGATGACACCCGACCGGCGGCGAACCGCGTTGCACGACGCGCGGGATACTGCGGCCCAGTCCGTCGTCAGGTCGCCCCGTGCATCGGGGAATGCGACGGTGTGCTTCCAGTGCCGGCGTTCCGTCGGCCACGGACGGTTCGGATCGCCTGGAGCAGCGCAGGCTCCGTCCCGTGCCCAGCACCGTGCATCCGCACCAGGTGTCCTACACGACGTTCGCGTTCGATGAACCGTGGACGCTGCGCAACTACGAGCGCGTCGGCGGATGGTCGGCGTGGCGCGAGATCGTGGACCAGCGTCCCGATCCGGCCGCGCTGGTCGAACGCATCAAGCACAGCGCGCTGCGCGGGCGCGGCGGCGCGGGGTTCGGCACCGGCCTGAAACTTTCCTTCATGCCCCGCGGCGTACCCGGGCAGAAGTACGTGATCTGCAATTCCGACGAAGCCGAACCGGGCACGTGCAAGGACCGCGACCTGCTGCGCTTCAATCCGCACGCGGTGCTCGAAGGCATGGCGATCGCGTCCTACTGCGCCGGCGCGACCGTCGCCTACAACTTCCTGCGCGGCGAATTCCACCACGAGCCCTTCGAGCGCATGGAAGACGCCGTGCACGAAGCGCTGGACGAACGCCTGCTCGGCGAGGACATCCTCGGCAGCGGCGTGGAGGTGCACGTACACAACGTGCTCGGCGCCGGCGCCTACATCGCCGGCGAGGAAACCGGCCTGATGGAAGCGCTGGAAGGCAAGAAGGCGTGGCCGCGCTTCAAGCCGCCGTTCCCCGCGGTGTTCGGCCTGTACGGATGCCCGACCACGATCTGCAACACCGAGACGCTCGCATCGCTGCCGGCGATCGTGCGCCAGGGCGAACAGTGGTTCCTCGATATCGGCAAGCCCAACAACGGCGGGCCGAAGATCTTTTCCGTCAGCGGGCATGTCGCGCGTCCGGGCAACTACGAAGTGCCGCTGGGCACGCCCTTCCGCGACCTGCTCGCGCTCGCCGGCGGCATGCGCGAAGGCCGCCGCCTGAAGGCCGTGATTCCCGGCGGCACCACGATGAAGGTGATCGCCGGCGACCGCATGATGCGCGTGGACATGGACTTCGATTCGCTGCGCGACGCGGGTTCCGGGCTCGGCTCCGGCGCGGTGATCGTGATGGACGACACCACCTGCATGGTGCGCGCCTGCCATCGCATCGCGCGCTTCTACATGTCCGAATCGTGCGGCCAGTGCACGCCCTGCCGCGAAGGCACCGGCTGGATGTACCGCCTGCTCGACCGCATCGTCAGCGGCCGCGGCACCCAAGGCGACCTGGAACGGCTGGAGGAAGTGTCGCGCCACATCGAAGGCCACACGATCTGCGCCTTCGGCGAAGCCGCCGCATGGCCGGTACAGGGGTTCCTGGCGAGCTTCTGGCACGAGTTCGAATACTTCGTCGAACACGGACGGTCGTTCGTCGACTCCGCGGCCGGCGGCCGGCCACCCACGGCCTCCGAAAATTGACGGGATTGGCCTCCTTCGCACCCGCCGCCCGCTCGCAGGATGTCGTACCCCCTCCGGATACGGAACACCTTCCATGAAACCGACACCCCGCTCCCTCCTGCTCGCCTTCTCCGCCGCGCTCGCGCTTGCCGCCGCGGCACCCGTCATGGCCCACGGCCCCGGCGAAACGGTCAAGGTCGACTTCGAGAAGAAGATCCCCAACATCCCCGGCAAGTCGCTGGTCGCGGTCGTGGTCGACTACGCGCCCGGCGCGGCATCGGCGCCGCATGCCCACGCGCAGTCGGCGTTCGTCTATGCGTACGTGATCTCCGGGAAGATCGAATCGAAGGTCGACGACGGCCCGGCGCGCGTCTACAAGGCCGGCGAAAGCTTCCATGAAGTCCCCGGTTCGCTGCATCCGGTCAGCCGCAACGCGAGCACGACCGAGCCGGCAAAGCTGCTGGCGGTGTTCGTCGTAGACGACGGGCAGACCGGCCAGCTCACCACGTCCACCGCCGAGCGCTGAGGAGAACGTCATGACCCAGCGTCTGGACTACACGCAGATCTCGCCCAAGGGCGTCAAGGCGCTTGGCGGCGTCTACGGCCACGTCATGCACAGCGCGCTGCCGGCCGAACTGGTCGACCTCGTCTACCTGCGCATCTCGCAGATCAACAACTGCGCCTACTGCCTGGACATGCACACGCGCGACCTCCTCGGCCGCGGCGTGGCGATCGAGAAACTCGCCCTGCTGCAGGCCTGGGCCGAAGCCGGCGAGTTGTACGACGAACGCGAGCGCGCGGCGCTGGCCTGGGCCGAAACCGTCACCCTGGTCGCGCAGACAGGCGTGCCGGACGAGGCCTACCAGGCCGCGCTGGCGGTGTTTGGCGAGCAGGACCTGGTGGACCTGACCATCGCCATCGGCCTGATGAACACCTACAACCGCATGGCGATCAGTTTCCGCCGCACGCCGCAGGCGCTCGCCGCGATGCAGCCGGCACACGGGAGCGCATCGTCGTGAAGCTGCAAACGCTCGTGGCCGCGTTCGCGCTCGGCGTTGCGTTCGCTCCCGGCGTGCATGCGGCGGAAGGCGAACGCGAGGCTTCGCAGTTCGTGCCGGTCGCGAACGAACCACCGGCGGAACTGTTCGTGGATCCGCCGCTCGCCGGGCCGCTCGCCCGGGGCGCGGCGGTGATTCCCTACCGGACGCGCCATTTCCGCATCCTGCCCGTGTTCGGCACCGGCGCGCTGGACGTCTCGCCGCGCGCCGGGCACCTGCACGTGAGCGTGGACGATTTGCCATGGCGCTGGGCCGACGCAGGCGGCAACGGCTCGGTCGTGGTGAACGGCCTGCCGGCCGGGCCGCACAAGGTCCTGATCGAACTGGCGTTGCCGAACCACGAGGTCATCGCCGCGAAAGCCGTCACCTTCGTCGTGCCGGCCACCGATGCGGGACATGCGGCGCCAGCGCATCCAGCCCATCCGCATTGATCCGCACCGGATCGCGTCGGCGCACGCGATCCGTGTGGTCCAACCGCGTCGGAACGTCGCGTCGATGCGTCGCGCCGTCAGTACTCGCGCAGCCGCACCGGCGGCAGTGGGCGTGCCTCGTCCAGCCACTCGCGCACGCTGTCGCGCGCCAGCAACGCGTCCATCCACGCGAACGCGCGAGGCCAGGAAGCCGGATCGATGCCGGAGCCCGCAACATGCGCATGCAGGCGCACGACCGTCGGCACGAACACGAGGTCGGCGAGGGACAACGATCCCGCCAGCCATGGGCCACCGCTCCGAACCAGTTCCGCTTCCCATGCGTCGAACACCCGCACGGCGCCGGCGACTTCCTCAGCGGTCATCGCGCGGCGATCCGGATAGAAGGCGCTTTCGAACGACAGGCGCGGGCACAGGCCCGACAGTCCCGAGTGCTGCCACGCGACGAGCGAACGCGCGCGTGCGCGGGCCCGCGCGTCGAGGGGCAGCAACCCGCCGCTCGCGAGCTCGTTGGCGTATTCCATGATCGCCAGCGAATCGAAGATCACCGTGTCGCCGTCGACCAGCACGGGCACCGCGGCGGGCGGCGAGAACGCACCGATACGTTCCAGGTTGGGAAACCGCTGCGGCGGCCGGATGTCGACGATCTCCTCCTGGAAGGCGACGCCGGCTTCCCTCAGCGCAAGCCAGGCCCGCATGGCCCAGCTGGATGCGTTGCGAGTTCCGGAGTACAGGATGCGCGGCGCTTGCCGGCGGTCTTCCGGCTGGCGGTTGCGTGGGTCGAGGTGATGGATGGTCATGGGTCCTCCCGGTCATGAAAGTTCGCGCGCGCGAACACGTATTGTCCGGACGTTCGCACGCGCCCGTTTGTGACAGCCCCGACGCACTGGCAGGTCGCCGCGGCGATGCGCGCGCTTCACGCGGTCACGCGGCGCGCCACCAGCGGCTGCGCCAACCGCATGACGAGCGCGTCCACCTCTGCTTCGGCAGCGGCGATGGAGGCGTGCAGCCGTTCGTCGGCGAACTCGTCGTATTCGATCGCGACGCGCTCGACGTCATCGATGCCGATGTACCGCATCGGCGTGGCCACGCCGGCTTCGACGTGATTGCTTGCGGCCAGGCGCTCGCCCGGGTCGTATCCGTAGTCGCCGCGTGAGCTCAGCAGCACGAGGCGTTTGCCCTGCCCCGCCAGCATCGGCCAATACGGCTCGCCGGCGCGGCCACGGTCGAAGCCGAACGTGCGGCCGACGCGGACGATGTTGTCGATCCATGCCTTCAGCGTGGAAGGCATGCCGAAGTTGTACATGGGCACGCCGATCACGATGAGGTCGGCGGCCGCGAGTTCTTCGACGAGCGTGTCGCTTTCGGCCAGCACCGAATGCATCCACGGCGCGCGGGACGACGGCGCGGTGAAGGCGGCGTGCACCCAATCGCCCGTGACGGGCGCGGGCGGATCGAGTGCGAGGTCGCGATGAACCACCGTGTCCTCCGGTCGTCGTGCCTGCCATTGGCGCACGAAGCGCGCGGAAAGACGGCGGGTGTGGGAGCCATGCGGATGTTCGCCCGAACGTCCGGGGCGGGCGCTGGAGTCGATATGGAGTAACCTGAACATGATTCACCTGAGTCGGCTGGGGCACACAGGTTCCCCGCCGATCAGTCCGCAGTAAAACGATCATTCTGCATCCATCGGATGCATGGAATTCATCCATGAGTGCACGCCGGTTGCCACCCCTGACCGCCCTGCGCGCCTTCGAAGCGGCCGGGCGGCACCTCAGCTTCAAGCACGCGGCGAACGAGCTTTCGCTGACGCCCACGGCCATCAGCCACCAGGTGCGGCAGCTGGAGGATCACCTGCACGTTCAGCTGTTCGCGCGTGGCGCACGACGCGTGGATCTCACGCCGGCCGGACAGGAGCTCTTCACCGCATTGCGCGGCAGCTTCGATGCGATGGCGCGGGCCGTCGAGGCAGTGCGTCCCGGTGCGCAGCCGCGTGCACTGGTGTTGAGCACCACGATGGCGTTCGCGTCGCGGTGGCTGCTGCCGCGGCTGTCCCGTTTCGCGCAGGTGCATCCCGACATCGCGCTGCACCTGCACACCAGCGACGAGCCCGTCGATCTGCAGGCAGGCGTCGCGCAACTGGCGATCCGCTATGGGCCGGCCGGTTACCCGGGACTGGAATGCGTGCCGCTGCTTTCGTCGCGCTTCGCACCGGTCTGCGCACCCGCGCTCGGCGTGCGCGAACGCGCGGATTTGCAACGGGTCCCGCTCATCGGCTTCGAATGGTTCCGTCGCGATGCGCAGACGCCGGACTGGCCGCTGTGGTTCGAACGCGCCGGATCCGCGTCCTTGCCACGCCAGCTGCAGTTCGCCGATGAAGTCCACGCCATCCAGGCCGCGATCGCCGGCCAGGGCGTGGCGCTGGTGAATCTCGCGCTCGTCGCCGACGAACTGCGCCAGGGCGTGCTGTGCCAGCCCTTCGGACCGGAACTCCCGGGCCACGGGTTCCATCTGGCCTGGGCCCAGGCGCGGGATGCCGATCCCGCCATCGCCACGGTGCGCGGTTGGCTGCTGGAAGAAGCCGGACCCACGTGAGCGCATGCGTCAGCGTGGTGCCGCGCCCTGCATGAAGAAGCCGAACGCGTGCGCGATCTCGTCGGCCAGGGACAGCTCTTCGTCGCCGATCCACGCGAGCAGCGCGTGCAGGTAAAGGAAGTGGAGGTAGCTGGCCAGGCGCAGTGGCGGCTCGTCGTCGCGCACTTCGCCGGTCGCCTGCGCGTGCGAGAGCAGCTGCGCGTAGGTGGCGATCATGTCCGATGCCGTGTTGCCGCGATCGGACTCCCGCACCTGCTGGAAGCGGAAACGCACGTATGGGGCCGCGTATTGCCGATGGCGCTCCCACCATAGCGTCGAGGACTCCTGCAGCACGGCGATCCGCGCGGCAAACGTGGGTTTGGCCATGATCTGGGCCACCAGCGGGGCGAGATCCTCCGCCAGCCGGGCGTGCATCCACTCGACCAGGACGGCTTCCTTCACCGGGAAGTGGTTGTAGAGCGTTCCGCGCACGACGCCCGATTCGGCGGCGATCTGCTCCATCGTCACGGCCTCGAAACCGTGTCGTTCGAACAGCGCATGGGCGGTCCGCGCGATGGTGCCTCGCGTGCGCTCGCGTTTCGTCGACCCGGACATGGTTGCTTCCGTTAATTGGACATTGTCTAATTCTATGCGGATTTGGTCTTCGATGGCAGGAGCGAACAGATGTCCGGTAACGGCGAATCCACCGCAGTGGTCGTGGGCGCAGGACTCGCGGGCCTGGGCGCCGCGCTTTTCCTCGCTCGCGCGGGATGGCAGGTGACCGTGCTGGAAGCCTCCGACGGGATCGGCGGCTGTTGTTCGACCAGCTGCATCGACGGATTCACGTTCAACAACGGCGCTGTCTACGTGGCGGTGCCCTCCGCCCTGCGCGCGGCCTTCGCACGGCTGGGGCTGGATCTGGACACGGAGGTTCCGCTGGTTCCGATCGCGCATCCGCACCGCACGGTCCTCGATGGCGGTGCCACGGTGCATCTGTCCGGCGTCGAGGACTCGTTCGTCGAGGGCGACCGTGCGCAGGCGCGCACGGCGGCGCTGCGGTCGGAACTGTCGGCGCTGCGCGAGGCGTGGGGCCCGGTCTATCGCGCACTGGTCGAGGACATCCTGCCCGCCGAACCGTCCCTGCCCCGGCTCCTGCTGCGGTTGTGGCGCCATCTTCCGCAGATGGCGGGCAGCGCGGAGAAGCTCATCGCGCGCAGCTTCAACGATCCCGATGTGCAGGCGGCCGTGGCGTCCGTGCTGCTCTACACCGGCACGGCCCCTGCCCGGCTGCCGGCGAACCAGATCATCGGCCTGCTCGCGCTGCTGGAGGAAGGTTTCCATCTGCCTGCCGGCGGGATGGGCGCGATTCCGGCCGCGCTGGAACGCGCCGCGCAAGCCCATGGCGTGCACGTGCGTCGCGGCGCACGGGTGGCGCGTTTCGATATCGCGAACGGCCGCGTGCGTGGCGTCGAACTCGCCACCGGCGAGACGATGCGCGCGAACTGCGTCGTCGCGACATGCGCCGGCTTCGACGTGGTGCGCATGCTTCCACAGGATGCGGTGCCGGCCGCGCTTGCACGTCGCGCGAAGCGTTCGCCGCTGTCGCACCGCGCCATCGCCATCCAGATCGGCGCGGCGTCCGTCGCGAACGACGCCTTCATCGTCAACCACGTTCCGCCGATGGCCGAACAGGGAGCGATGCACGTCGCCGCATCCTCCGTGCCGCGATGGCTGAGTTACACGAACCCGACATCGGTGATTCCCGGACTCGCCCCGGAAGGCAGGTCGATCATCGAACTCTATGCGCCCGTGAGCGGCATCGCATCGGCGTCGCAGTGGACTGCACCGATGACCCGCGCGTCGGTCGCGAACTGCGTTGAAGCGCTTCGCCGGAAGCTGCCGGGCATGTCGATCGAGTCGATGCGCGTGATCGACCCGCAGGACTTCGCAACGCAGCGCCACCTGTACGAAGGCGCGCTGTACGGGATCGCGCCGGGCGCAACGCCCGCGCAGTTCTTTCCGCACAGGATTCCGGTCGAGGGGCTCTACCTCGCGGGACAGACGACGTTCCCGGGTTACGGGGTACCTTCGGCGATGTGGTCGGGCATCCAGGCGGCCGAAGCCCTGCTGCACGATGCACGACGGAACCGGCGCGGCCCGAGGGCCAGCGCCGCACGCAATGCGGATGGAAGCTCCCCATGACGATGCAACACAAACCCGATGTCCTGGTCTGCACCGCGAAGGACCAGACGCAATGGCGGGACGCGCTGGCGCAATGCCTGCCGGAGGCCACGCTGCACGTGGGCGTCGACGCGCCACCGTGCGACTACGCCGTTGTCTGGCAGCCGCCGCACGCCCTGTTCGAGACGCAGACGAAGCTTAAGGCCCTCTTTTCACTGGGCGCCGGCGTGAACGGACTGCTCCGGATGCACTCCCTGCCCCGCGACGTTCCGCTGGTCCGCATGGAGGACGGCGGGATGGCCGACCAGATGATCGAGTACGCGCTCTACGTGGCGCTTCGACAGCTGCGCCGCTTCCCCGACTACGAACGCGACCAGCGCGCAGCCGAATGGCACCCGCGCCCGGCGCGCACACGTCGGGACCTGCGGATCGGCGTGCTCGGCCTGGGCGCGCTTGGCGCCAGGGTCGCGCACGCGCTCGCCGACTTCGGGTTCCAGGTCACCGGCTGGAGCCGGACGGCGAAGGACCTCGCGCCCCTCGACACCGATCACGGCCCCGACGGGCTCGATCGCGTGCTGGCCAACAGCGATCTGGCGGTGATCCTGCTTCCGTTGACGGACGCCACGCGCGGCATCCTGGACGGTGAACGATTGCGTCAGCTACCGGCAGGCGCGTGCATCGCCAATCTTTCCCGGGGCGAAGTCCTGGACGACGACGCGCTCCTTGGCCTGCTCGACGCGCACCACATCGACGAGGCGCACCTGGACGTCTTCGAACGCGAGCCGTTGCCCGAAGGCCATCGCTACTGGACGCATCCGCGCGTGCACGTGACGCCGCACATCGCGGCGCTGACCGACCCGCTGGTCGCGGCACGGCAGGTCGCCGACAAGATCCGGCGCATCGAAGCCGGCCTGCCCATCACGGGCGTGGTGGATTTCGACAGGCAGTACTGACGCAACGATCGCATGCCGGTCACGCTGGACCGGAAGGCGCGCCGACGCGCGCGATCCATGCCGCCATCGTGTCGAGGAGCAACGCCATGACCTGCGCGTCGTTGCCTCCACTGCGTGCCGGCACGTGGAACGAATGATCCGCGTGTTCGAACACCTCCAGCGTGGCGCTCGAACCCAGTCGCGCCACCAGCGGCCGCAACAGGTCCAGCCGGGCCAGCTCATCACGGCTTCCCTGCAGGAACAGCATGGGCACGGCGACGTCGGACAGGTGCGCTGCCCGCTCATCGGAGGGCTTGCCGGCCGGGTGCAGAGGAAAGCCGATGAATACAAGGCCGCGCACGCCCGGTAGCGGCGACAGCGCCTGCGCCTGCGAGGTCATGCGGCCGCCGAAGGACTTGCCACCGGCGAACAATGGCAGCTCCGGCAGTTGGCGTGCCGCCTCGGCGACCGCCGCACGCACCGTCGCATGCGCGAGCCGTGGCGCGTCCGGCCGTCGCGAGCCGCGTTCCATGTACGGAAACTGGTACCGCAGCGTCGCGATCCCGCGTTCGTACAACCCCTGCGCGACAGCGGCCATGAACGGATGCGCCATGCCCGCGCCGGCGCCATGCGCCAGCACGTAACAGGCGCGCGCTTGCGCAGGCACCTGCAACAGGCCCGAAACGTGCTGGTCCGCTTCGACGTCGATGCCAAGCTCATGCGTCGACATGCTCGCCTTCCCCTTGCGCGCCCAGGCGCATCAGTGTCTGCGCGTAGCCCGGCGCGGTCGGTTCGTGCATGAAGTAGAGATGGATGTCCTGCCAGGACGTCGCCCGCAGCCGTTGCACCCATTGCGCGAGGTCGTCCTCGGAGTAGTTCTCCAGGCGCAGGCGGACATAGCCCCAGGGCGCGGTTTCGACCAACGGGGGCGGCGCATCGTCGTCGCGCTCCGACAGGCACAGCGCTGCGCCGGCCGCGCGAAGTGCATCGTAGACGGACTCGTCGAACCAGCTGTCGTTGCGGAATTCGAATGCGGCGCGATGGTCGGCCGGCAGCACCTGCAGGAAGTCGATCAGCCGCGGCACGTCCTTCTTCATGAACGGTGGCAGCTGGAACAACACCGGCCCGCGCTTGTCGCCCAGCGTTTCCAGTGCGCGGTACAGATAGGCGACCGAGTCGGCCGCGGCATCGGCTTTCAGGCGCGCATCGTGGGTGATGCGGCGCGAGGCCTTGATCGCGAACGCGAAGCGATCCGGCGTCGCCTGCGCCCAGTGCTCGAGCGTGGCGACCTTGGGCATCTGGTAGAAGGTGTTGTTGATTTCCACCGTGGGCAGATGCTGCGCGTACCAGGCCAGCATCGCGTCGGGCTTGATGGCGGCGGGATAGAAACTGCCCTTCCATTCCTTGTAGGAATAGCCGCTGGCACCTGCGTGCAGTCGCGCAACCATGGTGGCCCTGCCTCGTCGCTCCGGAACGATGACGCTGGGCGAATACTCCGCCAGGCGGGCACGGGAAGCCAGTCCTGGTGGCGCATGGCGGCGCGCGTGGAAGCGGCGGACTAGTCCGCAGCCCTCGCGTCGCAGACGGCAGCGGCAGCCGCAGCCGCTCCGTGTCCAGCGGCCTGGTGCAGGTAGTCGTTGACGATGGATTTGAGCCTCGGGAAGTCGCTCCGGTCGGTCACCGCTCCGGCGATGGTCCGGCCCGATGTCGGCTCGGTGGCCACCAGCGTTCCCCAGAATCCCGAATGACCCGCCGCGGCGACGCCGTCGAAGTCGTACGCGAAGATGCCCAGCCGGTACGTACTGTCCTTCGGCAGTCCTTCGGCGGACTGCATGAGCTTGAGCGTTTCGGGGCGATGGAAGACCTTGCCCTGCAGCAGTGCGCTCATGAACGTCGCCATGTCCTGCGTCGTGGCCACGATTCCGCCACCACCGTAGAGATCCATCGTCGGACTCCAGTGGTACGTGTCGAGTCCCTCGAACCACTGGTGCGCCCTCGCCCGGCCTTTCGCGGGTTCGGCCTGCTCCCAGTACGTGCCCGGAAGGCCGAGGTCGTCCAGGCGCAACTCGGCCCGGACGGCCTGCGGAAGCGACTGGCCGGTCACGCGTTCGATGATCGTCCCCAGCAGGATGTAACCCGTGTCGGAGTACGAGAACCGCGCGCCGGGTTCACCGAGCGGTTGCGTCCACTCGACCAGATGCCGGACATGGTCCCCAGGTGTCGCGGCGACGGTCGGATCGGCCTTGATCGCCGCGATGAACTGCGGCGCCTGGGCGTGATCGGCGAGACCGGAGGTGTGGCTCAGCAGTTGCCGGACGGTGATCCTGTCCGGTGCGTAGCCGTCGCTGGCGAGCAGTCGCGTCCATTGCGCGGGCAGCCATCGCGAGATCGGCGCCTGCAGGTCGAGCTTTCCATCCTCCGACAGCCGCAGCGCGGTCGCGGCGACATACGTCTTGGTGACGCTGGCGATGCGGAAGCCTTCATCACCCTGCAACGGCGTCGTCGACGATCCCGCGATGACGGTGGTGTCCTGCGATCCTTCGCGCGAACGCGTCGAAACGACGATCTGCCCGTGCAGTGCCGCATTGGCCTGCGCATTGTCGATCGCCTTCGCCAGGCATCGATCGTCCGCCGATGCCGGCAACGCCAGCGCGACCAATGCCAGCCCTGCCAGCGTGGCCGTTCCGGCAAACCTCGTCATCGCCTTCGCCGTCATGCCCTCGCCCCGCGTGTCGATATGAAGACGGATCTTCTATAACGCCAGTGCGACGCGGGCAAGCGACATGAGTCACGGCACCCGCGATCAGCCGCCGCAACCGCCGCAACACACCGACGGCAGGCGCTGGATGTCGTGTTCGGATACATCGCATCCGGCGTCACGCAGTGCGGTGACGAGGACTGCCGGCTCGAAGGCGCCGGCGATGCGCAGGCCGTTGGGCGCGGTATCGACCAGCGCCGCGGGATCGAGGTCGCGCAAGGCGGTGTCGATCCGCACGAGGTCGGCAGTCAGCGTGTCGATGACGACGTTGAACTCCATGGTGCTCTCCGTGTTGGCCATGCCCGGTTACTTCGTTACGACCAGCTTTCCCTTCATCAGCATCGAATGGCCGGGGAAACTGCAGAAGAAGCTGT
>Ga0209676_1002161_pt1 | contig 14864 bp, 13 predicted proteins | sample AraplaCvi_mLB_r2_FD_184282 | JGI IMG/M metagenome (GOLD analysis project Ga0209676, IMG submission 184282) | Arabidopsis root microbial communities from North Carolina, USA - plate scrape MF_Cvi_mLB_r2 (SPAdes) (version 2) | ecosystem: Host-associated > Plants > Roots > Endosphere | place: USA...
CGCGGAGTTCGCGGGCTTTGCCGGCGGGCTCGCCAGGCAGGTGCGCGAGGCGTACGGCAGCTGGCCGCAGGTGAGCGCTGCCTACATCGCCGGCGGCCTGATCTGGAAGTATTCCGATGCGCGCGAAGAGCACCTGCTGCGCACCAACCGCCTGCTGCTGAGCGACGCGCGCAGTCCCTATCGCAGCGTGCCGTTTGCCGGCTGAAGCGGCGGCCGGTCAGTTACCCGCCCGGGCTCGCTCGGCGTCGTCGATGCCGCCGGCACCGGCAGGTGCAGCAGCAGGCTGGTTTCGCCGGGCTGCGAGCGCACAGTGAGCGCGCCTCCCAGCGCAGCGGCGCGCGTGCGCATGTTCGCGAGGCCCTTGCCGGCGAACGCAGCTTGCGTGTCGAAGCCGCGGCCGTTGTCTTGCAGCTCGATCTCGATGGCGCGTTCGCCGGAGCCTTCCATCAGCCTCGCGCCAAGGCTGGCCTGCGTCGCCTGCGCATGCGCCATCAGGTTGCCGAAGGCTTCGAAGAGCAGCATCTGCAGCTGGTGCGATTCGCGCGCGGTCCAGCCCGTCATGGTGGGCAACGAGTCCACGTCCCAGCGCAGATCGATGCCGGCCGCCTGCAGGCGAGGGCCGAGGCGGTAGCGCACGCTGCCGAGCGCGGAGGCCACGTCGCCTTCGCACCCGTGCATGGCGTCCACCGTGAGCTTGAGCTGGTCGACCGCGTCGCGCAGGTGCAGCGCCACGTCGTTCATGGCGGCGCCGGGCTGCTGGGCCATCTGCAGCAGGCCGACGAGCTGGCCGCCCAGGCCGTCGTGCAGGTCCTGCGTGAGGCGCTGGCGTTCTTCCAGCGCGCCGCGCGCCTTCTCGCCTTCGCGCTCGCGGGCGAAGACGGCTTCTAGCGCCGCGTTGCGCTCGGCCAGTTCGGCTTCGAGCGATGCGTTCATCTGCGCCACGGCGCGCATGTCCTTGCGCATGCGCTCGGCGATCACCCAGGCCAGCGAGATCGCGAAGCCCACCCACGCGAAGCGGATCCACGGCACCACCGCGTAGGCGTCGGGCGAGGTGCGCATCACCCAGTTGTCGCGCGCGGCGCTCAGCACCACAAGCACCACGGCCACGCCCAGCACGCGGTGCTCCAGCACCGAGCTGCGCATCGCCACGCGAACCACCATCACCACCATGCCCAGCCCCGCCGTGAAGCACAACAGGTTCCACGCCGGCATCAGCCACAGCAGCGGCACGGTGATGCCCAGCGTGGCCGTCACCGGCGACAGCAGCGCCAGCAGGCCCAGGAAGCGCGCGAGCCGCGTGTCTCCCTTGCCCACCACCGACAGCGCGAAGCGGCACAGCAGCGGCACAGCCGCCTGGAACGCCGCCAGCGGCACCACGCCCCACCAGGGCCAGGGCAGCGGCGCATGCGTGAAGAGCACCCGCGCCGTCTGCACCGACCAGAAAAGCTCGCCCAGGCCGTAATAGAGGTACAGCGATTCGCGCTGCCGCAGCCACACCAGCAGCGACAGCGCCCCGAGCACCCCGCTCACGATGGCGATGAAGCGCCCGCCGCTGATCTGCCAGAACAGCGCGTTCTCATACAGCGGCAGGAGCTCGGCCTCCGTGCCCGCCACCACCGGCGAGAGCCCGCCCTGGCGCGCGGGCTGCGCGGCGATGACGATTTCCACGCGCTGCGAAGAAGCGGACGAGGCCGGCAGCGCGAAGTACTGCGGCGTGAAGGAGGCGTCGTCGTACGGCCCCGGCGGAAAGGTGCCGAAGCGCGCCAGCTCGTGGCCGTCGACCAGCACCCTGAAGCTGTTGCCGATGCGCGGCACGAAGAGCGCCTGCGGCACCTTCGGGTCTGTAACGGGAATATCGAACGCGAAGCTCGCCTCGCCATCGACCGCGCCTTGCCGCTGGTCCCAGTTGTAGGGCAGCTGCACCGCGTGCGGCTCCGGCGGCTGGGCGGTGGGGTGATCGCCATGCAGGGTCAGCGTGAGCTGCGCCTGTTCGACGAGCGTGGCGGCCTGTGCGCGGAAGCTCCAGCCGGTGCCCAGCAACACGAGCACCAGCAGCGCCAGCAGGCGCAGTCCAAGCATTTCTTGTTGTTGTCGTCGCATGACGCGTACGACTTTAGCAATCTTTTTTAACAATTCGGGGCAGAAATTGCCCGTGCTCGCGAGAAAGCAACGCCTCAGGGTTTCAGGCCTTCAGGCCTTCGTCTCGATGATCGGGTCGAGCTTGGCGCGCAGGCGCCGCACCGCCAGCTCGTGCCGCAGCGTCTGCGCTCCGCGCCCGTAGGTGGCGGCCTTGCGGATCAGCCGCAGCTGTTCGCGCTGCAGGTGCGTCTTCAGGCGCCTGGCGCGCCAGCCGTAGGTCCAGCCCATTTCGCGGCGCACCTTGTAGCGCTGCATGGGCGCGCCCAGCCGCACCCATTCGTCGTCGCGGATCAGGTCGCGCTCGGGCACGAACCAGGCCGCCAGCGCATGCAGGTAGGTGCCGTTCTCGCGCGCGGCCACCTGCCAGAAGAGCCCCGCCACGATGATCGCGGGCAGCCCCTTGATCACCAGCATGACGGCCATCTCGCCATAGCCGCCGTCGAACAGGTCTTCGAGGAAGGGCGAGTTCCAGATGAAGTGCATCGCCCAGGCGAGAACGAAGCACAGCACCGCCACCGCGATGCGCACCGCCATCGGCCGCTGCGGATGCAGCAGGAACCACGCGACGCCGAAGGAGGCGATGGTGGTGTAGGCCGCGTGGCTCCACAGCCCGCTCAGCAGCCCGCGCGTGAACAGGTTCAGCAGCACCGGATAGACCTGGTTCTCCAGCGGAAAGTGGATGGAGGAGCGCACCGTGTAGCTCAGGTTCTCGATCACCTGGAAGCCCAGCCCTGCCATGGCGCCCACGATCAGCACCGACAGGTAAGTCTGGAACTGGTTGCGCGCCACCAGCACCAGCAGGATCACGCCCATGAGCTTCAGGAATTCCTCGGTGACCGGCCCCGCGATGGCCGGCCCCCACACCGCCACGAACTCCGGCGACACTAGCTTGGCGCACAGGCTCTGTATGGCGATGTTCGCCGGCGCCGCGAAGTACACCGCCCCCAGCCCGCCCCACGCGAAGGCCAGCACGTAAGCCTCGGGCGGATGCTGCTCCAGCAGGTCGAGCGTGCCGAAGGCCAGCACGAAAAGCAGCGTGTATATGCCCCACACCGTCAGCCCCAGCAAGGCGGTGACCGGCACCACCCGCAAGCCCATCGAGAACATGTAGGCCAGGTAGAAAAGCCCGTTGACGATCAGCGCCACCAGCACCCAGAACGCCACGCGCCGCGGCTGGAAGAAGGAATCGGTGCCCACCGGCCACGCGCCGGTGTCCTGGTTGGTGGGAATGCCCTGGTCGTTGCGCTCGAAGACAGGGGCGTTCACTGCGGCGCCTCCAGGTCCATCGAGTCGAGCATGCTGCGCGCATCCGCGAGCGCCTCTTCCATGCCGTCGCTGGCGCCGTAGAAGTCGATCTGCACCAGCGACTTGCGCCGCTGGTCGACCACCTGCCAGAAGCGGCCCGCCAGCTTCGAGCCGTAGTACGCGAAAGTCTTGCCCTGCAGGCCCCAGGAGGTGATGAAGTCCGACACGTCGCCGTCCATCTGCAGCCGCTGGCCGCGCTCCATCAGCCGCTGCTGGCGCACCAGCGGGCCGTCGGGCCCGCCCGCCCACGGGAAGGTGGAAACCAGGAACTTGTGGCCGCCCTTGAAGAGCATGAGCGACTGGCCCGCCTTGGAGCGCGACACGTCCATCTCCCACCCCTCGGCCGGCACGAAGCGGGCCTGGCCCGCCTCGACCGTCTTGCCCGCGGGAAGAGGGCGGTTGCCCGGGGTGTGGCGGTCCCAGTACGTGAGGCCGCCCACGTAGGCCGCAATCGCGAGGAGCACCGCCAGCGCCCCCGGCCAGGTGCGATACGGTATGCGGCGTGAGGGCTCGTTCATCCTTTGATCGTGCCATACGAATGCCCGCGCCCGGACGCCCGCGCCAGGCGATGCGGCATACTCCCCACCCCCTCAAACTCAGCAGAATTCCACTGAATGGACAAGGAAGTCGACCCCCGCGTACTCACTGTGATCGACGAGATGCGGCTCTCGGGCCCGCGGCTCACACCGGTGGAAATCGTCGCCAAGATGGGTGTGTTCGACGCGCGCGACAAGCCATTCGAGCACGCATGGCTGGCCACCGGCGACAACGTCATCGCCACCATCTGGGCCGAATGGGTGAACGTGGCCGCCAACGGGCGCTGGTTCTATCTCGAGTCGCTCGACGTGCATCACCGCGCCGGCGGCGGCGAGCGCAGCGCCCAGCAGGTGCAGCGCGCCAAGGACCGCCTCGCGCTGCTCAAGCGCAGCCATGACGCCGGCAACGGCTTCCGCGCCTTGCTGCAGACCAACCGCATCGCCATCCTCGAAGTGGAAAGCAGCAAGGACGCCAAGGTGTCCACCCGCGTGCGCGACGACGACGAATGGCACGTCGCGAGCTGGGAGCCCGACCACAAACTCGCCGTGCTCGTGCGCGGCCCGCGCGGCTGGGTGCCCAGCGAAGCCGAAATTCAGGCCGCCCGCGAACGCGGCAACGTGCCGCAGAAACTCTCCGCCGCCGCCAAGGCTGCAGACGACGAAAAAGCCACGCCCCAGGCCGTGCAGGCCGCCGCCCTCGAATACGTGGTGAAGCACTTCACCGGCTACGGCTACAAGGCCGAGAACATGACCGGCAAGGGCTTCGACCTCGAAGTGTCGAACGCCAAGGGCCAGACCCTGCTGCGCGTGACCGTCAAGGGCACCGCGCCCGGCGTGCCCAGCTTCAAGCTCAGCAAGGAAGAAAGCGACTGCTCCCAGCGCGAGCCGCTGTGGCGCCTGCTGGTGGTAACAGATGCGGGCAGCGGCGTGGCCCAGCACAAGATCTACAAGCCGACCGAAATCAGCTCGGCGCCGGGGTTCGATCCCTCGTGACCTGAGGCTGCGCGGCCAATGCCCGACTGTTGTAAACAAGCCCTGAGGGAGTAACCAGACTATTCATCGCCTCCGCGGAAGATTACATTTCGCGGAATTGTCACAAGGCGATATGACCGAGAGCAGCCAAAAGACGTCCCAGTCGATGATCTACCTGCCCGTATCGGGCAAGTTCTTCATCGCATTGATCGGCTCGGTTGCTTGGGTTGCTTTCTCCATCTGGGCCGCACAGGCCTGGATGGCCGAACTGACCACCCATATCGGCATGGTGCTGGCCGTTTTCCTGGTCTATGGCATCGCCATCGTTCCGGGGTTCATGAATGCGTTCCTGGCCATCAGCCTGCTTCTGGACAAGAGGCCGCCGCATTCCCCGCTCGCCGTCTATCCGCCGATATCGATCCTGATCGCCGCGTACAACGAGGAAGCCTCGATCGAAGAGACCCTCGTCAGCATCGAGCGGCAGCACTACCCCGGCGAACTGCAGGTCATCGTGATCAACGACGGCTCCAGGGACGGCACCGCCACCGTCGTCGAGGGCGCCTGTGCCCGGTATCCGTGGATCACCTTCGTCGATCTGAAGCAGAACGGCGGCAAGGCGCGTGCGCTGAACATCGGCTTCAAGCAGGTGCTGCACGACATCGTCATCACCGTCGATGCCGATTCGTTCCTCTACAAGGGCGCGCTCACCAGCATCGTCGAGCGCTACCACTCCGACCCGCCCAACACGCGCGCCGTTGCCGGAAAGATCCTGGTGCGCAACTCGCGCTACAACTGGATCACCCGCTGCCAGGAGTGGGACTACTTCCACGGCATTGCGGCCATCAAGCGCGTGCAGTCGCTCTTCCAGGGCACGCTGGTGGCGCAGGGCGCGTTCTCCCTCTATGACCGCGACGCGTTGGAAGAGGTCGGCGGCTGGCCCGAGTGCGTGGGTGAAGACATCGTGCTCACCTGGGCGCTGCTGAAGGCCGGCTACCGCATCGGCCACTGCGAAGACGCCTGCCTCTTCACCAACGTGCCCACCAGCATCCGGCAGCTGGTGAAGCAGCGCCAGCGCTGGGCGCGCGGCATGACCGAGGCCTTTGCCAAGCACCCGGGCATTCTTCTGCAGCCGCGGCTGTCGACCTTCTTCATCTACTGGAACCTGCTCTTTCCGTGGCTCGACCTGGCCTACACCATCGGCTTCATGCCGGGGCTGGTGCTCGCGCTCTTCGGCTATTTCTGGATCGTCGGCCCGATGACGCTTGCGCTCATACCGGCCGCCTTCGCACTGAGCCTGCTGATGTTTTCCATCGAGCGCCGCATGTTCAGGCAGACCGGGCTGGTCGTGCGCAAGAACTTCCAGGGCTTCTTCATCTACGTGCTGCTCTACAGCCTGATCCTGCAACCGGCCAGCGTTCTCGGCTATCTGGACGAGATACTGAAAAGACCCAAGTCCTGGGGCACCAAATGACCCGGGCTTCGATGAAACCGATGAGACGACACTCGGCCGCGGCCCTTGCCTTCATTCCGGCGCTCGCGCTGCTTGCCGCCGCTTCCTGCCAGGCGCAGGAAGAAGAGAAGCCCAAGACCATGGCCTTCGGCCCCGAGTTCTACCTGACCAACGACAGCGACCACTTCCAGTCGCGCCGCGTGTCGGTCGAGTTCTTTCCGGCTTTTGAAAATGCCGACCGCTTCCTCGGCTTCAGGCTCGGCGACTACCGATACAAGCAGGACAGCTGGAAGAGAAGCGGCCAGAAGCTCACCTTCCTCGCGCGCGACATAGAAACCCGAACGGCCGACGGCGGCTCCATGGAAGCCGGCGTGTTCGAGCAGGGCGGCCACACCCTGCTCACGCTCGACGGCAGCTACCGCATATCGCCCACCAAGAGCACGGCGGTCGAATTCCTCATCACGCGCGACTGGGTCGAAACCCCGAAATCGCTCGACAGGGGCATCGACTTCACGTTCGTCGGCGCCGCGGCCGACCAGCGCCTGGGCGAGCACGTCACCCTGGTGGGCTTGGCCGCACAGCAGTACTTTTCAGACGGCAACCGCCGGGACCACGGCCGCCTGCGGCTCATCTACCAGCCCTCGCTCGACCTCGGCCTCACGCTGCAGGCGCGCTACCGCACCTACCGAAGCACCCACGACGACGTCGACAGGGCCTACTTCAACCCCAAGAACTACAGCGAGTCGATGCTCGCCATCGGCTGGCGCCACCGCTTCGCGGGCTGGACCGCCTCCGTGACCGCCGGCCTCGGCAACGAGACCATCAACCACGACACCAGCCAACCCACGAGGCTCCTCGACGTGAGCCTGCAAAGCCCGGTGAGAGGGGCGCATGTGTTCCGCTTCGGGGCGGGGTACAGCCGCAGTACGACGTTTGCGGGGCCTAGCTATCAGTATCGGTATCTGCGGGGGGAGTGGATCATTCGGTTCTGAGGACGACTTGCGCGAACGGGCGGCAGGCTCTCGGCAACTCATATCCGCAACGAACCATGGCCAGCATTTCTCGATCAGTGGCAGCGCTGCGCGTCGCAGGTGACGACCTGGACCCGAATGAAATCACCCGACTGCTTGGACGGCCGCCTACGCGTGCATATAGCAAGGGCGACGCGATTGCAGCCGGTAGCGGCACACGCATCGCAACCTTCGGGCATTGGCAGTTGCACGCGAAAGATGCCGAGCCTGAAGACCTGAACAAACAGGTGGCGGAGTTGCTTGCCGGGTTGACTCAGGACCTGCAGGTCTGGAGCTTCATTGCAAGGCAATACAGGCTTGATCTGTTCTGCGGCCTGTTCATGCGAGAGCGCAACGAGGGAGCCAGCCTCTCCCCGGCCACACTGCATTCGATCGGGCAGCGCAGCATCAGGCTGGACCTGGACATCTACGCTGCGGAAATAGATCGCTGATCGTCGCGCTCAGATGACGGGCCAATAGCGACCCTGAAAACTCCCAGGGACACGCGGCTTCTTATTCGAGAGCCGTCTACCAGTTTTCGGCTATGGCGCAATTGGTGGACGCTTGACACACTTGGAAACGCCTCGTGCGAATCCTGATGTTCAAGCAAATCACCCACATGTCCGCACCCCTCCTGTCCCATAGCTCTTCCAATCAGCGCCGGCGCTTTCTGTCCATGCCGCTCGCAGGCGTTCGTCGGGAGTGGCGCAAGGCCGATAGCGTGCAGTCCTTGTGGAGTTCCCGGTCCGCCCGCCTGAGCCGGGCCGCGCTGGGCGGCTTGATGATCGTCGGCGTGGCCGCCTGCGGTGGAGGTGGAAATGGCGGGGGCTTTGTCGCAGCCTTCCCGATGGCAACCACAGCCCCGGCACCTGCTCCTTCCGCGCCGCCGGAAACACCAGCACCCGCACCGGCACCCGAACCCACGGGACCCGCGCCGACCTACAAGGTGAGCGGCACGGTCAGGGGCTTGCTCGGCACAGGCCTTGTGCTGCAGAACAACGTGGGCGACGACCTGCCTATCGCAGCCGACGGCAGCTTCAGCTTTGCCACCGCACTGGCCGGCGGCGCGGGTTATGCGGTCACGGTCAAGAGCCAATCCAGGATCCTGACCAGAACCTGCACCGTCAGCAATGGCACCGGCACCGTCGCGAATGCGGCCGTCGTCAACGTGGACGTGGTCTGTGCCGCACCCGCAGTGCGCTTCGCCTATGCGACGAATGCAGGGTCCAACAACCTGTTTCCCTACACCGTCGATACCAGCACCGGCGTGTTGGGGTCGATGGCCGCGCCCATGTCGGGGACAGGGAGCACCCCACGCGCCATCACCGTGGATCCCGCTGGCCGCTTTGCCTACGTGGCGAACCGAGGTGACAACACCTTGTCGGTCTATTCCATTGGCGCAGGCACCGGCTTCCTCACTCCGGTCGTAACGATGCCCACAGGGTCTGCACCCCTGTTCATCGTCGCGGACCCCACGGGCCGCTTTGTCTACGTGGTGAATCAGGGGATAGACAGGGTGTCGGCCTACAACATCGATGCCAGCACCGGCACGCTGACCCCGATGGCTGTGCCACAGGTGGCAGTGGGTTTGATCCCCAGCTCCATTGCCGTGGACTCCCTGGGCCGTTTCGCCTACGTGACGAATCGAGGCGGCAACACCGTGTCGGCCTTTTCCATCGATGAAAGCTCCGGCGCCTTGAGCCCGCTGGCGGTGCCGACGGTGCCCACGGGGAACGCCCCCAGTGCAATTGCCCTGGATCCTTTGGGCCGGTTTGCGTACGTGACGAACGGGGACGACAGCACCGTGTCGGTCTATTCCATCGATGCAAGCTCAGGCATCCTGACCCCGATGCCGACGTCCCCCACGGGACTGCTTCCCCTCGCCATCGCGGTGGACCCCTCCGGCCGCTTTGCCTATGTGGCGAATACAGCCGAAAGCAAGGTGTCGGCCTACAACATCGATTCCAGCACCGGTGCCTTGACGCCAATGGCCGTTCCGAAGGTGGACCCACGGTTTTCTCCTGTCGCCATTGCCCTGGACCCCACCGGCCGCTTTGCCTACGTCACGAACTCCGCTTCCAAAGACATCTCTGCCTACACCATCGATGCGAACACTGGAGCCTTGACTCCCATGTCCGTGCCGACGGTGGCGACCGGGGGGATCGACGCATCGTCTCTGGCTTTGTCTCGATAGAACCTTCAGACAGGCTGCCTCGTCGTGGGAGCGTCTGCCGCTGCTGCTGGCGACTTCTGCGTGCAGCGGCATCGTGCAGCACAAGATCTAAAAGTCGACGGAGATCAGTTCGGCACCGGGGGCGATCCGTCATAAACGGCGGGTGGTTTTCTGGCGCTGGCAGCCAGTGCAAAGATCACGATCAACACTCGAGGCCCGAAGCGCTGAGTGGCGTCACCACGCATCCGGGCACTCTGGCGGCCGGTTTTGCACCGGCACTTCGCCCGCCCTGCATTCCCAGGTCATTCCGGTGGCTTCAATAGTGGGATTCAGAAAGAAGGTTCTGGTAGGCGAGGGAGCCCATCCCATCAAGACAATCTTCAAGGCTCCGGTTTCGGGATTCACTCGAATGCTCTCGACGGGGTCGGGCAAGGGCGCATCGAACTGCGCCGCCGTCAAGCTGGACGGGAACTCCTTGTGTTTTGCGAAGTAGCTTTCGACCGTCTTCGCGGCAACTCGGCCAAAGGCAATCCCAATCGTCGCGTCCGAAGGTGACGCCGATACGCTAGGCGGCTTCACCTCGGGCTCGAATGCTGCATTCAGCAGCTTCGAGCCGATCTTTGAGGCAGACGAGATGGCGCAAAAGATGACGATCCAGCGCAGCCACTTCCGACGGGGGCTACCGGTCGATGATTCTTCGGACATGCTCCAACCTCCTTGTAGATCGCCTCGGTCAATGGTGGCGATGACGATCGTTTTTTTGCTTGCGCGCGATGGTAGCTGGCGCCGATGACCAGCAACTCAGGAGGCCGATGGCGACGCAATGTGCGTCCAAACGTCAGGGCTTTGTGTCCCACCACAGCGCCCCGGCAGATATCTCGCCGATTCGAGAATTTCTCGACGAAATCTTTTCTCTTGCGCGGCTTCGCTTCTCTAAAGTGAATGCCCCTGTCGCAAGACGCCCCTCCTTGTGGGCGACGACCACCGATCGTGAAAGGAGCTCCCCAACCAGTTGACCCACTGACCTGATAAACCGCCCACCTCACGGCGGGTTGCCGGTGCTCCTCGGTGCACCGGTGCGAACGTGAGGCACAAAAGGCGACGGCCAGGGCGCGCAAACACCCTGACCGTCTGACCACATGACGTGCAACACCTTGGAAAGAGAGCACACCACATGGCTGAGCGAATTATGGCCGGGCGTCCCACGCCCAAATCTTCCCGCCGCAGCGGCAGCAGCAACAGCAGCAGCACCACGCGCGGCACCACCACCAAGCCCACGGCGCCCACCCCGACGCCCGACGAGGCAAGGGAACTACTCGAAATCAAACTGGCGCAGCTGAACTCGCTGCTTTGGTGCTGTTATGGCGACGGCAACGGGTGGTTCGAGGAGGCGGGGGAGAAGCATCGGGACAACATGCTCTGGATTGCCGCAGATTTGGCGAGGGAGGCGGAGATGTTGTTGGAGGTGAGTAGCGGAGGATAGGGATTCGACCGGGGTCGGCTGACGGGCCCGGGCATCCCACAAAGACGGGATGCTCTAGAACTTTCCTCTCCGCTAATGTCGCGCTGAGGAGGGTTCCTATGCTGATCCCAAACTTGTTCTACGAATAGCAAAGCGTTCTGATGCGCAACGCATCTGCTTCGAGTCCAGCGAAGCAATCAAGCTACTCTTGATGTATTGGCTACACGCGAAAGGTGTGCTTTCTTGCACCGTGCGGCCTGCGTACTACATCAGTCGTTAAGGAAATTGTGTTTTCATGAGCAAACCAAGTGTTGTCTTTACCGCGTGCCGCACCTGCGATCGCGACACCCGTCAGGATGTTCTGGCAAATCAAATCGAAAGTGAATTTGAGTACCGGATAGACACTCACTATCAGATCATTGAGTGTCGAGGCTGCGGCACGAAGAGCTTTCGCAAGCTCGTTCGCTGGATCGAAGAGGCCTATCAAATAGATGAGGACGAATGGGAGGTCCCCGAAGACGTCTCTATCTATCCCTCAGTGTTAAAGGGGCATAAAGCCGTTCCAAATATCGATCGGATTCCAAAAATAGTTGCAGAGATTTACCGACAGTCTCTGGAAGCAATCAAGGCCCAATCAAATGTCTTGTCCGGCATTGGACTGCGCGCAACGATTGAAGCCATCTGCAACGAGAGAAATGTCACTGGAAGATCACTTGAACAGCGGATAGATAAGTTGGCCAAAGCCGGTTTCGTATCTTCTAATGATGCCGATCGATTGCACGCTATTCGCTTCCTGGGAAACGATGCTGCCCACGAGATTCAGGCTTCCGATGCAAGAAGTCTTTTGATTGCGTTGAGAATTATCGAGAACCTGATCGTGGGACTCTACATCTTGGACAGCGATGCAAATGGAAATTTGGAGACGTTGATAAAGACATATGCTGAATTTGAGGCATTGCTGAATAACAAGATTGCAGCAGCGACGAAGGGTGACGAACTTCCTCTAGGGCGTATTCTGGGGCGTGATGCTCGCCGCTTTCACGGCTATCTAAAGTCACACGAAACTCAACTGATATCGAACATTACCTCTGGGACCTACTCTGCTCTAACAGTTGGCAAGATGGACTCGTATGCAGGCTCAAAGGAGAAGCTGCAGCATTTCATCATCTCGTAATTTTTAGATTTCGCATGCTCAAGATGCAAGTCCCCTAACAGGACTGCTCCGGCTGGTCGCCTTAGGTGGCCACTGTCGAAAAGGCCCGGCGGCCACAATGGGCGCAAAGCTGCTGTCGGCGCATGCTCTCGAAAGAAGCTGGAGTCATTCGATGACGCTGTGCTGCCGCAAAAAACGCAGACGCGCGAACTGCCAGAGCGCAAGGATCATTCTTGTCGCCCTTGGCGATCAATGCTCGAGTTCGTTGCGCTCATCGGAGCAGGCGCCATTTGCGCCAGCGCTTGCAGGAAAATGACCTCATGCCGCTTGACCGCAATACATCGCTCGTCGAGTTTGAGGACGCTCCGCGATGGGTGCCCAATTCGCTGTATCAATACCTCTCGCAGGAATCCGCTTTGCTCAGCTTGGCCTGCCACGCTGACCTGTCTCCTGCAACTTTCGAAGGTATTCGCGTGTTGAACGCCGAGACGGGTCCGAGCGTCCGGATCGACTTTCTGCACGCCGCCGCAGTCCGCATGCAGATGTGGAACGGAGATGCGCGGGATGGTCACCCACTGGTCTCTCTGGGCCTGCGGGCGAACCGCCTCTACGAAGTTAAGGATTCCCTCTGGCTACCGGTGCTCGCGCGCGAATCCGTGTGGAAAGAGGCTGCCCGTCTGCGGCATTTCGTGTGTGCGTTCCGCGTCCACATTTATGAAGTCGCCGCCGAGCAGTTGCGCTGGCAGGTGTTCAACGACGCACCGCCGATCGCCTTGTCCCGATTCAGTGGCCCACCTCCGAACTGGCGCTGACGTTCGCAAGTGTCAGGCGCGCAGGGCCTGCAGCTTGGGAAGCTGTTGACCTTTTCTGCGCGCTTCGGCCAACTCACCTCTGCGGCATATCCTTGACCGAATACCCCAGGCTCACAGTCGCATCCTCCGGAATCGCCGGCATGGTCGCATTCCAAGCCTGCCAATCCGCCCGCATCGCAGCCAGCCTCTCCGGCTCCTTCTTCGCCAGATTCGCCCGCTCGCGTTCGTCGCCGGGAATGTTGAACAGGTACTCGTTGCCGTCGACCTTCAGGTATTTCCAGTCGCCGTCGCGCAGCGCTTCCTGCCCGCGATGGTTCATGCGCCAGTGCAGGGGGCGGCGGAAGGTTTGCTTCGCATCCTTAAGCACGGGCATGAGCGAGACGCCGTCCAGCGGGTAGTCGGGGTGCGCGGCCACGCCGGCTGCGTCGAGCATGGTGGCGGACCAGTCCATGGTCATGCACAGCTGGGTGCTCTCGCCGCCCTTGCCGATCACTGCGGGCCAGTGGGCGATCCATGGCACGCGGATGCCGCCTTCGGTCAGGTCCATCTTGCCGCCCACCAGCGGCCAGTTGTCGGAGAAGCGTTCGCCGCCGTTGTCGCTGGTGAACACGACCAGGGTGTTGTCGGCCATGCCGTGCTTCTTCAGCGCGTCCATGATGCAGCCGATGCCTTCGTCCATGTGATGGATCATGCGGCGGTACACGTGGATGTTGCCGCCGGCCAGGTCGAACAGGTTGTTCTTGATGTTCGGGGCCTTGGCCGCGTCGTCGCGGGTTTCCCAGGGCCAGTGCGGGGCGGTGTAGTGCAGGCTCAGGAAGAAGGGGGCGTCGTCCTCTTTCTTCTGGAGCTCCGACATGCGCTCGACGTAGTCGACGGCGCGCTTCGAAAGGATGTCGGTGAGGTAGCCGTCTTCCTGCTTGTCTTCCTCGCCAAACCACAGGTCGTGGCGGCCGGTGGAGTCGCAGTGGGTGAAGTAGTCGACGCCGCCCGACATGGGCCCGAAGAACTCGTCGTACCCCGAGCGCAGCGGCCCGAAGTGGGGTGGGTAGCCCAGGTGCCATTTGCCGATGAGCGCGGTTTGGTAGCCGCTGGCCTTCAGCAGCGATGGCAGCGTGGGGTGGTCGGTGGGCAGGCCCAGCGTGGTGCTGCCGCGGCTGCTGCTCCTGATGGGCTCCTCGGCCGCGCCGCGCAGGCGGTATTGGTAGCGCGCGGTGATCATCGCAAAGCGCGTGGGGGAGCACACGGGCGAGTTCGAGTAGCCCTGCGTGAGCTTCAGGCCATTCGCGGCCAGGCCGTCGAGCACGGGCGATACGGGGCCGAAAGCAGCATCGCGGCCGCCATAGCAGCCAAGGTCGGCATAGCCGAGGTCGTCGGCCACGATGAAGATGATGTTGGGTCTGGTCATGTGTCTGGAACGGTTCAGGGCTGGTAGCCGGACTTCTGCACGACGGGGGCCCACTGTGCCTTGTAGGCCTTGAGCATCGCGGCGGTCTGCGCCTGCGTGCTCACCACCGGCGTCATGCCGGCGTCCTTGAACTTGCGCTGCGTGTCCGGGTCTTGCATGACTTCGCGGATCAGGTTGGACAGGCGCTCGACCTTCTCCTTGGGCATGCTGGCAGGGGCGAAGAAGGTGTTCCAGCCGGTGGCGGCCAGGTCCAGGCCGGCTTCCTTGAAGGTTGGGATGTTCGGCGCAAAGGGCGAGCGCTTGGCGCCGGAGATTGCGAGGATGCGCAGCTTGCCCGCGTTGTGCTGCGGCAGCACCACGTCTTCGGTGTCGATGGAAATCGGCACCTGGCCGCCAATCAGGTCGTTCAGCAGCGGGGCCGAGCCGCGGTAGCCGATGATCTGCGTC
>Ga0209676_1002165_pt1 | contig 14820 bp, 10 predicted proteins | sample AraplaCvi_mLB_r2_FD_184282 | JGI IMG/M metagenome (GOLD analysis project Ga0209676, IMG submission 184282) | Arabidopsis root microbial communities from North Carolina, USA - plate scrape MF_Cvi_mLB_r2 (SPAdes) (version 2) | ecosystem: Host-associated > Plants > Roots > Endosphere | place: USA...
CCTGCGCACACGGCAAGACCGGGGTTGGGCGTCCTGCCCAACCCGCCCGAGGCATGCCTCGGGCCCATGCGGCTCACACCCCGCAAACCCACAGTGCCCCGCCTCTGACAGATTCCGGCGACTGTTGGTGGGTGCCGACCGTTGGTCGGCACATCTGTCAGATATCGAACGAATTCATCCGTGCCGACCAACGGTCGGCACCCACCATCAGCAGCAGGCTCCAACAGATAGCGGAAATCTGTCGAAGGCGGGGTGGGTCCCGCCATCCCTCAGGAAGCCCGCTTTTGACGTTGAAGCTGACGTTGAAGTTGATTGCAGCAGGTGCAGGGCAGCGAGCCCTGCAAAAAATCACCGAACGGGAAAATCGTAGGCCGTGCCGGCATCCGGCTCCGGCTGCAGCGTGTAGTGCCACCACTCCTGCGGGTAGTTCGCAAACCCGCGCCGCGCCATCGCCTGCAGCAACCGCTGCCGGTTTTCACGCTGCGCCACCGTCAGCCCGCCCGCATCGGTATGCGCACGCACGCCGAAGAAATCGAAATCCGTGCCCATGTCCATCACCACGCACGTACCCGCCCGGCAATCCAGCAGCCCCAGGTCTACCGTCGCGCCACGGCTGTGGCCCGAGCGCTCGGCGATGTAGCCGTCGGCCAGCAGCCGCGGCTTGTCCAGGTCCGGGTACTGCAGCGCCTTGCGCGACTGCTCGTGGGGATCCTGCACCCAGGCCATGAACGCCTGCACCGACCGCACCGGGCGATAGCAGTCGTAGAGGCGCAGCGCATAACCGTCGGCGCGCAGGTCGCCTTCCACTGCGGCCAGAGCCTTCGCCACCGAGGCCAGCAGGTAGCACGACGAAGACGCGTAGCCCGGCACCCGGGCGCCGGTGAAGTTGTTGGCGCCGGCGTAGCGGATGTCCAGGTCGATGCGCGGCGCCAGCGTGCGGATCTCCAGCAGACCGGCGCTGGCCGCATCGGTGGCCGGCGAGATGCGCAGTGGCTCAGCGGCGTGCGTGCTGCCCGCCAGGGCAATCGCCAGTACGAGTGAAATGCAGGTCCTGGAAGTCATAGCTGAAGTCGATGTCCGGATCGAGGGCGCGCAGCTGCAGCGTAGGTGGTGCACCGTCGTCGGCCTGCAGCCATGCCTGCGCGGAGGCCTCCAGCGTATCCCAGTGCAGCAGCCAGCGACCCTGCAGCTGCATCACCCGCGCCTGCAGCTTGGGCGATTTGTCCACGCTGAATCGCAGGCCGTCCTTTCCCGGGCACAGCGAGGCCGGGCCCAGCCATGAATCGCGATAGCGGCCCTGCCACTGCGGCAGTGCATCGCGCGCCACCGGCAGCGCGCCCGCCGTAGAAGGACGCGCGCCTCCGCTGGCGGCACGGTCGGCTTGGTCGGCACGGAGCTCTGCCAGGTACTCCATCGCCGGCGGCGCTGCGCCCGCAGCGGTGAAGCGCTTCAGCGTCGACTGCATCAGCACCGTGCGTGCATCATCGCCCTCGCCGTTCATCAGCAGCACCACGCCCACCTTGCGATCCGGCAGCAGGGCCAGCGAGGAATACATGCCGGACAAGGTGCCGGTGTGCGCCACCTTCCATTGCCCGTCCATGTCCGAAACGCGCCAGCCATAGCCGTAGCCCATGAAATGCGCGTTGTCCCAGCGGCGCTGGCGCTCGCCCAGCGGCATCGGCATGTGCAGGGTCCACAGCGTGCGGCGCTGCTCGCTGCCCAGCCAGCCGGGCACCCGCGCCGGGTCCAGCAGCACCTGCATCCAGCGCGTCATGTCACGCAGCGAGCAGCGGATGCCACCGGCCGCCATCGAGGTCAGGTCGGGGCTGGCAGCACCATCGGCGTTGATCACCACGTTGCGGCCGCCGCGCCAGGCATGTGGCTGGGCGACGTTGCCCACGTGCTTCACCGACCATGCGCCCACCTGGCAGCGGTCCATGCCGAGCGGTTCGAACACCTGCTCGCGCATGAGCTGGTCGTAAGGCTTGCCACCGGCCGCGGCGGCCACTTCACCGGCCACCACGTACATCAGGTTGTCGTAGGCATAACCGCTGCGGAAGCTGGTGACCGGTTTCAGATGGGCCAGCCCGGCAATGATGTCGGCGCGCGTATAGGCGTTGGGCTCCGGCCACAGCATCAGGTCGCCGGCCCCCAGGCCGAGGCCGCTGTTGTGGATGAGCAGGTCACGCACCTGCATGTGCTCGCCCACCCACGGGTCGAACATGGTGAAGCCGGGCAGGTGCTTCCGCACCGGGTCATCCCAGCGCAGCCTGCCCTGCTCCACCAGGCGCGCCAGCAGCGCGGCGGTCATCGCCTTGCTGTTGGACGCGATCTTGAACAGCGTGTCCTCGTCGATGCGGCCGCCATCCCCGCGCGCGCCTTCGGCGTGCTGGTAGACCACCCGTCCCTGCTCGACCACGGCCATGGCCAGCCCGGGCAGATGCGCGTGCTCGACCACGGCGGCGACATCGGCATCGATGGCGGCGGTACCCATCGATTCCGCCGCCACCGCAGGCAGGGCGGTCAGCGCCAGGAAACCCGACGCCATCCGCGCAACGTGCCTCAGAAGTTCCACGTCACCACCAGCTGCGTGTAGCGCGGTGCCTGCCAGCGTGTGCCCGTGGCGAAGGTCGCTTCACGGTACTGGCCCGGCTGTGCTTCGTAGCGCTGGTGCACGTTGATGGTCTTCTGGTTGTTGGTCAGGTTGTACACCGACAGCCGCGCGCTCAGGTCGATGCCCTCCACCGGCAGGCGCCAGGTGACGTTGGCGCCCATCGTCCAGGTCCACGGCAGGCGACCGAACGCGCCGCGCGGGCTGTATTCGAACTGGCGTTGGTCATACGGCCCGGAGCAGTTGGCCACGCACAGCCAGCCGGTGCCGCCGCCACTGCCTTCGCTGGAGGTGCTGCCGCCGGCGATGGTGTCGTTCGGCCACATCACGCCATAGGCAGTGATCGGGCCGCCGGACTGCACCTGCAGCGTGGTGCCGAACGACCACTGCTGGTTCAGCGCATAGGCCGCGCGCAGCTTGATCTGGTGGCGGAAGTCATTGAACAGCACGCCGTAGCGTTCGTTGGTGGCCGGATGATCCCAGTACTGCACCATGCCGGTGTCGCCGTAGTTGGTATCGGAGTTCACCGGGCCTTCGAAGTTGCCATCGCTGCGCGACCACAGGTAGGAGGCGTTGAACAGCCACTTCTCGTCCCAGGCGCGGTCGATCTGGAATTCCAGGCCCTTGTAGGTGCGCTTGGGCTTGGAATAGCCGATGACTTCACCACTGCCACCCTTGCGGTAGCCGCTGTTGGCGGTGTCGATGGTGATCCAGCCTTCGGTGGCGCAGCCGATGCTCTGGTCGCCCCACAGGGTCAGGCTTTCGCCGGGGTTGCCGATCGGCCACAGCGTGCTCGGCGTCGGGCCGCACGGGGTGTAATTGATGCGGATGTCATCCAGCGCGCGGGTCATGCGCCGATAGGTCGCGTTGACGCCCCACGACCAGGCCGCGTTGATCATGTTCTGGAAGCCGAGGATGTACTCGTCCTGGTAGACCGCCTTCAGGTCGCGGTCCACGCTCTGACGCAGGTCGGCGCCGCCGGTGTTCATGCGCGTATCGGTCGGCCCGATCTGCGCGCCGATGATCGGCGCCATGTACGCCGAGCCGGTCGGCGAGGTCTTCTGCTCCCAGCCCTCCAGCACGTAGTAGCTGTACTCGTCGGTGAGGCCACCGGCGAAGTTGACGTTGATGTTGTTGGTGACCGGCAGGTAATAGCGGCCGGCATTACCAAACAGCTTGGTGCTGCCATCGCCGCGCATGTCCCACGAGAAGCCGACACGCGGGGCAAACAGGTCGTCCATCTTGATGAACGCCTTGCCCTCGGCGGTGCGGTTTTCGAAGCGGTCCCAGCGGATGCCGAGGTTGAGCATCAGGTTCGGGGTGATGTTCCAGATGTCTTCCAGGTAGAAGGCATTGGCCTCGGTCTCGAACGTGCCGCCGGACTGGCGGTTGCGTGCGCGCAGCATCTCGGTGACGCCAGCCGGCACGTAGGCGTTGGCGCCGTCCCAAACTTCATCGCCGGGCCGCGCCAGATAGGCGGTGTAGCTCAGCGCGGTCGGCCCGGGGTAGCGGGTCGACTGGTCGGTGGTCATCAGCTCGCGGTCCAGGCCGAAGCGCAGCAGGTGGTCGCCCAGCTGCCATTCGAAATCCAGGCGCGCCACATCGCGGGTGTCATCGCGCTCGGCCACGGCCGTGCCGGTGGGATGGCAGCCGGCACGCAGGCCCTGCAGCTTGCCCAGGCGCGGGCCGTAGGTGCTGTCGGTGAATACCGGGCTGCAGGCCTGGTCCAGCGAGGAGTTGGTGAAGGCGCGCTGGTTGTTCTGGCCGACCATGGCGCGGGCGGTGAAGTTCTGCCCGAAGTGGCCGGTGTAGGTGGCCGACCAGTTGCGGCCGCCGGTCTCGGTGATCGAGTCACCACCCCAGTCGCCGATGCGGTCGTCATCCCAGTCGTAGCCATAAGACGCGTTGGTGACATCGCCCTCGTCGGAGAACGCCAGCAGCGCCAGGCTGTGGTTGTCGTTGATGTTCCAGTCCAGCTTGGTGCCCCAGAAGCCGTTGCCGGAATTGTTCTTGAACCAGGTGCTGCCATCGGACGAGGTGTTGTGGCCGCGGTCGTCGCGATCCTCATACATGGCGAACAGGAACAGCGTGTCCTTGATGATCGGGCCCGAACCCCAGACGTTGGTCTTGAAGAACGAGTTGTTGTCACGGCTGCCGTAGGAGTGTGCGGTGCCATCGCGGTGGAAGTGGTCGCGCCCGCTGGCACGCCACGCGCTGGGCTCGGCGGTCACTTCCACGCCGCCCTCGAATTCGTTGCTGCCCGAGCGGGTAACCGCGTTGATGACACCGCCGGTGGAGCGGCCGAACTCGACCGAGTAGCCGCCGGTCTTGACCTGGAATTCGTTGAAGAAGGCGAACGGTGCGGTGCTGAAGCCGCGCCGGGTGTACATGTCAGTGACGTTGAGACCGTTGATGAACACCGCGTTTTCGGCTACCGACGAACCGGCGAAGGACAGGCCACCGAACGAGGAGTTGCCACCGACCACGCCCGGCGCCATCAATGCCACGGCGGACAGATCCTGCGCCACCGGCAACCGCGATATTTCCTGGCGGTTGATGTTGAACGAGGTCTCGGTGGAGTAGACGTCCACGCGGTTGATCACGCGCGTGCCGGTCACCTGCAGGGCATCCAGGTTGGTGACACCACCGGCGCTGGCCAGGTTCACCGTGGTGGTGCCGCCCACTGCCACGCTGACCGCCACCTGGTCGCCCAGTTTCTGCCCCTCGCGACTGAGCTGCAGCTGGTAATCGCCCACTGGCAGCTGGCCGAGGCGGTAGCTGCCATCGGCGCCGACGGTGACGGTGCGGGTCAGGCCGGTACTGCTGCTGACCACGGTGACCTGGTCACCGGCGGTGGCGCGGCCGGCGACGGCGCCGCTCACGGTCTGGGCCATCACGGTACCGGGCAGCATGATGCCCAGACACGCCCCAAGGGCGACGCACAACGCCGCCCGCTTGATGCTGTAAGCCTTCATCCCCTGCTCTCTCCTGCAAGAATTGAATGGTGTGGTGGTGGAGGTGGTGCGCTAGCGTTGCCCGGCCGGCAGTACCCGCCACTGGAAGTCGTCATCCCATTGGTCGAAGTACAGGTTGCCGCCCGCCCACTCGGCCTCGCCGCGCTGCGAGTCGACCGTTTCCGAGCGGTAATGCTGTTTGGCGGGCACGAAGGGCTGGCCGAAGTCATCGTTGAAGGCGATGCGGTAGCCATCGAGGCCACCGATATAGAAGTCGCGCAGTGCGGGCGTTTCGCTGGCCAGCGCACCGGTGGTCACGTCCATCGGCAGCCAACCATAGGGCGCCAGATAGACCGCACCCCAGTCGTGCAGGTTGGCGTAGCCGCTGCCGTCATCGGAGAACACCCTGCCCGACTGCCAGCGCGCGGGAATGCCGTTCATGCGCAGCAGGGCGATCAGCAGCAGCGTCTGCTGCCCACAGTCGGCATGCCCGGCATGCAGGGCGTAATCGCTGATGTTGCTGAGCGTGGAATACTCGCGGGCGCCCGCCCAGGGAATGCGATCAACCGCGGCGTAAAGCCGGCGCACCACTTCGTACGGGCGCGTCTCTCCCTGCAGCACCTGGTCGGAAAACAGCTTCAGTGCCGGAGTGAAACGCACGTGCGGCAGCTGCTCGGCAAGGAACGGCTGCAGCGCCGGATCGGCCGGGGTAGCTTGCACGCGTGCAGGGTCTACCGCCTTATGCCGCGCGAAGATCGTGGCCGCGTAGCGGATCTCGAACCGGGTCGGCTGCCCGGCCACGGCCTTCGCCTCCAGATAGGCGGTGCGCTGCAGGGTGCTGGCCGGGGCGACGCGCGCCTTGCCTGGCGTGCTGCCCAGCCACTGCACCTGCTCCTGCTGCCCGGGAATCTCGCGCGGGTACGGAATCCACGCGCGGACGGTTTCCCCGGCCGGCACGGCGTCGGCCTTCACCGTCAGCGACTGGGTGAACGCAATGCGCTGCGGCAGCACCGACGTCTCGCCGCTCTGGGCAGCGGCAGCGAGCACGCGTGCGTGATGCGCGTTGAGCACTTCATTCGGGCCCGGCGCCGGCATCGGTGCGTCGGTACGGCGGCGCGCACGTGCCTCATCACTGAGCCGGAACAGGTTGGACGGTGCGCGTTTGAAGTACCAGCGCGCGCCGTCGATATCGAGGTGTTCGATCAGGCCAAGCTGATCCCAGCGCGCGAATTCGGCATCGGTCAGGTCGGGAATCCAGCGGCGCACGGCGGCTTTCGCGGCGGCCTCGTCCAGGCTGAAATCCAGGCGGATGCGGCGCATGCGTTCGCGCTGGTAGGCCGCCGTGGCGGGCAGGTTGCCGCGCGCCAGCAGGTCTTCGGCTTGCGCGAAGTGGCCACTATCGACCAGATCGATCAATCGCGTCTCGCCTGCACCCTGCCCCCGCACACCCTGCGCCGCCGCCGACGACGCCCATAGCAGCACGGCACACAGGCCGGCAGCGGCAGGCAGACGCAGTTTGCGAACGACGGGATCCACGGCGACACTTCCCCAGCGCGGGTGGTAACGGCTGTGTAACACGGGCCGGGTAGCGGGTCAATAATTTATTCTTGCTTTCGCAGCCAAAAGGAATAAATATTCCAGGAGGCATTGAGGAGGGTGTGCAGCGCATGATCCTGGCTTCCCGCGAACCGCGCCGGCACTGGCCGCGCCGCTTCACCCTGGCCCTGTGCCTGCTGGCGGCGCCGGCCTTCGCACAGGCGGCACCGCCACCCGATCCCGGCGCACCGCTGCCCTATGTCATTGGCCTGCACGAGGCCTACCTGACCCCGCAGTACTGGGCCGCGCGGCTGGACAACGCCGATGCGCCGATCCTCGACCGCGCGCAGATCGACGCGCAGAACGCGCGCATGCGCAGCCAGGATGCACACATCCAGGACATCGCCGCCCTGCCCGCGCAACTGACCGCCGCGCAGGTGCGCAGCAGCATCTCCGCGCTGTCGAGCTGGCCGACACGGGCCCTCTATGACGACCAGGGCCAGCCCATCGCGGCGGCGCTTCGTGCATCCATCGAGGCCAACCTCGGCCTGCAGGCGATCGCCGCTCAGGCAGCGCCGCAGTACGGCCTGGTGGTGAAGCGCGCGGCGCTGCGCACCTTCCCGACCCGCCAGCGCGTCTTCAGCAGTACCGGCGATACCGATATCGACCGCTTCCAGGAATCGGCGCTGTTCCCCGGTGACAAGGTTGCGGTGATCCATCGCAGCGCCGACGGCCGCTGGCTGTTCGTGCACAGCGAACGCTACAGCGCGTGGATCGAAGCCGAATCGGTGGCCACGGGTGACAAGGCCAGCGTGCTCGGCTACGGCGCGCAGGGACCCTACCGCATCGTCACCGGCGCGGTGGCGCACACCGCGTTCAGCCCGGAAGAGCCGCGGGTGTCGCGCCTGCAGCTGGACATGGGCGTGCGCCTGCCGGTGCTGGCCGACTGGCCCGCGGCCACGCCGGTGAACGGCCAGCAGGCGCATGCCGCCTGGGTGGTGCAGCTGCCGGTGCGCGAAGCCGATGGCCAGCTGAAGCTTGTGCCGGCGCTGCTGCCGCGCTCGCAGGACACCGCCGGCGAGTACCTGGCGCTGACCCCGCGACTGCTGCTGCAGCAGGCCTTCAAGTTCCTCGGCGAACGCTACGGCTGGGGCCACGACTACGACACCCGCGACTGCAGCGGCTTCGTCTCCGAGATCTACCGCAGCTTCGGCGTGCTGCTGCCGCGCAATACCAGCGCGCAGGCAGTCAGCCCGGCGCTGGACCGCCTGCCGTTTACCGAAAAGACCGGCAAGGCCGCGCGCGACCGCGCCGTGACCGACCTGCAGGTGGGCGATCTGGTCTACATCCCGGGCCACGTGATGATGGCCATCGGCCACGTCGATGGGCGCACCTGGGTCATCCACGATACGGCGGGCGGCAGCTGGTTCGGTGCCGACGGCACGCGCGTGCAGGCCCACCTCAATGGTGTCTCGGTCACTCCGCTGGAGCCGATGATGGCCAGCGACACCGTCCGCTACATCGACCGCATCACCAACATCCAGCGCCTGCGGGCCAAGACTGCCGAATGAAGATCACCGCCATCGAACTGGGCATGCTGCGCGTGCCGCTGAAGACCCCCTTCAAGACCGCCCTGCGCACGGTGGAAACCGTGGAAGACGTGGTGGTGCTGATCCGCACCGACACCGGCAACACCGGCTACGGCGAAGCACCGGCCACCGCGGTCATCACCGGCGATACCCACGGCTCGATCATCGAAGCGATCCGCCACTTCATCGCCCCGCGCCTGATCGGCCAGGACGTGGTCAACCTCAACCATCTGTGCACGCTGGTGCAGACCGCCATGGAGCGCAACACCAGCGCCAAGGCGGCGGTGGAAATCGCCCTGTACGACCTGTGGGCGCAGCTGCACGGCGCACCGCTGTACCAGATGCTGGGCGGTGGCGATGCAGTCATCACCACCGACATCACCATCAGCGTGGACTACATCGACAAGATGGTAGCCGATTCGCTGTCGGCCATCGAGCGCGGTTTCGAGTCGCTGAAGATCAAGGTGGGCAAGGACATCGGCCTGGACATCGAGCGGGTCAAGGCGATCCATGCCGCCGTGCAGGGCCGCGCCCTGCTGCGCCTGGATGCCAACCAGGGCTGGACCGCCAAACAGGCCGTGCATGCCATGCGCACGCTGGAAGACGCGGGCGTGGTGCTGGAACTGCTGGAACAGCCGGTGAAAGCCGCCGATATCACCGGCCTGAAGTATGTGACCGACCGCGTCAACACACCGGTGATGGCCGACGAAAGCGTGTTCAGCCCGAGCCAGGTGATGGACCTGATCCAGCAGCGCGCGGCCGACATCATCAACATCAAGCTGATGAAGACCGGCGGCCTGTCCAACGCGATCCGCATCGCCGATATCGCCGGCATCTACGGCGTGCCCTGCATGATCGGCTGCATGATCGAATCGAGCATCAGCGTGGCTGCCGCTGTGCACCTGGCCGTGGCCAAGAGCGATGTGATCACCAAGGTCGACCTGGACGGCCCCTCGCTGGGCCAGTTCGACCCGGTCAGCGGCGGCGTGCATTTCAACGAATCGGAGATCAGCATCAGCGACGTACCGGGGCTGGGCATCACCGAAGTACGCGGCCTGGAGATGCTGGATTGATTTGCGCCTTGCGGTTGACGTTGAGCGCCACTGACATTGGGTCGCGCGTTACTTTTCTTTTCGCGAAAAGAAAAGTAACCAAAAGAAACGCTCCGCCATCCGCGAGCCGACGTGCTGCGCACGCCGGTGCCCTGCGCTCCTCGGTCCGCTACAAGGCGGACTTGACGGCCAAAGCAACAGCTGCACCCAGTAGATCCACGCCATGCGTAGATGCACCTGCTCTTGCTTCCGCCCTAACCCGTAACCCCTTCGCGGCTGGCACGCGCGTGATATGTCCGGGGTCGGGCGGGCGGGGCTTGCAGGGGTGTCCGCGCCAAGGATGGCGCGGCCAAGCCTCCATGGACGGATTCACGGCGTCCCCTGCAAGCCCCACCCGCCCGACCCATCCCATGACAGGCTCCACGCTGCCAGCCGCAACGCGCCTACCCACGCCCGGACACCCCGCATGCCGCCCCTGCTGAAAATCCGAACCGAGCGCGGGCAGATGTCGGCCATCGAACGCCGCATTGCCGATTTCATCCTCGACAACGCCCATCTGCTGCGCGACTACTCCTCGCAGCAGCTGGCCAGCGCGCTGGGCATCAGCCAGTCCAGCGTGGTCAAGTTCAGCCAGAAGCTGGGCTTCAAGGGCTACCCGGACCTGAAGTACTCCATCGGCCAGGACGTGGCCCGCGCCGGTGCCGACCCGCAGCAGGCGCCGGACGAACCGGACAGCGCCGATCACTACCTGCGCCTGGGCGATGCCCTGCGCCGCAGCAAGGCCCAGGCCGAGGAAGAGACCCGCCAGGCCAACCCGCGCGAGGAGATCGAACGCATCGTGCAGCTGCTGGACGGTGCGCCCAAGCTGTTCGTGTTCGGGCTGGGCGATGACGGCCTGTTCGCCCGCGAGTTCGCCATGCGGCTGTCCCTGCTCGGCCTGCTGGTGGTGCCGCACACCGATCCGGTGCTGCTGCTGGCCAACCTGTCGGCCGCACGCCCGCGCGACGCGCTGCTGGTGTTTTCCGAATACGGCAGCCTGCCGCAGCTTTCGCAGCTGTCGCGGCAGTTCCAGAACATGGGCGGCAAGGTGGTGTCGATCACCCGCCACACCGCCAATCCGCTGCGCGCGCACGCCGATGCCTCGCTGGGCGTCTGCGCCTACGACCGCACGCCGCAGGTGGCGCAGCTGCTGTACCGTAGCGCCATGCATGCCCTGCTCGACTTCCTGTTCGTGCTGCTCTGCCACGCCAATCCAGATCGCCAGCGGCAACTCGCGGTGAACCTGGAGCGGATCGACCACCTGCTGGATTCCTGACCGGAGCGCCTGCTGATGAAGCCGCTGTCCCGCCTTGTCACCACCGCGCTGCTGCTGGCCGCGTCGCTGTCCCTCCACGCAGCGCCACTGGATGGCGCGCGGCAATTGATCGTGGTGACCAGCGAGGGCTGGGACAGCACACAGGGCCAGCTGCAGGCCTTCGTCCGCGACGGCAAGGGCTGGCGCGCGCAGGGTACGGCGTTCCCGGTGTCGCTGGGCCGCAGCGGCAGCGCCTGGGGCCTGGGCCTGCACCCGGCGCAGGGCAACGGCCCGCAGAAGCAGGAAGGTGATGGCCGCAGCCCGGCTGGCGTGTTCGCGCTGGGCGGTGCGTTCGGTTACGCCGGCACGCGCCCGGGTACCGCGATGGCCTACCAGCCGATGCTCGACAGCAGCTACTGCATGGATGTGCCGGCCTCGCCGTTCTACAACCGGATCGTCGATGCGGCCAAGGTCGGCCGCGCCGCCGTCGAAGGCTCCACCGAACCGATGCGGCTGGACCTGCACGACAAGGGCGACGTGCGCTACCAGGAAGGCTTCGTGATCGCGCACAACCCGCAGAACCAGCCCGGCAAGGGCAGCTGCATCTTCGCCCACCTGTGGCGCCAGCCCGGTGAGGTCACCGCTGGCTGTACGGCCATGCCGCAGGCGCGCATGCAGGCGCTGCTGGATTGGCTGCGGCCGCAGGACACGCCGCGCTTCGTACTGCTGCCGCGCACCGAGTACACGCGCCTGCAGGCGCAGTGGCAGCTGCCCGCACTGACCGGAGCACGGCGGTGAACGCCCAGGACGAACCGCAGCTGCAGCGCGCGGTCAGCCGCTGGCAGATCGTCGGCCTGTCGATCAACGATGTGATCGGCAGCGGCATCTACCTGCTGCCCGCCGCCACCGTCGCCCTGCTCGGCCCCTTCAGCCTGTGGGGCGTGGTCGCCGCCGGCATCGTCGTCGCGCTGCTGGTGCTGTGCTACGCGCAGGCCGCCAGCTACTTCGATGAGCCCGGCGGCAGCTACCTGTATGCGCGCGAGGCGTTCGGCCGCTTCGCCGGCTTCGAGATCGGCTGGATGATCTGGCTGACCCGCATCAGTTCGGCCGCCGCGCTCAGCAATGCGCTGGCCGATGCAGTCGCGCGCTTCTGGCCGTGGGCCGGCGCCGGCATGGGCCGCATCGCGGTGATCGTGGTATCGCTGGGCTTCCTCACCGGGGTCAACATCCTCGGCGTTCGCTCGGCGGCGCGTACCGGCATCGTGCTGGTCATCGGCAAGATGCTGCCCCTGCTGCTGTTCGTGGCCATCGGCGCGTTCTACATCGACCCGCAGCTGGCGTTCTCCGGCCAGCGCCCGGACCCGCACGACCTGCAGCGCATGGGCGAGGCCGCGCTCCTGCTGCTGTACGCCTACGCCGGTTTCGAGAACATCCCGGCCGCAGCCGGTGAATACCGCAACCCGCGACGCGACATCCCGTTCGCGCTGATCACCATGATCGTCACCGTCACCGTCATCTACGGCGCGGTGCAGCTGGTGGCGCAGGGCACGCTGGCCGGCCTGGCCAGTTCGGCCACGCCGCTGGCCGATGCCGCGGCCGGTTTCGGTGGCGAAGCCCTGGCACTGATCCTCACCGTCGGCGCGACCATCTCCATTCTCGGCACCAACAGCAACACGATGATGATGGGTCCGCGCTTCCTGTTCGCCCTGGCCCGCGATGGCTACGGCCCGAAGGTGCTGGCGCAGGTGCATCCGCGCTTCCGCACGCCGGCCGCGGCGATCTTCTGCCAGGGGCTGATCGCACTGGGGCTGGCCTTGTCCGGTTCGTTCGTGCAGCTGGCCCTGCTGTCGATGACCACACGCCTGTTCGCCTACATCGGCACGGCCGCGGCAGTGCTGGTGTTGGCCAAGCGCTACGCCGACCGGCCGGGCGCGCTGAAGCTGCCCGGTGGCCCGCTCATTCCGGTGCTGGCGCTGCTGCTGTGCGTGGCGCTGTTCGCCAGTGCCAGCTGGCAGAACATCGCCGCCGCGCTGGTCGCCTTCGTCATCGGTGCGGTGATCTACAAGTTGCCGCGCCAACCAGACCTGTAGCGCCGAGCGATGCTCGACGCTACAAACCTGATCTTCACGTAACCGGCCCGGGCCGTTAACCGGCGAATGTGCACGATCAAGCCTCGCCCTCAGACGGAGCCTGACCGATGCCCGACTACCAGATTCCCGGCCGCGTGCCGGATGACAGCACCCCGCGCGATACCTTCACTGACTACTGGCGCGATCGCTATACCGCCGAGCCCTATTACGACGATACCCTGCTCTTTGACGACTACGAACCTGCCTATCGCATCGGCCACGCCGCGCGTGCGCAGGAAACGCGCGCTGACCAGATCATTCGCGCCTACGAGCAGGTCGAGGCCGAGCTGCAGGGCCGCTGGGCCAGCGAACGCGGTAAGAGCCGCCTGGAATGGGAGCAGGCCCGCGCCGCTGTGCGTCGTGGCTGGGATGATGCCCACGTGGCCGATCCCCGTCTCGTTCGCGGCAGCTGATTACTGCCTCGGTTGATCGTGTAGAGCCGAGCCCATGCTCGGCTGCTTCGGACCTCGGATTCGGAGCATCCACGCATGGCGTGGATCTACCGGCGCCGCCAGGCCGTAGAGCCGAGCCCATGCTCGGCTGCATCGGCCCTCGCATTCGGAGCCTCCACGCATGGCGTGGATCTACCGGCACCGCCACGCTGTAGAGCCGAGCCCATGCTCGGCTGCTTCGGCCCTAGAATTCGGAGCCTCCACGCATGGCGTGGATCTACCGGCACCGCCAGGCTGTAGAGCCGAGCCCATGCTCGGCTGCTTCGGCGCTCGGATTCAGAGCCTCCACGCATGGCGTGGATCTACCGGCATCGCCAGGCTGTAGAGCCGAGCCCATGCTCGGCTGCTTCGGCCCTCGAATGCAGAGCATCCACGCATGGCGTGGATCTACCGGCACCGCCAGGCTGTAGAGCCGAGCCCGTACTCGGCTGCTTCGGCTCTCGGATTCGGAGCATCCACGCATGGCGTGGATCTACTGGCACCGCCACGCTGTAGAGCCGAGCCCATGCTCGGCTGCTTCGGCGCTCGAATTCAGAGCATCCACGCATGGCGTGGATCTACCGGCATCGCCAGGCTGTAGAGCCGAGCCCATGCTCGGCTGCTTCGGCGCTCGAATTCGGAGCCTCCACGCATGGCGTGGATCTACCGGCGCAGCCACGCTGTAGAGCCGAGCCCATGCTCGGCTGCTTCGGCCCTCGAACTCGGAGCATCCACGCATGGCGTGGATCTACCGGCACCGCCAGGCTGTAGAGCCGAGCCCCTACTCGGCTGCTTCGGCTCTCGGATTCGGAGCATCCACGCATGGCGTGGATCTACCGGGACCGCCACGCTGTAGAGCCGAGCCCATGCTCGGCTGGTTCGGCGCTCGAATTCAGAGCCTCCACGCATGGCGTGGATCTACCGGCACCGCCACGCTGTAGAGCCGAGCCCATGCTCGGCTGCTTCGGACCTCGGATTCAGAGCATCCACGCATGCCGTGAATCTACCGGCACCGCCAGGCTGTAGAGCCGAGCCCATGCTCGGCTGCTTCGGCGCTCGGATTCGGAGCATCCACGCATGGCGTGGATCTACCGGCACAGCCACGCTGTAGAGCCGAGCCCATGCTCGGCTGCTTCGGCCCTCGAACTCGGAGCATCCACGCATGGCGTGGATCTACCGGCACCGCCAGGCTGTAGAGCCGAGCCCCTACTCGGCTGCTTCGGC
>Ga0209676_1002168_pt1 | contig 14793 bp, 9 predicted proteins | sample AraplaCvi_mLB_r2_FD_184282 | JGI IMG/M metagenome (GOLD analysis project Ga0209676, IMG submission 184282) | Arabidopsis root microbial communities from North Carolina, USA - plate scrape MF_Cvi_mLB_r2 (SPAdes) (version 2) | ecosystem: Host-associated > Plants > Roots > Endosphere | place: USA...
GGCCGCCCTGGTCGACAGTCTCAAAGCTGACGGCGGACAGGCCTTCGCCGTGGCCATGGATGTCGCCGATGAAGGCTCCGTCATCGCCGGGATCGCGGCGGCCGAGGCCGAGCTGGGTCCGCTGCACACCGCCTACGCCAACGCCGGGATCGGCCTGCCGGGCATGGCCCTGGACGCGCCCATCGCCGACTTCGACGCCATGTTCTCGGTCAATGTGCGCGGCGCCTTCCTGACCGCCCGCGAGGCCGCCCGCGCCATGAAGACCACCGGCGTCGCCGAGGCCGGACGGGGCCGCATCGTCCTGATCGCCTCCATCGGCGCCCAGCAGCAGCTGCCGGGCCTTTCCGGCTATTGCGCCTCCAAGGCGGCGGTCGTCTCCCTGGGCAAGTCCCTGGCCCGCGAATGGGCGCGCGACGGGATCAATGTGAACGCGGTCTGCCCCGGCTATCTGGAGACCGAGATGAACGCCGACTGGTTCGCCAGTCCGGGCGGCGAGAAGCAGATCAAGGGCTTCCCCCGCCGTCGCCTGATGCCCGGCGACGGGCTGGACCCGACCCTGGTGCTGCTGGGCTCGGACGATGCCGCCGCGATCACCGGCGGGGTCTTCATCATCGACGACGGCCAGTCCCTGTGAGCGCCGGCCTCGACGGCGTCCGCGCCGGATTCGAACTGGACGCGGGCGCGCTGGAAGACTGGATGCGCGCGCGGCTGGACCTGCCGTCCGGCCCCTTGCGGATCAGCCAGTTCTCGGGCGGCCAGTCCAACCCGACCTATCAGGTCAAGGTCGGCGACCTGAGCCTTGTCCTGCGCCGCAAGCCGCCCGGGCCGTTGCTGAAGGGCGCGCACGACGTGCTGCGCGAGGCGCGGGTCATGGGCGCACTGGGTCGCGCAGGCTTCCCCGTGCCGCGCATCCTCGGCGTCTGCGAAGACCCGACCGTGACCGGCACGGCCTTCTATCTGATGGAGCATGTCGAGGGCCGCATCGTCTGGGACCCCGCCGCCGACATCGCCACGCCCGAAGAACGCGCCGCCACCTTCGACGCCATGAACGCGACGATGGCTCGGCTCCATTCGCTCGACATCGACGCCCTCGGCCTGGGCGACTACGGACGGCGCGGCGGCTTCGTCACGCGGCAGACGGCGCTGTGGACCCGGCAGTACCGCGAGGACGTGGACGCCGGTCGCGACCCGAACATGGACGCCCTGATCGACTGGCTGGAGACGCGCGACCTGCCGGACGAGACCTCGGTCATCCACGGCGACTTCCGCATCGACAACCTGATCCTGCGGCCCGACCGGCCGGAGGTGGCGGCGGTGATCGACTGGGAGCTGTCGACCCTGGGCCACCCGCTGGCGGACTTCGCCTACCACCTGATGATGTACCGAATGCCGGCGCACCTGGGCGGACTGGCGGGGCGAGATCTGGAGGCGCTGGGCATTCCGCAGGAGGCCGCCTACGTCGCCGACTACGCCCGCCGGACCGGGCGCGGCGCCCTGCCCGATCTGGACGTCTTCGTCGCCTTCAACATGTTCCGCTTCGCCGCCATCATCCACGGCATCCGGGGCCGGGTGATCCGCGGCAACGCCGTCTCGCCCAAGGCCCGCAAGCGCGCCGACGAATTCCCCGAACTGGCCCGGCTGGCGTGGGAGCAGGCGGTGCGCGCCGGCGCCTAGGGGACGATCACCTCAGGCGCCCCGGCATAGAGCCGCTCCACATCGGCGGCGCGGCGGCGCAGGACCATGGCCCGGTTGATCGAGCCCTTGTCCGACACCTCATGGCCCTCGACGTCCGGCGGCGTGTCGAGGAACAGCAGGCCCGCCAGCCGCTCGCTCTGGCCGGTGTGGGTGGTGTTGTAGCGGCGCAGGCCCTCGGCAACGACGGCGCGCACGGCGGCCTCGTCGCCCAGACGCCGCACCCCTTCCGCATCGGCCCAGGCCAGCACGCGCAGATCGGTCCGTCCCTCGCCACAGATGACCACGTCGCGAAACACGCCGGGCAGGGCCTCCAGCAGATCACCGCGCAGACGCCCCGCCGCCACGAAGGTGCCGTTGGCCAGTTTGAACTGCTCGACCCGCCGCCCGGCGAAGAACAGGCCCAGCTCCGGCTCGGCCGGATCGTGGAAGTCGGCCAGGTCGTCCATGCGCAGGAAACCGTCCTCGTCGAACACCGCCTCGGTCCGTTCGGGATCGCCGAAATAGCCGGGCGTCACGCTGGGCGCCTTGACCCGCACCTCATAGGCGCCGTCGGCCGGGACCAGCTTCAGCGCCGCGCCCGGCACCGGCAGGCCGATGCCCACCCGGGTGCTTTCCCACCAGGTGTAGCTGATCGCCGACCCCGTCTCGGTCGAGCCATAGCCGGACACGAACATGAAGCGCTGGCCCGTCGTCGCCACCGCCAATCTCTGCAGTCGGTCGTGCAGGGGCTGTGGCAGGCCCGCGCCGCCGAACAGCATGACCCTCAGCTCGCTGAAGAAGGTCTTTCGCAGCGCCTCGTCCGCCTCCAGCGCGTCGGCCAGCATGGCGTAGCCCGAGGGCATGGTGCCGTAGAAGCGGACCGGGATTTCGCGCAGGTTCCTCAGGGTCGCGGCGAACTGATGCGGCGTCGGGCGGCCGTCGTCGATGTGCAGCGTCCCGCCCAGCCAGGTGATGTTGGTCAGCAGGGACGAGCCGGCGATATGGCTCCACGGCAGCCAGTCCAGCATGGTCCCGCCCCAGTCGAAGGCGTCGCCCATGGCCTGGGCCCCGCTGGCGGTGTTGCCGGTCATCATGGCCTGGGTATGGATCACCGCCTTGGGCCGCCCGGTCGAGCCGGAGGTCAGCAGGTAACGGGCGGGCGCCGTCGGATCCAGCGCGTCCACGGCTCGGCCGACGCCCTCGACATCGGGACGGGCCAGCACGTCAGCCATACTTACCGCGCCGTCCGGGAAGGCGGCGGGATCGCCGGTGACGATCACCGCATCCTCGGGCGCGACGGCCACGGCGGCGCGGGCGAAGTCGCCGGTCTCGGCGAAGATCACCGCCGGCTTCACCAGCTCGACCACATGGCGCAGCCGCTCGAAGTCAGTGCTGAGCAGGGAATAGTTCACGCTGACCGAACAGATGGGAACGCCCGCCGCCATCGCGCCGAACATCCACAAGGCGTGGGCGGGCGTGTTGCCGGACAGGACCAGGATCGAGCGTCCGGCCGGGACGCCCCGCCCCTTCAGCCAGGCCGCCACCGCCGATACATCGCTGCGCCCTTGTCCGTAGGTCAGCCGCGACCAGCCCTCTCCGTCCCGCTCGGCGATCCAGGTCTTGTCGGCCTGGGTCTCACCATGGCTCCAAAAGCGGCGCAGCAGATTCTGCTCATAGGGCTTCAGCGCCGCGCGCGGCGACAGGATCAGGGTTCCGTCCTTGCGGCGCTCGATCTTGAGGCCCACGTCGCCGAAGCGGATCGGACGGCACGGCGCGTGATGAAAGTCCTCGACCTGATCCAGCACGCTGTCCTCCATACCCGTCCGGTTCTCCGGATCTGGGCTCCACCCTAGACCTGAAGACTGACTTGCAAAACAGGATTTATTGGCCGATTTCGCTTCACCTCCGACAAACCTGCGATTCGGCGCGCGGAGTGCTAGAACATCCGGGGCAGGACCGAAACGAGGGCTCGTGGACCAGATTTCCACACGCGATCTGATCATGGGAAATCCCGTCGCCCGCGCGTTCGCGGTGACGGGGGATTCCTGGACGCAGCTGATCCTGCGCGAGGCCTTCTATGGCGCGCGCCGCTTCTCGCAGTGGCGCGACCGGCTGGGCATGCCGCGCAGTGTGCTGACCGACCGGCTGAACCGCCTGGTCACCGCCGGCCTGCTGGAGCAGCGCGGGGCCAAGGACTCGCCCACCCGCATGGAATACCGCCTGACCGAGATGGGTCTCGACATGTTCGGGGTCGCGGTCATGCAGGGTCAGTGGGAGCGCAAATGGGCGCGCTCGCCGCTGCAGGAACGCTACGCCCTGGCCTTCTTCGACCGCCAGACCGGCGAGCGGGTCATCCCGGCCATCTTCGATCATGAGCGCGGCCACCAGGTCGATCCGCATTTCGTGCGGGGCGAGGCCGGCGAAGGCCTGGTCGCCATCGCGCCCCCGACCTCACGCCGTCGTCGCACCCAGCCGATCGAGACCGACCGGGCGATCATCGACCGCTCGACCGACATCATGGGCGACTACTGGAGCTGGGCGGTCCTGGCCGCCGCCTTCTTCCGCATGCGCCGCTTCGACGAGATTCACGAGGCGCTGGGGGTGGCCACCAACATCCTGGCCGACCGGCTGAACCGCATGGTCCTGCACGGGGTGCTGGAGAAGAAGCTCTATCAGAAGGCGCCGCCGCGCTTCGAGTACCGGCTGACCCAGGCGGGCCTGGACCTGTTCCCGATGATCATGGCGATGCACGGCTGGGCCGAGCGCTGGCTGTGCCCGGACGGCGTGCCGCTGAAGCTGATCGACACCCGCACCGGCGAGGCGATCCACCCGGTCGTCTGCGACCTGGCCACGGGCCGCCTGCTGGACGCCCGCAATATCCGCTGGGAAGTCGAGGCGACGGCGCCGGAAGGCTCCGGCGCCGCCTCCTAGGTTTTTAGAAGCTCTGGCTCAGCGCCAGACCGAACGACCGCGGCGCCCCGAAGACGCTGAAGCCGATGCCCACGTTCTTGATGATGTGGGTCTGGTACTCGGTGTCCGTCAGGTTCTTGCCGTAGACCGACAGCTTCAGGCCCGACGGCGACTCCCACGAGGCGAAGGCGCTGACCAGTTCGTGGGCCGGCGACAGGACCTCGGGATTGTTCGACGGATCGAAGTAGAAGTCGTCGGTCCACTGATAGTCGGCGCGCGCCGCCAGGGTGCCGCCGAACGCGTCCCACTCGCCGTCCACATACAGGGTGTACTGGCTGTCCGGCGACCGCGGCAGGACGTTGCCGTCGTAGGGCAGGATCAGCGCCCCCGAGACCGCGTTCGAGGTGAAGCGGGCGTCCAGGCTGGTGTACGACCCGCCGATGGTCAGGTTGTTGGTGACGGCGAAGGCGGTCTCGATCTCGTAGCCGTCGACCTCGGCCTCGGCGTTGGACGTGACCAGGGTCAGGCCCAGCAGTTCGTAGACTTGCAGGTCGTCGTACTCGAGCTTGAACACCGCCGCGTTGAAGCGCAGCCGGCCGTCCATCAGGGTCGACTTCAGCCCCAGCTCGTAGTTGTCGAGGATTTCCGAGTTCAGCGGCAGCACCGCCTGCGCGCCCGACTGCGCCGCCGACGGGAAGGCCCCCGCCTTGTAGCCGCGGTCATAGCTCGCATAGAGCCGGACGTTCTCGATGGGCTCGACGGCCAGGGCCAGCTTCCAGGTCGGCTCGTCGAAATCGGCCTCGGCGGAGACGTTGTACGGCGTGCCGCCCGGCCCCAGCGGAATGCCCGCCGGCGGGTTGGCGCCGCCCTCGTTGTCGACGGCGATCTGGCGGACCTCGCGCTCGTCATAGGTCCAACGGGCGCCGACGGTCAGCTCCCAGATGTCGGCGAACGGAATGGTCGCCTGGCCGAAGGCCGCATAGCTGGTGTTGGTCGCGTTCTGGAAGAAGGACACGTCGCCGCCGAACGACGGCGGGGCGATCGGCAGGGCCGCGCCGACCACGAAGCGCTCGCCCCGGTCCACGTCCTCGTTGAAGAAGTAGACGCCCGCGACCCAGTCGATCGGCGAGTCCGCCTTGGACACCAGCCGGAACTCCTGGCTGAACTGCTTGGCCTCTTCCGTGGCCTCATCGTCCACCGCCAGGGGGAAGCCCGGGAAGGGCAGGCCGCCCAGGTTGTCGCGCCACGAGTAGTCGTTGTTGCGGTACGAGGTCAGGGAGACGAAGTCGAACGCCTCGCCCGTGTGCTCGATCCGGCCGGTGAAGCCGTAGTTGGTGCGGTCCTGATAGTTGTCCGGCGACGAGAAGCTCTGACGGACGTCCAGCCCGGCGCGCAGGGTGTTGATCAGGGTCACGAAGGCCGGGGCGGTCGAGGCGGTGGTGACCGGGATCCGGGCGTGCCCGTCCATCTCGTCCTTCGAATAGTCGACGCTGCCCAGGAAGCTCCAGTCGCCGGCGTCTTTCAGCATCGCCAGGCGCGCGCCCCAGGACGTCCCGCCCTCAAGCCCCTCGCCCGTCGGCACGTTCTCGGCATAGCCGTCATTGGTGGTGTAGCGGAACGCCAGGCGCATGGCCGCGTCGTCGCCCAGCTGGCGGTTGAGCACGCCTTCCAGCCCGTATTCGTCGAAGCTGCCGATGCGGGCGGTCAGGCTGCCGGAATCCTCGAACACCGGGCGGCGCGTGTAGATGTTCAGCGCCCCGCCCGAGGCGTTGCGGCCGTACAGCGTCCCCTGCGGCCCACGCAGGACCTCGACCCGCTGGATGTCCAGGAAGGCCAGGGCGCTGGCGCCCGCGCGGCCGATGGAGACCTCGTCGATCGAGACGCCGATGGACGGGTCGCTGGCCGCCGAGTCGCTCGTGGTGCCGACGCCGCGGATATAGAGCTGCGGCTCGCCGATGTTGAACTGGGTCAGGGTCACGCCCGGCGCCTTGGAGGCGACATCCGAGATGCCCACGGCCGCCGTGCGCTCCAGCACCTCGGCGGTGAAGGCGGTGACGGCGATCGGCACGTCCTGCAGGCTCTGCTCGCGCCTCTGCGCGGTGATGATGACCTCGTCCAGGGCGGCGGCCTGCTCGTCCTGCGGCGCCGATTGGGCGAAGGCGGGCGAAGCCAGCGCGGCTCCCATGATCAGGGCGGCGGCGGACGCGGTGGTGACGCGGATACGGTTCATATGGCGTGTCCCTCCCCAGGGCAGCGGCTCTCGTTGATCGAAAGCTCGACAGGAAGAGTAGCTTGCGCCAACGGACCAAGTTTGCAAGTCTTTTTACGCAAGCATGGAGGGGCGGGTGGAACGGCAATCGCTGAAGGACCGGGTGATCGTGGTCACCGGAGCGGGCCGCGGCCTGGGCCTGGCCTATGCGCTGGACCTCGCCTCCCGGGGCGCCAGGGTGGTGGTCAACACACGCCCGCGTCCCTCCGGCCAGCCCGCCTCGGCCGAGGCCGTGGTCGAACGCATCCGCGAGATGGGCGGCGAGGCCGTCGCCTGCCCCCTGGCGGTTGAGCAGGACGACGCCGGCGACAGCCTGCTGGAGGCCGCCCTCTCGACCTTCGGCCGCATCGACGGCCTGGTGAACAACGCCGGCGCCCCCGAGGCCAAGAGCCTGCACAAACAGACCCTGGCCGAGCTGCGGGCGGTCTTCGACATCAACTTCTTCGGCACCGTCAGCGCCACCCTGCCGATCTATCGCCACATGCGCGAGCAGGGGGATGGACGGATCGTCATCACCACCTCGGCGGCGGGCCTGCACGGGGTGCACGGCATGGCGGCCTATTCCTCGTCCAAGGCGGCCCTGATCGGCCTGATGCGCGTCATCGCCCTGGAGGGTGCCTCCAAGGGCGTGCGCGCCAACGCCGTCGCCCCCTACGCCCTGACCGGCATGACCGAGGCCTATGTCACCGACGAGGTCGGCTCCGCCATGCCGCCCGAATACGTCGCCCCGGTCGTCAGCTGGCTGATGTCCGCCGCCTGCCCCCTGAACGGCGAGACCCTGGTCGCGGGCGCAGGCAAGGTGCGCCGCGCGGTGCGGATCGAGGGCCCCGGCGTCCAGTTCCAGCCGCCCGGCGAGGTCTCGCCCGACGACCTGACCGCCGCCCTGGGTCCGCTGATGTCGCTGGAGGACTGGACCCTGCCCGCCGACGGCAACGCCGCCTTCGAGGCCTTCCTGAAAGCGCGCCCGGCGACCGCCGTTCGCCTCTCGTGACTTGCGTTAAGATACCATTCGGCGCAGATTGCATTTCAGGACTTTGAGGGAGGTCTACCATGGCTGACGACGCCGCCGCCGCGCGCCGTATCGAGACCGGCGAACTGACCGCACTGAACCAGCTGAACCCCTATCTGCAGGGCCTGTACGAGCCGGTCGCGCGCGAGACCACGGCGCTGAAGCTGCCGGTCATCGGCGAGATCCCCAAGGACCTCTACGGCGCCTTCGTGCGCAACGGACCGAACCCGCACGAGGCCCCGGCCGGCCTGCACCATTGGTTCGACGGCGACGGCATGGTCCACGCCATCTATTTCGAGAACGGCAAGGCCGAGTACCGCAACCGCTACGTCGGCACCGACGACTACCGCGCCGAGAAGGCCGGGCTGGATATCCGCGCCGGCGGCGTCCTGGCCCCCTCGGCGCGGACCAACCCCGCCTCGGGCCGGGGCGACCTGGTCTACAAGGACACGGCCAACACCGACCTGGTCTTCCACAACGGCTCGCTGATGGCGCTCTGGTACATTTCGGGCAAGCCGATGCGGGTGGACGCCCGCACGCTCGAGACCCTGGGCAATGAGACCTTCGGCGGTGCCCTGCCCCGCCACGTCTCGGCCCACGGCAAGGTCGATCCCAAGACCGGCGAGTTCTGCTTCTTCGACTACTCGCTCTACGAACCCTGGATGACCTTCGGCGTCGTCAGCGCCGACAACCGGCTGACCAATTTCCAGAAGGTCGACCTGCCCGGACCGCGCCTGCCGCACGACATGGGCCTGACCGAGAACTACATCATCCTGCACGACCTGCCGGTGGTCTTCACCGAGGCCGGGCTGCGCAATTCGATGTGGCAGATCAAGGTCGCCGACCAGCCCGCCCGCTTCGGCGTCGTGCCGAAAAACGGGACCGGCGATCAGGTCCGCTGGTTCGAGACCGACACCTGCTACATCTACCACGTCGTCAACGCCTGGGAGGATGGCGACGAGGTCGTCATGACCGCCTGCATGATGACGCCGAACGGCTATCCGCCGAACCCGGCCTACGGTCCCTACGCATCGATGGTGAACGTCTTGGCGTTGAACGCCGTGCCGGTCGAGTGGCGGATGAACATGGTCACGGGCGAGGTAAAGAAGCGCCAGCTGGATGACCGCATCGGCGAGTTCCCGGTGGTCAACCTCGACTATACCGGCCGCAAGACCGACTGGTCCTACCATGTCGAAATGTCGAAGCAGGAGCTCCAGCGCTTCTCCGGCCTGATCAAATACGACCTGCGCACCGGCGCCTCGCGGAGCCACCGCTTCGCCGAGGGCGTGGGCGGGTCCGAGCCCGCCTTCGCCCCCCGGGTCGGGGCGGTGGACGAGGACGACGGCTACGTCATCGTCTTCACCACCGACGAGGCCACCGGCCAGTCCGAGGTCCAGGTCATCGCGGCCCAGGATTTCGAGGCCGGCCCCATCGCCCGCATCCCCCTGCCCGCCCGCGTGCCCGCCGGCTTCCACGGGACCTGGGCGCCCGGCGCGCAGATCGCGGCCTGAGGATCAGCATGACCGCCTACATCATCGACGCCGTCCGCACGCCCCGCGCCAAGGCCCGTCCCGACGGCGGCCTCGCCGCGCTGAAACCGCATGAGCTGGTCGCCGGCCTGATCGACGCCCTGGACGCCCGCAACGGCGGCGCGGCGCACAAGGCCGACGCCCTGATCCTGGGCGCCGTCGGCCAGGTCGGAGCCCAGGGGGCCAACGTCGCCCTGGTCACCAAGATGCACGCCGGACTGCCCGACGACGCCTATGCCTTCAGCCTGAACAACTACTGCGTCTCGGGCCTGACCGCGATCGGACAGGCCGCCAACATGATCGCCGCCGGAGATGCGAAGACCGCGCTGGCGGGCGGGGTGGAGATGATGAGCCGCGTCCCCTTCATGGGCGACAAGGCCGACTACTATGAGGACGCCAGCTTCCCGCAGCGCACCCGCTACATCCCCGTCGTCGTCGCCGCTGATCGGCTGGCCGAGGACATCGGCGTCTCCCGCGAAGAGATGGACGCCGCCGCCCTGCGCTCGCAGCAGCGCACCGCCGCCGCCGAGGGCACGGGACTGACCCGGTCGCGCATCCCGCTGAACGGCCTGGACAAGGAGGAGCCCGCCCGCGCCTCGACCACCGCCGAGAGCCTGGCCGCCATGCCCGCCGCCTTCGCCCCGCTGGGCGAACAGTATGCCGAGGCCCTGGGCGGCCGCGTCATCGACCACCGCCACACCGTCGCCCACGCCCCGCCCATGTGCGACGGCGCCGGCCTCGCCCTGGTCAGCGCCGCCGCCGACGGCGCGCGTGCGAAGATCGTCGCCTATGCCGAGGCCGGGGGCGATCCCGAGGCCTCGCTCACCGCAGGCTTCACCGCCATGGACCGCGCCCTGGCCAAGGCCGGACTGACGCTGGGCGACATGGACCGCATCGAGTTCATGGAGGCCTTCGCCGTCACCATCGTGAAATTCCTGCGCGAGCGGGACGTGGACGTCGACAGGGTCAACGTCGGCGGCGGCCACCTAGCCAAGGGCCATCCGATGGGCGCGACCGGCGCCATCCTGCTGTCGTCCCTGCTCGACGCGCTGGACGTGGCTCAGGGCCGCTACGGCCTCGTCGTCGCGGCGGGCGCCCAGGGCGTCGGCGCGGCCATGATCGTGGAACGGATCGGCTGACCATGGACGGGGGCGGGCCAGATCGTCATGCCGGACTGATCGCGCGCCACGCCGCGACGCTGGATGCCGCCATCGAGGCCGTGCGCACCCGCCGCGCCTGGAGCCCCTTCAGCGACTCCCCTTCGACCAAGATCCACGGCCCCGACAAGCCGCCCGCCGGCAAGGCCGCCTTCGAGGCCCGGCTGGGCACGACCTACGATCTGGACCAGCCCGGCGCGACCGGCGCCACGGTCGGCGAGGAGGTCTCGCCCTACACCCGGCAGCCACTGAACATCCGCTATCCGGTCAGCGATCCGGACGCCCTGGTCGACGCCGCTGTCCGGGCCATGACCGAGTGGCGCGACACGGATTTCGAGCTGTGCCTCGCCCTCTGCCTGGAGATGGCCCAGCGCCTCTACGACCGCAATTTCGAGATGGCCCACGCGGTCATGCACGTCGCCGGACAGAGCTACACCCAGGCCTTCAGCGGCTCGGGCCCCAACGCCTTGGACCGGGGCGTCGAGGCGCTGGCCTATGCCGCCAAGGCCATGCGCGACGTGGCCCCGACCGCCGAATACCACCGCCCCTTCGGCGCCGACCAGGTGGCGCTGAGGAAGACCTACACCCTCGTTCCGCGCGGCGTCGGCCTGGTCATCTGCTGCGCCTCCTTCCCGACCTGGAACGCCTACCCCGCCATGTTCGCCAGCCTGGCCACGGGCAATCCGGTCATCGTCAAACCGCACCCCATCGCCGTCCTGCCGATGGCCATGGTGGTCGAGACCTGCCGTCAGGTGCTGGCCGACGAGGGCTTCGATCCCAATCTGGTCACCCTGGCGGTCGACACCCTGGCCGAGCCCGTCGCGGGCCGCTTCATCGACCACCCCGACGTCCAGATCATCGACTTCACCGGCAGCCCCCGCTACGGCGGCCATCTGGAGCGGACGGTCACCGGCAAGCTGCTGTTCACCGAGACCGCCGGGGTCAACACCGTCGTCATCGACAGCGTCGCCGACTTGGACGCCGTGGCCCGCGCCGTGGCCCGCTCGTCCAGCCTGTTCTCGGCCCAGATGTGCACCAGCCCGCAGGTGATCTACATCGCGCCCGACCTGTTCGAGGCGATGTCCGCCGCCATAGTGGATCAGATCGACGCCCTCGCCGCCGACCCGGCCCAGGCCGCCGGCATCATGGGCGCCATCCAGGGACAGGTCAGCCTGGATGTGGTCGCCGAGGCCCGCCGCGCCGCCGAGGCCACGCCCGGCGCCCGCGTCCTGCGCGAAGCCGCACCCTACGCCCATCCGCAGTTCCCCAACGCCCGCACCCTGACCCCGCTGGTCATCGCCATTGAAGGCGCGGGGGATCATGAAATCTATGCCGAGGAGCGCTTCGGCCCGGTCCTCTTCCTGGTCTCCCGGCCTGCCGACGAGGCGGTGATGGAGGCGACCTGGCTGGCCAAGACGAAGGGCTCGATCAGTTCCTACCTCTATTCGACCGACGAGAGCTTCATCGACCGCGCCGTCCCGGCCTACGAGGCCGCCGGCGCCAATCTGTCGATCAATCTGACCGGCGCGATGTGGATCAATTTCGCCGCCGCCTACAGCGACTATCACGTCACCGGCCTGAATCCGGCGGGCAACGCCTGCCTCGCCGACCTGGCCTTCGTGGCCTCGCGCTTCCGCATCGTCCAGCGACGGCGGCCGCTGTGACGGCGGATGTCTTCATCGCCGGCGCGTCCATGACCGCCTTCGGCAAGCGGCCGGACGACAGCGTCAAGGCGCTGACCGCCGAGGCTGTGACCGCCGCCCTGGCCGACGCGGGCGCGACCGTAGACGACATCGAGGCCGCCTGGTTCTCCAACACCCGCCAGCCCATGCTGGAGGGCCAGAACACCGTGCGCGGCCAGATCGCCCTGCGCCCCCTCGGCCTGACCGGCATCCCCGTCGTCAATGTCGAGAACGCCTGCGCCTCCGGCTCCACCGCCCTGCTGCAGGCCCTCCACTGGGTCCGTGCCGGGGCCGGCGACATCGCCCTCGTCGTCGGGGTCGAGAAGATGGTCTTCCCCGACCGCCCCGACCGCGTCGCCGCCGCCTTCGCCGGGGGCACGGACATCCACGACCGCGCGGGCGTCCTGGCCTATATCGAGCGCATGGGCGGTGAGGCGCCGGAAGACGGCCGCAGTCTGTTCATGGACCTCTACGCCGCCCAGGCTCGCGCCCACATGGCCCGCTTCGGCACGACCCAGGACGACCTCGCCCGGCTGGCGGCCAAGAACCACACCGCCGCCGCCCACAATCCGCACAGCCAGTACCGCACCCCGATGACGGTCGAGCAGGTGATGGCCGACAAGCCGGTCGTCTTCCCCTTCACCCGCGCCATGTGCGCCCCGGTCAGCGACGGCGCCGCTGCCCTGGTGGTCTGCTCGTCCAGGGGCCTGAAACGGCTGGGCGGCGAGACCCGCGCCGTCCGCGTCCGGGGCTGCGCCCTGGTCAGCGCGGGCGCCCGCGACGCCCGCGACTTCGACAACCACATAGGCCGCCGCGCCGCGATGGCGGCCTATGAGCAGGCGGAGGTCAGTCCCGCCGACATCGACGTCGCCGAGGTCCACGACGCCACCAGCTACGCCGAGCTCCAGCAGATCGAGAACCTCGGCCTGGCCGAGCCCGGAACCGTCGGCATTCGCGCCATGACCGGCGACTTCGCCCTGGGCGGCAAGACCCCGGTGAACCCCTCGGGCGGCCTCGTCGCCAAGGGCCATCCGGTCGGCGCCACCGGCGTCGCCCAGCTGTTCGAACTGACCACCCAGCTGCGCGGCGAGGCCGGGCCGCGCCAGGTCCCGCGCGCCCGCATCGCCGTGGCCGAGAACGGCGGCGGCTTCCTCGGCGTCGAGGAGGCGGCCACCGTCGTCACCATCCTCGAAGGCTGGGCCGCATGACCCATCCCATCCGCGCCCTCTATGCCGACGCCGCCGCCAAGGCCGACCGCCCCGCCCTGTTCGACGGCGCGACGACCCTGACCCATGCCGAGCTGATCAGCCTCGTCGAGCGCGCCGCCGCCGATCTGATCACGCGCGGCATCACCCCCGGCGACCGCATCGGCCTGTGCGCCGCCAACAGCTGGCGGCACGTCGTCGCCTACCTCGCCATCCTGCGCGCCAATGCGGTGTGGACCCCGCTCAATCCCCGCAACGGCGCGAACCTGAACGGCGAGTTCCAGCGCCGCGCCGGACTGGCCCTGACCCTGCACGACACCGCCTCTGTCGGCGCCCTCGGCGCCACCGCCCGCCCCTTGCCGCTCGAGGCCTGGCTCGACAGCCTGCCCGACGCCGCCCCGTCCGCGATCCTCGACGACCCCGCCGCCCCCTTCGCCCTGAAGTTCACCGGCGGCTCCACCGGCGTGCCCAAGGGCGTGGTCCAGTCGCAGGCCAGCGGCGCCGCCGCCCTCGCCTCGCTCCAGGCCTTCTATGCGTTCACTGCCGACGACGTGAACCTGGCCGTCGCGCCCCTGACCCACGGCTCGTCCCACTACATCCTGCCCGTGCTGGCGGCGGGCGGCTCCCACGTCCTGCTGGCCACGCCCGACCGCGCCGCCATCCTTGAGGAGCTCAAGCGCCGGACCACCGTCGTCTTCATGCCGCCCACCCTGATCGCCCTGCTGATGGGCGAGACGGACTTCGGCCCCGGCGACTTCCCCGCCTTGCGCCACCTGACTTGGTCCGCCGCCCCCATGTCGCCCGGCCGCATCGCCCAGGCCGTCTGCCGCTTCGGCCCGGTCCTCTCGGCCCTCTACGGCCAGACCGAAGCCCCCATGACCATCACCGGCCAGAGCCCTGCCGAGGCGGCCGATCCCGATCTGCGCGCCTGCGTCGGCAAGCCCTTCCCCGGAACGCCCGTCGCCGTCCTGACCCGCGACGGCAGGGTGCTGGATCAGGGTGAGGGCGAGGTCCTGGTCGGCGGCGACCTGGCCCGCACCGAATACCTCGACGCCCCCGACCTGACCGCCGCCGCCCGCCATGACGGCTGGCTGAAGACCGGCGACATCGGCCGCCTGGACGCCGACGGCCGCCTAACCCTGATCGGCCGGTCCAAGGAGCTGATCATCACCGGCGGCTACAATGTCTATCCCGGCGAGGTGGAGGCCGCGCTCAACGCCCATCCCGCGGTGCGCGAGGCCTGCGCCTTCGGCCTGCCCGACGACGTCTGGGGCGAACGGCTGGAGGCGGCGGTGGCCGTCGATGCCCGCTTCGTCGACGACGCCGCCATCCGGGCCTTCGTGCGCGAGGCCATCGGC
>Ga0209676_1002173_pt1 | contig 14743 bp, 13 predicted proteins | sample AraplaCvi_mLB_r2_FD_184282 | JGI IMG/M metagenome (GOLD analysis project Ga0209676, IMG submission 184282) | Arabidopsis root microbial communities from North Carolina, USA - plate scrape MF_Cvi_mLB_r2 (SPAdes) (version 2) | ecosystem: Host-associated > Plants > Roots > Endosphere | place: USA...
GGTTCTGCGCCATCTGCGCCAGGACCGCCTTGGTGCAGATGAACTGCGAATTCAGGTTGATCTCGATGACGCGGCTCCAGAACGCGAGATCCATCTTGGAGACCAGCTTGTCGCCGCCGATGCCTGCGTTGTTGACCAGGATGTCGATGCGTTCATGCGATGCCAGCAGCCGGGCAACGGCGGCCTCCACCTGGTCCACGGAGCTGACGTCGACCTTGAAGGTGGTCACGTCGGCGCCTTCGCTCGACAACGTCCGCTCGGCCTCGTTCAGCGCGGCGTCGTCGAAGTCCCACAGCGCGATGCGGCAGCCCCCCTGTGCAAGCTCGCGCGCGATGCCCAGGCCGATGCCCTTGGCGCCGCCGGTCACGACGGCGACGAGGCCCTGCAGCGAGGCGGGGGCGGTGGTGTTTGTCTGGTTCATGGGGAGTGCCATCAGAGCGAAAGAATGTTGATCGAGCAGGCGGCGTGATCGACGCCCCAGATGCCGCCGCCCGTGACCTGCGTGAGGCCGATGCGCGCGCCCTGCACCTGCCGCGCGCCGGCACGGCCCTGTAGTTGTTCACAGACCTCCACGACCTGCGCGACACCGGTCGCACCCGGCGGGTGACCTTTGGCGATCAGTCCGCCGCTGGGGTTGACCGGCACGCGGCCGCCCAGCGCGGTCGCGCCGCTTTGCAGCAGGTTCGCCGCATCGCCGCGCCTGCAAAGGCCGAGGGCCTCGTAATAGAGCAGCTCGGAAATGGTGAACGCGTCGTGCACTTCCAGCAGGCTGAGATCTTCAGGCCCGATGCCGGCCTGCTCGTAGGCCAGCCGGGCGGCACGCGCGGTGATCTCGGCTTCGGTCATGTCGACCGGCGTGGTCTCGAACAAGCCCGACTGCACCACGGACGCCAGCACACGCACAGGCTTGGCGGTACCTCCGGAGGGCCTGGTGCTGAGCACGAGGGCCGCGGCCCCGTCCACCACGGCGGGGCAGCACTGCAGCAGCGTGAGCGGCTCGGCCACCGGGCGGGACGCCAGCACTTCCTCGCGGCTCGCCAGCTTGGCGAACTTGGCGATCGGGTTCAAGGCCCCGTGCTTGCGGTTCTTCACGGAGATGTCCGCCAGGGTCTCCAGCGCGAGGCCGTGATCGTGCATGTAGCGCTTGGCACGCATGGCGTACAGGGCGGGCATGATCATCCCGCGCCTGTTGTTCCAGTCCTTCTGGCTGAGCTGCAGCGGGCCGCCGCCGAGGCTGCTCAGGTGGTCCATGCCGAACACCACCACGGTGTCGTACTGGCCGACCTTGAGCGCCTGCAGCGCGAGATTCAGCGCGGTGGCCCCGCTGGAGCAGGCGTTGTCCACGTTGTAGACCGCGCCGCCGCCGACATGCAGTTCGCGCAATGCTCGCTGCCCGGGCAGCATGGCACCGAGCGCGTTGCCGCAGTAGAACGCCTGCACCTCGCCAAGCTGCGTGCCGGCATCGGCCAGTGCGTCGAGGATGGCCGCCTGGGCCATCGCCTCTTCGGTCAATTCGGGGAAGCGGCCGAAGTCAGTGATGCCGACGCCGGTGATCAGTGGTTGCTTCATGGCGCGTCACTCCTGGAATGCATAGTCGGGCGTGCCGTCAGGCAACGCGAAGGGCACCACCCGCAGGCGGGCACCGATGGCTGGCGGCTCGGCGCTGTACAGCAGCCGGCCGAACGCGCGCACGCCGGGTTCGAAGTCGACCATGGCAAGGCCATAGGGCTGCTTGTCCTTGCCCGGGTGAACGATCGTGAAGCTGTAGAGGGAGCCGGTGGGTCCGAGCTCGATGTCTTCGACTGTCTGGTCGTCGTGGGTGAATTCGATGGGCGGGAACTGGGCCGGCTGGCCGGCCACGCGGGTCGCGACGAGCACCATGCCGCCGGGGGTTTCACGGAAGGGGGATTCCGTTCGCTTGATGATCTTCAAAGGTGTCTCCTGTTCGTGTGGAGCTCGCCACAGCGAAGGAAAGTATCGAGATCCAGGTCGCCTCGGTCATTGGATTTCTGCTGGGCGCTCTTTAGCGGCGCTTAACGATTCGACGCATGCAGTCCAGCTAAACAATGGCCAGCAGAACTGAAAGGACAGCGGCCAGCGCGATCTGCATACTGAGCCGATGAAAGAACAAATTCGCGTACCGGTCACCTTGATGCGCGGTGGCACCAGCAAGGCTGTTTTTCTCTCGCAGCACGACGTGCCCACCGACCCACAAGCGCGTCTCCGATTTCTTCTTGCTCTGTTCGGCAGCCCCGACGTGCGCCAGATCGACGGGCTCGGCGGCGCCGATATCCTGACGAGCAAGTGCGCCATCATCGGGCCGCCTTCGCGCCCGGACGCGGACATCGACTACACCTTCGTGCAGATCGGCATCGACCAGCCCACGGTCAGCTTCGAGATCGTCTGCGGCAACATTTCGTCGGCCACGGGGGTCTATGCGTTGCAGGAGAAGCTGGTTGCGGTACAGGAACCCGTCACCACCGTTCGGGTCCACAACACGAACACCGGAAAGATCCTCCGGATGGCCGTGCAATGCGCCGACGGGGAGCCGCGCGTGGAGGGCGATAGCGAAGTGGATGGCGTGCCCGGCACCGGTGCAGAGGTGGCACTGGACTACTCCGACACCAGCGGCTCCACGACCGGCAAGCTGCTGCCCACGGGGCAGGCGCGCGATTGGGTCCACGTGTCGAAGCTCGGCCGTGAAATACCGGTGTCGGTGGTTGACGTCGGCACGGCGTGCGTGTTCATCCGCGCGGCGGACCTGGGCATCACTGGCACGGAACTGCCGGGCCAGCTCGGCCCCGAGATCTACGAGATGGCCGAGGAGGTGAGGCGCTGGGTCGTCGAACGCTGCAATCTTCCGTCGTCCGGGATCCTGACGCCGTACCAGATCCTGATCAGCGAAGCGCAGGACTACCGGACCATCGCCGGCGACCGCGTCGTGCAGTCATCGGAGATCGACTTCGTCGCGCGCATGGTGCTCAACGGTGGCGCCATGCACAAGGCGTTCCCTGGCGGGGGCTCGGTGTGCCTCTCGGTCGCAGCGCAGATCGCAGGAACCGTTCCGGCTGAAGCGCGGGGCACGCATGCGGGCCCGACGCGCATCCGCATCGGCCATCCGAGCGGGGTGCTCAAGATCTTCGCGAATGTCGAGCATGCGGGCGAGAATGAATGGACGGTGCGCGAAGTGCACTTCACGCGCACGGCGCGGCGCCTGTTCGACGGAACGGCCTATGTGCGGCGATCGCGCCTCGAGGCCCCCGCAGAAGAAGGCACGTCCATGCGCGCGAGTACGGCGGTGACGTCGCCATGAGTGCCCAGGATCTTTTCTCGCTGCAGGGCCGCACGGCGCTCATCACCGGTGGCTCGCGAGGCATCGGCCGCATGATCGCCGAGGGGTTCCTGGCGCGCGGCGCACGCGTCTACATCAGCGCGCGAAAGGCCGAGGCCTGCGACCTGGCCGCGCGGGAGCTCGCGAGCGCGGGCTACTGCGTATCGCTGCCGCACGACGTGTCCACGGTCGCGGGCTGCCAGGCGATGGCCGACGCCTACGCCCGCCATGAATCGATGCTGGACATCCTGGTCAACAACGCCGGGGCTGCATGGGGAGAAGACTTCGATGCTTTTCCGGAGAGCGGCTGGGACAAGGTGGTCGACCTGAACCTGAAGACGCCTTTCTTTCTGACGAAGGCGCTCGCTGGACCACTGCGCGCCGCGGCCAAGGCGCGGGTCGGGAAGATCATCAACATCGCTTCCACTGACGGCATCGGACTCAACCCGCAGGAGAACTACTCCTACGTGGCGAGCAAGGCAGGACTGGTTCACCTGACGCGGCGCATGGCGATGCGCCTGGCGCAGGACAACATCGCGGTCAGCGCCATTGCGCCAGGGGCATTCCCCTCCGAGATGAACCGCAATGCCCGCGACCATGGGGAGGCGCTGTCGGAGCACATTCCCGCCCGTCGCATCGGCACGCCGGACGACATCGCAGGCGCCGCCATATTCCTGGCCTCGCGGGCGGGAGACTACGTGATGGGTGCCACCCTGGTGGTGGATGGCGGCGTGACCCACGCGCGCCCCTACCGGTGAAGTCCGGAGGCGGAACTTCGGCTGCGTTCATGCCGGCACGGCGTGATGCCGGCCGATGGGGCGCTCCGGCGACTCTCATCCTCCGGCCATCAGCCGGTCATTGATGTACGTGGCGGGAGGCTTGCCGAACGCCTTCTTGAACATCGTGATGAAGGCCGAGGGCGACTCATAGCCGAGGTCGTAGGCGACCTGCTGCACGGTCGCTCCCCCGGACAGTTCCCGCAACGCGACCATCATGTGCAGCTGGCGCCGCCAGCGTCCGAAGCTCAGGCCGGTCGAGGCTGTGCACAGCCTGTTCAGCGTACGCTCGCTCATGCCGAGCTGGTGGGCCCAATCCTTCTGCGTACGGCGGTCGGACGGGTCGCGCATCATGGCGCGCGACACCTTTCGCAGCCGCGCATCCTCGGGCATGGGCAAGGAGACTTCCTCCTTCGGCATGGCGCAGAGCTGGTCCAGCAGCACATGGGCGAGCCGATCGGTCGGACCGCCGGGCTCATAGGAGGGCGGTTGTTCCGCCAGGTACTGGATCATCTCGCCGAGCAGCGGGCTGATGCGCAATGTGCAGCAGCTGGCAGGCAAGGGCGCGGCATCGCGCGCAACGAACAGATAGAAGATCACCGCGTTCGCCGTGCTGTGGTTGCTGTGCGGCGTTCCGCCCGGAATCCACACGCCCGCCTGGGGCGGGACCATCCACATCGCACCGGGCACGTCGCAGGAGACCGCCCCGCGCAGCGCCATGACCAGCTGGCCGGAACGATGTATGTGAATCGGAACCTCGCGCTCGCGCTCCTCGACATCCACGCGATGTGCCATGACAGGGACTGACGGCTCGTAATCCAGGTCGAGACTGGCGCGAGACGCCGTACGGACCGAGCGGTTCATCCGGGATGACCGAAAAGAGAAGTCATTTGTCCAAGTTTACGATTCCTGCCTCGCGTGCGGATACCTAGCATCGATACATGCAAATGATTCGCAACAAGTTCCAGGCCGGATCGACGCCTTCGAACCCGATCCCCAGGCGCGCCGCATGATCACGCGGCCTCGTTTCTCCAGGCAGGAGTGGCTCTTTTCGCTCAAGAGCTTTTTCGCGGCCATGCTCGCGCTTTACCTGTCCAGCCGTTTCGGGCTGCCCCGACCCTTCTGGTCCATGATGACCGCGTACATCGTCGCCCATCCTCTGGCGGGCCATGTGCGCTCGAAGTCGCTCTACCGCCTGTGCGGCACCGTGCTGGGATGTGCGGCCACCGTGGTGCTGATCCCGTCGCTGTCCGGGTCGCCGGTGCTTCTGTCGCTCGCGCTGGCGCTGTGGGTGGGCTCGTGCCTCTACCTGTCGCTGATGGACCGAAGCGCGCGCTCCTATGCCTTCATGCTCGGAGGCTACTCTGCGGCGCTGATCGGCTTTCCGCTGGTGGACGCGCCTGCGGCGATGTTCGACACCGCCATCGCCCGAACCGAGGAGATCGCGCTCGGGATCGTCTGCGCGAGTCTCGTGCACAGCGTCGTCTTGCCCACCAGCCTTGCGCCTTCGCTCCTCGGGCTGATCGACCGCACGCTGGGCGATGTCCGCCGGTGGGCCGGCGACCTGATGAGCCCTGATGCCGAGGAGGAGGTTCGCAAGCGGCTGGCACAGGACAGGCGGCGCATCGCCACCGACATCACCCAGTTGCGCCTGCTCGCAACCCACGTGCCTTTCGATACCGGCGGCCTGCGATGGACTCGGCATGCCGTGGGCGACCTGCACGACGGCCTTGCGGCACTGGCGCCATCGCTTTCGGCTCTGGAGGACCGGCTCGCAGCCTTGCGCGATGCGACAGGCGGTGTGCCCGAACCGGTCACGCGGGCCATGGCGCAAGGCAGCGCCTGCCTCGATGCCGAGGCGCCACCCGCCGCCTTGGACGGCGTCCTCGCCGCTGTCCGGGCTGAGGGCGTGGACCGGCGGAATTCGCTCTGGGTGCGTGCGCTGAGCATCGACGTGGCCGCTCATGTCGACGAGCTGGTCGCGCGATGGCGCCGGTGCAACGCGCTTCGCGCCGACATCGCCGCCGGGCTGGTCGGCCATGCGTCGCCTCCGAAGCGGGCAGAGGCTTCGCGGCCTTCGGTCCTCCACGTGGACAGGGGCCTGGCGCTGCGCTCCGCATTCACGGTCGTGCTTTCCACCTGCACTGCATGCACGGCGTGGATCTTCAGCGGTTGGCGCGCGGGATCGTCGATGGCCATGGCGGCAGCGGTCTTCTGCAGTTTCTTCGCCACCATGGACGACCCCGTGCCGGGCATGCACAAGTTCCTGATCGCCCTGCTGTGGTCTATGCCGGTGTCTGCCTTCTACATCCTTGGCGTCATGCCGCTGGCGCATGACTTCGGCATGCTGGTGCTGTGTATTGCGCCCCTGTTCCTGGTCGTGGGCGGCTACCTGGCTCGTCCGGCAAGCAGCCTCACGGCACTGGGCATGTTTTTCGGCGTGGCCGGCACGCTGGCCCTGCACGACATTGCCAGCGCCGACTGGGTCAGCTTTATCGAGGGCAATCTGGCGCTCTTCGCGGGTGCACTGATTGCCGCACGCGTTACCGCCATCGTGCGCAGCGTGAGCAGCGAATGGAGCGCGCGGCGCATCCACCGGGCCACCTGGCGCGATCTTTCCACGATGTCCAGGAGGGCAGCGCGCCCGAAACGCGCGCTGGCGCGTGACGCATTCGCCGGCCGCATGCTGGACCGCATCGCGCTGCTGGTTCCGCGCACGGCTGGCGGCGCCGCGGACCAGGGCAGCGAGGCGGCGCGGCTCGCCATGCGCGAACTTCGCATCGGCGCGAGCATTGGCCTCCTTCAGCAGCATCGCCACCTGCTGCCCGAAATGCCTGTGCGCGAGCTTCTGGCCGCGCTCGAGCGGGCCTTCCTCCTCCAGGCCAAGGCATCGCCGTCCCGGCTCGACGCGCTGTTGCCGCAGATCGATCGGTTACTGGCCCTTTGCCTCGCAAGCACCGCGTGCGAGCCCGCTGTCTCGGCCCTCGTGGGCTTGCGCAGGGACCTCTTTGCTTCTGCGCCTTCGGACCTCCAACCATGATCGAAACAAGCTTGTTCGGTATCTACGTTCCCGGCCCGCTCCTGCTCGCCGGGGGCGCGATGGCTTGTGCCTGGTGGGTTCGCCGCCTGCTGGCGCTGCTGGGGGTCTACCGGTGGGTGTGGCATCCACCGCTCTTCGATCTGGGGCTGTACGTCCTGTTGCTCTATGCGCTCGTCCGGCTGGCCGGCGCCATCTCCTCCTGAACTGATCCGTTGCCCTGCTGCTCGACCATGAATACCAAATCCGTCCGTCTTCCCGCCTGGCTGTCGCGCCCGGCTCCATCCTTCTTGCGCATGCTGTTGACCGCGCTCGTCGCTGCCGGCGCCTGCTGGGCTGCTCAGCAACTCTGGGACCACTATGAGCTGGCGCCTTGGACGCGCAACGGCCGGGTGCGGGCCGATGTGGTCCAGGTGGCTCCCGATGTTTCCGGCATGGTGGCCGTCGTGGCGGTGCGCGACAACCAGCCCGTCATGGCGGGCGAGTTGCTCTTCTCGATCGACGAAGCCCGCTTCACGCTGGCGCTGCAGCAGGCCGAGGCTGCAGTCGCGGCGCAGCGCATCGTCATCGACAACCAGCGGGTCGCGCTGGCCCAGGCGCAGCGCGAGCGCCGCCGCAACGACGAACTGGAGGGCCTTGTCGCGCAGGAGGTGCGCGAGCAGTCGCGCCTGCGTGTCGAGCAGGCCAGGGGTGCGCTGCTGGCGGCTGAAACGGCCCTGCGCCAAGCGCAGGTGGCGCTCGATGTGGCGCGCCTGAACCTGCAACGCGCCGAAGTGCGCGCGCCGGCGGCGGGCCGTGTCACCAATCTCGATCTGCGCCAGGGCGCCTATGCGACCGCAGGCCACCCCGCACTGGCACTCGTGGCTGACGGCTCGATCTACGTCGAGGGCTACTTCGAGGAAAACAAGCTGTCGCGCATTCGGCTGGGCGACCGGGTGCGTGTGACCCCCATGGACGCGCCCTCGCTCGAAGGCGAGGTCGACAGCATTGCCGCCGGCATCGGCGACCGCGACCGCAGCACCGGTGCCAACCTGCTGTCCAGCGTGAATCCCACATTCAACTGGGTGCGGCTCGCCCAGCGCGTTCCGGTGCGGGTGAAGCTCGACCCGCTGCCGGCCAATGCTCGCCTGATCGTCGGGCAGACTGTCTCCGTCGAGGTGATGGAGGCTCGGGAAGCTTCCACCGCCGCCGCGGCCCGCGTTCAGGAGCCGAGGTCATGAAGCCACCTCGCGTCCTCGCTCTTGCAACCGCCGCCGCATGTGTGATGCTGGCTGGCTGCGCCCATGGCCCCGTCGGCCCCGACTACGTCGCACCGGCCGCGCTCACCGCAGCGCAGTCCGCTTCGGCCGGCCCCTTCCTCTCCGGAGGCGCGGCCACATCGGATGCAACGATGCCCGCGCACTGGTGGCGCCTTTTCGACGACCCGCAGCTCGACGGCCTGATCGCCCGGGCCCTGGCGCACAACACCGATCTGCGGCAAGCCCTGGCCACCTTCGAGCGTGCCATGGCCCGCGAGGCCGAGGCGCACGGAAGCGAACAACCATCGATCACCCTCAATGGCGGTCCGAGCTTCGGTCATGTCTCGGGTTTGTCGGTGCTGCAAGCCGACCATGCGCCGCCGAGCCGGCTCAACTACAGCATGGGCATGGGCGTGTCCTACCAGCTGGACCTCTTCGGCCAGTTGCATCGCGCCATCGAAGCTGCCGAAGCGGATGCCGGCGCCGCGCGCGCCGCGGTGGACTTGGTGCGCGTGAGCGTTGCCGGCGGCACGGCGCAGGCATATGGCGCGGTGTGCGCCACCGGGCTGCAGTTGCGCGTGGCACAGGCATCCATGCGCCTGCAGGAGGACGCTCTCGGGCTGACGCGGCGGCTGCAGCGCGCGGGCAAGGCCGGAACCATGGACGCCGCGCGTGCGCGCGCCCAGCTCGAAACCCTGCGTGCCGCGATTCCCCCGTTGGAAGCCCGGCGCCAGCAGGCGCTGTACCGGCTCGCCGTGCTCACGGGTTCGCCGCCGCGCGACTTTCCCGAGGCCCTCAGCCATTGCGAGCAGCCTCCACGCGTGGCCGGGTTGCTGCCTGTGGGCGACGGCGCTGCGCTGCTTGCCCGGCGCCCCGACGTGCGGCAGGCCGAACGAAGCCTGGCCTCCGCGACGGCGCGAATCGGTGTCGCGACGGGCGATCTCTATCCCAAGGTGACGCTGGGCCTCTCATCGGCGTCCGCCGGCTTTGTCGAACGGTTCGCCAACCGCGAGACCTTCAGCTACAGCGTGGGGCCGCTGATCAGCTGGTCTTTTCCCAACACGGGTGTCGCGCGAGCGCGCATCACCCAGGCCGAAGCAACGGCTCGCGGCGCAGTCGCGCGATTCGACGGAACCGTGCTGAATGCGCTGCGCGAAGCCGAAGCCGCGCTGGACACCTACGCCCGCGAACTCGATCGCCATGCGGCTCTTGCTGCCGCACGCGACCAGAGCCTGACCGTGGCCGATCAGGCGCGGGCGCTGCTGATCAACGGGAAGGTCGGCCAGCTCGATGCGCTGGACGCCCAACGCACCCTGGCCTCGCACGAAGCCGCGCTGGCTGAGTCGGACGCCCGGTTGGCAGAGTACCAAGTCGGCGTATTCATGGCCTTGGGTGGCGGATGGGAGAGCGGCTCCGCTGCGCCGCACCAGTGAGGGCGAAGCGCAGTCGTCTGCAATGGGCCGCTTTGCAAGTGACGGGATGAAAGATGGACGGATTCGAGCTTCTCAGGACCTTTGCGGAAGTGGCCTTCCAAGGCAGCTTCTCGCGCGCGGCCGGCAGGCTCGGTATCTCGAAGGCCAGCGTGAGCAAGCACGTTGCAGCACTGGAGTCCCGCTTCAATGTCCGCTTGCTCAACCGCTCGACGCGTTCAGTCTCCCTCACCGATGCAGGCCGCTTGCTGCAGGCGCGATGTGCGCCCCTGATGGAGATGATCGAGCAGACCACGAGCGAGCTGCAGGCACGTGGCTCGCACCCCAGCGGTCGCCTGCTGATCACCGCGCCCCACGGAATGGTCCAGACCGCGTTTCCGCGCCTGCTGGGAGATTTCCTCACCCGCTATCCCGACGTGCAGCTCGACCTGAAGCTGAGCAACCGCATGATCGACCTGGTCGACGAAGGAGTCGACATCGCTTTGCGCTTCGGGCGGATCGGCGACGAGAACCTGATCGTACGGCGCCTGCGCCGGATGGGGCTCACACTTTGCGCGACGCCGCGCTACTGGGCGCGGCGCGGCATCCCGCTACAGCCTGATGACATGCGAAAGCACGATGTCCTCGCATACTCGGTCACGCCAGGGCCTCCACAGATCGCATTCGAAGTGGACGGCCAGCCGTACAACGTGCCCATCCGGGGACGCATGGACGCCAACGATGCGAGTGCGTTGATCGGCGCAGCACTGGCGGACATCGGCGCGGTGTGCGTTCCCGACCTGCTTGCGCAGCCCTACGTGGAAGGCGCCCACCTGGTCCCGGTTCTCCAGGATTTCATGCCCAGCGACATCTGGCTCTATGCGGCCTATACACAGCGCCGCCAGAACAGCGCCGCGCTGCGTGCGCTGCTCGAGATGCTGGAACTTCGCATGCGGGACAGCGTGCCTTCCCCTGCGGCCTTGGCAGGCGCTGCAGCTGCGCCGCCTGCTTGAGGGTAGACCAAAGCTTCCCCCATTCGAGCCCCGATCCGGGGCGTTCGGCCGAGGAGGATGCTGCAGGGCGCATGGAGGCCGCTGCCGGGCGGACCGATGCCACGACGAGAGAGCCCATCGTCGGCGCGGCTTTTCGCGACTGCCGCTGGCTCAGCGCCTTGCCCTGCGCAGCTTGTGGATCAGGAACGCCTCCAGCAGCTCGACCGCCTTGCGCCCCGGACCCGGAGTGGCCGCCAGCCACACTTCGCATTCGGGCATCCCGGGCATGCCCTCGCGCGCACCCAGCACCTTGAGCCGCTGCGAGATCGTGGCCTCCCGGAAGACGCCGATCGCGATCCCCGCGCGCACGGCGGCCTCCAGCCCCGTGACCGTCGTGCTCGTGTAGGCGATGCGCCATGGAATGCCCGCCTGGTCGAGCGCGTGCGTAGCCCAGTCGCGCAGCATCGCTCCCTCGGGGTTCAGCGCCAGCGGCAGCGGGCGCTGCAGGTGCGTGGTGGAACCCGCGGTCGAAGCCCACACCACGCGCGACTTCGAAAGCCGAAGGCCTTCGCCCGAACCCACCGGTCCGATGCCGATCACGAGGTCGTAGCGTGCGCCGAGTTCCCTGTGCATCAGCGCCGACACGCCGTGCTGCAACTCGACGTGGATGCGCGGATGGAGCTTGCAGAACTCCGCGATGAGCGCAGGCAGCACGCGCGTGGCGTAGTGTTCGATGGCGCCGATGCGGATGCTGCCCGAGACCTCCTGCGCGTCGATGTCATGAAAGAGCTGATCGTTCAGGCTCAGCATCTGGCGCGCGAGCGGCAGCAGCTGCTGGCCCTCCAGCGTCGCAGCGAGCTTGCGCGTGCCGCGCTCCACGAGCTGCACGCCCAGCTGCTCTTCGAGCCGCTTGAGCTGCATGCTCACCGCCGACTGCGTGCGCGACAGCGCCTTGGCCGCCGTGGTGAAGCTGCCCACGCGCAGCACGGTGTCGAGCACGCGCAGCAGATCGATGTCGACGGTATGGCTGCGCGGAGCGCGAGGCGGGGTGGATGCGGGCACAGGGCTCCCGGGCAAGGCATCACGAAACGTGATGCGAGGGATCATAAAGTATCACGTCGCACGCTGCATGACGGGCCAAGAATGCGTTCAACAACAAGTGACGGAGACAGCCATGCACACCGATTCCGACTTTTTCTCGCGCCGGCGCCGCCTGCTGTGCGGCACGCTCGCCGCCTCGGTCCTACCGGCCTCGCTCGTGCCTGCAGCCGCGAGCGCAGCGGCGGGCACCTGGCCGCAAAAGCCGCTGCGCCTGATCGTCGGTTTTCCGCCGGGCTCGTCGCCGGACATGCTGGCGCGCGCCGTGGCCGAACCGCTCGGCCAGGCGCTGGGGCAGCCGGTCATCGTCGACAACAAGGTCGGCGCCGCGGGCAGCATCGGCGTGGCGTCCGTGGCGCGGGCCACCGATGGCTACACCATCGGCCTCACGGGCAACGGTCCGCTGACCACGGCCAAGGCGCTCACGCCTTCCACACCCTACGACGTGGCGCGCGACCTGCGCCCCATCTCGCTCGTGGCCACCAGTCCCTTCGTGCTGGCCGGAAGCATGGCGATGCCGGCCACCGACCTGCGCGGCTTCCTCGATTTCGCCAAGGCGCAGGGCGACAAGCTCAGCTACGGCTCCATCGGGCCGGGCTCGGGCTCGCACCTCGCGATGGAGCTGCTGAAGACGCACACGGGCATCCGCGCCGTGCACGTGCCGTTCCCCGGCTTTCCGCAGGTGGCGACGGCGCTGATGGGCAAGCAGATCGATCTCTCGTTCATGATTCCGTCGATCGCCGTACCGCAGGCAAAGAATGGGCGGCTGCGCCTGTATGGCGTCAGCACGGCCGCGGCGTTCCCCGGCTCGGGCGACGTGCCGCCGATCCAGTCGGCGCTCGACAGGCAAGGCTTCGACGTCGCCTCGTGGAACGCGGTCTTCGGTCCGGTGAACCTGCCCGCACCTTTGGCCGAGCGGCTCTCGCAGGAGATCGCGCGCATCCTGCAGACGAACGAGGTGAAGCAGCGCCTGCTCGAACAGGGCTGGCTCGCGGCCGGCAGCGCGCCGGGCGTCCTCGCGCACAAGATCGCCGAGGACACCGCGATGTGGGGCGGCGTGATCCGCCTGACCGGCGCGCGCGCCGAATAGGAGGCGTGCGATGCAACGCAGGCAGGTCTTCACCGCCGGCCTTGCCGGCGCCGCCGCTGCGCTCGTGCCGCCTGTGCGGGCGGCCGAGATTGCGGCCGATCCAGCGTCCAGGCCGGCCTTCGTGCTTGTGCACGGTGCCTGGCATGGCGGCTGGTGCTGGTCGCGCGTGGCGGCACGGCTGCGCGCGGCGGGACACGCGGTGCATACCCCCACGCTCACGGGTCTCGGCGAGCGGCGGCATCTGCTGTCGCCGCAGGTCAACCTCGACACGCACATCGCCGACGTCGTCAATCTGCTCGAGTGCGAGGAGCTGCAGAACGTCGTGCTCGTGGGCCACAGCTATGGGGGAATCGTGATCTCGGGCGCGGCGGACCGCGCCCGCGACCGACTGCGCCAACTCGTGTTCCTGGATGCCCTGCTGCTCGATTCCGGCAAGAGCCTGTTCTCGGACTTCCCCGATGCCGTGGTGCAGCAGCGCCTGAAGACGATCCGCGAAACCGGTGCAGGCGTGGGCGCCGCCCCTGCGTTGCCGCCGTCCGCCTTCGGTGTGAAAGACCCCGCCGATGCGGCCTGGGTGCAGCGACGCATGACGCCGCAGCCTGTGGGCACCTACCTGCAGCCGCTGCAGCTGAGGGCGCCGTTGGGCAACGGCCTGCCGAAGACCTACATCGAATGCACCACCGAGCCGATCGCGACGCTGGAGCCCACCAAGGCGCGCGTGCGTGCGGACGCGGGGTGGCGCACACGCACCCTTGCCACGGGCCACGACGCGATGGTCATTGCGCCGGGCCCGCTGAGCGACATGCTGCTGAGCGAGCTCGCTGCCTGATCCCCTTCATCCATTCATTCACATCCACATTCCTTCTTCTCGAAAGCCCGCGATGGGAACCCTCACCTCCGAAGAACGCTATTTCTTTCGCTCCGACGTCAATGCCCGCCAGAGCCAGCGCCGGCAGCGCGCAACGGGCGGCCATGTCAGTGAGCCCGCGCGTGACGTGCCCGTGCACACGGAGTGCGACGTGCTCGTCCTGGGCGGCGGGCCGTCGGGGGTGGCCGCTGCCGTGGCGGCCGCGCGCAACGGTGCGCGCGTGGTCCTGCTGGAGCGCTACAACCACCTGGGCGGCCTTTCGACGGGCGGCCTCGTGATCTGGATCGATCGCATGAGCGACTGGCAGGGCCAGCATGTCATCCAGGGGCTCGCCGCGGAGTTCATGGCGCGCATGGGTGCCGAGGCCGTGGCCGGCCCGCCGCGCGACGAATGGGGCTCGCAGGACCCCGACGCCGCCGCCTATTGGGGCCTGCGCACGGCCGCCTTCCACGGCGTGGTCACGCATTCGCCGACCATCGACCCCGAGATGCTCAAGGGCGTGTACCACCAGATGGTCCGCGAGGCGGGCGTCGACCTGATCCTGCATGCCTGGATGGCCGCGCCGATCCAGGAGATGGGGCGCGTGAAGGGCGCGATCTTCGAGAGCAAGCAAGGCCGCCGTGCGATCCTGGCGAACGTGGTGGTGGATACCACCGGCGAGGGGGATCTCTACGCGGCGGCGGGCGCGGCCTTCGAGTCCGACATCGACGCGCACGACATCCACCATTGCATCAATACCTCATGGCTGTTCGCAGGGGTGGATATGCAGCGCTGGCTCGACTTCAGGGCAGGCGAACCCGAGGCCTTCTCGGCCTTCATGGCGCGTGGGCGTGAAGCGCTGGGCAGCTTCGAGAAGCCGATCGTCTCGTGGCGCCCCGACGTCGCCACCTTCCTCGGACCGCGC
>Ga0209676_1002176_pt1 | contig 14728 bp, 10 predicted proteins | sample AraplaCvi_mLB_r2_FD_184282 | JGI IMG/M metagenome (GOLD analysis project Ga0209676, IMG submission 184282) | Arabidopsis root microbial communities from North Carolina, USA - plate scrape MF_Cvi_mLB_r2 (SPAdes) (version 2) | ecosystem: Host-associated > Plants > Roots > Endosphere | place: USA...
TTCCGGTGGACAAAAGTGTATACAGTTACCGGCTTTGGGTCTATCATGAAAAACATGGAGTCCTCCACCACCCGTTCGATCGTCGATGCCCTCACGAAGGCCATCGTCGAGCACCGCCTTCAGCCCGGCACCAAGCTCGCCGAGCAGAAGCTGGCCGATCACTTCGGCGTGTCGCGCACCTTGGTGCGCCAGGCGCTGTTCCAGCTCTCGCAGAACAAGCTGATCCGGCTCGAGCCGGCGCGCGGCGCCTTCGTGGCCGCGCCCGCCGTCGACGAGGCCAAGCAGGTGTTCGCCGTGCGCCGCATGCTCGAGGCCGAAATGACCCGCGCCTTCGTGCGCAGCGTCACGCCCGCCAAGATCAAGGCGCTCAAGGAGCACGTGGCGCTCGAGAAATCGGCCGTCGGCGGCGAAGACGTGTCGGGCCGCACCGAGCTGCTGGGCGACTTCCACGTGCGCATGGCCGAGCTCATGGGCAACCAGGTGCTGGCGCAGATCCTGGGCGAGCTGATCTCGCGCTGCGCCCTCATCACGCTCATGTACCAGAGCACCAGCGCCGCCGAGCACTCCAACGACGAGCACGCCGACATCGTGAAGGCGCTGGCCGCGCGCGACGAGGAACTCGCTGTGCGCCTCATGACCGAGCACCTGGAACACGTCGAGGCCAACCTCACCTTCGACCGCAAGGTCCCGACCAACGACATTTCCCTCGCGCTCTCATGACCCCCCCCGTTGCTTGCTCACTTCGTGTAGCCGCCTCCCCCCTCAAGGGGGCAACACCAGTGGCCCGGCAAAGCCGGTTCCACGGTGTTTCGCGAATGAGTCACGACCACTGCCACGATCGTTCTTGATATGACCGTCTACGACACCACCCTGCCCTACCCGCGCGACCTGATCGGCTACGGCCGCAACCCGCCCCACGCCCGCTGGCCCGGCGGCGCGCGCGTGGCGGTGCAGTTCGTCCTCAACTACGAAGAAGGCGGCGAGAACGCCACGCTGCACGGCGACGCGGGCTCGGAGCAGTTCCTGTCCGAGATGTTCAACCCGGCGAGCTTCCCCGACCGGCACATCAGCATGGAAGGCATCTACGAGTACGGCTCGCGCGCGGGCGTGTGGCGCATCCTGCGCGAGTTCGAAAAGCGCGGCCTGCCGCTCACCGTGTTCGGCGTGGGCATGGCGCTGCAGCGCTACCCCGAGCTCACCGCCGCCTTCAAGGAACTCGGCCACGAGATCGCCTGCCACGGCTGGCGCTGGATCCACTACCAGAACCTCGATGAAGCCACCGAGCGCGAGCACATGCGCCTGGGCATGGAAGCCATCGAAAAGCTCACCGGCGAGCGCGCGCTCGGCTGGTACACCGGCCGCGACAGCCCGCGCACGCGCCGCCTCGTGGCCGACTACGGCGGCTTCGAGTACGACAGCGACTACTACGGCGACGACCTGCCCTTCTGGATGAAGGTGCAAAAGACCGACGGCAGCGTCGTGCCCCAGCTCATCGTGCCCTACACGCTGGACTGCAACGACATGCGCTTTGCGCTGCCGCAGGGCTACTCGCACGCCGACCCGTTCTTCCAGTACATGAAGGACACCTTCGACGCGCTGTACGCCGAAGGCGACCCGAACGGCGACGACAGCCCCAAGATGATGAGCATCGGCATGCACTGCCGCCTGCTCGGCCGCCCCGGCCGCATCACGGCGCTGCAGCGCTTCCTCGATCACATCGCCACGCACGACAAGGTCTGGGTCTGCCGCCGCGTCGACATCGCACGCCACTGGAAGCAGGCACACCCCTTCGAAGCCGGAGCCGCATCATGAGCACCCCTCTCCTCACCCTTGCCCAACTCAACGCCGCCGCGCCGGCCGCCGCCGTCGCCATGCTCGACGGCGTGTACGAGCACTCGCCCTGGATCGCGCAGCGCGCGCTGGCGCAGCGCCCCTTCCGCTCGCTCGCGCACCTCAAGCACGCGCTGGTGCAGGCGTTGGCCGCGTCGTCGGCCGACGAGCAGATCGGCCTGATCCGCGCCCACCCCGAGCTCGCCGGCAAGGCCATGGTCAGCAAGACGCTCACCGCCGAATCGACCAACGAGCAGAACAAGGCCGGCCTGACCGACTGCACGCCCGAAGAGTTCGCGCAGATCCAGAAGCTCAACGCCGACTACAACGCCAAGTTCGGCTTCCCCTTCATCCTGGCGGTGCGCGGCCCACGCGGCACCGGCCTGGCCAAGCGCGAGATCATCGAGACCTTCGCGCGCCGGCTGCACAACCACCCGAGCTTCGAACTCGGCGAGGCGCTGCGCAACATCCATCGCATCGCCGAGATCCGCCTGAACGACAAGTTCGGCGCCGACATCACGCTCGGCAACGACGTGTGGGACTGGCAGGAACAGCTGTCGGTGCACACCGACCCCGGCTATGCCGAGAAGGGCCAGCTCACCGTTACGTACCTGACCGACGCGCACCGCGCCTGCGCCGCGAACATCTCGGGCTGGATGCGCGACTGCGGCTTCGACTCCGTGCACATCGATGCCGTGGGCAACGTGGTCGGCCGCTACGAAGGCGCCAAGCCCGACGCCAAGACCCTGCTCACCGGCTCGCACTACGACACCGTGCGCAACGGCGGCAAGTACGACGGCCGCCTGGGCATCTTCGTGCCCATGGCCTGCGTGCGCGAACTCAAGCGCCAGAACCGCCGCCTGCCCTTCGCCTTCGAAGTCGTCGGCTTCGCCGAAGAAGAAGGCCAGCGCTACAAGGCCACCTTCCTCGGCTCGGGCGCGCTCATCGGCCACTTCGACCCGCGCTGGCTCGACCAGAAGGATGCCGACGGCATCACCATGCGCGAGGCCATGCAGCACGCGGGCCTGAAGGAAGAAGACATTCCGAAGATCCAGCGCGACCCGGCGCGCTACCTCGGCTTTGTCGAGGTGCACATCGAACAGGGCCCCGTGCTCACCGAGCTCGACCTGCCGCTGGGCATCGTCACCTCCATCAACGGCAGCGTGCGCTATGTGGGCGAAGTCATCGGCATGGCCAGCCACGCCGGCACCACGCCCATGGACCGCCGCCGCGACGCCGCCGCCGCCGTGGCCGAACTCATCCTCTACACCGAGCAGCGCGCCGCCAAAGACGGCGACTCGGTCGGCACCGTGGGCATGCTCGAAGTGCCGAGTGGCTCGATCAACGTCGTGCCCGGCCGCTGCAAGTTCAGCCTCGACCTGCGCGCGCCCAACAACGCACAGCGCGACGCGCTGGCCAACGACGTGGTCGCAGCACTGAAGGACATCTGCGCACGCCGCGGCGTGCGCTACGAACTCGAGGAAACCATGCGCGCCGCCGCCGCACCGAGCGAACCCGCCTGGCAGCAGCGCTGGGAACAGGCCGTCGACGCGCTGGGCATTCCGCTTTTCCGCATGCCCAGCGGCGCCGGCCACGACGCGATGAAGCTGCACGAGGTGATGCCGCAGGCCATGCTCTTCGTGCGCGGCATCAACTCGGGCATCAGCCACAACCCGCTCGAGTCGAGCACCAACGACGACATCCAGCTCGCCGTGCAGGCCTTCCAGCTCCTGCTGGACAACCTCGCCGCCGAACAAGCCCACTGACCGACCCCACAAGAACAACCACCATGACCGACTACGCCAAACTCGACGCCTGGATCGACGCCCACTTCGACGAGGAAGTGCAATTCCTGCAGCAACTGGTGCAGGTGCCCACCGACACCCCGCCCGGCAACAACGCACCGCACGCCGAGCGCACCGCCGAGCTGCTGAAGGACTTCGGCCTCGATGCCGAGAAGCACGCCGTGCCCGCGCAGGACGTGAAGGACTACGGCCTCGAATCGATCACCAACCTGATCGTGCGCCGCAAGTACGGCAACGGCGGGCGCACCGTCGCGCTCAACGCCCACGGCGACGTGGTGCCGCCCGGCGAAGGCTGGACGCACGACCCCTACGGCGGCGAGATCGTCGACGGCAGCCTGTACGGCCGCGCCGCCGCCGTCAGCAAGAGCGACTTCGCCAGCTTCACCTTCGCGCTGCGCGCCCTCGAGGCCGTGGCCAAGCCCACCCAGGGCAGCATCGAGCTGCACTTCACCTACGACGAAGAGTTCGGCGGCATCCTCGGCCCGGGCTGGCTGCTCGAGAAGGGCCTGACCAAGCCCGACCTCATGATCGCGGCCGGCTTCAGCTACGAAGTGGTCACCGCGCACAACGGCTGCCTGCAGATGGAAGTCACGGTGCACGGCAAGATGGCCCACGCCGCCGTGCCCACCACCGGCATCGACGCGCTGCAGGGCGCCACCAAGATCCTGAACGCGCTGTATGCGCAGAACACGCTCTACCAGAAGGTCACGTCGAAGGTCGAGGGCATCACGCACCCCTACCTGAACGTGGGCCGCATCGAGGGCGGCACCAACACCAACGTCGTGCCCGGCAAGGTCGTGTTCAAGCTCGACCGCCGCATGATCCCCGAAGAGAACCCGGTCGAGGTCGAAGCCAACATCCGCCAGGTGATCGCCGATGCCGCCGCCGAAAGCGCGGGCATCACGGTCGAGATCAAGCGCATGCTGCTCGCCAACTCGATGAAGCCGCTGGCCGGCAACAAGCCGCTGGTCGACGCGATCCAGAAGCACGGCGGCGAGCTGTTCGGCGAGCCCATCAAGGCCATGGGCACGCCGCTGTACACCGACGTGCGCCTGTACGTCGAAGCCGGCATTCCCGGCGTGATCTACGGCGCCGGCCCGCGCACGGTGCTCGAGTCGCACGCAAAGCGCAGCGACGAGCGCGTGGTGCTCGAAGACCTGCGCCGCGCGACCAAGGTGGTGGCGCGCACGCTGGCCGACCTGCTGGCCTGAACGCCCTGAACTGCGACTGAAAGCGCATGCCTTCGGGTGTGAACTTTCATCGCGGTTTCATCGAAGCGTCACGACAGGATTTCAGACTCCGGGGTTCTCCGGCGGATGCGCTTTCACGCCATCCGCCTCGTTGAAATCCCGATGCGACGGCCAGCCATGCGCTGGCCGTTGCCGCTTGTGTCGCCATGAAAACCCTGTCTCCCGCACCCCGCTTTCGCACCACGCTTTTCTCTTCCCTCGCGCTCGGCGCGGCCCTGCTGACCGCCTGCGGCGGCGGCTCCGGCGGCGGTGCGCCGTTCGCCGGCCTGCCCATCGCACCGCCGCCCCCCGCACCGGCGCCCTCGCCCGCCACACCACCGCCGCCACCGGCCGAGCCCGCCGGCCGCTGGACCGTGGGTGACCTGCATGTCCACACCATCCAGTCGGAGGACACGCAGCAGATTTCCACGCTCGACCAGGTGCTCGCCAAGGCCTTCGACACCTTCGGCCTCGACTGGGTCGCGCTGTCGGACCACCTGCGCATGTCTTCCTATGACAACGACGGCCGCAAGCTCGCCCCGGCGATTCCGTTCTCGCAAGGCATGGCCCTCTACCAGGTGCCGCGCATCAAGGCACTGCAGGCCGGCGGCAAGTACGCCGACAAAACGATCTTCGCGTCCTTCGAATGGGACATGGCCACGCACGACCACGGCAACGTCGGCATCCTGACCGACAGCCCCATGTCCGACGCGGCACTCAAGGCCGTGAGCCAATTCGAGTACCTGTTCACCAACCGCGACCCCGCGCTGTTTCCGGCCGCCGACGTCGCGGCCTGGAACGCCAAGGACGCCCGCGCTTTCACGACGCACAACGACGTGCTCAAGGCCATCGCGTGGCTGAAGAAGAACTACCCCGACTCCAGCTACCTGCAGATCAACCACCCCTCGCGCAGCCCCGGCAAATACACCGCCACCCAGCTGCGCGAGATGAACGACGCCGCGCCCGACATCGTGTTCTCGCTCGAGGGCATGGTCGGCAACCAGATGGAGCCCGACCGCGGCGGCTACGAGAGCGCCTACACGCCGGCCAACCTGCCCTCGCGCACCTACGGCGGCGTCGACTACCTCGTCGCCAAGCTCGGCGGCACCTGGGACGCCTTGCTGTCCGAAGGCCGCCGCATCTGGAACACGGCCGATTCCGACTACCACTTCACCACCTCCAAGGGCCTGTACAGCAGCGGCTACGCGCCCGGCGAGTACGCCAGGAACCACCTCTGGGGCGACATCAAGGACCCGAAGTCGCTGCTCACCGCGATGCGCTCGGGCAAGCTCTTCGCGGTCAACGGCAGCCTCATCAACGCGCTCGACTTCAAGGTGCAAAGCGCCAAGGGCGCGGGCGAGATGGGCACCGAAGTGAGTGCCAAGCCCGGCGAAGACCTGAAGATCACCATTCGCTTCAAGAGCCCCGAGCGCAACAACTTCGAGTACCAGCTCGGCAGCGGCGTGTACGCCAACGTGAAGCCGGTGGTCGACCACATCGACCTCATCGCCGGCGACGTCACCGGCCGCGAACTCCCGGGCACTCCCGGCTACGCGCGCGACACCAACCCGACGACCCGCGTGGTCAAGCGCTTCACCCGCGCCGACTGGACACTCGACACCGAAGGCTACTTCGCGGTGAGCTACACCGTGAAGGCCGGCAACAACCAGTACTTCCGCCTGCGCGGCACCAACCTGGGCACCGACGTGCCGAACGAAACCGCGGGCGGCGAGCCGCTGTTCGATGCACGCACGCCCACGCCGGCCGGCGACGACCCGGTCACACGCTTCAACGCGATCAATGCGCGCAACTACAACGACCTGTGGTTCTATTCGAATCCGGTGTTCGTGAAGGTGGCGGCGCAGTAGGCGGCGCCCCCTCGCCCCGGCCTCCAAGGCGCCATGCCCCTCGCGGGGCATGGCGCTTTTTCTTTGCCCCGGCCCGCCCCGCATCAGGGAATCTACGGATATATGATTCCCCGCATGGTCTTGATTGGGTTCAATTTTTGTATACAAATAACGCACCCATAAAGACGGCGCGAAATTTGCGTCAAAAAGTCCCTCATCCCAACCAAGTACGAGGAAAGACCATGAGCACAGTCGCCAGCCATGCCCCCGCCGGAGCCAGCGAAGCCGGCATCGCGCCGCACGCGGAATCGAATGCCCTCATCAAGCCGGGCTACGACCCGCGCCTGACCAACGAGGACCTCGCCCCGCTCAAGAAGCAGACCTGGGGGCAATACAACATCTTTGCGTTCTGGATGTCCGACGTGCACAGCGTGGGCGGCTACATCACGGCCGGCAGCCTCTTCGCGCTGGGCCTGTCGAGCTGGCAGGTGCTGGTGGCGCTGCTGGTGGGCATCGTGATCGTGCAGATCTTCTGCAACCTGGTGGCCAAGCCCAGCCAGGTGACGGGCGTGCCCTACCCCGTGGTGTGCCGCGCCTCCTTCGGCGTGCTGGGCGCCAACATCCCGGCCATCATCCGCGGGCTGATCGCGGTGGCCTGGTACGGCGTGCAGACCTACCTGGCGTCGGCGGCCTTCATGGTGCTGGCGCTGCACATGGCGCCAGGCCTAGCGCCGTATGCCGACGTGGCGCAGTACGGCTTCGTCGGCCTCTCGGCCCTGGGCTGGGTGGCGTTCATGGTCATGTGGGTGCTGCAGGCCTTCGTGTTCTGGCACGGCATGGAAGCGATCCGCAAGTTCATCGACTGGGCCGGCCCGGCGGTGTACGTGGTGATGGCGGTGCTGTGCGGCTGGCTGGTGTGGAAGGCCGGCTGGAGCAACATCGACCTGAACCTGGGCGGCATCAAGTTCCAGGGCTGGGACGCGCTGCCGGTGATGCTCTCGGCCATCGCGCTGGTGGTGAGCTACTTCAGCGGGCCGATGCTCAACTTCGGCGACTTCTCGCGCTACGGCAAGAGCTTCGACGCGGTGAAGAAGGGCAACTTCTGGGGCCTGCCGATCAACTTCGTGTTCTTCTCGCTGCTCACGGTGATCACCACGGCGGCCACGCTGCCCGTTTTTGGTGAACTGATCACCGACCCGGTGCACACCGTGGGCAAGATCGACAGCACCACGGCCGTCGTGCTGGGCGCGCTGACCTTCATGATCGCCACCATCGGCATCAACATCGTGGCCAACTTCGTGTCGCCGGCCTTCGACTTCTCGAACGTGGCGCCGCAGCACATCAGCTGGCGCACGGGCGGCATGATCGCCGCGGTGGGCTCGGTGTTTCTCACGCCCTGGAACCTTTACAACAGCCCCGAGGTCATCCACTACACGCTGGACGTGCTGGGCTCGTTCATCGGACCGCTGTTCGGCATCCTGATTGCCGACTACTACATCGTGCGCAAGCAGCGCATCGATGTCGACGCGCTCTACACCATGAGCAAGCAGGGCAAGTACTGGTACAGCGGCGGCTACAACCCGAAGGCGATCCAGGCGCTGGTGCCGTCGGCCCTCGTGCCCATCCTGTGCGTGATGGTGCCGACACTGCGCGGCGCCGCCAACTATGCGTGGTTCATCGGCATGGGCCTGGGCTTCGTGCTCTACGTGCTCTTGAACCGCAACAACAAGACTTGAAAAACTGACCGAAGAAGGGACCGCGCCGTGCGCATCAAGATCATCAACCCCAACACCACCTGGAGCATGACCGAGAAGATCGGTGCCTGCGCCCGCGCGGTGGCGCACGCCGGCACCGAGATCGTGGCCGTGAGCCCGGCCATGGGGCCGGTCTCCATCGAGAGCCACTACGACGAGGCGCTGGCCGTGCCGGGGTTGCTGCAGGAGATCGCCGCAGGCGAGCGCGACGGCATCGACGGCTACGTGATCGCCTGCTTCGGCGACCCGGGCCTCAAGGCCGCACGCGAGCTGGCGCGCGGCCCGGTGGTCGGCATCGCCGAGGCCGCGATGCACCTGGCCAGCATGATCGGCAGCCGCTTCAGCGTGGTGACCACGCTGGGCCGCACCATGGGCCAGGCCTGGCACCTGGCCGAGATCTACGGCATGGAGCGCTTCTGCGCCAACGTGCGCGCCTGCGAGCTGCCGGTGCTCGAGCTGGAAGAGCCGGGCTCCAACGCGCGCGAGCGCATCGTCGACGAGTGCCGGCGCGCGCTCGAAGAAGACGGCTCCGACTGCATCGTGCTCGGCTGCGCCGGCATGACCGACCTGTGCGCGCACATCGAGCAGGTGCTCGGCGTGCCGGTGATCGACGGCGTGGCCGCGGGCACCAAGCTCATCGAATCGCTGGTGACGCTGAAGCTGCGCACCAGCAAGCGCGGCGAGTTGGCAAGGCCCCTGCCCAAGCCGATGATCGGCGCGCTCGAGGCCTTCACCCTCACGCGCTGAGCCACAATCGACGGATGCCCCGCGCCAGTTCCAAAAACTCCGTCCCTTCCGCCGCCCCCGTTGCCGCACCGGCCGAGAACGGCGCGGCGCCGGCCGACAAGAACAGTTCCATCGAGAGCATCGCCAACGACATCGCCACCGCGATCGTCGAGAAGCGTCTGCCGCCCGGCACCTGGCTGCGCGAAGAGGCGCTGGGCCGCGTCTACTCGGTGAGCCGCACCAAGGTGCGCGCGGCCCTCTTGATGCTGTCGAAGGACAAGCTCATCGAGATGATTCCCGACAAGGGCGCCTTCGTCTGCCAGCCCACGGTGGACGAGGCGCGCGAGGTGTTCGCGGTGCGCCGCATCCTAGAGCGCGAGGTGGTGCGCCTGTTCATCGCCAACGCACGGCCGCGCGACTACCAGACGCTCGAGCAGCACATCAAGTTCGAACGCACCGCACTGCGCCAGAGCACCACCATGGGCACGGTGCGCGAGAAACTGCTGGGCGACTTTCACGTGGCGCTGGCCGAAGCCACCGGCAACCACACGCTGGCCGAGATGGTGCGTGAGCTGGTGGCGCGCAGCTCGCTGATCGCGATGCTCTACCACTCGTCGAACGACCCGCACTGCTCGTCCGACGAGCATTCCGACTTCCTGCGCCTGTGCCGCAAGGGCGACGTGGAAGCGGCCGTGACCTGCATGATCGAGCACCTCGAACGCATCGAGGCGAGTCTTGAGCTGGGCACCGAGAAGCCCGACCGCCAGCTCGACCTGGTCAAGGCACTGCTGGCCTGAACCGCTGAGCCCACGCGTCGCTGACGCACCCCACTCCCGATACCTGAGAGCCGGCCGAAACGCCGGATGCCTTGGCGCGCGCCTCCCACAGCGCTCCTTCGCCGGATTCGGGTTTACCTGAATCTGGATTGCCACACAAATTGTATACAGTTTCGCGTACACAACTGGTGTGCGCGACGGCTCTGCGACGCGCATCACTGCTCCGTTCCCCTCGCCGCGCCAGGAGACAACGATGACGGCAGATTCCCTTTCCAGCAATGTCCATCCCGTGGACCAGCGCCTGCCTTCGGGCAAGCTCGCGGCCCTCGGCCTGCAGCACGTGCTCGTGATGTATGCGGGCGCCGTCGCGGTGCCGCTCATCGTGGGCCGCGCGCTCAAGCTCTCGCCCGACGAGGTCGCGCTGCTGATCTCGGCCGACCTGTTCTGCTGCGGCATCGCCACGCTGATCCAGGCGCTGGGCGCCACGCAGTGGTTCGGCATCAAGCTGCCCGTGATGATGGGCGTGACCTTCGCCTCGGTGGCGCCCATGGTCGCCATCGCCAACGCCAACCCCGGGCAGAACGGAGCGCAGCTGCTGTTCGGCGCCATCATCGGCGCGGGGGTGATATCGATACTGATCGCGCCCTTGGTGAGCCGCATGCTGCGGTTCTTTCCCCCGGTGGTGACAGGCACGATCATCGCGGTCATCGGCATCAGCCTGATGCGCGTGGGCATCAACTGGATCTTCGGCAACCCCGTGGGCCCGACGGCGCCCGCGCTGGTCGACCCGGTGTACGCCAAGTGGCTGGCCGAGGTCACCTCGCCGGGCAGCTCGATCCCCGCGGTGCCCAAGGGCTTCGCGATCATGCCTACCGTGCCCAACCCCAAGTACGCCGACCTGTCGGGCTTCGGCGTGGCCGCGCTGGTGCTGGTGTCGATCCTCCTGATCGTGAAGTACGCCAAGGGCTTCATCGCTAACATCTCGGTGCTGCTGGGCATCGTGATCGGCGCGGTGGTGGCCTCGCTCACCGGCCTCATGACCTACGAGAAGGTCGGCAAGGCCGCCTGGGTCGACGTCGTGCTGCCCTTCCACTTCGGCATGCCGCTGTTCGACCCGATCCTGATCCTCACGATGACGCTCATCATGATCGTCGTGATGATCGAATCGACCGGCATGTTCCTCGCGCTGGGCGAAATGACCGACCGCAAGATCAGCCAGCAAGACCTGGCCAAGGGCCTGCGCACCGACGGCCTGGGCACGCTCATCGGCGGCATCTTCAACACCTTCCCGTACACCAGCTTCTCGCAGAACGTGGGCCTGGTGGCCGTCACCGGCATCAAGAGCCGCTATGTCTGCGCGGCCGGCGGCGTGATCCTGATCGTGCTGGGCCTGCTGCCGAAGATGGCCGCGCTGGTCGAGTCGCTGCCCACCGTGGTGCTCGGCGGTGCGGGCCTCGTGATGTTCGGCATGGTGGCCGCCACCGGCATCCGCATCCTGTCGGGCGTGGACTTCAAGACCAACCGCCACAACGCCATGATCGTCGCCGTGTCGATCGGCGTCGGCATGATTCCGCTCATCGCCCCCAACTTCAAGCAGTGGATGCCGCACTCGATCCACTCGCTGATTGAGTCGGGCATCCTGCTGGCGTCGATCACGGCCGTGCTGCTGAACCTGTTCCTCAACGGTGCGAAGCACGACGAAGAGGCGGTGATCGCGGCGGCCAAGCACGCCGACGCGCACTGACGAACTAGATCATCGCCAACGGCGTCTTGCGCTTCGGCACCGGATAGATCCGGTCCAGCGCCGCCAGGGTCGTCGCATCGAGCTGCAGCTCGGCGGCGGCCCTGTTTTCTTTCAGGTGCGCGCTGCGCACCGCCTTCGGAATCGCCGCCACGCCCGGGCGCGCGATGACCGCGGCCAGCGCCAGTTGCGCGGCGCTCACGCCGAGTTCCGCCGCCAGCGCGCCCAGTGCCTCGTCCCCTGCCAGCGCGCCTTGGTCGATCGGGCTGTAAGCCATGAGCGGCATGCCGCGTTCACACTGCCAGGGCAGTAGGTCGAACTCGGGGCCGCGCTCGCCGAGCGACAGGTACACCTGGTTGGCCGCGCAAGCCGGGCCTTGGCCGATGACCTGCGCCAGCTCCTGCATGTCGTCGGTGTCGAAGTTGCTCACACCCCAGTGGGCGATACGGCCGGCCGCCACCAGTTCGTGCATCGCCTCGACCGTGTGCGCCAGCGGGTGGTTGCCGCGCCAGTGCAGCAGGTACAGGTCGATGCGCTCCAGCCCCAGCCGCGCCAGGCTGCGCTCGCAGGCCTGCCCCGTGCCGCGGCGGCTGGCGTTGTGCGGGTAGACCTTGCTGACGATGAAGAGGTCTTCGCGCTGCACATCGCCTGCGCGCAGCGCCTCGGCCACGGCCTGGCCGACCACGGTCTCGGCGCCGCCTTCGCCGTACATCTCGGCCGTGTCGATCAGGCGGTAGCCGAGGCCGATGGCCTCGCGCACCGCGGCCACCTCGGCCGCGCGACGGGTGGCGTCTTCGCCCATGCGCCAGGTGCCGAGACCGAGAACCGGCATCTCGCCGCCGGTGGGGAGTGGAAGTGTTCGCATGGGCACGATGGTACGCAGGCCCTTTGGGCGGCTGCCCGGGTGCGGGTTCTACGCCCCCAGCGCCTTCTAATTTTTCGAAGCTCAAGTCAGTTCGATGACCATCAATTGCTTATCTTCCGCCGTGTTCTGGCGTTTTGGCCTTCGCTTTTTGTCAATGCCTGGTGGGTGCCAACCCCCATCGCGCGCGCCCCACCCGCTCCTAGAATTTTTTGACGGCCCGGTGTCACAAGCGTCGGCGCTCTTATCGAAACGGTTCAGGAACAGGTTGAGTCAATGCAGCAGAAGCAAAAGCACAGGATTGCCGTCATTCCCGGAGACGGCATCGGCGTCGAAGTCATGCCCGAGGGCCTTCGCGTGCTCGACGCGGTCAGTCGGCGCTTCGGCATCGATTTCGCGTACGACCATTTCGACTGGGGTTCCGACCACTACGTGCGCACCGGCCTGATGATGCCGGCCGACTGGGCCGACAAGATCCAGGGTCACGACGCCATCTACTTCGGCGCCGTGGGCGATCCGGCCAAGGTGCCCGACCACATCGCCGTGTGGGGCCTGCTCATCAAGATCCGCCGCGACTTCGACCAGTACGTCAACCTGCGCCCCGTGCGCCTGATGCCCGGCGTGCCTGGCCCGCTGGCGCACCGCAAGCCCGGCGACATCGACTTCCTCGTCGTGCGCGAAAACACCGAAGGCGAATACACCTCGGTGGGCGGACGCCTGTTCGAAGGCACGCCGCGCGAAATGGCGATCCAGGAAGCCGTGTTCACCCGCGTGGGCGTGGACCGCATCATCGACTACGCGTTCCAGCTCGCCAACCGCCGCAAGCGCAAGAACCTGGTGGCCGCCACCAAGTCGAACGGCATCTCGATCACCATGCCCTACTGGGACGAGCGCCTGGCCGAGATCGCCACGCGCTACCCCGACGTGGCCACGAGCAAGTACCACATCGACATCCTGTGCGCGCACTTCGTGCAGCACCCCGACTGGTTCGACGTGGTCGTGGCGTCCAACCTGTTCGGCGACATCCTGTCCGACCTGGGCCCGGCCTGCACCGGCACCATCGGCATCGCGCCCTCGGCCAACCTGAACCCCGAACGCAAGTTCCCGTCGCTCTTCGAACCCGTGCACGGCTCGGCCCCTGACATCGCAGGCAAGGGCATCGCCAACCCCATCGGCCAGATCTGGTCGGCCGCGCTCATGCTCGACCACCTGGGCGACAACGACCCCGTGTACGCACAGGCCTCGGCGGCCGTGCTCTCGGCGATCGAGACCGTGCTCAGCGAAGGCCCGCGCACGCGCGACATGGGCGGCACCGCCAACACGGTGGATGTGGGCCGCGCGATTGCCGAGTGCATCGCTTCGGCATGACGCCTCCCGCCCCTCTTTTTCGCAGGAAGCGAAACGCGCTGCGCACACCCGCAGCGTGTCCCCGTGCTCAGGGCACTGGGTGCTTCCCGCAGCGAAATCAAGGAGGAGGCCGCAGGCCGGGGGACATTCGCGGAGGGAAGTACCCGGTGGCCTGTGCACGCGCCCCGAACCGCAACGCCAACCGGAGCCACTGAACCATGGGACTCTTCCTGCTCAAGCGCACCCTGACTCTGTTGGGCACCCTGATCGGCGCCTCGGTCATCGTGTTCCTGGTGCTCGAAATTCTCCCCGGCAACGCCGCGCAGATGCTCATGGGCCCCGACGCCTCGCCCGACGCCGTCGCTGCCCTGGCCACCAAGCTCGGCCTGGACCAGCCCGCGTGGACGCGCTACTGGCACTGGATCGGCGGCCTGCTCACCGGCAACCTGGGTGACAGCTATGCCTACAGCTCTCCCGTCATCGACCTGATCCTCGAGCGCCTGGCGCTCACTGTGCCGCTGGCCGTGATGGCGATGGCCCTGACCGTCGTCATCGCATTGCTCGTGGGCGTGACGGCCGCAGCGCGCCACAACAAGCTCGGCGACGTCGGCCTCATGGGCATGGCCCAGGTCGGCATCGCCATTCCCAACTTCTGGTTCGCGATCCTGCTGATCCTCGTGTTCTCGGTGCAGCTGCAGTGGTTCTCCGCCGGCGGCTTCGAGGGTTGGGGTGAAGGCATCTTCGCGGGGCTCAAGTCCCTGCTGCTGCCCGCGCTGTCGCTGGCCGTGGTGCAGGCCGCGATCCTCGCTCG
>Ga0209676_1002180_pt1 | contig 14704 bp, 15 predicted proteins | sample AraplaCvi_mLB_r2_FD_184282 | JGI IMG/M metagenome (GOLD analysis project Ga0209676, IMG submission 184282) | Arabidopsis root microbial communities from North Carolina, USA - plate scrape MF_Cvi_mLB_r2 (SPAdes) (version 2) | ecosystem: Host-associated > Plants > Roots > Endosphere | place: USA...
TGGAAGCCGGTCAGGTCATCGTCAATGGCGGCGGCGGAGACGCCACGCTCCCGTTCGGGGGCGTGAAGCAGTCGGGCTTTGGACGCGAGAACGGCCTCATCGGGCTGTCGGCGTTTACCGAGATCAAGGCGGTTCGCCTCGGGTACTAGCCTGTCGCGAAGGCTCACCGTTACGGGGCGCCAGCACGAATCCGGCAAGGCCCGCCAGCCTCATCGCATCCGGATTGCGCTCGAAGATGAAGCGCATCTCGCCGTCCGTGGCGATAAGCGGCGACATCTGCGAAGCGCTCCGGTTGCGTGATCAGACCGGCTCGGCGTCCGGGAACGTCCACGTTCCGTCGAGGATGGCCTTCTGCGGCCGGTACAGGCGCACCGTGTAGTTCCAGCCGGGGACGACCGGAATGCAGTTCGCGATCTTGCCGTCGCATCCGCCGAACTGGATCACCGCGGTGCCGTCGGCCTCCTTCTTCGCCGTCAGGCTGTTGAGGCTGTATGCATTCTCCGCGTTCTTCTCGAAGTAGCCCTTCGCGTTGTAGACGCTCACCGACCAGAATGCGTCCACCGGAACGTCCTTCACGCGCAGGCGATATACCGTCTTTCCGTCGTTACGCTGCGGCGTGAAGCTGAGGTACGTCGCGTCCTTGTCGGCGTTGCCGCCCCACCCCGTCGCCGTGCCGATCAAGTGGTACACCGGATCGACCTGGTCCTTCATGCCGAAGGCGTGCTTGAAGCCCGTCGTCGTCGCGCCGAGCGCCGTCAGCGCGTCGCGCACCTTGCCCTGGCTCACGGCATCCCACTGCGGAAGGTCGAGCTTTCCGGGGCCGCCCTTCTGCTCGATCGCGATCGCATCCTGCAGGCGATGGACTTCGTCGACGTCCCTGGGATCATTCGGATCCACCAGCGTGCGGATGCCGACCACGGCATAACGCGTGCCGGCCTTGTCGCGCGTAAGCGTGTGCTTCCCTGCCCCGTATTCGGTCCAGCCGTAATGATCCTGGTTGATGAACATCAGCGACTGGAAGCGCTGGCCGGCATCCGGCAGCGTCACGGTGACCGGCCCGGCGTCGAGATCGACGACAGCGGAACTGTAGAGCGTGTCGCGATTGAGGCGCACGACCGTCTGGTTATCCACCGAAGCGGCCTCGCGATGGTGGAAAAGCTTGCCGATGCCTCCGGCTTCCTTCGCCAGGCGGCCAATGTACGTATCGGATTCGGCGCGGACGAAATTGTCCGGCGTAACGACGGTGGCACCGGCAACCGGCGCAGGCGCCGTGGGTGCGGCCGTGGGTGCGGGCGCGGCCGACGGAACCGCCGGTGACTCACTGCTGGCGCCCGTCCCTGACGTCGTCGTTGGCGGTGCATCCTGCCTGCCGCACGCCGCGCATGACAGTACGACAAGGCAGGAAATCGCTATCCACTGACGCATGGCCAATCCTCCGTGGTTGGCCGCACCCTGCGGCCGCCGATGGAGTGGACGCGGACATTGGACAAGGTCGTGTGAAGACGATTGCGGCGACGGCGCGGATGCGCTCGACCAGATGCAGGGCTCAACTTGCCGGGGAGTTGCATCCCTGCGGCTGCAGTGAGTCCTCGTCTACAGCGGGTGCGATGTCCGCTTCGGGTCGGAAGCGGACTTCATATACCGGCCGCTGCGTCGCGGCCAGAACCCTCAGTGCGCCGAGCGTGCGCCCTTTCCATCGCCGTGCTGCGCGGTAGCGCGACTTTGCACGAACTCCGGGAAGACCTCCGCCAGCGGCGTGTTGTCCGGCAGGATGTAGAACAGCCCGCCCTTCTCGAACGTCGGACGGACGACCTGCTCGTAAAACTCGGGCGAGACGTTGATGCAGCCGTGAGTGATGCGGTTGTCGTCCGGCGACGGCGATGCTAGGCGTTCGACGCGCTTCTCGGCCGGGACGCCAGTCGCCGTGGGGTGCATGGAGACCGAGGAGTCGTAGTCCACCCACAGGACGCGCCCGGCGTCGATCGAAGGCCCGAAGCCGCCCACGAAGCGACCCGCAGGCGTCGTGCGATCACGGCCCGGAATTTCACGAAGCGCGAGTCCGGCGATGCCCGGGGCGGCATGATCGCCGGTCGCCGAGCCAAACAGCCCAGGGGCCGCGCCGCGAAGCCGGCCGTCGCCGCCGAACACCAGGATCTGCGCAGCGGCCTTGTCGATGACCGCGAACGGGTAGCCTTCGCTGTCCCGGGATGCAGCAATCCAGCCTGCAAGCTGGATGACGGTGTCGGACACGTCCTGGCCGGGCGGGAGCTGGTCGACGGCGGCCGCCGGTTGGGCGGGAGCTTCCTGGGCCATGGCCACGCCGGGGCCCGCGAACGCCAGCGCCAGCGCCAGCGCTCCACAAGCGGCCCGGATCGCAGGGTGTAGGCAAGTATTGATGGGACGATTCCTTGAAACGAAAGACTAAATAAAGACAAAGAGACCGGTGGCCAGCAAGGGCCACCGGGTCCCGGGTTCAACTGTCAGCCACAAATCTTGAAGGAGCGATCAACCGCGCGGCGTGCGCTTCGGCGCTGCTTCCAGAGCCTGTACGCGACCTTCAATCTGATCCAGGCGCTGGTTGGCCTGCTGTGCGGACTGATTTGCGGACTCGGCGCTCTGGGCTGCGCTCTGCACCTTGGCGTCGAGCGAATCGAGGCGTGAGTTGATCGTTGCAAACTCTTCCTTGTAGGTGGCGCAGCTGGCAAGGCCCATGGTGGCGACGACCGCCACGCAGAGCGCACGCACCGTCGTCAGGTTTTGCTTGGTCAGAAACATTCCAATTCTCCTTCTTCTGGGATATCCGGAATACGCGGAATACGCGGCCTTTGCTGGTGCCATGACCGGCTTCAGGTTGCGTCCGAAAGCGTAGACGGATTGTGAAGATCAAGGTGTTTCGTGAGGACGGTCGACATGTCTCCCGGCATCACTACCGCACCGCGTTTTTGTCGCTTGGGGTGTAAAGCGGACGTTTATATCCGCCCTTCCCTGAACGGTCCCGGCACGGTGCGATCGGCCACCTGATTCCGGGATCGACCTCACAGTGCATCGGTGATCGGGACTCGCCTGGATGCCTGGGCGGCGATGGCGTGGTTGACGTCGCGGTGTCCCGCTTCGTCCTGCCGCACTGCGACAACGACGTCGCGCAGGCGCGCGTGGCTCGGCAACGTCCAGTATTCGATGGCGATCGCGGGGGCTGGCACGTTGTCGATGCGCCCCGCGTCGATCTCCTCGAGATAGCGCGTATAGCTCACCACGGCTTCCTCCTCGAAGTAGCCGACCAGGCGGTGTGCGGTTCGCGACGACAGCAGGTACAGGAGCAGGTAGAACGCGAGGAACAGCGCCTGCGCGATGAGCACCATGATGCGTTCGAACTGGCTCGGCCGGGCGATCTCCATGAACGTCATCAGATGCATGCGTTCGTTGTCGGCCTCGTCGAGCAGCGTCCTGATCCAGCCCCGGTCGTGGCGCATCCAGCGCAGGCACCGCAGGTGAAGCAGCGCGCCGCCGACCATGCCCGGCACGGCGGCCACGGTTTCCAGGACGATCGCGCGGTTGCCATAGCGCTTTGCGAACAGCGTATCGGCGAAGAAACGGAGCATGCGCGTGATGCCGTACGCGATGCGGTCCGACATGTTGCGCACGGGGTGGTGGGGTTCCACGAATTTCGGCGTGTCGGCGTTCATGCGGTTCCTCCGGCGTGCCGGCGCGCATTCCGGCGCGGCCCCCCTGCGCCGTGCGTCGCCATCACGGCGGCCCCGCGCCCTGGTTGTTCAACACCTCCATCCGCGTCACCTGCACGCCGCCGTCGGCAAGCTCCGGAAGTCGCGCGAACCACGCCTGCACGTGCGGCGTGGCGTTGTGGGCTTCGAAGTCCGCCTGCGTGGCGAAGATTTCATAGAACACGAAGCGCCCCGGCGTCTGCCGATCCTCGTGCAGGAAGTACACCAGGTTGTTGGGCTCGGCACGTACCTGCCTGACCAGCGGCAGCGTGATCGCGCGCAGGGCATCCTCCTTTCCCGGCTTGGCGCGAACCTCGGCGACCACGGCATAGGCGCCGGCGGGAATGGCGCCGTAACGCGCGGCGGGCTCGTTCGCGAAAGCGGGACCCACCAGCAGTGCAGCCGAGGCAAGCAGAAGGTGGATCGATGGCGAAGGCTTCATGGCGATGCTCCTGTCGCAGATTGAATGAGCGTTGCAACGCTCGCGCTACGTGCCGGAAACGAGGCGCTGGCGCGCCTGGAGCGCTCCATCGAAGACGCGCTTGACCGGTCCCAGTGCCTGCACGAACTCCAGTTGTTCGCCTTCCGAGCCCTTGCAGTAGATCAGTCGCCAACCGTTGGATTTGCCTTCCGTGATGCCGTTGCTGTTGGCTTCCAATGGCGCGGCCCGACGCTCGGCCTCGGTGGTGACGGTCACCACCCGATTGGCGCGGACCTGGGTCATCCCGCGACGCGCGGACTCGGCTTCCAGGTCAGCGATGAAGCGATTGAAGTCGACGTCATCCCGGATGTGGAAGCAGATATGCATCATCCGCGGGAATGCCGGACTCATGTGGTCGAGCGCTTCGGCGAACGCGTTGCCGCTGCCAGCGGGCTGCGCCGAATCGCGGTACTGCAGCAGCTCGATCACCACGTTGTCGAACTGGATGAACCGCACGTCCAGGCGCTGCGCTCCGCTTCGCAGGTCCGGTATGCCCATCGTCAGTGGATTGACCCTGCGCGCGTTCGCTTCGATCACCTGGTCGGTCAGCAGCGTGTTGTGGATGCGCTCTCCATGGAAATCCCCGTCGCGCATCACCTCGGTGCCGCCGAGTACTTCGGTGTAGAACGCGAAGGCGCGATCCATGTTCTGCACGGTCAGGCCGAAATGCTGCACGCCCCTCAGGCGGCCGCCGATGGAACCCAGGGCGCTGCCTGTGCCGGCCTTTGCCGAAGCTCCCGTTCCCTGCGCGAAGGCGGAAGGCAGTGCCGTGGCGGCGAGGCCGCCGGCGATGGCCACACCGGCTTGCAGGACCTCCCGCCTGTGGAGATCGGCGTGATCGGAATCTGTCTTGTGGATCATGGCTCGTCTCCTTGAAGTGGACATGCGACCGGACCTGCGCGAGTGGCCGGAGCATGCACGGGCCGGCGTCACCGCGAATTCCCCGATCGGGTAACGGGTGCCCCGCCCTGCTCTGGTATCACTCCGGGCATCTGCCGACCGGAGGGCCGCATGACCACAAGCCCGGGCGTGTCCGTCGTCGAGGAGTTCGTCGAAGCGAAGGATCGCGCGACGTTGTTCCTGCGCTCGTGGCGTCCCGCCCAGGTGCGCGCGGTCATGGTTGCCGTGCACGAGCCCGGATCGGATGGCGAACGCTATCGATGCCTGGCGCAAACGCAGGCCACGCACGGGATCGCCACCTGGGCGATCGATCTGCGCGGATGCGGTCGATCGCCTGCCCCGCATGGCCGGATCGGGTCGATCGACCACTACCTCCCCGATGTCGGCGTGATGGTGCGCCGTGCCATGCAGCACGATCCGGCGGCGCCCGTGTTCATGTGCGGGCACGGCCTCGGCGCGGCCATCGCGTGCCGCTATGGCGTGCGGAACGCGGAGGCGCTGGACGGCATCATCTGCGAGGCCATCGCGCTGGATCCGCCCTGGGTGTCGGCGGTTTTACAGCGCTTACCCCGGCTTTCCGGCGTCTTCCGCCTGGCTCGCACGACGCTGTTCGCTTCCTGGGGACCGGGAAGGCCGTTGGGCGAGCTGTCCCTGCCGTTGCTGCTGTTGCATGGCTCCGAGGACCGGCGGGCATCGCCTTCCGACAGCGTGCGCCTTCACACGCACGTGCGATCGACGGACAAGACGCTGCAGCTGTTCGAGGGGTACGATCATCGGCTGATCGATGGCCCCGGCCATGCCCTCGTCCGGGACAAGATCGGCCAGTGGATCGAGGCGCAACTGGACTCCCGCTCGCGCCGTCGCCGTATCGGCATCGAATACATCAACGAGTGACCATGAGCGCCATCCGCGTCCTCTGTGTCGATGACCACCCTCTGCTGCGGGAAGGCATCGCCGCGCTCATCGCCGGACAGTCCGACATGCAGCTGTCGGCCGAGGCCTCCACGGGCGTGGAAGCCATCGAGCGTTACCGCGAACACCGGCCGGACGTCACGCTGCTCGACATCCAGATGCCGCTCATGGACGGCATCGATACGCTCGCGGCGATCCGTCAGGAGTTCCCGGATGCGCGCGTGATCATCCTGACGACGTATGGCGGCGATGCACTTGCGCAGCGCGCACTCAAGGCCGGTGCGCACGCCTACGTGCTCAAGGGTTCGGTACGCATGGAACTGCTGGATACGATCCGCTCCGTGCACCAGGGACGCAGGCACGTCACGGCCAACGTTGCCCGAGCGCTCGCCGCGCATCGGGGTGATGAATGCCTCTCGCCGCGCGAGATCGAAGTGTTGAGGCTGGCCGCCGCGGGCAATTCCAACCATGAGATCGGCATTCGCCTGTCGGTGAGCAGGGAAACGGCGAAGGCGCACATGAAGCACATCATGGCGAAGCTGGGCGCGAACGACCGGACGCACGCGGTGACATTGGCCATGGCCCGGGGAATCCTTCCCTCGATGGTCGAATAGGCGCGCGCTACGCCGAACGCGCGTACGCACGGCCCGCGGGAATGCCCAGTTCCACGAGCGTGCCGTTGCCATCGCTGCGGATCTCCAGGCTGCCGCCCACCGTGCGCGTGCGCTCGCGCATGCCCTGCATCCCCCAATGACCGACGCGGCCATGCGCGATGAGCGTCGGATCCAGGCCGACGCCATCGTCGCGCACGCGCAGCACGAATCGCTCGGCGCCCCAGTGGATCTCCACCTGCACCTGCCGGGCCTTTGCGTGCTGCATCGCGTTGCGCAGCGCCTCGCGCGCCACCTGCAGCACGTCGTCGCGCACGAGCGGAATCAGGGCGCGCGACGTGCCATCGACGAGGATGCGGCACTCGGGCGGTTCACCGTGCGAGAGCGTCGGCATATCGCGCACCATCGAACGCAAGGCGGTTTCAAGATCGGTTTCGCCCGCGGCGAACGTACGCAGGTCCGTCACGGCTTCCCGTGCCATCTCGACGGTTTCGTCGCCGCGCCGCAACGCTTCGTCCAGGGCGGTCGCGGCCTCCTCCGGCCGCGTTGGCAGCAGGTTGCGCACGGCCTGGAGACGGAACATCAGCCCATGGAATCCCTGCAGCAGCGAATCGTGCAGCTCGCGCGCGATGCGCGTGCGCTCGTTGACGCGCTCGTCCAGGCGGATCTCGAACCGATGCATCATCTGGCGCACGCGCAGCTGGTAGACCAGCAGCGCCGCGCACAGCACCAGCAGGCCGGCAATCACGTGGAACCAGGTCGTCCGCCACCAGGGTTCCAGGATGGTGAGCTCCAGCGGCTGGCTGTTCGACCAGTTGCCCCCGCCCACGGCGGCCTGCACTTCGAGCCGGTAATCCCCGGGCGGCAACGAGTTGTACGAAGCCACGCGCCGATCGCTGTCGACCACGTGCCATGCATCGTCCAGGCCCACCAGCCGGAAGCGGTAGTCCACCGCCGCCGGATTGGTGTAGCTCAAGGCCGCGAAGCCCGCGGTGAACGTGTTCTGGGCGTAAGGCAGGCGCAGCTTCTTCAGTGCCGGCAGCACACGCGGTTGCGGCTGTGCCGAGCCATCGGGAAACCGCCGGCCGGCGATCGCCAGGTCCGTGAACACGACAGGAGGCATGCGCCTCTGCGCGCTGATCCGGCCGGGATCGAACGACGTACCACCGGAGAAACCGGCGAAGTACATCGCGTCCCGCCCTTGATGGCACGTGCCCCAACCGGTGAAGTCCGCCCCCGGCAGTCCATCGATGCGCGAATAGGCCCGGACCTTCCCGGTCGATGCGTCGAGCCGCGCGATGCCGTTGTTGGTCCCGAGCCAGATGCCATCGCGTGCGTCCGCGAGGATGCAGCTCACGGCGTTGCCCGGCAGTCCATCGACGTTGCGGTAGCTGCGGATGCGCCCGGTGCCCGGATCGAGCGCGTCGAGCCCGTTCTGCGTTCCCGCCCACACGATGCCGCGACGGTCCACGTGCACGGCATTCACCCGGACATTGCTCACGCCATCGGGCGCGCCGTTCGCGGGATAGAAAGTGAACGCCCCGGTCGCCGGATCGAAGCGCTGCAGACCGTATCGGTGCGTGCCCAGCCAGATCCTGCCGGCGGCGTCTTCGGCCACGGAAAGGTACTTTGGTTCCAGGCCCTGCGGTGCGTGGTTCTCGAACCGCCGCGTCGTTTCGTCGAAGCGGGAAAGCCCGCCCCAGGTCGCGAACCAGACGTTGCGCGAACGATCCACCAGGATGTCGTCGACCACGTCGTTCGCGACGCTGCCGGCATCGCCGGGATCGTGCCGGAACCGCGCGACGCGACCCGACGGATCGACCATGACGACGCCGGTGCCCACGGTGCCGAGCCAGATGCGTCCCTGCGCATCCTTCGCCATCGAGATCACGTCCGACTGCAGCCCCAGCTTCTGCCGCAGGTCCTCGCGTTTTCCCGATTCCCGATCGACGGCCAGCAGCATCCCCAGGTAGCTGATCCACAGGGATTTCCCGTCCACCTCGAGTACGGCGTTGACCATCCTCTCGCTGCGCGAAGCCATCGACGCTGGTCGCGGCGGCAGCTTGCGGAATGGCGCTTTGCGTGCCGAGAACAGATTGAGCTGCTCCCCGTGCAGGGCGACCCAGATGTCGCCCTCGCGATCCTGGAACAGCGCCGAGATGTCATCGCCGCTCAGGCTTTGCGGATCGCCGGGGTTGTTGCGATAGCGGATGAAACGCCGTCTTCCTGCATCCAGTTGCAGCAACCCCGCGCCACCGGTACCCAACCACACGCCGCCGTCGCGATCCTTCAGCGCGGTGAAGATGCCGAAGCGCGCAAGCGGCTGGCCGGCGCTGTCGACGAAACGGTAATGGGTCAGCGTGCTGGTCGATCCGTCGAAGGAAGAAAGACCGCTTCCACCGGCATGGTGGATCCAGAACACCCCTGCGCGATCCTCGACGAAACCGATCTCGCGCGGCTCCCGGAGCGGTACGCGTCTGCTCACGCGGCCGCGCGTCCGGTCGATGGCTTCCAGTCCCGAAGAACTCGCGACCCACAGCGTGCCCGACCGGTCTTCCGTCGCGAATTTCACATCGTTGCTGGAGAGCGAATCGGGATCGTCCGCATCCGCACGCAAGTGCGCGAGCGTCGCGCCTTTCGCGTCGAGCCCGTAGAGCCCCGCCGTGGTGCTCAACCACATGACGCCCGAGCGGTCCTGGTAGAACGACTGGATCACCGCGGCCTGCGGGCTCGTCGCATACGACACACGACTGAACTCGCCCGTGCGCGGATCGAAGATGTCCAGACCCTGGTCGGTGGAGATCCACAATCGCCCGGCCGTGTCGCCACGGACGGCGTGGACGAAGACACCGCCGGGCTGGTTGCGGGCGCGGGAATCGCCGGCGAACGCCATGTGGCTGTAACCGTCGAAGCGGTACAGACCGTACTGCGTTCCGAACCACATGAATCCCGCATTGTCCTGCGCGATCTGGCCCACCCGCGAGGGCAGGAATTCCTGTGTGTTTTCCACGCGTCCGAAGGCGATGTCATCGCCCTCCACCACGGCCATGGTGCGCGATTCGACCACGATGCGCGCTTGCGCCGATGCCTGCGCGGCAGCGCCGGCGAAGATGCACGATGCGACAAGCACGGCCAGCCAGCGCGGGGCGCGGCGACCGGCTCGGAGGCGTCCGTCCACGGTGCATGCGAGTGCTGGATATCGCGATCGCACGCTGCGCATCACGGATGCGTTCCCCGGTTCGTGTCGCCATCCTCGACTGTGCCGCGGATCGTATCACCGGCCGCCTTCGCGCCCGTCCCGCGCGTCTCCCGTGAAGGCGCAAGGCAATAACCCGGGCCATGCGGTCCTTCATCTGTTGCCGGCAGTACGCCCCTTCCATGCCAGGACGGTTGCGATGTAGATCGTGATGCACATGCTCGCGAAGGCGACCCATGCGTATGGCAACAGCAGTGGCATGCCGATGAGAAGCAGGCTGTCGTTCCCGCCGGGCACCATCGCGGCCCCGATTCCCATCAGGCCACCGCCAAGCAGGCAGCGCCCCGGCGGCGCGCCCTTGGGCAGCCCGCTTCCCGGCACCGGGGTGGTCCAGCCGCCTATCAACGCGCCAAGGAACAGCGCGCCGAACAGAAGCAGGTTCAGCGGAAGATCGAATGCAGTGCCGCGGACGAGCGCGGCAAGGGTGTCGGTGTAGGACCAGCTCCCTACCGCAACCAGTGCCACCAGGAACGACACGCCAACGACGCTGGTGGCGATGTGTGGCGACCAGACATAGCCCATCGGCCGCACGCTGGCGCGCCAGATGCTTTGACCGTGCATCAGCAGCCGCCCGGCAAGCACGACGATGCATGTCGCCATCAGCCACGCCGATGCCATCAGGATGATCGACGTGTCATCGAGCTGGCTCGGCGCCGGGTGCCAGAGCATGGCCACGCTGCCAAGGAGAAACCCGATCAGCGTTCCAAGGTAGCCCCAGTGGCGTGCGCCGATGCGCGCGATGGTTCCGATCGCGCACGTGCCGTTGATGAAGGATCCCAGGCCGAGCAATGCGCCTCCGAGGAGGGTGGCTGCATTGGTCCCGTAGCCGTGCGGTACACGCGGAAGCAGCGCCGAGCCTTCCAGGATCACCAGCCCCGCGCCGACCCAGATGGCGGCTTCCAGCAGCGCCGCGAACCGGACGTACCGACGCTCCGTGACGATCTCGCGTATCGCCCCGACCGTACAGATCGGCCCGCGCTGATTCGCGAACCCCATCAGGCCGATGGCCGCCATGGCGATTGCAACGGACACGATGCTCATTGGTCCGGCCTTCGTCCCTCATTTCGTGCCGTGAGAGACACGGGATGGAGATCACCTGCGTTGGCGCAGATCGTACGCCATGCGCAACGGGTGGCATCACTCGAATCCGTGCGAAGCGCATGCATCGCCATCGGGCAAACATCGCGCCAACGTCGATCGACGATGGATGCGCGACGAACGGCAGTTGCGCACCATTCATCGCGAGCGTAAAAATTCAAACCGGCAGACACATCCGATGGCGTTCCGGCAGCCGCAATGGCTGACAGGACTGGAACGCCGGGCTTTCAGACACTCCAGTCTGTGTCGCGTACGGAGTACGCCCGCCCATATGGACAACGTTGCGCCGCGAACGCGGATTCGCGGCAACGGGGCGTGTTGCCTTCTGGCCAGCTGATCGCAGTAGCGTCATCCGACCACCCGCGCGGACCACGTTCGCGCGACAGCGTGCTGCGCGCCAAAAGGAGGCCGTATGCCGAGGATTCCCCGCCCTGATTTTTTGACGAGACGCAGGTTCTGCGGAGCCGCGGCGGTCACGATCGCTGCAGCGCCATTGGGACTGCTGAGTTGCTCAGACAGGAATGCAGCCATGAACGAAGTCGCAGAGAAGAAGCCCAAGGCCGCGGCATCCACCGATGTCAGGCCGTTCGAGTACAAGGCCAGCGAGGCGGACCTCGCCGACCTGAAGCGGCGCATACAGGCCACCCGTTGGCCGGACGCCGAGGTAGTCAACGATTCGACCCAGGGTGTACAGCAGGCCGTCATCCAGAAGCTCGCGAACCACTGGGCCAGCAACTACGACTGGCGCAAGACCGAAGCGCGGATCAATGCCGTCCCCAACTTCATCACGAACATCGACGGCGCCGATATCCATTTCATGCACGCAAAGTCCAGGCACGAGAACGCCCTGCCCCTGCTCGTCGCCCACGGCTGGCCGGGTTCGTTCATCGAACAGATGAAACTCATCGGCCCACTCACCGATCCCACGGCGCACGGCGGGACCGAGGCGGATGCGTTCCACCTGATCATTCCGTCGATGCCCGGCTATGGCTTCTCCAGCAGGCCGACGACGACGGGCTGGAATCCTCCGCGCATCGCCGACGCCTACAACGAACTCATGAAGCGGCTCGGCTACACGAAATGGGGCGCGCAGGGCGGAGACTGGGGCGCCATCGTGGTGGACCTGATGGCGCTCAGGAAGCCACCGGGCCTGGTCGGAATCCACACCAACATGGCCGGCGTGGTGCCGCCGGAACTCGACCAGGCGCTCTTCCGCGGCGATCCCATTCCGGAAGGCCTGTCGGAAGAGGAGCGGAAGTGCTGCGAGCAGCTCGCGTTCACCTACAAGCACATCGGCTACGCGATCCAGATGGGCGATCGCCCACAGACGCTGACCGGGCTGTCGGATTCGCCCGTGGGCCTGGCGGCGTACATGCTCGACCACGACCCGAAGAGCTACGAGATGATCGCGCGATCGATCAACGGAACGCCCGAAGGGCTCACGCCGGACGACGTGCTCGACAACATCACGCTGTTCTGGCTCACCAACACGCCGATCTCTGCGGCGCGACTCTACTGGGAGAACAAGACGCCTTACTTCTCGACGAAGGGCGTGACGATTCCCGTCGCTGTCAGCGCGTTCCCCGACGAGCTCTACACGCCACCCAGGAGCTGGGCGGAGAAGGCGTATCCGCAGCTGGTGTACTACAACCGGCCCGCGAAGGGCGGCCACTTTGCAGCCTGGGAGCAACCTGCGCTGCTGTCCCAGGATGTCCGCGAGGGATTCAAGACACTGCGCGGCTGATGCGGACCACGAGCGGCCGGTCGCTTCGCTCCGGCCGCTCCTTCCATTCAATGCCTGCGTTGTTCACGCAGGAGCTCCGGGGCGGCTCCCGGGGCTTCAGATTCGCGACGATGCCTGGGATTGCCTGCCCGCGAACTTCAGCAGGTTCGTGCGCAACTCGACGACTTCCTTCTGGAGCCGCCTGAACTCGGTGGCCGACATGCCGCATGCCTCGACGAGGTCGGTGCCGAAGGCCTTCTCGCGCAGGCGCTTGCCGCTGTTCGTCAACCGCACGCGCACCTGGCGTTCGTCGGCGGGATCCCGCGTGCGTTCCACGTGCCCCATCGCCTCGAGCTTCTTGAGGATTGGCGTGAGTGTGTTCGATTCGAGGAACAGCTTCTCACCGAGGCTGCCAACGGTCTGGCCGTCCTCCTCCCACAGGGCCACGACGGTGACGTACTGCGTGTACGTCAGGCCGAGTTCGTCCAGGAGCGGGCGATACACCTTCCCGAATGCGAGGTTGGTCGAATAGACAGCGAAGCAGAGGAAATCGGCGAGTCGCGCGTCCTGGGGGCTTTTCCTGGCTTTCATGGGTTCGTCTCCGTTGCTTCGCGCATCTTATCGCGTTCGATCCAATCGCAAACGACTTGTTCCTGAACGGCCCTGACGGGCTCTCCCGCCGCCTGAATGGGCGCGTGACCGCTTCATCGTATGCGACTGAATCGCACACGATTAACGACGGATGAACCAAGCCCCTCGTCCCGGTTGACCCGCCAGGGAGGCCTCCCTAGAGTGCGTTCCATCGCATGCGATCTAATCACGTGCGATGTTAATAAGCGTTCCCTCTCCTCCCCCATGCGAGCCACCATCATGAACAAGATCGAGAAGCTGCTTTTCACCGGCAAGACGCACACCACCGTCGCCCGCGCCCCGTCCGGTGCCGACCACGGCACCGTCAACCTCGCGCTGTCCTCGCCTTCGCACGCCGGCCATGAGCTGACGTTCCCCGACGTCGTGGCGCACCCCACCGCCGAGCAGCTGTTCGCCGGCGCGTGGTCGGCCTGCTACATCACGGCGATCGGCCTGGTCGCGGCCCAGAAGCGCATCGCGCTCCCGTCGGACCTGTCGGTCGACATCGCCGTCGACCTGGGCCAGGCCGGGGCCGAGTGGCTGCTGCGGGCCAGCTTCGACGTCCGGATCCCGGGCCTGCCGCAGGATGTCGCGGAGAAGCTCGCCCACACGGCGCACGAGATCTGTCCGTACTCGAAGGCGACGCGTGGAAACATCGACGTTGCCGTGAACGTCATCACTGCGTGACGCGACCAACGGTCGGTCGCTCCCCACCGGGAGCGGCCGGCGCGTGGTATTCGACTCAACTCCCCCGAGGAACCGTCATGAACACCGAACGAAGCCCGTATCAGCCGATCAGCTGCGAGTTCCACGACCGCCTCGAGGACCTGGCGACGCTGCGCAGGACCGTCCGGATCGGTTACCGCGACGAGTCCGGCACGCAACAGGTTCGCGATGCCGTCATCAACGACGTGTTCGCCCGCGACGGCGAGGAGTTCATCGTCCTCGACACGGCCGAGCACGTGCGCCTGGACCGGCTCATCGAGGTCGATGGTGCGCGACTGGCGGACTACGATTCGTCCGATTCGTGCGGAATCTGAGCCATCCATCCGGAACCCATCAACGCATGGTGGTATCCGCGTAATGGTGCACTTCGGGTCTGGTGTCCGGTTCGAGCACCTGGAGAAGCTGCTCCTGCAGCAGGCGTTCCTCCTCCGTGACGCGCTCGTGCTGGCGAAGGTGCGCGATCCACGATTGAAGGACGAAGCGCTCGCGGTAGAGGCCTGGCTGGCCGGCATCCTCGACGACGTCCCACTGCACGGCGCCATCGCGACGGCGCGTGCGTCCGAGCGCCTGCACCAGGCGCAGGAACTCGTCGCGCAGCGCAGGCTGCACCTGGTAGTCGATCGTCACCAGAACCGCGCCCGCATGATC
>Ga0209676_1002181_pt1 | contig 14690 bp, 11 predicted proteins | sample AraplaCvi_mLB_r2_FD_184282 | JGI IMG/M metagenome (GOLD analysis project Ga0209676, IMG submission 184282) | Arabidopsis root microbial communities from North Carolina, USA - plate scrape MF_Cvi_mLB_r2 (SPAdes) (version 2) | ecosystem: Host-associated > Plants > Roots > Endosphere | place: USA...
AAATTTAACACTATCATCAGAGTTTTGTAATGCAACAGCAGCATCAGCTAAAGGTTGCATTTTAACAAACCATTGAGTAGATAAATATGGCTCAACTACCGCTCCACTTCTTTCGCTATGTCCTACAGAATGCATATGCTCTTCGATTTCTACAAGAACGCCCATCTCCTGTAAGTCTTTAACGATTTGTTTACGACATTCAAAGCGATCCATGCCATTGTATTTACCAGCTTTTTCGTTCATTGTACCATCTTCATTCATAACTAGAATTCGTGGTAAATCATGACGGTTACCTACTTCAAAATCATTTGGATCATGAGCAGGTGTAATTTTTACTACTCCTGTACCAAATTCCATATCAACATAATCGTCTGCGATAATTGGAATCTCGCGGTTAACGATTGGAAGCATTACAGTCTTTCCAATCATTGCTTGATATCTTTCGTCTTCTGGATGGACTGCAATTGCAGTATCACCTAACATTGTTTCTGGACGTGTTGTTGCAATTTGAATCTTTCCAGATCCATCAGTTAAAGGATATTGCATATGATAGAATGCACCTTGAACATCCTTGTAAATTACTTCGATATCAGATAAAGCTGTTTTTGTCGCAGGATCCCAGTTAATGATATATTCTCCGCGATAAATTAAACCCTTTTTATAAAGCTTTACGAATACTTCTTTTACAGCATCAGAAAGACCTTCATCTAGCGTAAAACGTTCACGTGTATAGTCTAACCCAAGACCAATTTTCTCCCATTGAGAACGAATGTGAGAAGCATATTCTTCTTTCCATTCCCAAGCTTTTTCTAAGAACTTTTCACGTCCTAAATCGTATCTTGTTAAACCTTCTTCACGTAGTTTACCTTCTACCTTAGCTTGAGTAGCGATTCCAGCGTGATCCATTCCTGGTAGGTATAATACATCATAACCTTGCATACGTTTTGTACGAGTTAAAATATCTTGTAATGTAGTATCCCAAGCATGACCTAAATGTAATTTTCCAGTTACGTTAGGCGGTGGAATTACAATTGTATATTTGGGTTTCTCCGATTCTACTTGTGCTTCGAAAAACTTTCCATCTAACCAAAATTGGTAACGATCTTTTTCAACTAAACTTGGATCATATTTTGTTGGTAATGATTGTTGTTTTGTTTCCATGATTACATCTCCTCTTTGATATTTGAAAAATAAAAAAACTCCATTCATCCTAGAAAAGGACGAATGGAGTTTGATTCGCGGTACCACCTTTTTTTGTCAGAAAAACAAAAAAACTTAAAACATTTCTGACACACTTAAAAAGATAACGGATCATCCGGAAACTTCTAGTCGCATAATGCTTTCAAAGTCACTGCTCAAGGGCGACATTCCAACTCTTTTTTCTAGAAACCTCCCACCAAATGGTTTCCTCTCTGAAGAACTAGTTTGTTGTACTCTTCCCTATCAACGCATTTCAATATGAATATATTTTATAGTCTACAAAATTTTCGTAACTTTAGTCAACAGTATTTCTATTTTCTTTCTAGAATATTCTTATTGTGTCAATATTGTACCAACATTTTTAATCGATAAATTAAATAAGAAAAGGAAATGTAATGAATTTTTAACATTCACATATACTAGTACTTATTTAAATATGCGATAATTGTATAATATCTAGATATAATGTTTGAGGGGGATTACCATGGGTTTATTTAAAAATACATTAGCTCGTGTTCTTGGAATTGGAGGAACGAGAATTGATACAAAGCTTGAAAAAACTGAATATCAAGCAGGTGAACGCGTAAAAGGTGAATTACATATAAAAGGCGGAAAAGTGAAACAAGAACTTGAATCTGTTTTCTTACATGTAATGACTGATTATGAAGTTGAGTCTAATGATAAAACTTACCATCAAAATGGTACATTACAAAAAGTAATCGTGTCTGTTGATCGAGTAATCAATGCGAGCGAAGAAGTAGTCATTCCTTTCTTCTTTACTCTTTCAGAGAATACACCAGTATCACTACACAAATCTCATATATGGATTAAAACTCATTTAGAAATAGATAAAGCAGTTGATCAATATGATGCGGATGGCATTCAAGTTATTCCTTCAATTGGATTAAAAACTGTTATCCAAGCACTTCAAGAAGAAGGGTTTGTCTTAAGAGAGAGTGAAAACAAGAAAAAGTTTGGTAAAATTATTCAGGAATTTGAATTTTATCCTATGAATGGTGAATTTAGAGGTAAATTAGACGAATTAGAAGTTAATTACTTAAGCTTCGATAAAACTGTAGACATCGTTCTTCAAGTGGATCGTAAAACAAAAGGATTAACAGGTTTATTTTCTGATTCATTAGGGACAGATGAAATAAATGTAAGAATTTCATTCTCGAAAGACCAAATTACGGATAAACAATTTGTACGTAGCAGTCTGATTAATGCAATTAAAAGATACTGTAAATAAAAAGCAATTTATAAAATGTCATTAGAATGAATGATAGAAACTAAGCTGGTAGTCTTAATTGGACAACCAGCTTAGTTTTTTTAGATTCTAGTGGTACGATAAAATATTCATCATGTCTTGTAGCTAGATGCACTCAATCTACTATCATTTTTGCTGCCTCAATTTCCTCCTGGATTTTTGATATAAAAAATTCAATATTATTCATATGCCAATAAGAATGTAATAACTCTTTTACTCGATCTTTTTCATTTAAATTTCCAGTCCGTTTTGTATAGGATATTATTTTTGTTGCGGTTTGAACTGGATACGCCATATAACTCATAAATAATAGCTTTTCTTCTTCCCTCAATGAAAAGTTCTTTTCATACATTTTCAACCAATTATTTCGATCTGGCTGTTGAATCGGATAGGTTTTAAATGAATTCTTATAGTAATTTGATAAATCTTGGATTGGCGTTGTTTCTTGAGCATTTTCTAAGTTAATAAATACTCCCTCGCCTCTCTCATTTACTAAGAAATGAGAAATCGAAAGACTACCATGATTCATCACAATTCTTGTATTTTCTGTTTCCTTCATTTTTTTATACCATTCTCCTAATTGATCACTAGCAAATTGATGAGCACTTAATATTTTATGAAAATAAGTACAATAACTTAATTCATATGGTGACATATACCAATTACCTTCAGCTGCTTCAATAAAATTTTCTAAAACTTCTTTTTCTTTACTCCATCTCTTAGTTAATGTATCGTAGTGATTTTGCAATTGGTCTTTATCAACTTTCTTTTCTTTTTGTGTCCGGTTATGCATCTTCCCTAATGATGTAAACATCCTTTGAAAGTGTAAATTTTCATCAGATCTTGAATCTACGTTTTCAATCCATGGCATTAGATAGTAATGCTTTGTGTTATATTCAACAACATAGTCGCCATTTTGAGTGTGATAAATTGGAACGACATTGCGAAAACCTCGATCTTGTAAGGAACGAACATTTTCAACTAAATTATTACGATAGATTCTACTCGGATTTGCTTCTTTTAAAGCAAATACCCCTTGGTTTGTATAAACTTTCACTACTTTTCCAACAGTTTCAAAGTAATTTGGTATTATATGGTATTGTGCTAAAATGACGCTTATTTCATCTTTAGGCTTAGTATACAATGTGCGTCACTCTCACTTTCTAAATGAGTAAAAGCCTTGTATTAGTAGACAAGTATCTAAACTAATACAAAGCTCATACTATATTATTATTGTTTTATAGCTGTAACGGGAATGTAAATAATTTGACCCTCTGATAAAAATTCATCATTTAAATTGTTCACTCTATTTAGCTGTTGAGTTTGCAAATTATATTTTTTAGCAACCGTTTCAATCGTGTCACCATTTTGTGCTAAATATAGCTTCATTTTTGTATATGACTCTTCTTTACCCTCACCCGTGAATAAACTTGAGAGCAGATTGTCAGATTTCACACTTCTAGACTCTTTAGCTTCTTCTTGTGCATTTGTAACCTCGTTATGATCATTTCCTGAGACTTCATTTAAAGCTTCACCTGCTACTTGGGCTTGATAATATTCTGCATAGTATGGTGGAGTTTGACGAACATCATTTGCATTCAGATTTGCAGGATTAACCTGCGTATATGGATTTTGATATTGTGGTTGCTGGTTATAAGTAAAAGGCGCTTGTTGATATTGATTATTTGCAAAAGGCTGGTAGCTTTGCTCAACTGCACGTCTATACTGTTCTTCATAGCTTTGAATATCATTTTGTACATTAAAAGGATTTTGTTGCTGCGTATTGTATGCATTATATGAATTGTTTTGTTGTGCAGCAAAATCATTATTTAGAAAACTTGGTTTTTGAACTGCTTCATTATTTAAAAAGCTTGGTTGCTGAGTTGTAAATTCATTATTTAAAAAGCTTTGTCTTGGATTCACTTCATTGTTCAGAAAGCTTGGTTGAAGAGTAAATTCACTAGTAGCTTCATTTTGTTTAGTTTCATATACATCGTGTTCTCTTGTTTCTTGATATACTACTTGATCTACATTGCTTTCCTGGCTAGCAAGATTGACTTCTTCATTTTCATAGTTTTCTTCTAATTCACCGTATACATCTTCATTCTCATAGTTCACTTCAGCTTCTCTATATACTTCCTCATATTGCTCCTCATATTGTTCCTCTACATTTTCAACCGCCTGTGTTTCAAACGTAATGTTTTCCTCTTGTTGATCTGCTTGATAAGCCTCTTGATCATCTTGGTTTTCTACTGTTTCAGTAGACTGGGTTTGGAAAACCTCAAGATATGTTGGTTGTCTTGGAAATGTTGGATCTTCTTCCTGCTGATTATCATTTTCCAACGACTGGATCCAATCACTACCATATAAATCTTCTTTATCATTTACTTCAGTTGAAACAGGTTGTTGGTTAAAAAATTGGAATTGTTCTTCAAACTCTCTATCTTCTTGCTGTTCTACTGCTTCAGCTTCATTACTACTACGATAGTCATTACTATAATTATAATGATTATACTGATTTTGTTCTCTCTGCTCCTGATAATACTCAACAGCACGGTTATCATGAAGTCCAGAAATACATAAATCAGCAGCAATTTGTATGCAGCCTCTTTCAGTTAACTGATAATCAAAAGTCTCAACTGAAACGCAAAGATTTTCTAAATCAGTAATTCGTGTTAATGGAATTGAAATATCTACCGGAAATTGATGACGTAATTCACAGCTTCCATCGTCTAGCGATCTTACGTCCTCTACTAGTCTTGAAGGTGCTAATTCTCTTAATGAGAAGTAATCACCTTGCGTCACCTGATCAGGCGTATAATTACCTTCTAAGGTTAAGACACCCTTCACTTGAACATATTCATCGAATTGCTGTATAGTAATGTCTGGATTTAGCGAGAGTGACCTTACCTCTTTAACTTCCTGTCCTTTTTGGAACCAGACAGTTTCTTTCAATGAAAAACGAATATTTGTTTGATTTTCTGAAGACACGTTAATGTCCTCCTCTCATCGTCCATTTTGGTCTATGACAATACATCTTTATGAGAGGAAAGAAAAAATTATGAAAAAAAGATTCATATTTTGTACAAAAAATGAATCTTTATGTTCCTATCACACAGTATTTAAATGATTCAAAGCCAAACTTTTCTTTTCAAATTAATTCTTAAATTTAAATTGTAACTAATTTTCACATAGGGAATCTTTGTTAAGTGAAAGAGTCTGCTGCAAAATCCCATGAAAAAATCCCATACATTTAGATTGTATGGGATCTATTTCTATTAATTATTTAATTGAGAAAATGCATATTCTGCAGCTGCAATCGTTTTTTGAATATCCTCATCAGTATGTGAAGTAGATAAGAACAATCCTTCAAATTGTGAAGGTGGTAAGAACACACCTTGTTCAGCCATTAGTTGATAATATTTTGCAAACATTTCTAAATTAGATGTTTTTGCAGCTTCATAATTTTCAACTTTTTCATTCGTAAAGAAGAATCCAACCATTGAACCTGCACGGTTGATACAATGTGGAATATTGTATTTTTCAGCCGCAGCTTTGTAACCAGCTTCTAATAAATCTGCTTTACGATTAAATTCATGATAATCTTCTTCAGTCAATTGACTTAATGTTTCAAAACCTGCTGTCATTGCTAGTGGGTTTCCTGAAAGTGTACCTGCTTGATAAATTGGTCCACTTGGCGCAATTTGATTCATAATTTCAGCTTTACCACCATATGCACCAACAGGTAATCCACCACCAATTACTTTACCTAAGCAAGTAATATCAGGTGTAACACCAAAGTGACCTTGTGCACAGTTGTATCCTACACGGAAACCAGTCATAACTTCATCAAAAATTAATAATGTACCATATTGCGTAGTAATTTCACGTAGACCTTCTAAAAAGCCTTCAACTGGTGGTACTACTCCCATATTTCCTGCTACAGGTTCTACAATAATTGCTGCTAAATCATCTCCAAATTGTTCAAATGCATAACGAACACTTTCAAGATCATTGTAAGGTACAGTAATTGTATTTGCTGCCACTCCAGCTGGAACTCCAGGACTATCTGGTAATCCAAGTGTAGCAACACCTGAACCAGCTTTAATTAGTAATGAATCACCATGCCCGTGATAGCATCCTTCAAACTTTAAAATTTTATTACGGCCAGTGAATCCACGTGCTAATCGTAATGCACTCATTGTCGCTTCCGTACCTGAGTTTACCATTCGTACAACCTCAATTGAAGGTACGCGATCAATAACAAGCTTTGCAAGTTCTGTTTCTTTTAAAGTTGGTGCACCAAAGCTAGTACCTGTTTCAGCTGTACGTTTTAATCCTTCGACTACTCGCTCATTAGAATGACCCAAAATTAATGGTCCCCATGACAGTACATAGTCAATATATTCATTTCCATCAATATCATAAATCTTAGAGCCTTTTCCGTGGCTCATGAAAATTGGAGCCATATTTACACTTTTAAATGCACGTACTGGACTGTTTACGCCACCTGGAAGAACTTGTTTTGCTTCTTCAAAAGCTTCAATAGATTTGTTATAAGATCTCATTTTCGATTACTTCCCTTCAGACATCCATCTGCAAGCATCTTTTGCATGGTATGTCATAATCATATCTGCACCTGCACGTTTCATACTGATTAGTTTTTCCATTACAATCTTTTCTTCTTCGACCCAACCATTTAAAGCAGCTGCTTTCACCATTGCATATTCGCCACTTACATTATAAGCAACAATTGGTTGGTGATAATTATTACGAATATCACGAATGATATCTAAATAAGACAGAGCTGGTTTAATAATTAAAAAGTCTGCGCCTTCAACTGTATCAGATTCTGCTTCACGGAACGCTTCTAAACGATTAGCCGGATCCATTTGGTATGCTTTGCGATCTCCTTGACCTGGTGCACTTTGAGCTGCTTCACGGAATGGACCATAAAATGCAGATGCATATTTAACTGCATAAGACATAATTGGAGTATTTTCAAATCCTGCCTCATCTAAAGCATGTCGGATTGTCGCAACGAATCCATCCATCATATTTGAAGGAGCAATAATATCTGCGCCAGCTTTTGCTTGGCTTACAGCCGTTTTTGCTAAAAGTATTAAAGACTCGTCATTGTTAACATATCCGTCCTCTAATACGCCACAGTGTCCATGATCTGTATATTCACATAAACAAGTATCAGCAATTACAACCATTTCGGGATATTGTTCTTTAGTTTGTGTAATAGCTTTTTGTACAATACCAGTAGCACAGTAAGCTTCAGAACCTACCGCATCCTTCACATCAGGAATACCAAAGAAAATGACAGAACGAATACCTAAAGATGCGATTTCGTCCATTTCCTTCTTTAATTCATCTAAAGAAAATTGGAATACACCTGGCATTGAATTAATAGGATTTTTAATTCCTTGGCCTTCAACGACAAACAGTGGATAAATAAAGTCTTCTTTATGTAAATGTGTCTCTCTCACCATTGAACGTAATGCTGGTGTTTTTCGTAAACGACGATGGCGATCAAATGGAATTGAATAATTCATTATTTTTCTCCTTCTTTACAAAGAATAACGTTATCTCGAAACGTCTTCTGCTATTTTTTGGATTAATGAGTCAATCGTAAATTTACTAGGAACTAAAATATGTTTAAACCCACTTTGACTAGCTTCTAAAGCAGTAACATCACCAATACATGCAATACTTACGTGCTCTATTTCTTTCAAGTCAATCGTTTCGTCTATTAAATAACAAAATTGTTTTACACTAAACGGGTTTAAAAATGTAATGACATCTACCTTTTTCTGTAAAAGTAACGTAATAAGATCATCTTTCACATTTGTATTTGGAATCGTTTCATATACAGTTAATAAAGTAACTTGATGTCCATTCTTTCCTAGTATGTTTGGAACAGTTTCACTAGCAAGTGACCCACGGATAAATAAAAATTTTGATTTATCCCCTACAATTGAACTTAACTCAGTTGCTAATGTTTTTCCAGTAAATTGACTTGGTATAAAAGTAACTTGAATGCCATGCTCTTCTAGGATTTTTTTAGTTTTTTCTCCTACAGCGCCAATTTTTTTCTTATTTACTAACTCTATCAATTCTTTTGTACTATTTTGCACAAAGTAAATGACAGCGTTAACACTAGTAAACAAAAGCCAATCTGTTTCTTCTACTAATTTACAAAGCTTTTTGGGTAGAACTGAGATCTGTACAACTTTTTGAAGAGGTAAATTGATTGGACAACCACCAAACTGCTGAATTAATTGATTTAATTCAGCTGCTTGATGTTCTGCCCTAGTTATCAAGATGTTCATTCCATTTAAGGAATTATTCATCCGCTGCCTCTTTTACAGAATCAATAATCTCTTTTGCACCACGTTTAATTAATAGATTTGCAGCCTCTTCCCCAATTTCTACTGGGTTTGTTCCGACTACAGTTTCTTTTAAAATTGTAGTTCCGTCGGGTTTTGCAACTAATGCAGTTAATGAAATTTCATTCTGTTCATTCATTGTCGCAAATCCTGCTATTGGAACCTGGCAGCCCCCTTCCATTTTATGAAGGAATGCACGCTCAGCTTCAACAGTTGTATATGTTAGTTCATCATTTAATCTATTTAATAGTTCACGTATTTCACTATCATTTTCACGACATTCAATTGCTAGTGATCCTTGTCCAACTGCTGGAACACAAATTGTTTCATCAATATATTCATTAATACTCTCTTCAGCCCAACCCATTCTAGTTAGACCAGCAGCCGCTAAAATAATAGCATCATATTCATTATCTCTTAATTTTTGAATACGTGTATCAATGTTTCCACGAATCCATTTGATTTCTAAATCAGGTCTTACAGCTTTAATTTGTGCACTTCTTCTTAAGCTACTAGTGCCAACAATTGAACCAGGTGCAAGATCCATCAAGCCTTTTCCACTATTTGATAGAAGTGCATCCCTTGGATCGACACGTTTTGGTGTACAACCAATCATTAACCCTTCAGGTAAAATAGCTGGCATATCCTTCATACTATGTACAGCCAAATCGATTTCGTTCGTTAGCATTGCGTGCTCTATTTCTTTTACAAATAAACCTTTTCCACCAACCTTAGAAAGTGTAACATCAAGAATCACATCACCTTTTGTGACAATCTCTTTCAGCTCAAATTCATAATCTGGCGCTACTTCTTTTAGTTTTTCTACAAACCATTTTGTTTGTGTTAAAGCTAACTTACTTCTCCTTGTACCAACAACTATTTTACGCATATTTTACAGCTCCTTACGTACTCCATAAATGAAACGATGAATATAGATTTGAAACAACATAATTTCCGAACAATACTAAAAAGCAACATATGTTAAATAGGCAAAGAGATTTACCATATAAACGGTTGCTTACTTTTAAATAAATAAATGTACTAAACATGATTAATACAAAAAACGATCCAAGTACCTTCATGTCATACCAGACAAATGAGTGTAATCTAAGACTGGCCCAAATCACACCTAGAAACAAGGAAGTAAACATTAGGGGGACACCAAATAGATTAAATGTATTAACCATTTTTTCCAACTTACCTAAACTGCCTAATTTCTTTAGGTGATTAGACCACTTTTTCTTTTTTAATAAAAAGTATTGGAAGATGTACATCACTGAGAAAATAAACGATAGCGTAAATGCACCATACGCTAAAAAAGCAAGTCCAATATGAACATACAGTAACTCCGATTTTAATTGATCAACAAGTGTAGCTGTTTTTCCAGCTTTCGGAATTAAAATGGACAATGAAAATACTAAAAATGAAACAACATTCGTAAAAAATACTAAATAATCAAGCTTAACAAGCCAGTTAATAATCATTGATAAAGAAATGATGATCCAAACATATACATATAAACCTTCTCTAGATGTAATGAAGGAAAATAAACTATATTGACTGACAGAGTAAATCATTAAAACTGTAGAAAATCCCCAAACAATTGCTAACAAATAAAAGGCAACTCTACTGGCCAGTCTATTTGTATCAATAAAATCGATAAATGAAAAAACAATACTCCATGCAAACAATAGGATGATCAAGTGGTATACAAAACTACTTTCCAATAGCTCCACTATACACTCCTACAAATATCCCAGTTCTTGTTTTACACGTAAAGTATCTTTTTCTTTTGCAGTTTGCATGTGTTTTTCTTCATTCGATTCATTCAATAATTCATCTAATTTAAAGATTTCTTTAAATAAAGCAATTTGTGCTTCGGATTGTTTAGAAGAGCCCATCTCTTTCGCTTTCATAATCGGATCACGTAACAACTGGTTTACAATACTCTTCGTATGCTTTTGAATGACTTTTAAATCTCTTTCAGATAAGTGTGGAAGTTTACGCTCTAAACTCGTCATCGTATCTGATTGAATGTCTAAAGCTTTTTCACGTAAAGCAGAAATAACTGGTACAACGCCTAATAAAGATAACCATGATTGGAAATTATCAATTTCCTCTGTAATTGATTGTTTAATTTTTACTGCTTCTCTTTCACGTTCAGCTAAATTCTCGGCTACAATTCCTTGCAAATCATCGATATCATATAAAAATGCACTGCTTATATTATGAATAGAAGGTTCAATATCTCGTGGTACCGCAATATCTACTAAAAATATTGGTTTACCTTTACGGGCTTTTTCAATACGTTGAACCATCTTTTCAGTTATGACATATTCTTTCGAACCAGTTGAGCTAATCACAATGTCCGCTTCTTTTAAAGAGTCCTCTAAAGATTCTAGACCTTTACCTACTCCATTAAATTGAGATGCAAGCTTAACTGCATTTTCAGTTGTACGATTAATAACTGTAACTTTGCCAACACCTTGCGAATAAAGGTTTTGCAAAGCAAGATTACTCATTTTACCTGCTCCAACAATTAAAACATTACATCCTTTTAAATTATTAAATATTTTCTTTGAAAGTTCTACTGCTGCATAGCTAACTGATACTGCATTTTCACCGATTCCAGTTTCAGAGTGAACTTTTTTTGCAAACGTAATTGCTTGCTTAAATAATTGATTAAAAATCGTGCCAATCACATGATCTTCTTGTGCAAGTAAGTAACTATCTTTTACTTGTCCAAGAATTTGTGTTTCACCGATTACCATTGAATCTAAACCACTTGAAACAGTAAACAAATGCTCAATCGCTTCATTACCTGTTTTAATGATTAAATATGGAGACAATTCTTCATCTTTTAAACCGAATTTTTGTAAAAGAAATCTCTTCATGTAATATTGTCCAGTGTGAATTTGATCAACGACTGCATAAATTTCTGTACGATTACAAGTTGACACGATAATGTTCTCTAAAATGCTTTTCTCATTTTTTAAAGAACACATTGCTTCAGCTAGTTCACTAGGTGCAAACGCTACTTTTTCACGTACTTCAATCGGGGCAGTTTTATAATTAAGTCCGATTGTAATAATGTGCATTCCCTTTAAGCCCCCCTATTTATCTTAAGAATGACGATTTATCTATATCAATTAGGTAAAATATGATAACTATGTTCTACCTCAATATGCTATCATAAATGTTGTAATTTGTAGAATGATTAATCTTGAACATTTTATGAATTATACACAAATTATACACAAATTCTATTATACAATAATTTTTAAATAAAAGTGATTACAAAAAATGTTAAACAGGAGTTGCTATGAAAAAAAATCGTTTATTTATTGGAATCCTATTAATCGGCTTTGGTTTGTATTACTTTATTTAGAAATGGCATGTCCCTTCACTAAACATATTTACATACTGGACGACGCCAATCTTAATTACAGGAATTGCACTTCTAGTTCAAGCTTTTAAAGGTAAAGAAACACATTATGTATTCCCTGGATTTATCGTTCTTGGATTTGGCATTCACTTTTATGCGATTTCACATGTTGACTCATGGCCAAATCATTGGTCTGTATTAACACTCATCATATCCATTGGCATGCTATTTCAATCTCAAAGAGGTAAAGGAGATCTTCTTCCAGGAATTCTATTATTTATTATGTCTTTATTTTTCCTTTTTAATGAAAAGCTTACAACAATGCTTAGCTCACTTCAGTCACAAGTTTCGTATTTCCAGCAATATTGGCCAGTCTTAATTGCCTTGATTGGTTTATACCTTCTATTTTCAAAAAAATAAACATATCGTTACTTAGAAGGATTTAACTATTTTTATGGGAGGTCTGTCATTGCTATACTTCCTTACATTATGGAAAAAATTTGTTTCATTTAATTATGTATCAATTTTAATTCTCTCTATACTCATTGTCTCATTTGGGACGATTACTATACATATTTTAGAACCTGAGACATTTCCTACTTTATTTGATGGCTTATGGTGGACAATGACAACATTAACAACTGTTGGTTATGGGGATTTTTTTCCTAAGACCATAGCAGGAAGATGTTTAGGAATGTTCTTATTTATATTCGGAGTTGGTATTATCGGTTTGCTAGTTTCAAAAACTGTCGATTCCTTTTCAAAGTACCATCGGTTGAAGTTGGAGGGAAAAATTATGTATAAAGAAAATCATCATTATATTTATATCGGTTGGTCCAAAAAAACAAAAGATGCTATTGAAGAGTTATTTGATTCCTCTCCGTCAGCAAAAGTTGTCTTAATCGAAAATTTAGATACATCACCTTTTGACCATCCACAAGTTCATTTTATACAAGGCGACCCATCAATAGAAAATACTTTGTTAAACGCAAATATTTTCGGCGCGAAAAGAGTATGTATATTTGCAGATTCATTAATTGAAGATAGTGTGTTAAAAGATGGTAAAACATTATTGATTGCATCAGCTGTAGAATCATTATCTAAAACACATCAAAAGCCGATTCATACAATAGTTGAAATTTCAAAAGAAAGTCATATTGTTAACTTTAAGCATGTTAATGTTGATGATTTCGTATTATCTTATGAATCTGTTTCAAGATTAATAGCAAAAACGACTTTACATCCTGGGACTTCAACAATATTTAGACATCTATTAAACACTAAATTTGATGGTAGTAATATTCATGTAATTACACCGCTAAAAGAGTGGATCACATACGAAGATGCATACTTAGAATTATTTAAAAAAGGCGCATCCTTATTAGCAGTAAATGAACAACTAAATATTCCAAAGTTCAAGAACTTACCTTTACAATCAACTGATCGATTATATATTTATTGTGAAGAAAATATGCTTAAAACGATTCAAAAAGAGAATTAAAAAACTTATTTATCTCTAAACAGAACAAAAAAAAGAAGCTAGTAGGCAAATATATGCTACTAGCTTCTTTTTTATTTACAAAGTCGATCAATAATAGACCAAGCTTTTTCTTTTCCCATACCAGTCTCAGAAGAAAATAAAACTAATTCATCGCCTTCTTCGATTTGCATTGTTTCTCTAACAACTTTTGCATGTTTATCCCATTTACCTTTAGGTATTTTATCTGCTTTTGTTGCAACGATAATAACAGGGATTTGATAATGTTTTAGAAAATCATACATCATTACATCATCTTTTGTTGGTGAGTGACGTAAATCCACTAAAAGCACAACAGCTTTTAATTGGTCACGAGATGTGATATATGTTTCAATCATTTTCCCCCATGCTTCACGCTCAGTTTTAGAAACTTTCGCATATCCATAACCAGGAACGTCTACATAAAATAATTTTTCGTTAATTAAGAAAAAATTCAATGTTTGTGTCTTTCCAGGTTTTGAAGATGTACGGGCTAACGCTTTACGGTTTAACATTTTATTAATAAATGATGATTTCCCTACATTCGATCGGCCTGCCAATGCGATTTCGGGAAGCTGTGTATCTGGATACTGATTAGGGCGAACTGCACTAATCACAATATCCGCTGATGTTACTTTCATTTTTTCACTCCTACTATAGCATGCACTAAAACCTCATCTAAATGGGAAACAGGGATAACAGTTAATCCTTCTTTAACCAAAGGTGGTACATCCTCTAAATCTTTTTCATTTTCTTTTGGGATTATAACTGTTGTTAATCCAGCACGATGAGCACTTAGCATTTTTTCCTTCAATCCACCAATTGGTAATACTCGACCACGTAATGTGATTTCACCAGTCATTCCAACCTCTTTACGAATTGGTTTATTTGTTAGTGCAGAAATTAATGCAGTTGCCATCGTAATAC
>Ga0209676_1002184_pt1 | contig 14662 bp, 17 predicted proteins | sample AraplaCvi_mLB_r2_FD_184282 | JGI IMG/M metagenome (GOLD analysis project Ga0209676, IMG submission 184282) | Arabidopsis root microbial communities from North Carolina, USA - plate scrape MF_Cvi_mLB_r2 (SPAdes) (version 2) | ecosystem: Host-associated > Plants > Roots > Endosphere | place: USA...
AACATATATTCCATTTTCCACCGCATTATCTTGATCCTTGACCAGCACACGGTCACCGGCCGTCAAGTGGACCCCATTAATGCGCGGGAGACCATTAAGGCCTATATGAGTGTTGGTCGCAACGCGGCAGGGACTCTTGACAGCGTCCGACTGATCAAGAGCAGCGAGACGCGCACCGCTATCTGCCATGGAATTAGACGATGAGAAGCCCAGAACGCCGACCACTCGTAGAAAAAGGCGCCTGCTGAAAATGCCGTGAGCAGTCATTGAGCCTTCCCTACCGCAGTCTGAGAAAATGGGCCTCAGTTAAGAGCATGTCGACGTTCGATTGGAGTGCGTCAGACAACGTCACCGCGCCGCCCGATGATGAGCAGTTAGGGCGAAGTCCACTCAACTCCATGTACTAACTAATCCACCTGATGGTTGTCTAAATCTTCTCGAGTAGCATCCAGAAATACTGAGAGCCTTCCCCGCGGGTTTCTATCACCTTGAAACCAGCTGAGTAAGCTAGGATCTGGCCGTCATCCTTTGTATAATGGGGACCCCACGCCCAGTGTTTCGGGTCCGGATTGGGAAGCCCGCGAACCTGTACCTTAAAAAGGCCGCCAGGTTTCAAGGCGCGCGCAACCTGACGGAACGAATGCTGTATCGCTTCCTTGGTCGGGAAATGCTGATAGACGATGAACGAGAAGGCGAAATCAACGCTATTCGGAAACAGCGGCACGTCCTGTCCATTGCTTTCTAAAAAGATTACATTGTTTGCATCTACAAACGCGCGCGCCTTTTCGAGCATGGTCCTCGAAATATCCAATGCCGCAACGTTCATAAAGTGCTTGGAAAGTGTTCGCGTGATGCGGCCCGAGCCACAGCCGATTTCAAGAATATTTCTGTCGGAAAGAGCGTCAAGCTTTTCCATTAGAAGCCGATCGTTGAGAATATGCTCCTCGACGTTTTTCTTGCCGCTTGCTTCGTATTCCTCATCCGATTGCTCATGATTGACAGAGCGCACGTAGTAGCGGTCATTTTCCTGTGCGAGTACGTCCCATTTTTTTTTGTGCTGGGTCAGAATGTTGTCTTTTTCCTCGACTCCGCTCATAACTAGGACCCTCAATTTACTTTAGGAAGGGCGCTTAACATGCCCATTGGGGTGATACAACATATTAGCCGTGCAGGAAATTAGCTTTCCGCAGTTGGTTTGCGTATCTCACATTTTTTGCGTGCTGGGACTTTGTAGGTCGACCCAGAATGTCGAGAGCGATATGCGATCCACGGCGCTAACTTGAATCCGCCTTCATTTTTCAATAGGCATAGCGCTGAACATCGATATTGGTCCAGATAAAAGTGTGGTATTAATGATGGATGGTGAAGGTTGGAAGCAGACAACTAGGATGCTTTCTTCACAAAGTTTTTGGGAATATGCCGCCCGTCCGATCGTTTTCATGCGGCCGGAATATCTCGCCAAGTCTGGCTGGCACGAACATGTCCCGTTTGCGTTTTGGCTGATCGAGGCTCACCGCCCTCGCTGTGTTGTTGAGTTAGGTTGCCACTACGGTGTCTCGTATTTCGCTTTTTGCCAGGCCGTGCAGGCAATCGGCCTTGATACGCGGTGTTACGGAGTTGACACGTGGAAAGGCGATAATCATGCTGGCCTTTACGATGAAAGCGTTTTTCGTGAAGTCGATGCTCACAACAGCGCCTTATATTCCGGGTTCTCGCGACTTGTCAGAAGCACTTTTGATCAGGCCCTAGAGCACTTTTCCGATGGGCAGATTGATCTTCTCCACGTCGATGGCCACCATTCCTTTGAATCTGTTCTGCATGATTTTGAGAGCTGGCTACCGAAATTGTCTGATCGAGCAATCGTTGTCATGCATGACACGAATGTCCGTGAGCGAGGCTTCGGAGTTTATCAACTGTTTGAGGAGTTGCGGGCCCAGTACCCCGGGTTTGATTTCTTACACGGCCATGGACTGGGTATATTGGGTACCGGTTCAAATTATGGCGCCGACATAAAAAGGTTTTTCAGTCTCGAAGCTGGCGCCGATCGACTGGCTTTTCAGGAGCTATTTTCCCGCATGGGCCGCTCTTGCGCCGATGCTTATTGGGCAAAACAATATAATATCGAGCTCGCTGAACAAAAGAAAAGCACGCAAGTGTATAAAAATGCCGTCGATGAGCACCAGAAAAAACTGGAGGCAAAAAATGCCGACCTTACGCGCGAACGAGCAGAGCGCGAAAAGGTCGGTACGGCTATGTCGGAGCTTGCAAAAAACTCCGATCTCGTCCGTCAGTTGTTGGGCGCCACGGATCTGGAATTACAGCGTGAACGGGCGGAACACGAGAGCGCCGGCAGGAGGTTAGTTGATTTGGCGAAGGCTCTCGAAATCAAGGATACGGAGATTTTAAAAGAGCGTGCCGCGTATGAGAATGCGATGGCGCAATTCGCTAACCTGACGAAGGAGAATAATGCCCTACGCCTTCAGCTTGAAGAGAAGTCAAAAGCGGCAGATCAGCTCGAGATTCGAATATATGGGTTGAGTACTGAAATTCTCGATTTGAAATCTCGCATCCGCGAACGTTTCGAGGAAATAGCCACACTGACAGAAATGCTGCAGGTACGTGACAGGGTACTTGATGGCTCCCAAGTATTGAAACGGGAAGCATTGTTGGAAATTGGGAAATACGTGCAATTTATGTTAGGGGGGCCGTCACTATCGTTCATAGATAGATGGCGTGAAAAGCGCCTCGCGCGTCGTTTGGTGAAACTCGGTCTCTTCAATCCGCAATGGTATCTGCAGGCTTATGAGGATGTTGCCAAGGCTGGCATAGATCCAGCATACCACTATGTCCGATATGGAAGCAAAGAAGGGCGGGGCCCGGGTGGTAGCTTGAATGAGATTCTAGCATCGTTCACGCCAAAAAAGCCCAGAACTTAAATTTAAAACCTTACGGAGCCTGTTTAATGACCTCAAAATATTCTGAATTTCCGGCACAGGATATTTTGGCCATCAAGTCTTCAGGTTTTTTCGATGAAAAATGGTACGTCGAGAATTACCCGGACGTCCGCATATTAAAAATGGATCCGGTAGAGCACTACCTCTGGATTGGTGGGCATATCGGCAGAAATCCATCCTTGCGCTTCAGTACAAAAGCTTATCTCTCCGAATACGATGACGTATCGAGAGCGTGTTTGAATCCGCTGCTTCATTATCTCAAATGGGGAAAGAGAGAAGGTCGGGTCGTTTTCGACGTGAAATCTTCAGTTATCTTATCTGAAGCGGCAGAAAATTCAATGGTCCGGGTTGCTGCCCTGAAAGAGAGGCTGAGGCCAGTAGCTGATGCGCCGATTGTCCTTTATGAAAGCCACAATCTTAAGATGCAAGGCGCGCCAAGTAGTCTATTTGAAATTGCTTCTGGGGTACATCGGCGAGGGAAATATCAGGCAGTCTTGTCCTCCAATACGCCGGGTCCCTTATCTTTTTCTTACGATGAGGTGGGAATTGGAACGATCATTCATTCCATTTCGCAAAATCGGATGAAAGACCTGAAAAATTACGAGAATTGGCTTTCCCGCCTCACAGATTATTACAGGGCAATACGTCCGGCTGTTTGCCATATCAACACACTTCAGAATTTCCATTCTGTAATTGCTGCAAAAAAAGCGGGTAGCGCCGTGATCTGGAATGTTCGCGAAAGCGAAGCGCCGGAGACCTATTACGATTATCTGCCCGAGCATGTTCGGGCTCTCGCTTACTCAGCCTTCGATAGGGCCGATGCGATGGTTTTTGTTGCCAATTCGACCCGGCTCCTATGGGAGAATTATTGGCGACGACCCATTAGGGCGTTTACCGTTTACAATGGCATAAGCATGGATCGTATGATGCGGCCCCTCTATGGGACAAGTCGCTCTGCGTTGCGCGCCTCTCACGGGCTTCGAGATACGGATATCGTCATCTTGAGCGTTGGAACCGTATGTGCTCGGAAAGGCCAAAAAGATTTACTGGGTGCGTTGGGGAAGCTTAGCGCCGATATTCTTTCCAAAACTGTTGTGGCTATGGTTGGCTTCAATCAGTCAGAATACGCCATTGAGGTGCACGAAGGATTGAAGATCCTCCAGAATAGCAGTGGACTAAGGTTTATCGCGGTGGAGGAAACGCAGGAAGAGCACGAGCGAAAATTGCTCTCAGAGTTGTACCTTTGCGGGGATATATTTGCCTTTTGCTCAAGAATAGAAAGCTATCCGCGTGTCATTATAGAAGCGCTTGAGTTCGGATTGCCGATTGTAGCGACACCCTGTTTCGGAGTTAAAGAGCAACTCGAAGATGGCTCCAGCGGCCTTTTCTATCGGGAGGGTGATGTCGATGTATTGGCTACGCACCTCAAGGAGATGATTGAGAGTAAGTCCTTAAGGATAAAGCTCTCGGAAGGCGGTCGGCGTCGGCTAGCCATGCTTAATTCTTATGACGAGATGCTGGATGCCTACGAGCGGATCTATGAAGCCATCATTTGACTAATTGCGGGCGAGCAAGGTTCCCGTATACAGATTGTAATATGAGCAATGAAAATGGCTGAAACTTCCTACACGCTTTCTATTCTCGTGGTCTCACGTTCTGCTGAGAACATGTCAAGACTGCTGGGTACCTTGGGGCAGAATGAAATCACGGCACCTTATGAGGTGCTTTGCTCATGGAATGGTACGGATGAAGATGCCGATCAAATAGCCATTCCCGAAAATCAAAATTTTTCGCTCCACGTTCAACGCCCTTACAATTTTGCCAGGAACAATAACTTCATTGCGGCAAAGGCGAAAGGAGAGTTTATACTCTTCATCAACGATGACCTTGTTCCGGATAAGGGAGCAATAGCTAAAGCTTTGACGGCAATAAAGCAGCAAGCTGTGGGAATGGTTGGCATCAATTTGCGCTATGCTGATGATCGTCTGCAGCACGCCGGCATTTTCTTTCACGATGACGGCAAACCATATCATCGTTTTAAGCATAAGATTAAATGGAATAACCCGATGGTGGCGCAAGATATGTTTGTCCCGTCCATAACCGGGGCTTTTGTTATGATGCGGCGAGCTGAGTTCAATCAATTCAGATTTGATGAAAACTTCAGGGTGTGTGGTGAGGACATTGCGTTGTGCCTTACCTACAGGGAGAAATTTCCACGCGAGATCCTCTATCTCGCGGGGGCAACAGCGGTCCACTTCGAGAACGTTACCCGCAAGAAGTTTGGCGAGACTATAACGCCGGATGAGGATATGGCTAGAATCCTCACTTACTCCAAACGTTCTCTCAAAGATAATAAGTCAGTCATCCAAGTGCGCCGTCCGACTATTCGGATAGTGACTGAGAAGCCCGGCTGGATAATGCATCGGAAGGCGGAGGAAATCGCCAAATACATGGGTACCGTGAAGATCAACGAAGACCTCCCGGAAGCCGACGTCCATTATTATATAAATTACGGCTATTTTAATCGCAGGCCTGCTTCTGGGATCGTGGTTGCAAATTTTACGCACTACGATCCTGATCATCTGGCAGACAAATTTGTCTCCGTGGCGAAGGAGGTCGACCATTGTGTTGCAGTTTCGGAGGAAACTGCAAAAATTCTGACTAGTTTTGGAATTCCGCGTTCGAAGATCACGGTTATTCTTGTCGGTGCGGATAGGAGTTTTCAACCAAAGCTTACCGTCGGCCTTGTGGGGCGTGTCTATCCCGGCGGAAGAAAGGGGGACGACATCGTCAGGGAGCTATTGGCTGATGCCGAGTTGATGGAGCGTGTGCAGATTGTCGCCGCGAAAGATGGCTGGGGCACGCCCGTATGGTCGCTTCCGGACATAGCAGACTTTTATCGGGCTATAGATTTCCTGCTCGTTCCAAGTCGTGTGGAGGGCGGACCGGTCCCGTTCATGGAGGCGCTAGCTTGCGGCACCATGGCAATAGCCCCCGAGATTGGGGTTGTGCCGGAATTTCCGCATGTCTCCTATCCCATCGGCAATGTCCAGAAACTGAGGGAGACGCTGATGCAACTTGCTGCCGAGCATGTTCGTCAGCGCAGTTTCCTCACTACCAAAATGCAGGGTCTGGACTGGGAAGGCTGGGCGATGAAGCATGATCGCTTGTTCCGCTCGCTTGTTTTGGAGAGAGGATGACAAAGGAGCAGCAGAGGGTCGAAGAAAAATTCCCAAAGGAGCTGACGCGATGAACAATGAAAAGGAAGTCTTCAGGGAGGCGGCTAAGAATATTGCCGCGCGATGGTCTTACGGCGATGTTCAGCGAGATTCCGATCCGGCATTAGCGATCAATCGCATTGGAAACGGATATTTCGTGCCCAGCTGTTTGTTTCTGACCGTGCAAACCCTGACGAACCGACTTGCGCCAACGGTTCAACAAGGAGCGGCTGATGCCGTACTGACGGGCCGTGGCCGACGCACGGCCTCTCCCCGCAAAGCTTTCTGCGACAATCCGCAGCTTCTCATCTTCCGTAAATCGACGCCGCCGTCCAGTGTTGACCACCTCAAGACGGCTCACCCGAGACCCGCTGTCTCCTTCAAAAATCTCCATGTTGGTAACTGTCCTTATGCATGGGAATAAGGACAGGGTCTGAACAGTTCTGCTCAATATTCAAAGGCGGTCTCGCTCGGACGGATACCATCAAGCGGCGGATCATCTGGGTTCATTGGCTGAAAACGAAACTTCACCTTTGCTCGCCCCCCCGGAGTTGGCGGATCAAATCAGACAGGCTCTCTTCGTTAGGTGCGTCGCTTAATCGTGAAGCAATTCTTCTAATGTCTTCCAAGGGCAAGTCCCACCAGCTGAGTTTCAGCAATTTTGCGATTACGGAAGGCGTAAAACGATAGCGTATCAAGGCAGCTGGGTTGCCGCCAACTATCGAATAGGGCGGGACGTTCTTAACAACATGGGAGTTGGCCGCAACTACCGCGCCGTCACCGATCGTAACGCCGGACATTACCGTCGCCCCGTCGCCGATCCAGACGTCGTTGCCTATCACAACATCGCCGACGGTCGCGGGTAAGCCTTCGACCTTCTTGGTTCCTAGCTGGTCAGTGAACACGTGCCCGAAAGGGAAGGTGGATATCCAGTCCGTCCGATGGTTTCCCCCGAGGAATACGGTCACATCCTTTGCGATAGAACAGAATCTACCAATTGAAAGTGAGGCTCCTTCATTCCACTGCATCACCTTGAAATTGTGCATGCCATACGTAAAGCGGCCGACAGATAAACGGCTATTACCGAGGATTCCAACATAGTCGCTCGTAGAGTCTCGCCCCTCAAACAACGTGAGCCTCCTCTGTTCATTCACAGCCCGCTTCCGAATTTAACAAGTGATGCTTGCTCTATGAACTCGCGGAGTTTCACGTATCCTTCGCCTGACAAGTGGGTGTTGTCGGGCAAAAAATACTGGCACGGTACAGTTCCGCCGCATGTCAGGGCTTTCTCATCAATGGATACAATTGAGACGCGGAGGTCGTCGCGGAAGCGCTCGGTCAAGAGAGTCAGGATCTCTAAACGATCGGTCGAGCGGAAAGAAAAGCTGGGGCCTCTCGGCAGTATTGGAACAACGAAGATCTTCGCCGACTGCCATTTGGTCAATAGAGCCGAGACGTTCTCGGTGATCCCGGCCGCAATACCGCAAGGCAACGCTGAAATGTCCGTGAGATTGTTGGTCCCTATAAGGAGGATCGCGTTCTTCGGCTCCGGCATCGGTGGAAGAAGGCTGTTGAGGCGCCACAAGGTTTCTTGTGTCTTGTCGCCACCAATGCCAAAATTATAAGTACGGCTGCCGCTGAAATCTCTCTGCTGAAAGGGTATCCAACCGTCAGCCAGAGAATCTCCGAAAAGAAAGACGTCATATTCCTTGTTGGCGCTGCGCGATCGTTCAACAGCCCTTGATAGTCTCGCAGGGCTCTGTTCGATCACTGGCGTTGTAGCGATCTGAACCTGGATTTTGTCGCATGTTGAAGCTTGAGCTCGGCTCGACATTATGGAAAAAAATCCAATGCTAAGCGCCAGTAATTGCCTTTTTAAGGTCATGAATTCGGCTCTCTACAAAGGATTCAATGGAATTGTCGCCGCGTTTCCTAAGTTCTCTCTGCGCGGCGAAATAGAACGCAATCGTTTCCCGAGCAGGGATCTTGTCTTCGAACGGTTTGAAGAGTGCGATGGCTCGATGTGGATTTCGCTCACAGTAAAACTGGAGCAGCACCCTTGCTCGGTGGGGGAGAGTGCGCCGGGTTGCTCCCATCCTTGTCAACGCCTTCATATCGCCAGCGAACGTGTGCTCAATTACTGATTGGGTTGTCGCAGTGCCTGCAAAAACTCGAATAACTTCATGCCCCACTAGTGGAACGCGCACGAAGCCGATGGATGGAGATATCTCTCTCAACATAGCAATGCAGCCCGCATCGATCTCATCAAAGGGATCGTAGAGCACGACGGCGTTCTCGCATAAATCGTCTTTATTGATCGTAACATCGTGATGAATTTCGGGGTTGTAGTAAACACGGTGGGGATTGAAATCGGGGTTAATGTGGTCCGGATGAATGGTCACCTGGGGCCCGAATGATATGGCATGGGTAGCTCCGACGAGCTTCGAATATTTGAGGGCTGCATACCCACCCATTGACGACCCGTACGTGACAATGCGTCGATTGTTTATGCCTAGCGGCCGGATCGCCGCCAGGGCTTTCTCCATGTCCCGCAGGGGGTACCAGTTGGGGGCCTTGGCCATAAATGCGAGAGTAGAAATGTCTGCCATCACGGAGACACGTTCACCCCAAAACGGCTTCGTGCCATCGGCATAATAGCCCATGGGCGCAAACGGCACCCACAGGTAATCACTGCTGCCTGCCCGATAGTGAACTTCAATATGGTCGGTTTCGGCTACTAGCATGTTAACTCGGACTTCGTCGCTCATACCTTGACGATGCGCAAAAGCTCCAGACCGTGCATGGTGGTGTATCGCTCCTTGGAAGCCAGGCTTGCAGGTTCATCAATAGGAAGAAAATAGAGCTGGTCCGCCATGCCTCCATTGATCCAAGCCACCTCCTTGCCATCCGCCGTCATCGCCGCGGTTGAACGGTCGATTGGCAGGCTGGATTTAAGCAGAGCGTAAGCCTGAGGAGGGTCGACTGTAATCTTCTGGTAGACCGCGGTGTCCTGAGACCCGAGAATATTGTTGTTCTGGGTATGGTGCTTTCTCTGGAACCCAGGCGTCACGATGTCTAGTGCACCCACTGTCTGGGCAACTCCGTAGTTGTTACTTCCTTCGTCGTGGTCGCCGACTTCGAGGATTGGCTGGTCATTGATGGAGCGTACAACCATCGTATCTCGACCCCAAAAGTGCCTGAAATGGTAGGCGCCGTGGAACGTCAGGAGCATGAACCCGCCAGGCTTAAGGATACGTCGAAGTTCCTGAGCCCAGAAAAGTTGCAGGTCGAGGCTGAGGTGGGTGATCACAGAGCCGGCGTAAACAAAGTCAAAGGACTCGTCTTCATAAGGTAGCGATGGATCGACACCGCAATGGATAAAACGATCGGCCTCGATGTTTTCTTTGCACCACTCGATCGCGTCTGCGTTGATGTCGCAACCATGAGCATCCAACCCATGGGCCAATGCATGGCGGATAATGCGGCCACATCCGCAACCCCATTCGAGCACTCGGCCGCTTAAAGTTGCGCCCGAGCGCTCCAGCGCCTCTTTGATTTTTGCGAATGAGTTGGCTCCGCGAGCGAGGAAGAGCGTATTGTCAGCATAGCCGACTGAAAGACGCATAAGGCCACCAGGTGGCAACGGAAATAACTCGGACGTATTGCCTGCGTACATAAACATTCACCCCGTTTCGCTTCGTAGCCGCGACGAGCGGCCATCCCGCATCGTTCCGACACAGTCGTTTAAACAACATCATGGTTCAAGATGCCCCTTCGAAATACCGAAGGTCTCATGCTAGACACAGGAGCTGCCAATACCAATTCACAACCGCTCAAGGATCTGGCGTCGCATAAGCCTCTCCAAAACCAGCGCCGCCACTAGTACGAACCCGCCTACGAAGTAGATATAAGAGACGCTCACGAGCTGGGCGCTGTATGTGGGGAAATAGGCGCTCCGCATCCACTCGACGCACTCAAGCACCGGATTATAACTCAATGCTTCGCCGATCTGCGTCGGCATCCTGTTGGCGACGAACATTGATCCGGAGGATACGTAGGTGACTATCAGCGACAGCGAGTAGATTGTCGCAAAAATGGGGAACAGAGAGGTTATTACACCTGCAAGAAACCCAAAACATACCCCTAAGTAAAGTACGCTGAAATAGGCTTTGGCAGCCTCTTCGAGGCTGTAAGGAAAGGGCGAAGCCCCGATCAACCAAAGAATTAAGATCACGACTGCCATCGTAGCGCATGCCGCCACTAGTTCCAGCACCGCGCGCCCAACCATGATATCCAATGGCTTGACGATGGGCATCGTCATCATGGGCCTGTTGAGCACGATTGAGAATGCCATGTACCGTGAGACGTACATAAACGCGAGGGTCGGAACTAGGCCCGTAGCGAAAAACAGAGGCGGGCTGTCTCCATAGGGCGCGGCTCTACCGATTGCCCAAGAAATCGTAATTAGCACGGTCAAATGCGCCAGCGGCCACAGGATTACGACGAGATATCCGAGCCCGTGATTGAAAAAGCGGGTGCGCATGTCCCGTAGAATAACGGCCATCAGCACGTTCCGTTTGCTACGTAGCGCTGCCGCGATCCAAGGCTTAGAACTTCTCACTGGTTTCTCACCACGCTTTGGAAAACAAGCGCATAAGTCTGCCCGGGCGGCGTCGGATACAATTCAAGCGTATTACCGGCGCACGTCAAAGCTTACCCCGGCGCAGACTATGGTCCTGATCCTCTGTTTCAGGATCGGAGAATACCGCCGCGCGCTCGAGCTCAGGTGCGACCTTCTCGCGTCCCAGAGCAGTTAGCTGCCATGCCCCATCGCTCTTTTTAACGAAACCTTGAGATTCAAGTTCGTTTGCAAATTCGGTCGCGTCACCACGGCGGACTTTAAGTAACTCGGTGAGGGTTTGCATGTTTGACCTCCTATCTGCTCATCAGATGATTTAGTCAGAACCCATAGGGCTTTTTCCCGACTATCCTCTTAACCTGCTGGTCGATCGAGTGAGGGTTCTCGACAAGAGGCCAATTCCGCTCATACGGTCCTTTGTATTCGATCCACTCCTCCTCTGTTAGCGGTCTGCCCTTGGTGCGGGATGCGGCTTCACGAGGAGTTTTCGCGCCGACCATTTTTGCGACGTAGATCATTCGCCGAACCATTTCGTCTAAGCCCAGGGTTGTCACTATTTTGGCCTCCATGGCTCACGCCTACCACGTCCACATCGTACCCATCAACATAGGACATCACCATGACTGCGATGCGAGCCAGCGCCGCGGGCCGAAAGGCCGTGGCTGAAAGGAAAAGCCATGACCGATTTTAACGGCTTCGTCTTCACCGGCGAGAAGCTGACGGATGCCGACATCCCGCGCATCGGGACGATGATCGGCATCAAGGAAGACCTGATGCATGCGACGATCGAGACGGAGACCGGTAACCGCTGGACCGACAGCAAGGGTCGTCTGCCCATCCTTTACGAGCCCCACGTCGCCTATCGTGAAGCCCCGAACGACAAGGTGCGGAATGCGCTGGTCAAGGCCGGGCTTGCCTACAAGAAGTGGGGCGAAAAGCCTTATCCGCGCGACAGCTATCCACGGCTCCTCAAGGCGATGGAGATCGACGAGGAAACGGCGCTCCGGGCCTGCTCCTGGGCCGCTCCGCCCAGCCTCTCGTAGAGAAACGAACCTTAGAGATCGATAGCTCTTGTTACGATCCAGGCAGGGATCCCGGCGACAATCACGCCTGCCAATAAGGCTGAGATCATCTTGATCAATGAAGCACGTCGCGCACGTCGACCGTCCCACTCGTAAACCATACTCGACCCTCGCACCTCACTGCTCCGAAGTGAAACATTGCCCGGTCTGGGAGTCGAGTGCGTCTTTGCAACATTGTTAAATTAGAAGATCGGAGTGGCCGCAACTGTGCAAACGGGCGGTTGTCTTTCGCCGGCCCTCGAATTTGAAGATTTTGACGAACAAGGGCCTGCGTCGGTCCGCCAGAGCGCAGGCCCTCAACCCGACGCTATGCAACAGGTTTAGAAAGAAGAGGGCTCGCCCGTTTTTCCCGTTCGAGCCCTCAACAGTCTGGTTGGCCACTCGACAATCGCACAGTCTGTGTGAGCTCGCATCACCCGTTCTGATTAGAACGGCTAACCTGGCGGCGGACGACGCCCACTTCGCTCAACAAGCACCTTAGGGACATTCAAAATGGATACGACCGTGCAGGCTCTGCAGCGGCGCTTGATCGCGCTCGGCTATTCGCGCAGCATTCAGAGGCAGTGTGACGGCGACCGCTGGTGCCGGCAATTTGCGCGCCATTTATGCCCTCGCGGATGCCGCGCCGGCTGCCGGCTTCACAGGTTTGCTAACTGGAATTCTGGCTACAATCTACAGCAACGGAAACGCCGTAACTGAGGCCGTCGGAGTCCGATCTCACATCTCTGACGGTTGCACCGCCGGGGTTCAAGTTGGCGGATCCGGAATTGCGGGGAAAACCGGTGCGGTCAGCTTTGGATACAGTCGTAGGACTGGCACAGGGCAACCATTGAGGCCTCTAATCGCGGGCTTTCAATCCCATGGCGGCGGAACCGGCGCTATGTTCCTTGGATATCGGAGCAATACCGATATGACTCCAATTTTCACCGTCACCAATGCGGGTGAGGTTGTGGCGCAATCATACCGTTCTTGCCTCGTTACGGTGGCCGATGACGCTGTAGTTTCCATTACGCCACCTTCTCTCACAGGCGGTCTGCTGTACGTTGTCACTGCGTCCAGCGACCAGGCTTGGGCTACCGTCTATTTCAGGGCGTCCGGCGCGCACCTTTGTAGAGCGGCCGGCACGAACGAGACATCCGTCGCTCTGTCAACCACTGCCTTGACCGGCACAATTGGCGTCAACGGACAGTTCACAATCTCCTGCAACAACGGCGTCATCCAATTTGAGAACCGCTTAGGCGTCAGCCGAAGCTTCACTTGTTCCTTCATGACCGACTGAGGGCACAACGACATGATGATGGACATCAAGAAGATCAAAGAACGCCGCTGGCAGATCGGCGCCTACGACGTCACACTCCCGCCCGACGTGGCGGACACCCAGGAGGAAGCCTTTAAGGCCGCCTTGACGTCGATGCATCACGGAACCCACAATTCGTGCAACCTATCGCAAGGCCGAACGGAAGTGGATCATTGACGATAAAACCGTGGCGTTGAGCGATGATATGGAAGACACAGAAGAGCAGGCACGTGCCGTGCTTGCTGAAGCATCGCGAACGATCTAGGGTTGCTGTCTTCCATTGCTCCGGTCTAATGTCACCGACAGTTTATATTTTCGGTGAAATATGACTCATCCTTATCAAGGACTGCCGCCCTCTTCCAATTGGCGAAAGTCGGTAGCGTCAATCCATCCTGACGACGTCGATCCTGTCGTATCGGTTCCTTTTACGCTCTCGCCTCAGGATAGAATCGCGACCGCTGGCAGTTGCTTCGCGCAGCATATCGCCCGGAACCTCTCGTCGAGCGGCTATCATTACCTCGTCACGGAGGACGGCGACCCCGATCGGAACTATCAGGTTTTCCCTGCCCGCTTCGGGAACATCTACACGCCGCGGCAACTTGTGCAGCTTTTTCAGCGGGCTTACGGTCTATTCGTGCCAATTGACGACGTATGGACTCGCGAAGACGGGAAATTTGTAGATCCGTTCCGCCCGCAGGTGGAGCCTGGCGGGTTCACAAGTGCAGACGAATTGCGAGCGGATAGAGACGCTCATCTCGCCGCCGTAAGGGCGATGTTCGACACGGCGGACGTTTTTGTATTTACCCTCGGGCTGACGGAAGGCTGGATCTCGAAACTGGACGGAGCCGTTTTCCCGCTGGCGCCGGGCGTAGCAGGAAACCCAGCAAACTTTGAAGATTATGAATTCCACAACTTTGATGTCGCGGAGATGATCGCGGACCTTCGAACCTTCACCCGCTACGTTCGGACCATAAACCCGTCGCTTCGAATGGTCTTCACGGTCTCGCCGGTCCCACTTGTTGCTACGTATGAGAAGAAGCATGTGCTGGTCGCGACGACCTACAGCAAGTCGGCCTTGCGGGTCGTTGCGGAACACGCCACGCAGGCTGACCCTCTCTCCGTCTATTTCCCGTCCTATGAGATCATCACCGGTCCGCAATCACGACATCGATATCTCGCGGAAGATCTGAGGGAGGTAACGAACGAGGGCGTCGCGCACGTTATGCGGATTTTCGGTCGGCATTTCTTTTCATCATCGGGGGGCACGGCCTCCAACAAGCCGCGCCCTCGCCCCGTCGATACGCAGAAGGCGGAACGGGAAATGCGGAACATCGAAGCGGTCGTATGCGATGAAGAGGCGCTTGACGCATGACCATCTGGGTAATTGGGAACTGCCAGGCGCGCGGGGTTGCAAAGAGCGTCGAAAGCCTGACCAAGAGTTCGGACGTCCGGCCGCTTGACATCAGAACGAT
>Ga0209676_1002185_pt1 | contig 14659 bp, 10 predicted proteins | sample AraplaCvi_mLB_r2_FD_184282 | JGI IMG/M metagenome (GOLD analysis project Ga0209676, IMG submission 184282) | Arabidopsis root microbial communities from North Carolina, USA - plate scrape MF_Cvi_mLB_r2 (SPAdes) (version 2) | ecosystem: Host-associated > Plants > Roots > Endosphere | place: USA...
GTCACGTCGAACGCCGGCGGCTGCAGGATGCCGGCCGGGAAGACGATCTCGTTCTGCAACGGGTTGTAGTACGCGTTCGACGTCGGCGGCGTCATGCCCCAGCGGCTGCGGTCGGTGGGCTTGCCGATCTGGCTGCGGTTGTCGGCGACGTTCCATCGCGACGCGGCAACGACGTTGTCCCACGACGAATCGCGCGATACCACCACGCCTTCGTAATCCTTGAACTTGTCCGGATAACCGAGTTTCGGGAAGAACGTCGCGCGCTTCTCCAGCGCCTTCTTCTTCGTTTCCGGATCCATCCAGTCCAGTTCGTTGATCGTGTCGTCCATCGCCAGCAGGATGTTCTTCACCATTTCCTGCATGCGCGCCTTGGCTTCCGGCGGGAAATACTTCTCGACGTACTTCTGCCCGAGCGCTTCGCCCAGCTGGTTGTCGGTCGCTTCGGCGCAGCGCTTCCAGCGCGGCTTGATCTCGGTCGCGCCGGTGAGGAACTTGCCGTTGAAGGCGAAGTTCTCCTCCACGAACGGCTGCGACAGCGAATCGGCCGCCGTGTTGAGCCCGTGCCATTGCAGGTAGGTCTTCCACTGCGGCAGCGGCGTGGTCGCCAGTTCCCTGTCGACCTGCTGCACGAACTTAGGCTGGGTCACGTTCAGCGCATTGCGCGGGATGTGCGCGTTGTCGAAGTACTTGCCCCAGTCGAAATCCGGCGCGAGTTTCGACAGACCGGCGAACGTCGTCGCGTTGTCCTGCAACTTGGGATCGCGCAGCTGCACGTTGTCCAGCGAGGCTTCGGCCAAGCGCTTTTCGAAGTCGAACACCGTCAGCGCATTCGTTTTCGCCTGCGCCGCCGGAACGCCGGCGAGTTCGAACATCTTCGCCACGTGCACCAGGTACTTGGCGCGCGCATCGACGAAACGCGGTTCGGGCTTGAGGTAGTAGTCGCGATCCGGCATGCCGAGCCCGCCCGCGTAGATGTGCGCGATGGTGCGGGACGGATCGTGCAGGTCCTCGTTCGCGTAGACGATGAACGGCACCGCGACGCCGACGTCGTGCAACTGGCCGATCATGGCCTGCAGGCCGGCCTTGTCCTTGATCGCATCGATCTGCGTCAGCCACGGCTGCACGGGTTTGCTGCCCAGCGCATCCACGCGCGACTCGTCCATGCACGCGGCGTAGAAGTCGCCGGCCAGCTGGCCCGCACTGCCCTTCGGCCAGTCGGTCTTCGCCGAAAGTTCGGTGAGGATGTCGCGGACGTGTTCCTTGTTGACCTCACCCGATTGCCAGCGGCGGCTCCAGCGATCCATGTAGTTCGGGATCGGGTTCTGCTGTCGCCACGTCCCGTTGGCGTAATCGAAGAAGTCGGTGCAGGCATCGGCGCTGCGGTTGATGTCTTCGGGATGGATCCCGTGCACGGCGCCGGCCGATGCGGTGGTGGCGGCTGCAAGCAAAGCGACGAGCGGAAGGCTGGACCTGATCACTGCAACACCCCTGGTTGGGATAGGTGCCCGCCACTATAGCGGGGGGATGGCGGTGGGCCCGTACCAGAAGTCCTGAGGGGACGAGCCCCTCTCCCACCGGCGACCGTAGGGAGTGCAGAGCTGAGAGGGGTTGCGGTGAGGGTCGGGGCGCGCGAGCTGGCCCGCACTTGCGATGCCCGCTGTTGTAGCCCGGGTAAGCGAAGCGCACCCGGGGAGCTGGGCCGGTTCGGGCCGACTCCAAGCGCAAGATCAAAGTGGGTTCCAGCTTTCGCTGGAATGACGGCGGGGGGGATGTTGTTTGCCGCCGACGGAGTGCCTGGGCGCTGCGGGCCTGGGTCCCGGCCTTTGCCGGGATGACGGTTTTTCTGGCGTGCCTGCGTCTTGCCCGCGTGCTGGCGATGGACGCGCAACCCGGGTGCGCTTCGCTTACCCGGGCTACGGACGCGTGAAGGTTCGGCACCCCGGGTGCGCTTCGCTTACCCGGGCTACGAGTGCATCGCGGCTTATCCCTTGCGTGCAGCTTCGATCTTCGCGATGTCGATCTTGTGCATCGTCATCATCGCGTCGAACGCGCGCTTGGCGGCGGCGGGGTCGGGATCGGTGATCGCCTCGATCAGCACGCGCGGCGTGATCTGCCACGACAGGCCCCACTTGTCCTTGCACCACCCGCAGGCGCTTTCCTGTCCGCCGTTGCCGACGATCGCGTTCCACAACCGATCGGTCTCGGCCTGGTCGTCGGTGGCGACCTGGAACGAGAACGCCTCGTCCGGCGTGAACGCCTTCCCGCCGTTCAGACCGATGCACGGAATCCCCATCACCGTGAACTCCACGGTCAGTACATCGCCCTTCTGGCCACTCGGATAATCGCCGGGCGCGTGGTTCACGCGATCGACCGTGGTGTCCGGAAACGTCTTCGCGTAGAACGTCGCCGCGTCGAGCGCGTCGCGATCGAACCACAAGCACACCGTGTTCTTCCTGATTGCGTTCCTGTCGACCATCGGAATCTCCTTGAGCGATTGGACGTGGAACGCGGACGTTAGCATCCAGGCCCCCATCGCGTTGTGCGCGACTGCGCACCCGGCATCGCGGGATACCCTGACACCGCCTGCAAAGCATCACGATCCGATCACGCGGGCCCTGATACCGGCACGCGCCGTGCAGATGCGGCTTCACTGGAAAGCGGTTTCACAGGAAGCGAATCTCGCCCATGTCCATCAGCGGCGCACGCGGACCGGCCACGGCCTCCTCGTGGGCGAGCGGATCGGCCTCCACCAGCGTGCCGAAGTCCAGACCAGAACGCTGCTGGATATCCGCGATGGGCACCTGCGTGGCGACGTTGAGATGCGGCGAGACGAACTGGCCGAACACGAACTCGTCGTCTTCGGGCGGCAGGCTGTCTTCCTGCGACATCTCGTAACCGGTCGCGCACAACTCGCCCGTCTCGTCGTGGATGAAGGCGATGACCTTCCAGAAGCCAAGCGGGATGCGCACGCCGTAACGCTCGGGATCGGCGTCGTCGAAGTACGGACCGGTGAACACGCTGATGCGCATGTCGTCCTCGCGCGCGTGCTCGAGCGCGTAGTCCTCCAGCGCGAGCCAGATCGGCGAGTTGAACGCCTGGATCTGCGGCGTCACATTGGTGACGTGCATCGAATCCTCGTTGCCGCGCTTGGCGTCCTTCAGCGAACGGCCCCAGCCGGGGTCTTCGCGACGGGTCATGTGGCCGCGACTGAACTTCGGCGAGTTTCCGTAGCATTCGTCCTTGATCTGGTTCGCGCGCGGGATGCGCGGATCCCATTTCCACGACACGCGCGCGCTCTTCTTCGACTGCGCGCCATCGATGTTCACCGCACTGAAGAAGCACATGCGCCGGCTTTCGCTCATCACCACGGAGAAATGGTGGTAGCGCAGGACATTGTCGTCGGTGCCCTCGATTGCGAGCACGTCGTCGGCCATTTCGTCGACGACCGGCATGGGCACTTCGAAGCCGTCGCCGAGGAAATCCTCCTGGTAGCCTTTGCGATCGGCGTACGAAGCGACCGGCGCCTCGTCGCCGGGCCCGACATCGTCGGCCTGCGCATCGCGTTGCTTCATTGCGATTCGCGGCGCTGCCGCCTGCGCGGGGCGCCCCAGCGACACGGTGATCGTCAACGGCACGGTGATCGAAGCGCCCTGCGCGGTGGGCGCGCTGGCTTCGTCCGCACGTGCGAATACCCGAAGCCTGCGCGCCGGCGGACGCGTGCGCGAACGCGCCGTGCGCATGGTCTGGAACGTGCGCCACACCACGTCCGACGTCACCGCGTAGTTGGTCGTGAGGAAGCTGCCGCTGAAGTGCAGCCCCATCACCTCACCGGTCTCCAGATCGACCACGGCCGAACCCGAATTGCCGCCCAGCGTCGTCGCGTTGTGCAACAGACGCCCCGCCTCGACGCGCGTGATCGCGCCCGGCGCGAATCGTTTGCAGTCGTAAACGCTGCCGAACAGACGGTTCATCAGGTCCACATCGGGAATGCGGCTGTCGTAGGCGGGATACCCGATGACAGCCGCCAGCGCGGTGACGCGCGCGCGTGCCGCAAGCGCCACGGGTTTGGCGAGGCCGCGATGCGTATTCTCGCGCCGTATCTCGAAGAACGCGATGTCCGGCCCCGGTGCGTCTTCGATATGCAGCGGCCTGACCAGTTCGAACACCGCCTGCCCGTCGTTGGTTCCGTTCATTTCCCGGCGGAAATCCGTCGAGGCCGACATCGGTCCCGCATCGCCGACGCGGAACTCGAACGCGTTGCCCTTGCGTCGCGCGAATTCGGCGGCGACGTGGCGATTGGTCACCAGCACGTCGGGCTGGATCAGCCAGCCGGTACCGACCCATTCCAACCGCCCGCCCTTGAGGTCGATGCGACCGACGGCGCGGATCGGAACGTCCAGCCTGCTGGCGGCGGCCTGCAGGCGGGCCTTCCATAGGGCGCTGTCCTGCGCATCTTGAAAAGTCAGGTCGAGCTTGTCGTCGACGATGGCGAGCACCGGTCGCTCGCGGCGCAGGATGATGCTCTCGGCCTCGACCTGCGGAATCACCGGATCGACGGCGCCGACGGCTTCGGCCTGTACGCCCAGGCGTTCGCGATCGACGCCTTCGAGGTCGCGGGTTTCCTGCGCCAGATGCGAATCGGCTGCGTGCACGTCCTCGTTGAAGCGGCGCAGGCGTTGCAGGGTCGATGCGGTGTCCATGGCATCCTCATCAAAGTTCGCGTTTGAAGGCTCAGTGCGGAAGTTCGACTTCGTTGGCGTCGATCAGTGCGCGCAGCATCACGGCCGCGCCGCATTGCTTCGATACGAAGTTCGCGTCGTACTGGTGATCGCGCACGAACTTGCCCTTCGTGTAGTGGTTGCAGAAGCTCCACAGGTACGGCGAGGCGATGCCCTTGGCGTAATAGCCATAACCGTTGTAGCCCTCGAAACGGTACAGGGCGCGCGCCAGCGACCAGTCCTGCTGGTGCGCGTGGCCCTGGAAGGTGATGGCATCGATCGCGCTGCTGAGCCAGTCGTTCGGCGGATTCCACGTCGGCGGCCGGTTGCGCGGCACCTGCACGGTGCGCGCGCTCAACGGATCGCCGTTGTGCAGATGACCACTGAAACTGAAGGCCGCCTCCATCGCATGCACGATGCCCACGAACCACCACGGTGCGCCGGTTGCCGTCTGCACCGCTTCGTAACGTGCGCGGCCGCGCCGGATCATGCCGACGTGCCACGCCACGACGCATTTCCTGTCCGCCCGCACCTGCGCGCTTGCGAACAGGGATTCGTACTTCGGCTTGAGCGTCGCGAAGTCCGGCGCGGCCTCGGCTTCCACCGATCCCGTCGCCGGATACCAGTCCTGCGCGTAGTTGGCGAACAGCTGCGTCAACGCGTCCTGCAGGGCGACCAGATGCGGCAGCGCGGGCGAATCCTCGTCGACCGCGTCGCCCAGCGCCATCAAAGCCGCGTTGACGTCGTGGTCGATGCCCTCCTCCGTTTCCGCGCCGAATGCCGCTTCGGTGATGCCGTCCAGATGCCACGGATCGCGATCGTCGTAATGCGACTTCTCCGGCTTCACCGAAAGATGGAAGTGATGGTCGTGCGGATTGCGTCCGCTGTAGGACCGCCACGTCCACGCCGGTACGCCGCCGATGGCGGACGAATTGGCGATGCGCCGGTTCCAGATGAGGTACTTGATGCGCGTGTCGCGGCCCGCATGCAGCGCGGCGACGACCTTGTTCGCATCGCAGCCCGAACGCGGATCGTGCGTGATGTCCATCGCCGTGACGACGCCCCTGTTTCCGTCGATCACCCATGGATTGTGGTCCGACGAACGCGACGCATGCGCGGCGTCGCCGACGATGCCGTCGCTGGCCTTGCTGCGCGTCGGGAACGCGCGGTTGATCTGCTCGCGCAGCACGAGCAGCGTTTCGGCCGCGCGCCACGGCCGCGCCGCTTCGGCGACGACGTCCATCGTTTCGCGCACGGTTTCCTCCGATGCTTCGGCCGGGTCGGCATGCGCGTCGTCGTGATCCTTGACGACGGGCAGTTCTTCTTCGTAATTCGCGTTGTCGTTTCCCATGGGGAATCTCCTGTATCCGGCGCGCGTTCGATCACGGCGCGAAGCGCACGCCCAGCGGTTCCAGCACCCTGCGTGCGGCGGCGAAGGACAGCGCGTAGTTGTTCAGGCCCGTCGCGCCACCGAAGTGGATGGCGAAGCACGGCGGCCCGGTGTCGAGCCACGCCGCGACCAGCGAACCGGACGCGCCACCGAAGGTCGTCGCGTCGTGGCCGATCGCGCGTCTGGCGGTCCTGTCGCTGGGGTGACTGCCGAGTCCGTCCGTGAACTTTCCGGGCGCCATCCGCTTCACGCCGAACTTGTTGCCGAACAGCGTGCCGATCACGAAGCCCCAGTCGATGTCGCCATCGCGCGTACCGGGCGCGGCCGGAAAGCCCACCAGCGCCAGCGAATCCATCGCGCCGGTCGCATAGGACGGTTCGGCATTGAGCAGGGGCAGCGGCGCCGGCAGCGCGGCCTCGCCGTTGCCCTTGTCCAGTCGCGCGACCACGACGTCGTATCCGCTGAAGGTTTCGCCGAACCCTTCCGGCAGGCGGACTTCGACGATGCGGTGGCGGTTGCTTCCCAACGAACAGCTTTCGCCGACGAAGTCGATCTCCAGCACGCCGTCGATGTCGAATCCCTTCCCGGTTCGCCGCATCGCGACGTCGAACCGGTCCTCGGCCATCTTCACGACGTGGTAGTTCGTGAGCACGAGGTCCTCGTTGTCGTCCACGCTTTGCACGAGCGTGCCGGTCCCGATGAATTTCGAGGCGTGCCCGTTTTCGGGCTGGATGCGCCCCACCGTCGCCGCGAGCGAGGCGACGCCGGCCTGCGCGCGGGTCAGGTCGTTGCGCCAGGTCCGGATGAACGGGTCGTCGTCGGCAACCTTGTTTCCGCACAGAAGGAAGCTCGGGCGCGTTCCGTCGCCGATGATGACCGCCTCTGCCGCATAGCCTTCATCGGGAGCGAGCGCGCGATCGCCCCGCTCGAGCTTTTTCAGCGCCTTGCGCGCATTGTTGAAGAACAATCCGTGGGCCTGCTGCCAGTCGCCCACGTCGACGTCCGGCGGACGCGAGAGGTTGGCTTCGGCCACGTCGAGGATGTCGTCGACGCGCGGCGCCTGCGCGACGCCCACAGCTTCGGCGCGCGGGATTGCGCGCACGCCGATGCCGGCCTCCTGCCGGTCCATCGAAAGCAGCGTTGCCAAACGATCTACGCGGCCGGTGTCCATGGTTCGTTCCTTCGCCGGGATGCCATTGCGAGTTGCGCCTTCGCGCAAGTCACGTGCCTTGGAGCATGCGCATCAGGTTCGGCAGACCCGCACCTTGCGCATAGGGGTCGCGCTCCAGATCGGTGCAGTTGTCCGTCAGGATCCGCTTCACGCGATCGGGATAGCCGATGAACTCGCGACGCTGCGACAGGAACGCCGCCAGCAATCCCGACACGTGAGGCGCAGCCATGCTGGTGCCCGATTCGGCGATGTAGAACTGCTCGGCGGTGAAGTCCTTGAGCTGCTCGTCCGTGAACGGCCCTTTGCCCAGCCCCGGCAGCATGCGGTCGTAGTCCGCGCGCGCCGAGAGGATCTTCTCGCCGGGCGCGACCACATCGGGTTTTCTGCGGCCATCGGCGGTCGGTCCGCGCGAGGAGAAGTAACTCACGCCGAAGGTGTGCGGATTCACGCGATGCACCGAACCCACGGCGATGGCTTCCTCCAGGTTCGCCGGATCGCCAATCGACAGGTCCAGGTTCGCCTGCCACGGCCCGTCCTCCAGCGTTTGCAATACGGTGAAGCCCTCGTTGCCGGCGGCCATCACGATCAGCACACCCTGCCGCCACAAACGCCGCAGCTCCTGGCACAGCGGCGTGTGCCCGCAGCCGTAGACGCTGGGATCGAAGTTGCCGCCCAGGCTCAGGTTGATGCCATGGATGCGCAGCTCCTGCGCGTTCTCGTTGATGCGCGCGATCTTGTCCAGCGCGATCAGGATCCACGCGTCCTGCCCGCGCCCGCGGTCGTCGAGCACCTTGAACGAATGCAGCTTCGCGCTCGGCGCCATGCCGGAGAAATCCAGCAGTTCGTCATCGTCCTTGAGCTGGTTCGGCCACGCGCCGGCGATGATGCCGGCGACATGCGTGCCGTGGCCGGCGCGGTCGCGGAATCCGTCCGCGCCGATGGCCGCCCAGGGATCGGCCAGTGTGTAGTCCAGGAAACCTCCGCGCGGTTCGGCGATCGCGGTGGACGTCGCCGGATCGTTGCGCGTGCAGTCCCACAGGCTCGCCAGGTTGCGGTGCTTCCGGAAATGCGGATGCGTGTGTTCGACACCGGTGTCCAGCACCGCCCATTCGATCGAGTCCCCATGCGCGGCATAGGCCTGGTGCGCGGCCGCGGCGTGCAGGACGTGCGCCGAGCGGCAGATCAACGCCTTCTTGCTGGCGTTCTGCCACATGCGCAGCACCTGCAGATCGTCCGACTCGGTGCGCAGCACTTCGATCTCGGTCCGGCTCAGCGCCGCCGAGACATAGCGCATGTGGTGCTGGATCCTCATGCGGTCGACCTGGCCCCCAATGCGATCCTGCGCCAGCTTGCGCAGGCGCTGGTCGATGCGCTCGCGGCCTTCGGCGATGGACGAATCGCCCCGGTTCTTGTCCTCGCGCACCTGGATCAGCACCGGATGGCGCTTGTCGTCCGGCGCCGATTCCATCTTCTCGACCAGGTCGGAGGTGATGATCTGCCGGCCCAGGCTGCGGGCGAACTCGCGTCCGACCGCCTGGTACACCTCGTTCTGCACTTCCTCGGTGGACAGGTATCCCATCGAGGAATGCGGATTGCCTTCGAACAGCGGGTTCTCGTCGCGTCGCTCGCGGCTGATGCGCGCGTAGTCCTTGAACCTCGCGTTCGGCGGTTCGTCGATCTCGTCGCCCAGCGTCGGATCGAGCGCGACCACATCGCCTTCGACCGCCACATTGACCCAGCGCTCCACGCATGGCGGAAACGGAAGCAGCTTCTGCTTCGTCCACTTCTTGAACACCGCGCGCACCGGCGGCAATCCCAGCGGCGATCCGATGGTGACGAACAGCTTCACGTTCACGCTCGACGGAAGCTGGCGCAGCACGTCGTAGGCGATCATCGAGCCCTGGCTGTGCGCGATGACGACGAACGGCCCGCCGCCGCTGCTCAGGCGCGCGAGGAACGTGTCGTCCATCTGCCTGCGATGTTTCTCGTCGAACAGGAAATCCTGCACGTCGGGCAACGCGACGCTGGTGACCAGGTCGGTGAGCTTGCGCAGCAAGGCATCGCCGATGCCCTTGCCGGTGACGTTGCTGGTGTAGATGCCTTTTACGGCCGAAACGCCTTCTTCCTCCTGCTTGAGCTGTTCCCGACGCGCCTCGGCCCTGGCTTCATCGATCATGCGCTGGCCGATGTCGTACAGGAACGCCTGCTGGTCCGCATCGCGGGTGATCGCCTTCACCGCCTCCTGCAGTTCGGCCTCCGGATCCGGATCGCCGACGGCGAGCACCTTGCGCGAGCGGATGGCTTCTTCCGGATCGTGGCAGGCGCAACGCGGATCGATGCAATCGCAGCTGGACGGCTGCGGATAGCGCGCGCGGTTGACCCAGTACGCCATGCGCGTGCGGTCGCCCATGTCCTTGCCGAACAGGGCGCGATCCCAGCGCACGACCAGCACCTGCTCTTCGGGATGATTGCCGATGCCGTGCACGTACACGGCCGTCGTCGCCGCGTCGGTGAGATTGGCCGATGGCGATTCCGTTGCGCCTTCGGCGACGACGCCCTTGATCGACAGCGGCCGCTTGCTGATGTCGTGCACCGGAACGAACGCGATCTCGTACGGCGCGCCGGTATCGGGAACGTGGATGCTTTCGCTGGCCACCGCCTTCGCGACGGTTGTCGTGGCGACCTCCGCCGCTTCGGCGACCGTGGCCTTTGCGGTCTTCGTCGCCTTGGCGGCCTTCGTGGCGTTCTTCGCTTTCGCCGCCGGCTTGCGCGAGGTGCCGGTCTTGGCGGCACGCTTGGTCGTCTTCTTTCGCGTAGCCATGGTCGCTTTGCTCCTTCCATGCGAACGCCCGACCTCTGGACGAGGCCGACCGCATTCCCGGATTTCAGCGACTTCGACGATCGCCGTACAGACGCGAGGGGCCTTCCGAATGCGCCCGGTTGTACGCGTCCTTCGCTGGTTGGCAACGCGTGTGCCCGCACGCAGCGGCCATGCAACCGACGAACGGTTATCGCGGCTGCATGTCGATGCGAGTCAGCATCGGACCAATGCCCGAGGCGCGGCGGATTACTTGATCCGCCGCTTCTCCAGCTTGCGCGCCAGCGTGCGGCGATGCAGGCCCAGCCTGCGTGCGGCTTCGGAGATGTTGAAATCGCTCGCGGCCAGCGCTTCGTGGATGTGTTCCCACTCCAGCGTCTTGATCGACGTGGTGCGTTCGGTCAGTTCCACTTCCGTGTCGCCGCCGGCACGATCGAACGCGGCTTCGATGTCGTCGGTGTTGGACGGCTTGGCGAGGTAATGACGCGCGCCAAGCTTGATCGCCTCCACCGCCGTCGCGATGCTCGCGTAGCCGGTGAGGACGACGATGACGAGATCCGGATCGAACGCGTGCAACTGCTTCACGCTCGACAAACCGGATGCACCGCCGGCGAGTTTCAGGTCGACGACCGCGTGCGTGGGCGCGAAGTCCTCCAGCAGCGCGGGCATGCCGTCCTCGCCGGTGAGGTGGCGCACCTGGTAGCCGCGACGTTCGAACGAACGCACCAGCGTGCGCGCGAACGCCTCATCGTCCTCGACGATCAGCAGGCGGCGCTCAGTCTTCGTCATCGTCACCGCTCCCATCGTCGCGGGCGTCGTCGATCGCGATGGCCGACAGCGGCAGCGTCATCGTCACCACGGCGCCGCCCTGCGGCCGGTTCTTCGCCCGAAGGCTCCCACCCAGCGTACGCGCAACGTTCACCGAGAGGAACAAGCCCAGCCCGCCGCCCGGACGGCCCTTGCTGGTGTTGTACGGCGAGCCCAGCCGCTCGAGGATGTCCCCGTCGAAACCGGCGCCGGCATCGCTGACATCTATGAACAGCGTCTCGCCGTCGCAGTGGACATCCAGCGCGACCCAGCCCGGCGAGGCTTCCAGGGCGTTGTCCAGGACATTGAACACCATCTGCCGCAGGCCGGTGTCGGACACGATGCGCGCGTCCTGCGCGCAATGGTTCGCATAGGCGAACGACGCCGGATTGCGCGCCTGCCGCCATTCGTCGGCCAGGCCGTCGAGCATCGCGTGCAGGCCCATTTCCATCGGCGCTTCGGCGCGCGGCCCGCCCGCGGCGAGCAGGATGTTGGTGACGATCGATTTGCAGCGCGCCACCTGCAGCTGCATTTCGACGACGTCGCGATGCAGCTCGCCTTCGGAGGCGATCGTCGGCAGGTGCTGCCAGTCGCCCAGGATCACCGAGAGCGTCGACAGCGGCGTGCCCAGCTCATGCGCGGCGCCGGAGGCCAGCAGGCCCATGCGCACGATGTGCTCCTCCTCGACCGCACGCTGGCGCAGTTCGGCCAGTCGAGCGTCGCGCTCGCGCAGGATGCGGCCGATGCGCGTGAGGAATACCACCAGCAGCCCGGCGATCAGCAGGAAACAGATCAGCAGGCCCTGCACGTAGTGATCGCCAAGGCCGCGCGCGGGCTCGACGGTGAGCGCGATGGGCGTGCGCACCAGCGTGAGCCCGGTGACGCACAACGCGGCGGCCGCGGCGATCACCCAGCTCCACGGCGAGCGCAGGATCACCGTGCTCAGCACCACCTGCAGCAGGTACAGGAAGACGAACGGATTGGTGATGCCGCCGGAAAGGAACAGCTGGATCGTGAGCGATGCGACATCGACCAGCAGCGAGACGAGCAGAGCGTTGCTCGACGCATGCTCGCGCCTTCGCCACCACAGCTGGCTGGCGATGTTGAACAGCGTCAACGCAGCGAGCACGGTGAACATCGGTTGCAGCGGCAGGCCGATGTCGAGTCCGTAGTGCACGACGAGGATCGTCGCCACCTGCCCGATCACCGCGATCCAGCGCAGCTGGATCAGCTGCTGCATGTTGCGCAGGCCCGCGCTGCCGCGCGAGCGCGCGACGGCGGGCGCTCCGCGTTCCGCTTCGGCGGCTACCTCGTCCTGGATGGTTCGTGCAGGCATGTTCCGGTTGGGGCCTTTCACTGGCGACGAGCTACCGGCGCCGATGATGGCGCAATCGGCGTTGCGACGCGAACAGGAACCACGCGCCCACCAGCGTGAGCAGCGCCATGCCGAACCAGGTCAGCGCATAGGACAGGTGCGAATCGCGGAATTTCACCACCGTCAGGCCGCCGCGCGGCCAGGTCGTGGCGCCGCTTCCGCTGCGCTCACCCTCGAAATCCGCGTCGATGAAGTACGGGGCCACGCGGTCGACCGGGAGGCCGTGCGATTTCGCGATGGCGGCGACATCGCGCGAGTACCAGCGCTGTTTCGCGGCGTCGTTGTGGCGAAGGAATCCCCCGCCTGGCTCGCTGATACGAAGCAGGCCAGTCACCACCACCCTGCCCTGCGGCGGCGACGTGGCATCGGCGCTTGTGCCGCGATCGCCCGCAGGCACGAAGCCGCGATTGATGAGCACGTAATCGCCCTGATCCGTGCGCAGCGGCACCATCGACCAGAACCCGGCGCCGAGTTCGGTCACCGCCTGCGTGCGCGATTCCATGCCGGGCATGAAGCGGCCGGCGACGCTGACGTGGCGATAGCCGTCTGACCCATCCGAAACGGCCGGCCATTGCGCGCGCGCCGGAGCCGGAACAGGCGCGGCATGCACCCGCGCATCGACGCGGGCGATGAGGTCGTGTTTCCACGCCATGCGCTGGATCTGCCAGATGCCCAGTGCAACGAAGCCGATGAATGCGACGGACAGCAATGCGGCAAACGTCGCCGTAACCAGGGCGCTTCGTCCCGGGCGTTCCGAATTGGCTTCCACAGGCGCCGTCATGGCGACGCCCTCAAGGCGTATTCCTGATGATCTCCTGCATCTCGTGCGCGCCCGGCATCATGTTCGTGTTGAGGTGGTGCATGACCCACAACGAACCGCTGAGCACGATCACCACCAGCACCACGGTGAAGATCAGCGCGAGCGCGTTCCAGCCGCCCTCGGACTTCGCGTTCATGTGCAGGAAGTAGACCATGTGCACCACCACCTGCACGGCGGCGAATGCCAGCAGGAGCAGCACCAGCAGCGGCGTGGCCGTGCCGGAGCCGCCCATCACCAGGGCGAACGGAATGGCGGTCAGCACGACCGACAGCACGAAGCCGGTCAGGTACTCCTTCCTCGAAACGTGCGGGATGCCGGTGTCGAGGAAGTCGTCGTCGTGGTCGTGGTATGCGTGATCACTCATCGCAGCGAGCCCATCAGGTAGACGAAGGTGAAGACGCCGATCCACACGACGTCGAGGAAGTGCCAGAACATCGACAGGCAGGCGACGCGGCGCGTGTTGGCGCGCGTGAGGCCGTGCTTGTTCACCTGCAGGCACAACACGATCAGCCAGACCACGCCGAAGAACACGTGCAGGCCGTGCGTGCCCACCAGCGCGAAGAACGAGGACAGGAACGCGCTGCGCTGCGGGCCTGCGCCGATGTGGATGAAGTGGTGGAACTCGTAGAGCTCGATCGCGAGGAACGTCGCGCCCAGGATGCCGGTGACGATGAGCCAGCCGATCAGGCCGCGCTTGTTGCGCGCCTGCATCGAGATCATCGCGAAGCCATAGGTGATCGACGACACCAGCAGCACCGCGGTATTCACCGCGACCAGCTTCAGGTCGAACAGGTCCGCGCCCGACGGGCCAGCCGCGAAACTGCGGCCGAGCACGCCGAAGGTGGCGAACAGGCAGCCGAAGATCATCAGGTCGCTGAGCAGGTAGATCCAGAAGCCCAGCAGCGATCCGTTCTCCGGATGGTGGCGGCCCTGCGTGTCCAGGAAGACGGGCGCGCCGTCTTCACGCGTCAATGCGATGGGTTCAGACACGGAACGTCTCCAGCTGTACGGTGCGCGCGTGCTCGGTTGCGGCCACTTCCTCGGCGGGAATGTGGTAGTCGCGGTCGTAATTGAAGGTGTGCCAGATCGCGTACGCCACCACGGCCAGGAACGAGACGATGGCCAGCCACCAGATGTGCCAGATCATCGCGAAGCCCACGCCGGTGCTCAGCACCGCCAACACCAGGCCGGCCGGCGTGTTCTTCGGCATGTGCACGGCGAGGAAGCCGTCGCGCATGCGCGTGAACCCACGCTGCTTCATGTCCCACCATGCGTCGGTGTCGTGGACGACCGGCGTGAAGGCGAAGTTGTACGCCGGCGGCGGCGAGGAAGTCGACCACTCCAGCGTGCGGCCGTCCCACGGATCGCCGGTGACGTCGCGCAGCTGCTCGCGCTTGCGGAAGCTGACGTAGATGCAGATCAGGAACGCGGCGATGCCGATGGCGATCAGCACCGCGCCGAAGGCGGCGATCAGGAACCAGATCTGCAGCGACGGATCCTCGAAGTGGCTCATGCGGCGCGTGACGCCCATCAGGCCCAGCACGTAAAGCGGCGTGAAGG
>Ga0209676_1002186_pt1 | contig 14656 bp, 10 predicted proteins | sample AraplaCvi_mLB_r2_FD_184282 | JGI IMG/M metagenome (GOLD analysis project Ga0209676, IMG submission 184282) | Arabidopsis root microbial communities from North Carolina, USA - plate scrape MF_Cvi_mLB_r2 (SPAdes) (version 2) | ecosystem: Host-associated > Plants > Roots > Endosphere | place: USA...
CCTGCTGTCGTTGGTGACACGAACTTATTCCTACTTAAGCTTTGCATAATTAAACCAGCAATACTCATACCTGCACCTGCTAACAAAATTGCTACAAGTCTCGGTATACGACTAATAATAAATAGTCTAGTTTCTTCTGATTCGAAGTCTAATAGATCACTCGGTTTAATATCAACTACTCCGATAAATAGTGAAACTATAGACAACACAACAGTTGCTGTTAAAAGATATCTTTTTTTCATTGTAATCCCCGGTAGATTCATTTTTGCTCGTAATAATCATTGAAAATGATTATCATTACTCACGATTCTCATTATAAGCTCGTTTCCATTCTCAGTCAACCTTCATTGAGAATTATTCTCGTTTTATTTGAGAATCTTTAATAACACGAGCATTCTTAACGGAATTCCTACTTATTTAGTCCCTCAAAGTTAAATATCTCTACTTTTTCGTCACAATAAAAAGGCAATTGAGAATGAAATACTAATTTTTTCTCAATCACCTTTTAAATCAATTAATAATTGCGTCCGGAGGCTTTGGGCCAAATAATGTCTTTTGTGCGAAAGCGCAACAACAACATGATGTTGGTTACTCAGTCATGTGTTGTTGTCGCTTTAGCTACAGATTAAAAGAAGTTATGCTATTCGTCGAACGCCTTTGAGCCACGCAAAAACAATTAAAATGATTAATATAAAACCAACATACCCCATCACTGCATAAAGCTTGGCTACAAGCGTCGTGAAGCCAGCAAGACTTGCTAAAAAGCCCAATGCGCCGATAAAAAAGGCAGTAACCTTAAAACTAGCCTTATTAGGTTTGAAAAACCTTACCATAAATGAATAGAACATCCCTACCGCTGTATTATAAATCATCCCTAATAAGGAAAAAGACATCAACAGACCGACTAGAGGGTGAATTTCATTTGCTAAAGCTAGCATCGGTATATCTAGGCCAACGATTACATTCATTTTGGCAAGAAGTGAAAGGTTAATAAGAAGAATTAAAGCTCCGAGCAAAACCCCACCAATAATGCCTCCCATCCCCGCCACCTTCTCATTGCGAATAGATCCGCACATAACAGTTAAAAGAGAAAAACACACACCGATATTAAAAGACGTATACAATAAAGCTGTAGTCCACCAGCTTTTAGTACTCACTTGTGCTTGCTGTGCGATAACAGCTTGTTCGACAAAGGTCAAATCCATCGTAGCTAATGAATAGACAGCTATGATCGAGACAATTGCTAGCAGATAGGGTGTAGCAATAGCAATAATGTTTATAATACTCTTCACATTCATCATAACCGTCGCTATAGTCAGTACAATCATACAAATGCTCCCTAGCCAAACCGGCAGCCCAAACATTTGATGAAACGTAGCACCTGCTCCTGCAAACATGATTACTGCTACACCGAATAAGAAAAGGGACAGTAAATAATCCATCACAAAGCCTATAGTATTACCTGAAATTTGATAAATTAAATCCTTGTGCGATGTCGTACGTAACCTTGAACTAATTTGTGCAATGCACATTCCTACTAAAGCAAATCCAAATGCCGCAATAAGTGCACCATATATCCCATGGAAGCCATAGCTCGTAAAATAAAGTACGATTTCCTGTCCTGACGCAAATCCCGCACCGACGATAATTCCTACATAGGCACCGCCGATTTGCAAACTTTTTTTCAATCAGTTCTCTCCCTGTTTATCCTATTATCGGGATCATCACCAAAGCGTGTGTTTGATTTCCGTTCCGGCTGGGCGCTTTGTTGCTGCCGCTACGCTTTCGCACAGAGCAGAGCTTCCTGGGGATGTCCGATGAGCCGCTTAGGCCAACACGATGTTGGTCGCGAAGGCGTTATCACAGGATGTGATGGTTTTAGCCTTCGTTCATCTCTATCGCTAATCCCCAAGAAGTCGCCCCAGCCGTAACGAAGATCAAATTATTTACATAGTAGACGTTTTACCAAAAGTCATCCACAACGTGTGGTGATGAACCTATTATTGATAGACCTTTCTGCTGATTGTTAGCTTATCGATTACCTTCATATTAGGTGTATATCCAATACCAATTGTTTGTGGCACACGAATATAACCATCTTCTACAATTACTTCAGGTGTAATGATATCCTCATACCAATAATGACTAGAGCCTGCAGTATCTCCTGGTAGCACAAAATTAGTGAGCGATGTTAATGCAATATTATGCGCTCGTCCGATTCCTGCCTCTAGCATGCCACCACACCAAACAGGAATTTTATTTTCCTTACATAAATCATGAATTCTTCTTGCTTCTGTTAAACCGCCTACACGTCCTATTTTAATATTGATAACACCACAACTACCTAGCTCTATCGCTTTTCGAGCATCTTCATAGGAAGTGATGCTTTCATCTAAACAAATAGGCGTTTTTATTTTTCGCTGTAGCTTAGCATGATCGACAATATCATCTACAGCTAAAGGTTGCTCAATCATTAATAGATTAAATGCATCAAGTTGCTGCAATACATCCATATCGTTCAATGTATAGGCTGAATTAGCATCTACCATTAATGGCAGATCGGGCATTTCAGCTCTTATAGCACGAATAACTTCTACATCGTGACCAGGCTTAATTTTCACTTTTACTCGTTTATAGCCTTTATTTACATGGCTTTTTAATAAATCTATTAATGCTTCGTTGGAAGATTGAATACCTACGCTAACGCCTACCTCTATTTGTTCCTTATGTCCACCTAATGCTTTTGCAAGTGATTGTTTCGTTTGTTGAGCATAAATGTCCCATATAGCCCCTTCAATAGAGGACTTCGCCATGCAGTTACGACGAATAGAGGAAAACAAAGCACTAACTTCATCTGGATGCCCAACCTCTTTATGTAACAAGATAGGTATCAAGAAGTCTTCAAGCATATGCCATGTTGTTTTTAATGTCTCCTCTGTATACCAAGGTGCTACAAAGGCAACAGCTTCTCCCCATCCTACAGTTCCTGATTGATCTATCGCTTCAATAAGTAAAAATTCCTTTTCATGAATTGTGCCAAAACTCGTTGTAAACGGTGATTTCATTGGCATTTTTATATGTCTAACTGTAATCTGTTCTAGTTTCACAAGATTTCACTCCTTATCCTTATTATAAAGCTAATAAGGAACGTCTTACTAATAGATAGCTATGGACATATTCCTTGTGCTTTTTCATTCGAACGATTGCATAATCTTGTTCAAATAATGTCGATAAAATAGTACGAACTTTATAACGCCAGTCTTCCGCAAGCTTAGGACTTTCCACTTTCATCTTTTGTAAATATTGAGGTATGGGCAATAAATAAGCGTCCTTATAAAATAATTGCCCTCGCTGAAATTCCCCTTCAATATCGAGCACTGGTAAGCCATTTACAGTTAAAGACCACGGTACAATTTCTTCGGCTCCCTCTTCTAGTTCATCTAAGGAATCATCCACTCGATCACGTTCAATCCACCATTCTACGACAATTCGATCTGAAGGTAGCCCATCGTTAAAATCATCCTTGAGCGGACCATAATAATCATTTTCATACTGAAGACTAAAGGAATTGAGCTTCAAAAACGATAAATTAGCCATACATGCTTCTAGTGGATCAAATAGCCAAATCACAAGCTGAAACCCATGTTCTTTTGCATATTCCTGCTGAGCATGCTTTAATAATTCACCTACACCTTGTTCACGATATGTTTTCTCCACACCAATCATGTGTGAGTGTAAATACATTTTTCCATGTCCATAGCCAACAAAGCAGTAGTTAAAGCCGATCAGCTTTTCATCTAAATACGCCCCAAGTACTAATCCACCATTTTGAACAGCCGCTAACAATTGATGAGAGGGAATAGCCTGACTCCCCCAAATACTTTCATTTAAAATTTGCACTTCTGCAACCTCTGTAGGTGTCATTACTTTTTGAATACGCACACTCTCTAACATTATGCTGACCCCTCCTTTGTATTCCCTGACTCCAATGCTAACAATACCGCTCTTGTAAGAATTTCAACTCCAGTTACTAGCCTTGCCTGCTTAAATTTCATCTTCGGATGATGTAGTCCTGGTGCTAGTCCACAGCCTAAACCTAACATCGTAGATTTTAAATGTGGGCGTTGGACAGCATAATGATGAAAATCTTCTCCTCCAGGTGTATGAATTGGCCTTCTTAAATTCGACACCCCCGTTGCTTGCACGATTGCTTTCTCCATAAGAGATTGAGCAGTTGAGTCTACCTCAGCAGCTACTATGTTTGCCACTGTACGTAATTCAATCTGCACTTTATGCAACAGCTTGGAAGAATCAATAACCCTTTTTACTCCCTGTGCAAGTGCATCCATCACATCATTTTGTTGAGCTCGTATATCAATGGTGAACGCTGCACTCCCAGGAATAATATTGCCGGATTCTCCTCCTGCATGAAATTTAGTCATCTTAATTGATACAGGAACCATCGGATCTGTATGAATGGTTCGTAAATCTTCAATAATAGTTGCTCCTACTTCAATGGCATTCACGCCAAGATGCGGTCTAGCAGCATGGGCATCCTCTCCAATGATTTCTCCTTCTAATAATCGAGAAGCTCCATGGTGCAACGCGGCACAATATGTACCGTCTTCAAGCTCTTGGACAGGTCTTACATGGACACCAAATAAAAAGTCTAAATCATCAATGACTCCTTCTTTTAAAACAGAGAAAGCGCCTGTTCCTTTCTCTTCCGCTGGTTGAAAAATTACACGAATTGTACCGTTGAATGATGGAGCAAGCTCTTTCAAAAGTAAGAGAGCACCGATTGCCATCGTCATATGTCCGTCATGGCCACAGGAGTGATTCGCACGAAATTCACCATCTACTTCTTGCCATAACGCATCCATGTCCGTACGTAAACCGACTTTAGGTTGACCATTCCCTACATCAACATACAGCCCTGTACTATTTTTAAAGCGTATTGGTGAAAAACCTTCACGAGTTAGTAAATCGAAAATATAATTTGTTGTTTCTACCTCATGCCAGCTTATTTCTGGATTCGCGTGTAAATACGTGAAAATCTCCATTAATCTTGGCCTCAACCGACTCAAAGCTTCCTTCATAGCATCCAACCCCTTAAATTTTCATACTATTAAGATTATTATAAATGAAAATAAAAACTTTTCTACACAGAAACGTCCATTGATTAGAATGATGCTGATTTCCACTAAATGCCACAGCGAGCTAATATGATGCATATAATAAGTAAAAGATCAGACTTATCCTTTTGTTAAAGCATATTAGTTGATTTTCGTTCCGACTGGGCGACTCCTTGGGGATCAGCATGATAGAGGAACGAAGGCTAAAAGCATCACGTTATGTGATGAGCAGATTATCAACAAAATATTTCTTTATGCAAAAAAAATACAAGTACGGTTATTTGAATAACTGTACTTGCATCTTTTGATTAATTAATACCTCGCATAGCTTTTGAAATAATTGGCGAAAGTACTAATATTATAATCCCGAAAACAATTGATAATGAGCCTAAGAAACCGAAGTATGTGAATTCACTTACCACTTCATAGACTTTTACAAGTTGTGCATTGATTGCTTGCGCGGCTGCACTTGTTAAAAACCAAAGTGACATCGTTTGTGCAGCAAAAGCCTTTGGAGCCAATTTTGTAGTAACTGACAACCCTACTGGCGATAATAATAACTCCCCAACTACAACTAAAAAGAATGATAATACTAACCACCATGGACTTACTAAATCTGTACCACCAGATAAATACGCTGGTAGCATCATCACTATGAATGACAATCCTGCAAAGAATAATGCATAAGCGAATTTACGCGGTGTAGATGGTTGCTTATCTCCCCATTTCATCCATAACATAGCAAATAACGGAGCCATCGTAACGACGAACAAAGGGTTTAACGATTGGAACCAAGAAGATTGAATATGAAAACTGCCAATATCCAATCGTGTACGACTATCTGCATACGTTGCTAAAATAGTTGCCCCTTGTTCTTGGATTGCCCAAAACATTACTGCCGATAAAAACAAAGGGATATAAGCGAGCACGCGAGACTTCTCATCCTTTGTTGTTTTCTCACTGCGATACATATAAATAAAGAACACCGTTGGAATTACAATACCTAGCGTCGTAATAATGATACCAAAAACATTCATTGTTAGTACGCCAGTTTTAATACCAATTGCCCCAGCAATAATAATAAGTAGCGCTATAATCCCAAATCGTGTAAAGACTTTTTTTCGTTCTTCAGGTAGTAACGGATTGTTTACCTGTAACCCTGCTAACCCTAAATATTTTTTCTCTGTTAATTTAAAAATAATTAAACCAATAAACATCCCTAACCCTGCTATACCAAAGCCTAGGTGGAAATTATACTTTTGTCCAATTGTTCCGACAATTAATGGCGCAAGGAATGATCCCATATTAATACTCATATAGAAAATTGAAAAACCTGCATCACGACGGCTATCTGTATCCGCATACATATCTCCGACAATGCTTGAAACGTTCGGTTTTAATAAGCCTGTCCCAATAACAATAAAGAACATTGAAGCAAACAACATGCCTACGCCACCAGGTAACGCTAACAGGAAATGACCAAACATAATGAACACGCCGCCATAAAAAATGGTTCTACGTGTACCCAGTATTCGGTCAGCAATCCAACCACCGATAATCCCTGACATGTAAACCAATGATCCGTAGATAGCCATAATTGAGTTCGCTGTTCCACGATCTAGGCCTAAGCCGCCTTCATGTAATTCATAATACATAAAGAAAATCAGAATTGCTCGCATACCATAGTATGAGAAGCGTTCCCAAAATTCTGTGAAAAATAATGTAAAGAGCCCTTTAGGGTGTCCGACAAAGCCGTTTTGAGGGACGGATTTTACAATTTCATCTTTAGTAGACATAAAAATATCCTCTCCCGATTTCATTATTCAATAATAATATTATTACCCAATTGTAAGGATAAAAACTTTATTTCATCATACTAAAGTGTTTTAAAAACTTTTTCAAGAGTTTTAAAAAATGTTGGAATTTTACACCTTTTCTTTAAATTCAGACTCATTTCGCTATAATTATAGCAAACCTATTGATATTCCTGAGTTTTCTTACTCTTTAATATCTACTAATTTACAAACCTTCACAAAATTATTCTAAAATATTTTATAATCTGATTATTTACTTTATTAACAAATAAGCTAGTATTATCTAAAATTTAATCCACAATGATATAAATTCGCTTTTTCTTTTGCAACAAAAAACATGTTAGAAACACGAAGTGCTTCTAACATGTTTTTAGAACATGCCTGTGATCAATTAATTACATATTGTTGGAATTTTGCATAATCCGCTTCTTTTGCCTCTATTGTTAACAGCGTGCCATTTTCTTCATACGCTGTTTCATAGACAGAGGCATGTTCATTTAAATAAGAGACGATATTTCCCTGCTCATAAGGAATGAGCATTTTACATGTTACATAATCAGAGAATATATGCTGACGTATCATTTGCAATAATTCCTCTAATCCAGTTCCTTCCTTCGCTGAAATCCAAATATTATCACCGCTGATCACAGGGTATGGAACGTTTGCTATATCAGCTTTATTATATACATAAATTGTTGGAATCCCTTCAACACCAACTGCTTTAAGGGTTTCATTTGTTACTTCCATCATAAAGCCGTGCTCAGAATTGGAAACATCCACAACATGTAGTAATAAGTCGGCATCACGAGCCTCTTCTAGAGTTGAGCGGAATGCCTTCACTAGATGATGCGGTAATTTGCTAACGAAACCAACTGTATCTGTTAATAAAAATGTCTTCTTATCCGGTAATTCTATTTGACGGACAGATGTTTCAAGTGTGGCAAAAAGCATATCCTTCTCAAACACTTGCTTATGATCTTCCTGCCCTATTTTCGTAAGAAGCTGATTCATAATGGTTGACTTACCAGCGTTCGTATAGCCAACAATGGAAACGACAGGGACGGCATTTTTACGTCTTTGTTTACGCTGCGTCTCTCGTTGCTCCTTCACATGCTCTAGGTCCTTCTTTATTTTTGCAATTTGATCCTCAATTTTACGACGGTCTAGCTCGAGCTTTGTTTCACCAGCACCACGATTTTTAAAGCCACCACCAGTGCCGCCACCTTGGCGACTGAGAGAAGCATGCAAGCCAACCAGACGAGGTAGCATATATTGCAATTGCGCTAACTCAACTTGCAGCTGTGCTTCACTTGTTTTAGCACGTCGTCCAAAAATATCTAAAATCAACATCGTTCGATCAATAACCTTTGTCTCTAAATCGCGCTCTAAATTACGGATTTGCGAAGGTGATAATTCATCATTAAAAATCACTAAATTTGCTTGTACTTCATCATAAAAGTTTTTTATTTCTTCAATTTTCCCTGTTCCAACATAATGAGATGGCGTAACTCGCTCTAAATTTTGTGTGACAATGCCGGCTACTTCAACATTTAAAGCTTCAGCTAAATTTTTTAGCTCCTCCATTGAATAATCAAAATGCTCATCATTCCGTAAATTCACACCAACTAAAATAGCTTTTTCTACCAATACATCAACTTCTTTAATTCTATCCATCCACAAACCTCCCACCAATGCCTTTATGCTACTACGACAAATTTTCTTCATCTTACCATATAATGTCCAAATTCGTGTTGTTTAGTAGTTATCTTATCTTTAAGAACATGTATATCTAAAAAAATGCGCCCTCTATACAAAAGGCGCACTACATTTATTTACTTACGTTCTTCTTTTAACAATACTTCAGTACGATCAAACTCGTCTTCAATATCTTTATTCGGTTTATATGTCAGGATGCTGACAATAACCGCAACAATTAAGCAGACGAAGAAGCCTGGAACAATCTCATATAACGATTCAGATAAGACCTTTATTTTCCCCCAAACGAAGGCGGTTGTAGCACCTGCTATCATCCCACTAAGAGCTCCGTGATTCGTTAATTTTCTCCAATATAGAGACAGCAATATTACTGGACCAAATGCTGCACCGAAACCAGCCCAAGCAAAGCCTACTAGGCCTAAAATAGAATTATCGGGATTCCACGCTAAAATCGCTGCGATAATAGCTACAACTAAAACAGCGACACGGCCAATAAAGACATAATGCTTATCATCTGCCGTTTTATTAAATATAGCTTTATAAATATCTTCGACAAGTGCTGACGAAGTAACAATTAATTGTGATGAAATTGTACTCATAACCGCGGCTAAAATAGCAGCTAGCATTATCCCTGCAATGAATGGGTGGAATAGGATTTGGCCAAGTACAATAAATACTGTCTCAGCGTCCTTTAACTCACCTGCATTTTGTTCATAATAAGCCACACCTACCAAAGCTGTTGCAATCGCCCCGAACAAACTTAGCATCATCCAGCCAATACCGATACGACGTGCCTGCTTTGTTTCTTTTACTGAACTTATTGCCATAAAGCGTACGATAATATGTGGTTGTCCGAAATAACCTAGTCCCCATGCAAGTGATGAAATAATTGCCGCAGCAGTTGCAGTTGCTGGTAATAAACTTAGATGTTCAGGATTTACAGCTTTAATAGATGCTATCGTGTCTCCAATTCCACCTGTTAAAAACAATCCAAATAACGGTACAGAAATAAGTGCAACAAACATAATTAGACCCTGTAAAAAGTCTGTATAACTAACAGCTAAAAATCCTCCAAACAATGTGTATGCCACAACAACAGCAGATACAATCAATAAACCAGTATGGTATTCATAGCCAAATGAACTATCAAAAAACTTGCCTCCTGCAACCATTCCCGAAGAAACATAAAATGTAAAGAAAATTAAAATAATAATACCTGACGCAATTCTTATTAGCTTTGTGTTGTCACGTAAACGATTATCTAAATAACTCGGAATAGTAATTGAGTCATTTGCAACTTGTGTATATACACGTAGTCTCGGTGCTACTAGTAACCAATTCAAATAGGCACCAATCGTTAAACCAATAGCAATCCAGGCCTCAACAATTCCAGATAAATAGATCGCACCCGGTAAACCCATTAACAGCCAGCCAGACATATCTGCTGCACCTGCACTTAGCGCTGTGACAGCAGGGCCTAGCGAACGCCCACCGAGCATGTAATCGGTTAAATTAGATGTTTTAACAAATGCATACCAACCGATTCCTAGCGTAGCTATCATATAAATGATAATCGAAAGTAATTGATACATGTTTGCAGACATATTTTTCCCCCTTATTTCCCCATAAATCTTTTTATTAAAAATTCTCTATATTTAAAATACCACACATATACAAGATAACCTATAATTATTCAAAGAGAGAATTCTAAAATTTATAATAGCAATGCAAATCATAAAGTATGTTAAACTAGTGCCATCTATAACACGATAAAGAAGGCGAAATGTATGACATTTGAAGAAATGAAAGCTCAGCTTATAGAGCGAATTTTACAACAGCAACTTGTTACTGCAACAATCAGTCAATCACGTATGAAATCAAACGAAGTAAAACGTATAAAGCTAAAACCTTTATTATTGAAGGATGCTTACCATATACAAGTTGAATATCAATTTGAACGTATTTTAAAGCATGAAAATGTTTTATTAGAAGATTTCCCTGAGAAACTAGAAGCATTTTTTAACGATTACCGCCAAGCACATATTGATTTTATTGATGAAAAAATACAAGTGCAGCTATCAAAAAAGAACAAAGTACTATGGAAATCTGATAAGTCCTCTACGCCAAAGCAAGTTAATTTAGCGCATAATCGCAAGAAAAACTATTTACTGGCAGAGGATAAGCCATATCCATTTTTAATTCGTCTTGGCGTACAAACGGAAGAAGGAAAAATAAAAAAACAAAAATACGATAAGTTTAAACAAATCAACCGCTTCATCGAATTTATTGATGATGCATTAACATATTTACCAAAAGATCGTCAGGTTCGTATTTTAGATTTCGGTTCAGGCAAATCCTATTTAACATTCGCCTTATACCATTATTTAAAAATCGAAAAAGGCTTAGACATTCGTGTCACTGGTTTGGATTTAAAGAAGGAAGTCATCGAAGAATGCTCACAAATTGCACAAGATTTAGGCTATGAACAACTCGAATTTCTAGTAGGAGATATTAATGATTATAATGATGAGTCTGCCGTGGACATGGTAGTAACTCTACATGCTTGTGATGTTGCCACTGATATGGCATTGGCACGCGCTGTGAAATGGGGAGCAAGCGTTATTTTAAGCGTCCCTTGTTGCCAGCATGAGCTAAACCGCCAGCTTAATACACCAGATCTTGATATCATGCTTCAGCACGGCCTCGTACGCGAGCGTTTTTCAGCACTTGCAACGGACGCAATCCGAGCAGAAATTCTATCACTTGTGGGCTATGAGGCACAGCTGCTGGAGTTTATCGATATGGAAAACACACCAAAAAACATTTTAATAAGAGCATATCGTACTGGTAAAAAGCCAAGCTCTGAACAGCGCGCTAGCTACGATGCGTTTTTAAAGTTACTAAATGCCAAGCCGTTTTTAGCGAATGAGTTACAGGCTTACCTATAATATACCGGGGTATTAGTGAGTGAAGCGCAAGAATTGTCGCTGCCTCTGCGGGTATTTCATCGCGGAACGCGGATATTCGTCTTCCTTTCGCGGGTATTTCATTGTGAAGCGCGGGTATTCACTCTCCTTCCGCGGGTATTTCATCGCGAAGCGCGGGTATTCACTCTCCGCGAGTATTTCTCAATTTGCTTAATCAAATTAAAAGGGCGGTCCAATAAATTTTGGACCGCCCTTTCTATTATAGTTCTTGTCGTAATGCTTGAATAACGTCAATTTTTGTGGCCTTTCGTGCCGGACGATAGCCTGAAATCATCGCTACACTAATACTAATCGCTGCTGCAATAATAACGAGCTGCCAAGGAATAAGTGAAAATGTAATGTTATTTTTACTAAATGCCTCTTCCCCTGTTGCTGCCTCTAGAATTACAGGCAGTGCAGCATTTGCTACGAAGCTAATAATATATGAAATAACTACAGCTATTAACGTCCCAATAATACCAATGAACGTACTTTCCATTAAGAACAATCGTTGAATAATCTTTGGACTTGCTCCAATCGCCTTTAAAACACCGATTTCACGAGTACGCTCCGTAACTGCCATTGTCATTGTATTGAAAATGCCAATCGAGGCGATCAGAACAGCAATTGTTCCTACAAAAATTAAGCCGATTTTTAAAACTAGGAAAAATACATTCATTTGATCCAACTGCTCAGTCACAGAATAAACGTTATAGCCATCGTCTTTTAGTTTGTCTAATATCGGTTTTACATTTTCCACGCTATCAGCGAAAATATTGAATTCTGAATGAAACATGTCATCCTCTTTAACATTACCTGTTGTTGCTAAATTAGTTGTCAGCATAGGCTTTTGCTCAGTATCCATATAAATAGATTTATTGACCATCCAATCATAAGAAGGCTTCTTCATAACACCAACTACCGTATACTTTATTTTCTCTCCCTCTTCTGCATTATCAGTATGCGGCATTAATGACAATTCGATTTCTTTACCAATTAATGAGTCCTTATACCCTTCCTCACTACCATTATAAAACGTGCCTTCCGCTTCAGCTTTTTTACTTTTCTCTTCAATAATTTTGCGCTCAGCATCATTTATTAATGTTTGAGCAAAATGATAACCTACAACGATTTCATTTGGCTTTGTTGGATACTTCCCTTTCGCAAGTTTGCCATTTACTTGCTCAAAATCTTGCATATTCGCAACGTATACATCAGATAGTGTATCGCGATCTTCAAAAAATGAATGTCCGGATGCATTGACAGTAATCGTTTCAAGTACTGTTTTCACATGTTCTATACTTTTTATTTCATGGATTTGTTCCTCTGTAAATTGATCATTACCAAACACTTGAATTTTCGTAATATTTTCATCCGATAATATTTCATTACGTATGGAATCCTGCAGCCCAAACCCGACTGATGCGAGGACAATCAAAAATGCACAACCCATCGTCGCCGCTAGTACCGTCATAAACACACGTAATTTATTTTTCTTTATATGCTGTGTAACAAAATCTAATTGATCTTTAAATAACATGTTATGCTTCCTCCTTTACAAGTTCCCCGTCGCACATACGGAAATGTCGATGTGCTATCGTTGCTACTTCCTCGTCGTGAGTAATGATGACGAATGTTAAACCAAACTCACGGTTTAGACTTTGAATGAGCAGCAATATATCTTGCTCTGTTTCTGAGTCAAGGCTTCCTGTCGGCTCATCTGCCAGCAAAATAGGTGGATTTGTAATTAAGGCTCTCGCAATACTAACACGCTGTTGCTGGCCACCCGATAATTCATTTGGGTAATGGTCTGCTACCTCCGCTAAACCAACCTTGTCCATTAATATTTTCACCTTTTCAGCACGCATTGCTTTTTTGATACCTTGTAACTTCAATGGTAGCTCTATGTTTTCAGACGCCGTTAAACCCGGCATTAGTTGGAAGTTTTGAAAGATAAATCCGAAATGTTGCAAGCGAAAGGCTGCACTTTCTACTTCAGTAAAATTAGCAGCTTCTTTACCGTTTACCTTAATAGATCCTTGTTCTGATTTCATAAATCCAGCTAGTATTTGTAATAAGGTAGATTTACCGGAGCCACTTTTACCAACAATTGCGACAATCTCTCCTTTCTTCACCTCAAAGTTGACACCTTTTAATACCGGAACCTGTTTTTCCTTGCCTTTCTTTCCAATTAAAAATGTATGTTGTAAGTTTTCGACTTGAATCATTTTCAAATAAACACCCTTTCACATTTTTTAAATCCATCACCATAACATGTGGTTGATTTCCGTTCCGACTGGGAGTTTTGTTGCTGACGCTTCGCTTTCGCACAGATAACACATTTGTTGCTGACGCTTTGCTTTCGCTACAGAAAACATTTGATGTTGGTCACGAAGGCGTTATCACAGGATGTGATGGTTTTAGCCTTCGTTCCTCTATTGCTGATCCCCAAGGAGTCGCCCAGCCGTAACGAAGATCAACTTATATACATGGATATGTTTTTAACAAATATCACCCTAAATATATGGTGATGAGCAATTCCTTCTCCATTGTAGACAAGAATTCTTAATAAAGTTGAAGGATAAAAATGAAGATATTCTTAAGAAATGGGAAAACTATGAGCAAAACAATCCCTTTACATTCCCTTTACAATTCTGACATATAAGTTATTCAAAATTTTATGTCTCCATAGTATTCTTTTGTATGAAACAGAAAGTGTAAATCCTTATAAAATCTATATTTAAAGCGTTTTCCTGTATTAATAAAAACAAATACAGAGGTTCCATTATTATTATGTGAGCAAATTGTATATTACAGGATTGTAAAGTTTTATGGAGAATAGAAAAAATTTATGTAGATAAATTAAAGATTTTGTTATGATAGTAAAGTTTAGAGGCCAATTTATTTATATCCAGGAGGATTCGATTTACATGCTTAACTCAAAAAAACAAGACCCTTTCTTTATAGCTTTGCATAAAATTGCTGAGAATATGAGAGAGGCCGTACATTACGCAAATGATTTTCG
>Ga0209676_1002187_pt1 | contig 14651 bp, 11 predicted proteins | sample AraplaCvi_mLB_r2_FD_184282 | JGI IMG/M metagenome (GOLD analysis project Ga0209676, IMG submission 184282) | Arabidopsis root microbial communities from North Carolina, USA - plate scrape MF_Cvi_mLB_r2 (SPAdes) (version 2) | ecosystem: Host-associated > Plants > Roots > Endosphere | place: USA...
TAAGATTCACTACAACAGGCGTTTTGGCCGCATAGTTGTAAAGACGTTCCTCCTGTGCCATTACGGTCAGGTACTTGCCGGTGCGCACCAGGTCAAACCAGCGCTCGTGCTCGTAGGCAAGTTCCAACTGCCGCTCGTTAAGGATCAGGTCCGTAAAATCGGCGGCTTCCGTGCCTTTGTAATTGTGTGTTGCGTTTCCGAATGCACGTTCACGTACTTTATTAAGCTGTACGAGCGCGTTGGTCTTATCGCCCGATTTGAAAAGTGCTTCGGAATACAGCAGCAAAATGTCGGCATACCGCAACACGGGAATATCGATCCCTGATGCACCATAGGAATGCTTAACCGCATATTTGCTCACATACGGGTAGTAAATCGGCTCCGCATTGGGCTGTGCCGGCGAAGTCCACCATTCCTGAACCGTGGCCGCTTTACGCTTGTCGCCCGGTTCGTATTTCTTCATCAGGCTCCATGAGGGAAGCGAAGTCTCCGCACCCCGGTCGGCAATCCCGACAAGGCCGCCATTGGGCGTATAGGACGTAGATAGGTTTTGGCCATTGGTCCCGTCTACATACTTGACGGTAAACAGTATTTCATCGTTATCCTCCGATTCGAGCTTCCAGAGGGAAGCAAAATCGCTGACCAGTTTATAATCCTGCTCATCGACGAGCTTTTCCAACTGCGTTTTCGCGTTTGCCCAATCCTGGCGATAAACATAGACTTTACCCAACAGGCCCATAGCCGCCCCCTTGCTGGCACGCCCGGTAGCAATGGACTTGCGCGCTGGCAGCTTGGCGATTGCATCAGTAAGGTCTTCGACGATCAGCGCATATATTTCCTCCTCGGTCGATTTAGGTAACGCCGCCGCTTCGGTAATGGAAATTTTGTCGACGACTTTGGGAACACCGCCAAAAACCCGCACGAGATCGAAATAAAACAGCGCCCGCATGAATTTGGCCTCTCCGATATACTGGTCCTTTAAACCCACTCCGTAGTTGGTAGGCGTGTCGATATTGAGCAATACGGCATTAGCCCGGAAAATACCATTGTAAGTCGTATTCCAGAATGCGGCTGTCAAAGCATTGTCGGCGTTCACTGTCAGGAAATCGACGTCGTTAGAGCCGGCGATGGTCGTGTTGGCCGACATATACAGGTTATCCGCCGGCACTTCCATCAGCAGGTAGTCGGTCTGGCGGCGGGTTTGCAGTGAATTGTACACACCCAGCACAGCCTGGTTGATGTCATTGGCCGTCTTATAAAAATTCGTCGGCGTGAGTACCGATTCCGGCGTGAGGTTCAGCAGCTTATCTTCGCAGCTGGTCAGACCCAATGCAATCAGCATCAGGCCGGTTTTAATAGGGTTTGTAATTTTCATATCCTGATTTTCAAGTATTAAAAATTGAAATTAAGACCCAGTGTGTACACCCGGTTGATGGGCGCTGCTCCATTGTTATAGCCTGGTTTGCTGCCCGTTCCGGCAATCTCGCCACCGGTGTATCCCTCCGGATTGTAGCCATGAAAACCCTTTTTGGTAAACATGAATGGATTCGCGAGCGACGCGTATACGCGCAGGCCGGACAAATGCAGCTTCTGCGAAACATTCGAAGGTACCGTGTAGCCGAGGTTGATGTTCCGTACCGCCAGGAATGAGGCGTCCTCGATATAAGCATCCGAAGAGGACTGGTAAGTGAGCTTGCTCAGAGAGCTGGCGGGTACCATGCCATTGCCCGGCTCCGCTTCCGACCACCACTGGGTATCCACCAGCGAGCGGCGCATCGCACCGAGCAATGCACCCTGGTAGTACTCGTTCTCAAAATTATACATCTTAGCCCCTACCGAGGCCTGCATGGCGATACTCAGGTCAAAGGCTTTGTAGGCAAAGTTGTTGATCAAACCAAAATAAGCCTTAGGCTGAAAGTTGCCGAGAATCACTTTATCCGCCGAGGTGATCTGCCCGTCGCCATTCACGTCCTGGAATTTGGGGTTACCCGGAACCGATCCGGCCAATACCGGCGAATTCTTCACATCCTCCGCATTTTGCAGGACCCCCACGATTTTGTAGCCATAGTAGGAAAACATCGGCTGGCCCAGACGCAGTATCCAGCCCATCCCGTATGTATCGGTCGTAATTCGCTCCTGCACACCACCGAGGTCTTCTACTTTGTTCACGTTCCTGGCCATATTAAACGAAGTCTCCCATTTGAACTCTCCCACCAGGTTTTTGGTGGTCAGTTCTACTTCGAAGCCCTTGTTGCTCACGCTGCCGACATTCGATAGCGAGCTGGGGAAACCCGTGATCGACGGAATCGACACGTTGTAGAGCAGCCCACTCGTGCGTTTGTCGTAATAATCGAGTACCAGGTTCACGCGGTTGCGGAACAGGCCCAGTTCAAGACCGAAGTCGTAGCTTTTGGTTTTCTCCCAACTCAGGCTATTGTTCCCGTAGGATGTCTGGGTCTGGCCTTTGGTCAGCGTGTTGTTGGGTGAGTAATACACATCGCCGATCTGTCCGAGGTATTCAAAATCACCAATGTTGAAGTTACCGGTGGCCCCATAGCTCGCACGCAGTTTCAACTCGCTCACAGGACGGACATTTTTCATAAAATCCTCCTGCGAAATGCGCCAAGCCACGGAAGCCGATGGGAAGTACCCCCATTTATTGTCGGGCCCGAACCGGGAACTTCCATCGGTACGGATCGACGCAGAAAGCAGGTATTTGTCTTTAAATCCATAGTTCACCCGGCTGAAATAGGAGATCAGCCCCCATTGCGACCTGGACGACGATGAAGCCGACGGGTTGATGATCGCGTTGTTGAGTGTATGGATGATATCGTTGTTGAAAGAACCATTCACCGCCGCCAGCGACGAACTGCTCGAATTGTACTTCTGGTAGGAAGCGCCGGCTATCGCACTCACATTGTGCACGCCTTTGAAAGTATTGGTGTAGCTCAAAACGTTCTCATTGGCAATGCTGGTAGTTGAGCTTAATGCCTGGGAACCGGAGTTCAAACTGGTGCTGGTCGCCCAGGAGGCCTGGAAGCGGTCGGTGGTATTCGATGCCAGGTTGGTGCTCAATGACGAGCGGAACGAAAGGCCTTTGGCCAGGTTCAGATTAATAAAGGCCTCGCCGAGGTTATTGACAGTCGTTCCATAGTAATAGCTGCCGTCGAGTGTCGCCATCGGGTTGGCTTGCCCGCTCACGACCGCGCCCCAGTACGAACGAGCGCTCGGATACGTACCATCGGGATTCTGCACGGCTACGAAGCTGGGGAATTTCACGTAGTTGTTAATGTCCGCCGATGCAAAACGACGTTTCGAGTACGACGGGTTCAGCATAAAACCCAGGCTCACTACGGAATTCACCGTCACATCCACGTTCGCGCGCAGGCCGTAGTTTTTGTACCAGGTGTTTTTCAATGTACCCTTTTCATCCTTCAATGTACCCGACACATAATATCGTACGTGGTCGTTACCGCCGCCTACCGAAAGATTGTAGTTCTGGATGGCCGCACTTTGCATCACCGCATCCTCCCAAATCACATTGTTACCATTTTTCAGCACATCGCTTACCTGATAAGCGTTCGGACGGCGGGAGTCGTTCCAGACAGGGATACTCGTATCTCCTCCAATCCATTTGTACTCGCGGTTCTGATAGCGCACGGCGTAGTCATAATATTCCTGACCGGTGATCCAATCCTTATGTCCTTTGGCGTTTGCCACACCGGCATATGCGTTGAAATTGAACCTGGCTTTGCCCGATTTACCTTTTTTGGTGGTAACGATAATTACACCACCCGCACCCCGCGAACCGTAGATCGCAGCTGCGGATGCGTCCTTCAAAACCTCGATCGATTCGATATCGTTCGTACTCACGCTGCCAAGGCTACCTCCTGGAAAACCGTCGATCACCACCAGCGGGTCGTTACCGGCGTCGATGGAGCTCGCCCCCCGGATACGGATCAGCGGCGCGCTGCCCGGCGAGGTATTGTTTTGCGTTACGTTCACCCCGGCAAGCCGTCCTGCGAGTACCGATTCGGGCCTTCCGACCGGAATCTGGTCGAGCACGGTGTTTTCGACCTTGGCTACCGATGCTGTGACCGAACTCTTCTTGACCGTACCGTAACCGACTACGACCAGTTCGTCGAGCACGGTGTTATCCTGCCGCATCACTACCCTGATCACCGACTGATTCCCGACCGGCACCTCCACTTTCTTGTATCCGATGAACGAGAAAGTTAGTACATCGCCTGCCGCGGCCTGGATCTGAAATTTGCCGTCCACGTCGGTCGTGACGCCTTTACTGGTACCTTTAATAACCACACTCACACCGGGCAAAGTGGCATTGCCGACGCTGTCCACCACTGTTCCCGACACATTGCCGGCATCCTGGGCCCATAAGCGGCCCGACATACACAAGGCCAGCGCCAGCATCACCGCCAGCAGAGGCTTTTTCAGGTAAAACTTCATTTGGATCATAGGGTATTGGGTTTAACTAGATATACAATTGGTGACGTGCACGTGCCCTATTATGGACAAAATGGTTACTTGACTCGCATTTTAGCAACATCCTGGACGCTGACGGAATCGAGGTCCCGGTTAAAGAACTGCCGCACATAAGTTCCGATCTCAGCGATCGACTCATCGGGCAAAAAGCCCATCGCGGGCATATGCTGGTCGAACTCCTCTCCCTGGACAATTATCTTTCCCGAGAGGCCTTTCAGCATGATCTGCACAAACTGGTCCTTGTCCTTCACTTGCTCTGTGCCATGCAGGGTCGGGAAAGTACCAGCTATACCTTTGCCGTCGGGTTTATGACAGGAGGCGCAATATTGGCGGTAGAGCCTGGTACCATTCGACGCGTTGCCCGTTGCAGCCCGGTTTTCCGCATTGCGGGCCAGCATATCCGCCCGGGTCCCGCGGGTAATGCGCAGAATTCGGTCATCTTCCGGTTTCGGAAAACCGCTGCCCGGATTCCAGTCGCGATTGCTGGTCGAAACGTAAATGCTGCCGTCGGGAGCCACGCACACCGCGCGCAGGCGGCCATAGGTCGCATCCAACGGAATGCTTTCAGACACAATGCTCTTGCCTTTAGCGTCCGTTTTCAGGATACGCAGATCGGCTTCCTTCAAAGTCGTCAGCAGGATCGCCCCTTTCCATTCGGGAAACAGCTTGCCTTCATAGACAGCGATGCCCGCAGGGGCGATCGTGGGTGTCCATGCCTTCACAGGTTCTGTCACCTTCGCCGAGTCGCAAAATGCCTTTTCCTTCGGCTGGTCGCAAAAGCCTTCGACCTTCGGCCAGCCGTAGTTATGTCCTTTTTGAATGATATTCAGCTCATCTTCTACCGCATCGCCGTGCTCCGAGCTGTAAAGGATGCCGTTCCGCCCATAGGCCAGCCCCTGGATGTTGCGGTGCCCCCACGACCAGACGAGACTGCCTTTGATCGGATTATCGGCCGGCACAGTTCCGTCCAGGTTCATCCGCAGCACCTTGCCGTTCAATGAGCCTGTGTTTTGCGCGTTGGTGACGGTAACCGCGTCACCGGTGGCAAACATCAATTTACGGTCGGGGGAAATAACGATCCGCGACCCGTTATGACCTGTGTGCGCAGGAATTTCAAGCATCGTCAGAGGGTCGAGCAGGCGGTTCTGCCGGTAAGTGAAACGCACCAACTTCGTGGTGATCGCCGAATCCTTCTTACAGGTATAGTCCACATACACATATGGTTTTTTAGGGAATTCGGGATGCAAAGCCATCCCCAGCAGCCCTAGTGAGCGGTGGCGATACACCTCGTCGATTTTCACGAGCAGCTTTTTCTCTCCTGTCCCGGGATTAAGCCTGCTGATACTGCCACTCTGCTCGGTATACCAGATCCAGTTGTCCGGTCCCCAAACCATTTCCCAAGGCACATTGAGCCCGGAAGCCACTACGTGCACGTGCACGGAAAGCGACAAAGAATCGGTTTCGACACGGTGCTGCAATGCTGTGTCATTTCGATGCCCCGCGACAAGTACTGTCGTGCAGGCAGCTAACCAAACCGGTATGGAGCGCAACAAATCCATCAGATCACATTTAGTTCATTTTCCAGAAAGCGTGCCACAAAAGAATCATCCACCAAATGCGGGTACGCCGCGATCACGCGCGTAATTTCTTCTGACTGGCCCGGCGATAAGGTCTCGCTGGGGTTCAACGTCCAGATACCTTCCAGCAGCCCCTGGCGGCGCAATACCTCGTGCACGCCCGTAATGCAGCCGTGGAACGCATGGGCGGGGTCGAAAATCGCTGCATTCATGTCCGTCACGGCTACGTTGGTAGCGAGCATCGAAGCGGCGTCGGCATAGCCCGTGGCGAGCGTCTGCTTCACGGATGCGAGCAATTCCACGGCCTTTTCCGTCCAAACGGCCCAATGCCCGAGCAGTCCGCCCACAAAACGTTTTTCGATTATTTGCCCGTCAATTTCAAAGCGATAGGGCGTCAGCAGGTCCGCCACGATATTGTCGTCATTGCCCGTGTAGAGCGCAATCTCATCCCGGCGGCCCGAATGCGCCACCGCCCGAACGACATCCAGGGTTTGGTAGCGGTTGAATGCAGCCACTTTAATGGCGTAAACATTCGGAATTTCGGCCAATTCCTGCCAGAAACCGTAGCTGTAAACCCGCCCGCCGATGGCCGCCTGCAAATAAAATCCAAATACCGGAATCACCTCGGCCACTTTCCTGACATGCGCGATAATCTCGGATTCAGGCTGCGTTTTGAATGCCGCCATGCTCACCAGCCCAAGGTCATACCCGTGTTTCACAGCGATTTCAGCCTCTTTCAAAGCCTGCCCGGTCAGGCCGCAAATGCCGGCTACCTTGATAAACGGCCGCTCCAATGCCGCCCTGGCGACTTCCTCGGCCGCTATCGCCAGCACTTTTTCAAACAAATTCACCTCAGGATCGCGGATCTCGAACTGCGTGGTATGCACGCCAACCGCCACCCCGCCGGCCCCGCTGGCCATATAATAGCGCGTCAGCCCGCGCTGCTTTTGTTCGTCGAGCTGCAACCCGCGCGTAAGCGCCAGCGGATGCGCAGGGATCACCGTCCCGTCAAACAGCAGCTTTTTAATATCCTCTTTCAACATACTCAAATAACCACTTAAATATCAAACCATTAACTAAACAAACAACACTCACCACCCCTCATCATTCATGACTACCCATGACTACACCCAACCATTCATGACTACTCCCTTCCTCCTTTCCTACCCGGATTAAAACTGCCCCTTCCGTTCCTGGAAATGCGTGGGCTTGTTGATGGTCTTGCCCCCTTCGAGCAGCCATTGCGCCGTAATACCGATCATTTGCTTCAATGTCGTGCGCGGATAGCCGAACAAACGAAACGATTCCGCCGCATTGCTCAAAAGCGCCGTAGGCTGCTCCTCACCAATAAACTGCGGTTCGATGTTGAATATACGTCCAAACTCCCCTGCCAGCCAGCGCAGTGAAACCGTCTCCGGGCCGGTAATATTCAGGATTTTCGAAGGCGATTCGCAATGCAGCAGCGAGCGGATCGCCATTTCATTCGCATCGCTCTGCCAGATCACGTTCACATGCCCCATTGTTACGTCCAGCGGCTTGCCGTTCAGCACCGATTTGGCCACTTCCAGCAGTACGCCATATTTGAAGTCGATCGCGTAATTCAGCCGGTAGAGCAGGATCGGCGTGCCGTAGACCGATGAAAAGTACTGGAACATCCGCTCGCGCCCGAGGCACGACTGCCCGTATTCCCCCACCGGGTCTGTCCGCATTTCCTCGGTTGCCCCGCCCGAGCCCACCGGCGTGAACGGGTACACATTGCCCGTCGAATACACCACAATGCGCGATTTACGGAACTTCTCGGCCACACGTCCCGGCAGGTAGGTGTTCATCGCCCAGGTGTAGGGTTCGTTGTTGGAAGTGCCAAACTTCTGGCCGGCCAGGTAGAGCACGTTCTCAACCTCCGGCAGGTCCTGCAACTGCGAATCGTCCAAAATATTAGCGACGATCGTCTCGATACCCTCCGCATTCAGTTCCTGCGCGAGCCCCTCTTCGCTGAAACGCGACACGGCAATTACGCGCTTGTCGAGCCCGGCACGTTCGATGGCCTGCATCGTCAGCCGGGCAATGCTCGGTCCGATTTTCCCTCCTGCCCCCAGGATCATAATATCGCCTTCGATACGCTTCATGTCTTCGATCAGCGCGTCGGAAGGACTAAGCCACTGTTCCTCAAAAGATTGGATTCCGTTCATTTTATTTAAAAAGCGGGTTGTTGAAAAATAATTCTTTGACATTGACCAGCGCCAGCGCAAAAATGATGAGCAGTCCCAGCCCCGCGAAAATTTTCACAAAAGGTTTGTTGACTTTCTCGCCCATGATCTGCGCGTCGTTGCCTACCAGGTACATGACTGTACCGATAAACGGTACCACGAAAATGGTCACGCTCTGCGCGAACACGATCAGCTCGAGCGGCAGTTTACCGAACCGGATCGCTACCGATGCACCGATCACCATCACCAGCGCTACCAGGTACCGCACCTGCCTGGAAGAGAAATTGCTGCCCATTCCGAGCGCGTCGCCCAGCAGCGTTCCGCCCACCGATGCATTACCGATCACCGATGAAAAGGCCGCGCCGAAAAGGCCGATCAGAAAAAATGCGGAAGCATTACTTCCAAAAAGCGGTTCAAGGGCTTTGGCCATGTCCGAAGCGGAGTTGACGGCGATGCCTTTGGGTTTGAGGATCGCCGCAGCACATACTATCACGATCAGGCACATTACCCCGAGCAGGATAATGCCCGTATTGCTGTCGTTTCTGCCCTGCCTGACGGCCGGATTAATGCGGATCCGCTCCTGGACCAGGTATGACTGGTACAATGCGCCGACAATGGAAAAGCAAGAGGCTGTAAATGCGATTATCAGCCCCAGCGAGCCTTCGGGTACCTGTGGGGCCACCAGCCCACGCGCCACTTCCGCGGCAGAAGGCTCTGCCCAAAACAAGGTGGTAATGAAAGACAGCAACATCAATACGATCAGAAAGATCATTGTCTTTTCGAGCACCGAATAAAAGCTCCGGAAAAACAGCAGGCATATCGCAAATGCATTGAAAAACAATATCCACGGCACCGGCGAGGTGTGAAACAGCTCACCGGCCGCAATGCCCACTCCCACCGAATTCCCCGCCTGAAAGGATGATGCTACCAGAAAGACGCCGATACCCATCGCCACCGCCGCCGCTTTGCCCCACTTCTGACGCACCGTAGCCAGCAGCGACTGGTCCGTAGCGACCCCGATGCGCGTGGCCATACCCGTGAAAATGGCCATAAAGAAAATCGCTACCACCACCAGCCAAAGCAGCGAGTAGCCGTAAAGAGCCCCCATTTTTGAAGTAATCGTCATTTTACTGGGTCCGAAAACCAGCGCCGCGGTGATCATACCAGGCCCCAGCGTTCCGAGCCATCTGAGAAATTTATCTTTTGAGCTTTCCAAGGGTAAAGGATTTGGTTGTGAGAGGAATATGAATAAGTGACGATTTACGGGCACGTGCCCGTAAAGGTAGAAAACAATTTGTAATTTCCATTTTCAGGAAAACTAATTCTGATAAAACTCGTAATTCTCCTTCGTCACGATGTCAATGGGCATGTAGTTCTGCTTCGTGACAGGCGCATTCACGACGAGCGTCTGGTAAAGCGCCATCATGCCGCGGTATCCCTGGTCGTCGGGGCGGTGGCAGATCAGGAAGTCGATCACATTGTCTTCCAGGTAATCCACGTTTTCCTTCACAAAATCGTAGCCGATCAGCGATACGTGGGTACGGTGGCTGTTTTTCAGGAACGATGCGACCGTGTGCACGCGAGAGTTGGTGACGAACGCTGCGCCGATATCCTTATTTAGATGGAACACATAAGTAAGGTGCCGCGCCACCGACTGGTAATCCGTTTCGCGGATATCGATGCGGACAATCTCGTTCGGCTGATTATTATCATTGAAATACGCCCTGAAACCATCCTCGATTTCCAGGTAATTGAAGTTGTCGATCTCCTTGGAAATATTGATGATCAACACCTTCTTTTCCGGTTCCAAGCGGTAGGTGAGCAGCTTCGCGCCCACGTATCCGCTTTTGCGCAGGTGCGGGCCTATGTATGATAGGCTATGCAAGTCAGGAATATCCGAGTCGATGAAAACGTAGGGAATCTTCCGTCGCACGCATTCTGCCGCGAACTTGCGGGTTTCCTCGATGAAGGAAGGGGATATCAGGATTCCGTGAAAACCGGCATCGAGCACGAGCCGGATCTGGTCTGCGAACGAATCCTTATTATTGAGGTCAAACAAAAAAACCTGCACCTGCACCCCGTACTGCTTCATTTCTGCCTCCGCACGGCGTATCCCGTTCAGCGGAGCCGACCAGAAATCCGTTTCTTCCGACACGTCTGGCAATAATGCAGCGAGGCTGATGATCTTTTTAGACGCCAGCCGGCTGGCAAGGATATTGGGCTGATAGTCCATCTCCTTGATGATCGCATTGATCTTCGCCTTGGTTTTCTCCGAAACGCCCGTTCGGTTATGCAGCACCCGATCGACCGTAGCAGTGGACACATTGGCGCGCCTGGCAATTTCCTTCACGCCGAACAATTCGTTCTCTTTTTCCATTCAAAGGTTTCGTTCGAAGGGATAAATATAGGCGTTAGCCGGCTATTCCCGCAAAGAAATCGCCGTGCACGACGCTATTCGTTGGGCTTAAAAGGTGAAACGGCAGCGCATTTACCGTCAGGCACGGCCAGAAAGCAGCTTTGGCGGCAAATAACAGAACATTCCGACGCAAATAGCTGAGATGATCTTCGGGTGGAGCACCAATTTCGCTTCGGCAAGATCTCTGTATAGCGCGTAGTTATAAGGGGCTTGCTTTAACTTTTTCCCGGTTTCGAAACTTTGGATGAGCAAATACAACTCTTTCCCGGGTATGATGTATTCCAGGTAGTTCGACCGCTCTATATAGGAACCCGCCATGATAAAATTAATGTCGTAAGTATAGGTTCCGCCGACAGGGACGTCGATTGTAACAGGGTCGGGATCGACAATCGGTGCGCCGTAGCTGAAATCCGAAAAACCTTCGTCCGGGTCGGTGGGAGATTTCGCCGTAATGTTGTTCCGGAGGATATACTGATGGGAACCCGTCGCGGACGGCGCGATCCGCCGGATAGTGACGGTTGCCGGAAATTGTCCTAAATAAGTATTTACCCGCTGATTGAAAATATAGGCCCCCCAACGAGGTTCCCGGATTTCAAAATCAGGATTCCCCGGCGTTACCGTCGCATAGATATCTTTGGCAGGAAGTCCGGGCTGCGTACGGTTCAACGTGTAAAATTCCGCCTTCACGAATTCAAATTCGCAATCGAATGCCCGTTGAGTACCGTCAACGCGTTTGCAATTGGTAAGAGGAGGTTCGGGTATATGATGATCCTCACACGAAAAGGCCATGGCCAGAAAGAAAATGCAGGAAAGTGCGATTAGCCGGAGTGTGGAAGAAATGTGCATAATGTATAGCGGTTACATGAGCCTGCTATTTACGAATTTCCGCATAAATCACCGTCGGTTAATTTTCCAAATAACAAACTGGTCATACGATCGGTTATCATCATTCCTTCTTCAAAATGCAGCCTAAATGCCGAGCAACTTCTTCAATCGGTCGTAAAATCCGGTATCTCGAAAGGTAAATTGCTTATGCAAAACATAGTTGCTCAAAAAGCTCGCACTCATCGCGGCTATTTGTGAAACTAGCTTATTCAAATTAACTTCCTTCACCGAAAAAGGGATCAGAAAAATAAATGTCCCCAGCCATTGATTCGAAATATTATATAATATCGCCGAGCCATAGACCGTGATCACGCAAGACCAAATAGAAACCAAGGTAAACTTCACAATCTGTCGCCTGGTTTGTGTAGTGTTCTTCGCATTGAATGCAAAAAGTCGTGTTAAAAAATAACCGACAAAAAATGAAAACCAGTATCCGGCAAACAAGGCCGACTTATAGGAAACTGGAAGCCACTCCTGTAAAATAGTAGCCACCAGCAAATTGGTCAATGCACCGGTCGCTGCAACGACAAAGTAGGCAATAAGATCGCGGCGATTGAAAAGTTGGTCGGGCATAAAAAGGGTTTCTGACCTGCCAATATAGTTGTTTAGAACGCTTCATTTCAAGTAAAAACCAGCAAACAGCATGAAAAAAGCTTTGCTACCAATCCTGGCTGCGATCCTGGTTAGTCTCTAATAAAGTCCGGTTATCAGTCAACTTAAATACCAAACACCTTGAATCTGGAAAATATCACATTTCGGGCAATGGCCCCGACCGATGCGGATGACATTTTAGATATTATTAACTACTATGTCGCTCATTCTACTTACTACTTTTCAGAAACGCTTTTAGACAAAAGCAGCATCTTACATTTATTCACTGAGCAAAGCGTGCTTCCACGATACGTAGCCTTAAACGGTGGGGAAGTAATTGGATTTGGATATGCCTATAACTTCCGGTCTGAAAGCACATTTTCGCAGACAGTCAAACTAACCTATTGGTTAAAAGAGAATTATACCAGGAGGGGAATTGGCAACAAACTTTATAATATGCTCGAAACCGAGCTCAGAATTTTGAAAATATCCAATATTTTGGTCAATATTTCGTCGGAAAACACAGCCAGCCTGACCTTCCATAAAGCTATGGGCTACGAGGAATGTGGAAATTTCGAAAAAATCGGCTACAAAAACGGCCGGTATTTTGACTTGATCTGGTTGCAAAAATTCCTTCACTAATCTCCCGCTAATCTATGAACAACCCAGCAATCCACTGCATCGCCCCGTGCTTCATTGTCAGAAATGTCCCGGCCGCACTGGCATTTTACCGCGATTTCCTGGGCTTTGAGATTACATTCCAGGGCCCGAGCGAAGACGACATATTTTTCGGGATCGTAGAGCGTGGCGCAGCGATGATTATGTTCAAAGCTGTCGGCGTGGAACCGGTGCCGAACCATACACGGGACGTCAAACAGGGCATTATGCGCTGGGACGCCTACATGTACGTGCCCGACCCCGACGCGCTCGCGACCGAGTTTGCATCCAGGAATGTGGAGTTCTTTCTACCTATCTGTGACAATGACGATAACTTGCGTGGGTTTGAGGTAAAGGATGCGGATGGGTATTTGTTGTATTTTGGAAGGCCAAATAAAAGTGACCTGTAATTTTGTATTTCAAAAACGCACCGACCACCTGCTGAATGAAAAAACCTCGACTAATACGACTAGGCCTGCTTGTAATCAGTATACTGCTATACTTCGTATTGATTCTTTGTCTGCTGGGAATTCTTATGATGTTAAGTGGAGGTGGTCACATTAGCGTTCCGATTGAAGAGTACTACCCAGTGGTCGGTGTTGGGATATTCGTTAGTGTGCTTCTAAAAGTGGTATCCAGGATTCGTAAAAATCTGAAAGCAAAACAACCGACTGACGACTCAGATGAGTACTAGCGACTACTTTGCTTTTATGCGACCCGTCGATTTTCATTTAGTTCGCTTTCCCAAGGAATTCAAAGAGTTTAGCGATTGTTCTCCTGCTTGGTTCTGAAAACTTAATAGCCGTGCACGAAAACAAAACCATTCATTTCGAAATCGTGATTAACACCTCCGCGCAAGACATCTGGGCGACGCTTACACAACCCGAGCTGATCGGAAAATGGATGCTCGATACGCCTGTTGATATCCTCACTGAGTGGCGCGAAAACGGAGAATTGCTGGAACGCGGAGATTTACATGGCTTAGCATTTGAAAACAGGGGAAAAATCGTTCGGTTTGACCCGCCAAATGCATTGGAATACACCCATTGGAGTTCGCTTTCGATCATTCCCGACATTCCGGAAAATTATTCCGTTATTCGCTTTGACTTACAGGAAACGGTCCATCAGACCATTTTAACCCTCACAATCCGCAACCTTCTCACATTCGAAATCCTCAAACACATGGAATTTTACTGGAAAACCGCGCTGCATTTGCTCAAAGAAGTAGCCGAATCGCGCTGACAATTGTCTCGGAAGCGATTTGTTTGCATTTTAGGAGCCGAAACTACTCACTCCCATCACTCAATAGCTCCTTATGTACATCAACCGCTACCTCTCACCTGTTATCGTCTACTACTATTCCTGGCGGATGGTCCTGTTTTCGATCGCTACGGGCTCCGTCGCCATCTTTGTGTACGACTACCTCGACTGGAAATGGGTGGCGATCCCCTGGCTTCCGGTGTCGCTTGTCGGTACGGCCACGGCGTTCTTTGTGGGCTTTAAAAACAACCAGTCGTACGACCGCAGTTGGGAGGCCCGCAAAGTGTGGGGCGCCATTACAAACCACAGCCGGTCGTTCAGCGCTGCAGTACGGTCTTTTACCACCTGCTCGCCCGACTCGGACAACATCATCGCTGCTCAGGAGAACCGCATTATCATATACAGGCACATCGCATGGCTGTATGCATTGAAGAACACCATGGTGCAACGGACGAACTGGGAGCACACCGACCGCGCGAGCGAACGCCAGCGCAAGGCATTCAGGCGTTCACAGGTACCTTGTGACGTGGAGATAGCGAAACACCTGCCCGAGGC
>Ga0209676_1002193_pt1 | contig 14602 bp, 13 predicted proteins | sample AraplaCvi_mLB_r2_FD_184282 | JGI IMG/M metagenome (GOLD analysis project Ga0209676, IMG submission 184282) | Arabidopsis root microbial communities from North Carolina, USA - plate scrape MF_Cvi_mLB_r2 (SPAdes) (version 2) | ecosystem: Host-associated > Plants > Roots > Endosphere | place: USA...
GAACATCCAGCGCCCCCCGTGCTTCACGATGGGGAAGCGGCTCAGATAGATGGCCACCGCCATGGCGCCGACCCCGAACGAGGCGCGCAGCAGGCCGAAACCCTCGGGCCCGACATGCAGGATGTCGCGCGCGAAGATCGGCGTCAGCAGGGCCACCCCCGCCAGCAGCACCACGACCAGGTCCAGCGAGATCGCGCCCAGCACGATCTTGGTCTGCCAGACATAGGCCAGCCCTTCCTTGACCGACTCCAGCGGCGACAGCTTGCCCTCGACCGGGGCGGGCTTGCCGTTGGTCCTGATCAGGATGAAGGCAGCGACGGCCAGCAGGAACATGCCCAGCGAGATGGCATAGGCCAGCGGCACATTGATGCCGACGATCACCCCGCCCAGCGCCGGACCGGCGATGGCGCCGGTCTGGAAGGCGATGGACTGGGCCGCGATGGCGGGCGGCAGGGCCTTGCGCCCGACGACCATGGGCAGGAAGGCTTGGCTGGCCGGAGCCAGGAAGGCGCGCGCCGCGCCGAACACGGCGGCGACGGCCAGCAGGCCCCACAGCGGCGGCGAGCCGTGGATGGCCATGGCCAGGAAGGAGGCGGCGCACGACGCCTCGACCAGGATGGAGACCCAGACCGTCTTCTTGCGGTCGCGCCGGTCCGCCATGGCGCCCGCAGGCAATGTGAAGGCCAGCAGCGGCAGGAACTGGCACAGGCCGACCAGGCCGAGATAGAGGCTGGCCTCGGCCACCGGGTGATCCCGGCGCGCGATCTCATAGACCTGCCACAGCAGGGCCGACGACTGGATCTGGATCGCCAGCACGGCGACCACGCGCCCGAACCACAGCAGGCGGAAGTCGCGGATGCCCCAGGGACTGGCAGGTCCTTCAGGCGGAGGTGGCGGAACGGGCGGCGTCGGCGAGCCGGCGTCGAGGCTTTCAACAGTCACGTGCGTCGATCAACTTTCGGGTACGGCGTTCCATCGCGATGGAAGTAGCGATCCGCCCCTTCGGGCAGGACCATGTCGATATCAGGGTAGTCGGCGCCGTCGCCACCGGGAGTTCGGGTTCCGACCTCCAGCAGAACGGCTTCGCTGTCTGAACGGTTCTCGATCTTGTGTCCGTCGGGGACGCCCGCCTTGAAGCCCGCGCAGTCCCCCGCGCGCAGGATCGTCTCGCCGTCATTTTCGACCAGCACCACCTCGCCGGACAGCACCATCACGAACTCGTCCTCGTGGACATGCCAGTGCCTCTGGCTGGACCAGGCGCCGGCGGGCAGGCGCAGCAGGTTCACTCCGAACTGGCTCAGGCCGACGGCGTCGCCCAGCCGCCAACGGCGGCGCGGCTTGCACGGCCCGGCGAATTCGTCGGGATACGAAGTGCCGTGTCCGGTGGGCGCGGCGTCGATGTCGATCTTCGGCATGGCCCTAGCCTTCTCCCAATCGTCCTGACCACGTAAAGCAAGGATCCATGAGCCATGCATCAACTCCCGTTATCGATCCTGTCGAACTGACCCGCGACCTGATCCGGATTCCGTCCGTCACCCCGGCGGACGAGGGGGCGATGGATGTGCTGGAGCGGACCCTGACGGCGCTGGGCTTCACCTGCCGCCGGCTGGCTTTCGGGGATATCGACGGCGTGGGCGCCGACGCCCGGATCGAGAACCTGTACGCCCGGCGGGGGACGGCCTCGCCCAACCTCTGTTTCGCCGGCCACACCGACGTGGTCCCCACCGGTCAGGCCGAGGCCTGGTCCTCCGCCCCCTTCGGGGCCGAGGTCAAGGACGGGGTGCTGTACGGTCGCGGCGCGGTGGACATGAAGGGCGGCATCGCCGCCTGGGTCGCGGCGGTCTCAAAGGTTCTGGCCGAGGGCGAGGTCCCCGGTTCCCTCTCCTTCCTGATCACCGGCGACGAAGAGGGTCCGGCCCTGCACGGGACCAAGAAGGTGGTCGAGGCCCTGATGGCCGAGGGCGAGGTGATCGACGCCTGCGTCGTCGGCGAACCGTCGTCGCAGCAGCGGCTGGGCGACATGATCAAGATCGGCCGCCGGGGCTCGCTGAACACCTGGATCACCGTGCGCGGCAAGCAGGGGCATGTGGCCTATCCCGATCGCGCGGCCAATCCCGTGCCGGTGCTGGCGCGGCTGATGGCGCGGCTGGCCGACCACCGGCTGGACGACGGCTATGAGGCCTTCCAGCCCTCGAACCTGGAACTGACCACGCTCGACGTCGGCAACACCGCCACCAACCTGATCCCCGCCGAGGCCCGGGGCCGGCTGAACATCCGCTTCAATCCCTCGCACACGGGCGAAAGCCTCATGGCCTGGCTGAACGCCGAGGCCGGCAAGGCCCAGGCCGAAAGCGGACTGCGCGTCGACGTGGAGCACATGCACTCCGGCGACGCCTTCCTGACCCAGCCGGGCGTCTTCGTGCAGGCGGTGCAGGACGCGGTGGAGGCCGAGCTGGGCGTGCGGCCCGAGGCCTCGACCACCGGCGGCACCTCCGACGCCCGCTTCATCCGCGCCCTCTGCCCGGTGCTGGAGCTGGGACTCGTCGGCCAGACCATGCACCAGATCGACGAGCGGGTTCCGACGGCGGAGCTGGAGGCCCTGGCCTCCACCTACGAACGCGTCATCGCGACCTTCTTCGAGCGCGCCTAGAGCAGCAGGTCCAGCGCCAGCAGGGCCCCGCCGAACATGGCCCCGAAGGCCACCAGAAAGAAGAAGGCCTCGCGCACGGGACCGCCCCGACGCTCCAGCCGCACGGGCGGCAATCTGACGGGCAACTGACTCATCACACCCTCCTTGCGACCCCAGGAGGCTGCGCCCGCTTCGTTGAGCGGGCGTTGAGAAATGTGGTTAGGGCGCGGGCCGCTCCAGGAAGCGCAGCGCGCTGAGCACATGGGTCTTCACCCCCAGCGGCAGCACCTTCTCATTGACGTCGAAGCCGGGCGAATGGTTCGGGGCCGAGGTCGCCGGATCGACGCCGTCGGGCGTGGCGCCCAGGTGGTAGAAGACGCCCGGCACCTCCTGCGACAGATAGGAGAAGTCCTCGGCCACCGTCGTCGGCGGGGTGGCCGGATTGACGTTCCCCTCGCCCGCCGCCTCCGTCAGGACCGGGGCCAGCCAGGCCGACAGCTCCTCATTGTTGAACACCAGGGCCGCGTTCTGCCGGACCGAGAACTCGGCGGTCGCGCCATAGTTTTCGGCGACATTCTCGATGGCCGTGCGGGCGCGGCGGACCAGGTCGTCGCGCTGGGCGATGTCGAAGGTGCGCAGGGTGCCCGACAGGGTCGCGGTGTCCGGAATGATGTTGTAGCGCACGCCCGCGTCCAGGGTGGCGATGGTGAAGACCGTTGGGGTCGTGGTCGGATCGATGGTCCGCGCCGTCAGGCTGTTCACTGTCTGCACGATGTCGGCGGAGGCGGCGATGACGTCGACGCCCTTCCACGGCCAGGCGCCGTGGGTCTGGCGGCCGTGCAGGACGATGTCGATCCGGTCCGACGCCGCCATGAATCCACGCGGACGATAGAAGACCGTCCCCGCCCGGCCCGGCACCACGTGCAGGCCGAAGATGGCGTCGGGGCGCGGGTTCGACAGCGCGCCCTCCTCGATCATCAGGGCCGCGCCGCCCTTGGGCTCTCCCGGAGGCGCGCCCTCCTCGGCGGGCTGGAAGATGAAGACGACGGTGCCCGCGATGTCGTCCTTCATCCCGGCCAGCACCTCGGCGGCGCCCATCAGCATGGCGATATGGGCGTCATGGCCGCAGGCGTGGGCGACCGGCACGGTCTGGCCCATATAGGTCCCGGTCGCGGTCGAGGCGAACGCAAGCCCCGTGGCCTCCAGCACCGGCAGGGCGTCCATGTCGGCGCGCAAGGCGACCGTGCGTCCGGGCCGTCCGCCACGCAGCACGCCAACCACGCCGGTGCGGCCGACCTCGGTGCGGACCTCCAGCCCCAGGCCGCGCAGATGCTCGGCGACCATGGCGGCGGTGCGGGTTTCGGAGAAGCCGAGCTCCGGGTTCTGGTGCAGGTCCCGGCGCCAGGCGACCACCTTGGGCGTCTCGGCCTCGACGGCGGCTTCCACGCGGGACAGCGGCACCTGGGCGGCGGCCTGTCCGGCGACGAGCGCCAGTCCCAGCGCGAGGGTCGAAGCGGCGATCAGGCGGCGAACGGTCATGGCGATCTCCCGGAAGGCGGACACCGTGACAGTGCGACCGCCCCCAGCGCAAGACCGACGCTCCTGATGGGCCTCCACGTCCAATAGTGACGCATGGGCGCCCTATCCTGTGCAGGGTCCGATCCTGAGCGACCGATAGACGGGATAGACGGCATAGACGGGATAGACGGTGTATTCGCACCGTCCATAGCGTTTCTACCCGGACACAATACCCGTTCAACGGGGTAGTCTCGGGGGATGACCGACGTGAGGTGAGGTCCTAGGCTTGCGTCCATGAACCTGCGCTCTCCCGCCTTCGGAATGCTGTTCGCGGTCAGCCTGATCGCGGCCTCGGGCAATATGGCCCTGCAGTCGGTGCTGCCCGCCATCGGGCGCGAGTTCGGGCTGATGGACACCCTGGTCGCCGGGGCCTTCGCCATCTCGGCCCTGATGTGGACGGTGGCCTCCCCCTTCTGGGCCCGGCTCTCGGACACCCTGGGCCGCAAGAAGGTCATCCAGATCGGGCTGGCCGGCTTCGTCGTCTCCATGGCCGGCTTCGGCCTGGCCGCGACCTCGGGGCTGGAGCACTGGCTGGGGCCGGTGTTCGCCTTCACCCTGATGGCGGTGGCGCGAACGGTCTACGGCGTGTTCGGATCGGCGGCGCCCATCGCCTCCCAGGCCTATGTCGCCGACCGCACCACGCCCGAGCAGCGGACCCAGGCCATGTCCCTGCTGGCTTCGGCCCAGGGGCTGGGCACGGTGATCGGGCCGGCGCTGGCGCCCTTCTTCGTCCTGCCGCTCGTGGGGCTGGCGGGACCGATGTACGCCTTCGCCCTCTGCGGCGCGGTCGTGCTGTTCGTGGTCTGGCGCAAGCTGCCGAGCGGCGACGTGGTCCGCGTCCCCTCCCCCAGCGGCCATCGCGACGCGGCGGGCAAGGGTCTCTGGAAAGACCCGCGCGTGCGGGACTATCTGCTGTACGGACTGCTGGTCACCGGCGCCCAGGCGGTGAACATCTCGGTGCTGGGCTTCCACATCATCGATGAGCTGGCGATCACCGGCACGGCGGCGCGCGACGCCCAGCCCTTCATCGGCATCGCCATGCTGGCCGGGGCGGCGGCGACCCTGATGGCTCAGTGGGGCCTGATCCCCCTGCTGAAGCTGCAGCCCCGCGACCTGATGCGCTGGGGCGCCGGCCTCGCCCTGGCGGGCAATCTGCTCAGCATCGCCTCGCCCGGCTACTACGGCGTGGTCATCGGCTATGCGGTCGTGTCGATGGGCGTCGGCTTCGCCCGGCCCGGCTTCACCGCCGGATCGTCCCTGTCGGTCGGCCCGGCCGAGCAGGGCGTGGTGGCCGGGCTGATGATGTCCCTGGCCGGCCTCAGCTTCCTGGTCCCGCCCGTGGTCGGGGTGGCGCTGTACGAGTTCAGCGAACCGGCCCCCTTCGTCGCCAACGCCCTGCTGCTGGGCGCCGCGACCCTGCTGTGCTTCACCAGCCTGCGGCTGAAGGCTGGGCCGCCGGACCTGCCCGACCGCGACGAGACGCCCTCGCCGGAGACGCCCCCGGCCTCGCAACCGGGGCCGGAAGGCAACCGCTGACCACCGGCGCCCTTTTCCCGTCCTGAAAGCCGTGCCAGACGGGGATCATGGACATCGCCAAGATCGAAAAGCGCATCGGCATCCGCGCCTCCACGGACAGCATCTGGGAGGTGGTGTCGAACCTGCCCGGCTGGGACCGCTGGAACCCGATCGAGACCGGGGTCGAGGGGACCATCGCCTTCGGCGCCGAGATCACCCTGACCGAGGCCATCGAGGGCCTGCCCGAGCGCCGGGCCGTCACCCGCGTCGGCGAATGGCAGCCCTATGCCCAGCTGGTCTGGGCCGAGAACCGCGGCCTGTGGTTCCGCTCGATGCGCTATTTCGAGATCGAGGAGCTGGAGCCCGGCAGCTGCATCGCCGCCAACGGCTTCCTGTTCTCGGGCCTGCGCGGCGAGATGTTCTTCGACAAGCACCGCAAGCAGCTGCGCCACGCGGTCGATGCGGTGGCGGACGCCTGGAAGGCGGCGGCCGAGGCCTAGCCGCCGAGCGGTTAGCCCCCTTTGGCCATCGTGTCCTGGATGCTGATGATCGCCGGCGTCAGGATGACGATGAACAGCACCGGCAGGAAGAACAGGATCATCGGCACGGTCAGCTTGGCCGGCAGGGCCGCAGCCTTCTTCTCGGCCGCCGACAGGCGCATCTCGCGGTTTTCCTTGGCCATGGTCCGCAGCGCGGCGCCCAGAGGCGTGCCGTAGGTCTCGGCCTGGGTCATGGCGGTGGCGACCGACTTCACGCCCGGATGGTTGGTCCGTTTGGCCAGGCCCTCATAGGCCATGCGGCGGTCGGGCAGGTAGCTGAGCTCGGCCGACAGCAGGGTCAGCTCCTCGGCCAGGTCGATGGACGAACCGCCGATCTCCTGGCTGACCTTCTGGATCGCCGCCTCGATCGACATGCCGGCCTCGACGCAGATCAGCAGCAGGTCCAGCGCGTCCGGGAAGGCCTGCATGATCGAGGTCTTCCGCTTGGAGATGCGGTTGGCCAGGAAGATGTTCGGGCCATAGAAGCCGATCACAGCCGCGACCATGCAAATGGTCACGCGCATCATGAAGGCCAGGCCGAAATCGTTGAACACGAACAGGTAGAAGACCGCGACCGCCAGGAAGATGAACGGCATCGAGAAGCGGAAGAAGTAGAAGGTCGTCAGCGGCTTGGGCCCCCGATAACCCGCCTGGGCCATCTTCTCGGCGACCTTGGGATCCTCCAGCAGCTTGGTCAGGTTCAGCCGCTCGACGACGCGCTTCTTGAAGCCCTCATCGCTGTGCCGCAGACCGCCCGGTCCTGACGCGATGGCCTGACGCGACCGGCGCTTCAGCTCCTCGCGGCGGACCGCCACGGCCTTCATCCGGCCGTCCAGCTTCGCCCCGCCGCCGAACGAGCCCATCAGGGTGACGATGGTGGCGAAGACCAGCAGGCCGACGCCGATGCTCAGCAGGTTCTGGATGTTGGTGAGGAAGCCGATCATCTGTCCCATGACTGGTCCTCAGAACTTGAACGAGATCATCTTCTTCATCACGAAAATGCCGAAGCCCATCATGCAGACCGCGACCAGCAGCATGAATTGACCCCGGGGATCGGTGAAGAGTTTGGCCATGTAGGCCGGGGTCGTCAGGCTGACGAGGATCATCACGGCGGGCGGCAGGGAGCCGATGATGCCCGCCGAAGCCGTGGCCTCGGACGACAGCGCCTTGATCTTCTCGCCCATCATCTTCCGCGCGCGCAGCACGGTCGTCAGATTGGACAGGGCCTCGGCCAGGTTGCCGCCGGTCTTCTGCTGGATGGCGATGACGATCGCGAAGAACTTCAGCTCCGGCGTCGGCATGCGCTCGTACATCTTGTCCAGCGCCTGCGGCAGGGTCAGGCCGACGCCCAGCCCCTCGACCAGCTTCTGGAACTCCGGACCCAGCGGCGCGGGGCTTTCGCGGGCGATGATCTTGAAACAGTCGTGGACCGGCAGGCCCGACTTGATGCCGCGCACGATGACGTCGACGGCGTCGGCGAAATGGCTCGAGAACTTCTTCATCCGCCGCTTGCCCAGGAAGCCGACCACCCAGCGGGGCAGGCCCAGGCCGACGACGATGGCGGCGCCCAGGCCGATCAGCGGGTTCAGGCCGAACAGCAGCGGCAGCAGCAGGGCGAAGACGCCCAGCACCGCGCTGATGATCCAGAAGGTGCGCACCGTGGTGGACAGACCCGCCTGCTTCAGCTTGGCGCTCAGACTGACCCGCGCCTTGCGCTCGGCCCGCTCGGATTCCTGAAGCTGCTGCAGGATCTGCTTGCGGCGGGCCTCGGGCGTGTTGGCGGCGGCCTTCTTGGCGGCGTTGGCGCTCTGCTTGGCGCCGCCGAAAGTCTGGGCGCGCTTGACCGCGGCGTCACTGGAATCGCCGCCGCCGACGAAGGCCCAGCCCAGGCCGCCGATGGTGATGAAGGCCAGCACGGCGGCGAGAATCGGCAGCATCGCCCTACTCCGCCGCGTCGAGGGCTTCGGCCAGCTCGCGCTCCAGACCGTAGTAGCGGGCGCGGTCCCAGAAGCGCGGACGGGCGATGCCGGTCGAACGGTGGCGGCCGACGATCTTGCCGTTCTCGTCCTCGCCCGTGATCTCGTAGACGAACAGGTCCTGGGTGACGATGACGTCGCCTTCCAGCCCGACCACCTCGGTGATGTGAGTGATCCGGCGCGAGCCGTCGCGCAGGCGGGCGGCCTGGACGATCACATCGACCGAGCCGACGATCATCTCGCGGATCGTCTTGGACGGCAGGCCGTAGCCGCCCATGGTGATCATCGATTCCATACGGCTGATGGCTTCACGCGGGCTGTTGGCGTGCAGCGTGCCCATCGAGCCGTCGTGGCCGGTGTTCATGGCCTGCAGCAGGTCGAAGGCTTCCGGGCCACGGACCTCGCCGACGATGATCCGCTCGGGACGCATCCGCAGACAGTTCTTCACCAGATCCCGCATGGTGATCATGCCCTGCCCCTCGAGGTTGGGCGGGCGGGTTTCCAGACGCACCACGTGAGGCTGCTGCAACTGCAGTTCGGCGGCGTCCTCGCAGGTGATGACGCGTTCGGTCGGGTCGATGAAGGCCGTCAGGGTGTTCAGCAGGGTCGTCTTGCCCGAGCCCGTACCGCCCGAGATGACCAGGTTGCATCGCGAGGCGCCGATGACGCCCAGGACGCGCGCGCCCTCGGGACTGATGGAGGCGTACTCCACCAGGTTCTTCATCGTCAGCTTGTCTTTCTTGAACTTCCGGATCGTCAGCGTCGGGCCGTCGATCGCCAGCGGCGGGGCGATGACGTTGACGCGCGAGCCGTCCGGCAGACGGGCGTCGCAGATCGGGGAGCTTTCGTCGACGCGGCGGCCGACCTGCGACACGATCCGCTGACAGATGTTCATCAGCTGGGCGTTGTCGCGGAAGCGGACATTGGTCAGCTGGACCTTGCCCGAGACTTCGATGAACACCCGGCCGGCGCCGTTGACCATGATGTCGGCGATGTCGTCGCGGGCCAGCAGCGGCTCCAGCGGGCCGTAGCCGAGGACGTCGTTGACGATGTCCTGGACCAGGTGCTCCTGCTCGGCGACCGACATGGAGACGTTCTTGATCGCCACCAGCTCGGCGACGATGTCGCGGATTTCCTCGGCCGCCGCCTTGGGATCCAGCTGCGCCAGCTGGGCCAGGTCGATGGTGTTCATCAGCGCGTTGAAGATCGTCGTCTTCGTGGCGTGATAATAGTCCGACTGCTCGCGGACGATCTCGGCGACCTGCTGGGCCTTCTTCAGCTGTTCGAAGCCGGGAGTGGCCTTGGGGCCGGGGCCGGCGGTCTTGGGCGCGGGGGCCGCGGGCTTGGGCCGCCAGGGCGTCGAGGCGATCGACGCCGCCGCCCGCCGGTTGGGCCGGAGCCGCCGCCGGGCGCGGAGCCTCCATCACATCCAGACCACCCTCGGCCCCGCCGAAGGCGAAGGCCTGGGTCTGGACGCCTTGTTGCGGCTGGAAGGCCGGTTCCGGCGAGGCGGACATGGGCGCGGGCTGGGCCGCCGCGGGCGCGGGGCGCGGCGCCGACGGGGCGGCCGTTCCGGGCTGACCTGTGCGCTTGCCGAACACGTCCTAGGTTTTCTTCTTGAACAGGCCGGAGAACATCGACTTGCCGCCGGCGGCCTTGGCCGACTTGGGTCCGGCCAGCAGCGGGATCTCACGGCGCGAGACGATCTGGGCCAGGGTCTGGAAGGCCTCGGCGGCCTTGGACTTGGCGCCGGCGTCCAGGATCATCTGGCCGTTGTTGGCCGCCGCGCCGAAGGTCTTGGCGTCGAACGGGATGATCAGGCTGGGGTGGATGCCCAAGGCGTTGCCGAACTCCTTGGCCGGGATCTCCGGACGGCCCGGGACGCCGACCTGGTTCAGGATCAGGCGCGGCGGGGCGTCGTTGGGACGGCCCTGCTTGATCAGGTCGATCATGTTCTTGGCGTTGCGCAGCGAGGCCAGGTCCGGCGTGGCCACGACCACCACCTCATCGGCGCTGATCAGGGTGCGGCGCATCCACGACGACCAGGTGTGCGGCAGGTCCAGCACCACGAAGGGCGCGGTGGCGCGGATCTGGGTCGTCACCTCCTCGAAGGCGTCCGGGCTGATCTCCCAGTCGGCGTCCAGGGTGGCGGGGGCGGCGAACAGGCTCAGCTTGTCGGTGCAGCGGACCATCATCCGGTCCAGCAGGACCGGGTCCAGGCGGTCCGGCTGCGACAGGGCGTCGGCGACGCCGTTCAGCGGGTCCTGGTTGAAGTCCAGGCCGGCGGTGCCGAACGGCAGGTCATAGTCGACGATGACCGTATTGGCGCCGATCCGCTCGGACATGGCGTAGGCGGTGTTGTGGGCGACCGTGCTGGAGCCCGAGCCGCCGCGCGCGCCGACGAAGGCGATGGAGCGGCCGACGAAGGGCTGGGCCGGGTCGGCGAACAGGCCGCCGATGGCCGCGATCAGCTGCAGCGGCTGCAGCGGGGCGACCAGGTATTCGCTGACGCCGCGGCGCATCAGCTCGCGGAACAGCAGGATGTCGTTGGTGGCGCCGATGACGACGACCTTGGTGCCGGCGTCGCAGACCTCGGCCAGTTGGTCGACCTCCCACAGCAGGGTCTGCGGGTCCTTCAGGCATTCGACGATGATCAGCGGCGGCGTCGGCTCGTGCTGATAGGCCTCGACCGCGGCGGCGACGCCCCCGACCCGGATCTGGGTCGTGGCGCGCGACAGGCGGCGGTCCTGACCGGCGCGCTCGGCGGCGGCCAGGGTGTCCTGACGCTCGGCGAAAACGTGGATGGCGATGCGCGGAACCGACACCTCGGCGGCATGCCCACCGCCGATGGGCGGCGAGAAGGCGGCCTGGGCGCCGGCGACCAACTCACCGACCGGATTGAAGTCCGCGCCGGACTGCACCGGTTCCGGCAGAGCCGGGCGCGGCGCATGGATGTGGTCCTGGGCCTGCGGCGCCGCGGGCGTCTGGACGGCAGGCGGGGTGAACTGCAACGGCGACCGGCGGGCGGCGTCGTCATCCATCATCATCGGCTCGCCCGGGAAGGCGTCGATACCGGGTTCAGCGGCAGGCGCGCCCGTGGCCCCCTGGGCGACGTAGCCCATGTCGAGGTCGAACTCGTCGTCCTCAAAGTCGTCGAAAGCGCGGGGGGCGAAGGCGTTGCTCATTAGGGCCTATTCCACGGCCTGGGCGATGGCGCCCTCGACCAGGGTTTCCTGCGGCGCGGCCGTCAGCTCGCCCTTGCGGTAGTGATCGAACACGATGGCCGCGCGGCCCGGATCGGCCGGGGTCATGCCGCGCGGAGCGATGATGTCGCGCGGATCGGCGATCTGGGCGGCCATGTTGGCGGTGACCGCGCAACCGAAGCCCAGCGACGACCGGTTCGAGAAGCGGGCGCCCATGTCGCGCGGCTCGGCGGCGCAGTTGGGGATGGCGGCGCGGACGGTTTCGAACCCGGCCAGCACCGGGGCGCGGGGATCCGGAGCGTCGTAGCCGACGACCTCGATGTTCTGGCCGGGAACGCCGGCGGCCTCGAGGGCCGAGCGGACGGCCCAGGTCTGGCGCGAGGCGGCGGGGTCGTCGCCCGACGGCGCCTGCACCTGGACGCGGCCCGTGCCGGTGGCGGCGTAGCGGCCGGCGAGGTCGTTCAGGGCGGCGACCTGGGTCGAGGAAAGGCCTTCGTCGTGCACCGCCAGGGCGATGCGGTCCAGGCCGGGCTCGACCCGCATCGAATAACGCGACAGCGGCGTCATCGGCGCGGTGTCGACCATGCCGGAGGAGGCGCAGCCGGCCAGCAGGGCCGTGGCCGTCAGCGAGAGAAGCAGGGAGCGCATCACGGGAACCCTCATTCGATCACATAGCCCACCGGGCCCGACCAGCCGGTCCCGGCCACCACGGCGCCGTCGCGCGGCGCGTAGTGCTGGTCCAGCTGACCGAACAGCAGGGTCTGGGCGTCATTGGCGATCTGCAGGCCGTCCGCCGGGGTCTGCATGGCGCCCGCGCCGGTCGGCGAGACGATGTAGGCCTCGACGATGATGACCAGCTCGGTCTCGCCGGAGATGTAGTCGCGCGACCGGAACAGGGCGCCCAGCACCGGCAGCTCGCCGAGCGCCGGCAGGGAGTCGATGTTCTGGCGCGTGTCCTCGCGCAGCAGGCCGGCGATCATCAGCGACCCGCCCGAGGGCAGTTCGACGGTGTTCGACGCGCGGCGGACGTTCAGGCCGGGGATGACCAGGGTGCGGTCCGCGCCGCCGCCCAGGGTGAAGGCGCCGACCTGGGTCAGCTCGGACACCTCGGTCGACAGCTGCAGCGAGATGCGGCCCGGCGACAGGACGATGGGGCGCACGGCCAGGCGAACGCCGTAGGGCTTGAACTCGACCGTGACCTTGGTCGAGCTGTCGGTGGTTTCCTGCCCGACGGGGACCGGGAACTCGCCGCCCGCCAGGAATTCGGCGGCCTCGCCGTTGGCGGTGGTGATGTTGGGCTCGGCCAGGATGCGGACCAGACCGGCGCGCTCGAAGGCGCGCAGGGCGGTGTTGACGCTGGAGCCGTCGCCGGCGCCGTCCTGATAGCGGATGATGCCGCCGCCCAGTTGGTTGCCGTTGACCGCGAAGGTCGCGCCCTGGGTCAGGCTCAGGCCGTTGCCGACGCTGGCCAGAACGGCGGTGGCGTCGAAGCCCAGCTGCTTGATGGCCGTGCGCTGCACCTCGACGATGCGGGCGCGGACCATGACCTGGTCGGAGCCGGCGATGGTCATCATGTTGATGACCTTCTCGGGCGCGGAGACGAAGGCGCGGGCCACCTGGCTGGCGCGGTCCGCCTCACCGGGGCTGTAGACGGTGCCGGTCAGGATGACGCTGTCATTCACCGCCTCGGCATGAACATTGGCGTTCGGCATGACCCGGTTCAGCGTGTCCTGCAGGGCCGAGACGCCCGCGTCGACGCGAACGCGCAGCGACAGGATGGTGCGCCCGGCGTTGTCCAGGACGACGGCGTCCGTCTCACCCGGCTGCAGGCCGATGATGGTGATGCGGCGCGGCGAGTGCAGCATGGCCTCGGCGACCAGCGGATTGGGCACGATCACGTCGCGGGCGTCGGCGGGCAGATCGACCGCCATGGACGAGCCGCGCGGCAGGCTGATCAGCTGCGACTGCGAGCCCATGGAGACGGCGGCGCGGCTCTGGGCCTGCGCGGGTGCGACCGGAGTGGTCGCGACGACGGTGAGCGCCGCGAGGGCGACGGCGACGAAACGCTTCATTGGACCACCACCACTTCCGGCGCTCCGCCGCGGTAGACCCGCACCGCCGCGGCCTGCCGCACGGGGGCGGCGACGCGGCCCGAGGGGCCGGCGGTGTCGGCGTAGGATCTGAGGACCAGGCTGAGCTCGCCTTCGGACTTGGCCAGGGCCAGGGCCTCGGCGTCCTGCGGGCCGACTTCCAGCGTCGCGGTGGCGCCGATCACGGCCTGCTCGTCGTCGCCGGCGCGGGTCGACTGGTCGATGGCCAGGACCTTGATGTTCTGCATCACGGTGGCCGAGGTGAATTTCGAGCGCTCGTTCTCGGACGCGCCCATGTTCGACAGATTGGTCTCGCGGGTCAGGACCACGTCCACGCGGTCGCCCGGCAGGATGAAGCCGCCGGCGGCGGTCTCGACCGTTACGCGGATGGCCATGGCCCGCATGCCCGGCTCCAGATAGGCGGCCATGTAGCCGCTGTCGCCGGCGCGGACGATCTTGCGCATCACGATGGGTTCGCCGGCCAGAATGGGTTCGCGGACCACCGACCCGATGTAGTCGGCCTTGGCCCCGCCGGTGGCGAGATCGTTGGCGGCGCGGGTCACCGAGGCGACGGCGCCTTCGGGCTTGTCGGCGGCCTTTTCAGCCTCGGCGGGCGCGGCGGCGGACGGGATCGGCACCGAGCCGTCGGTGATGAAGACCGGATTGACCTCGTCGACGGGCCACTCCTTCCACTCCATGTCGCTCTCGGTCAGGCGCTGACCGGGCTGGAGATCCTTGGCGGCCACCAGGACCTTGGCCATCGGCCGGGTCTCCGCCGGAGCGGCAGTGGCGACGGCGGCGGGCTGCCCCGAGGGCGAGCCCATGGCGCGAACGACCAGCGCCAGGCCGATGGCGGCCACGGCGGCGATACAGATCACGATGATACGGGCGGGCTTCATCGACGGTCTCCGGCGGGCCTTCCCGGACGCGTGAATCGGTCCTTCGGCCCCCTACCGTTAACGACCATGAAGGGCGCGGGTTAACGCGGACCTAAGTCCGCCGTCCCGTGGGTTAGCCGGCGATGAACAGCGCCAGAAGCGGCGAGGCCGGATAGGCCATTAGGGCGCCGGCG
>Ga0209676_1002195_pt1 | contig 14599 bp, 14 predicted proteins | sample AraplaCvi_mLB_r2_FD_184282 | JGI IMG/M metagenome (GOLD analysis project Ga0209676, IMG submission 184282) | Arabidopsis root microbial communities from North Carolina, USA - plate scrape MF_Cvi_mLB_r2 (SPAdes) (version 2) | ecosystem: Host-associated > Plants > Roots > Endosphere | place: USA...
ACGAGCCCCTGGAACTGATCACACTGTCGGGCACACTCAGCCCCGACGGCGTTCACCTGCACGCCAGCGTGGCCACCGCACGCGGAGAGATGCGGGGCGGCCATGTCATGCCCGGCTGCACAGTGCGCACCACCGCCGAGATCGTGCTCGCGCCCCTGCCAGGCTGGGCGTTCAGCCGCCGGCATGATGCCGCCACCGGCTACCAGGAATTGGTGGTCACCGCTGTCCCCGTGCCGCCTTCCTCTTCAGCGCGGTAACCCGTAGCCCCCACAGCCCCGTAGTTCTTTATTCCTGTAATCCTGTGTAGTCTTCTTCGTACAACCGCGTGGGCCTTCCTGCGGCAACGCGCATGCGGCCCCAGGGCGTACAGTGGGTGTATCTCACGCCTCTTTGTGCAGGAGTCCCTTATGAAAGCCCTTCATCCGCGTCAATCCCGTCGTCCGCATCCACGCCTTGCCTGCCTGCCCGCCCTGCTCGCGGCCGCGTTGAGCCTGCCGCCGGCCATCGCGCAAACCGGCGGCACCGCCATCAATGGCAACAACACGGGTACCACCATCAGCAATACCAACACCGGCACGGGCACGGGTGGCACCAATATCAACGGCAACAACACCGGCACCGGTGTTACCGCCACCAACCCCGGCACGGGCACCCTAGGCACCACGACGGGCAACGCCAACGGCACTGGCACGACTACCAGCAACACCAACACCGGGACCGGCACAGGCGGCACCAACATCAACGGCACCACCACCGGAACAACGGGCACCACCAGCACAGGAAGCGGCACCAGCGCAGCCAAGCCCCCGCCCAATCCGCTGAACCGCAACCCCGCGCGCCGCGCAATGCCCGCTGCACCGGCCCAACCCATGGAAGCCGATCCGCGCAACTCCACCATACGGCCGGCCGTAGATCCGGCGCTGCCCGCAGCGTCGGACCCGCGCAACAGCACGCGTTAAGTCGTCAAACAGAGCCGGGCAAGCCCGGCAAGGCCGCAGCCGCGTCTACAGCTTGAGCTGCGCGGGCAAATACTTGGCCATCAAGTCCTCGTAATAGGGCTTGAGCTCCGCCAGCACGGGCGGCCTGTCGTTCTTGGAATACAGGTCGTAGGGGTTGAACTTGCGCACCCACTCCAGGTGCGCCGCATCCTGCGCGTCCGTCAGGTGCCCATACTGCCCCTCGCGGTGCCAGGCATAGAACGAGTGGTAGCGGATCATGTACAGCGCCGGCAGCGGCAGGTGCGGCTTCATGAGCTGGTACAGGTATTCGTCATGGCCCCATGACAGGTGCACCGCGTCCAGCCCGCAACCCGGTGTGTAGATGCCGTTCTCGGTGTTGTAGCGCGCATCCGCGCTGTCCGGGTTCAGCGCGAAATACTCCGGGTACACAATCCGCTCCGAAAACCGGCAGCCCACCGGGAAGGTGTCGCCCACCACCGCCCACTGCGGCTCGCCAAACAGGCACAGCACCTTGCCCAGGTCGTGGATGAAACCCGTCAACACAAACCAGTCGGGGTGGCCGTCGGCGCGTATCGCTTCGGCCGTCTGCAACAGGTGGCTGATTTGCGGCAGCTCGATGTCCGGGTCCGACTCGTCCACCAGCGTGTTCAAAAATTCCAGCGCCGCCCAGGGCGTCATCTCACGCTGGTTGAAGCCCAGCCACTGCGCCTTCTTGGCCCGCACAAAATCCAGCGTCTGGTGCTGGTGGTTGTTGCGGTAAAAGCTGCGCACCCGGTCCATGCCCGGCTGCTCATAGTCGCGGTAGGCGGCGCGTTCGGTTTCGCTGGCGAGCAGGGCGGTGTGCTGTTGGGGCGTGACGGCGTTCATCAGGCCATTGTAGGAAGCGCCGCCACTGCGTGCAAACCCGGCTGCCCCGCCGGGCCGCTGCCGCTATATTGGCGGCACCCACCCCCGATGAAAGCCACCATGCCGCGCAGACCTTTCCGACGCACCCTGATGCGCACCCTCGCCGCCGGCCTGTTGCTGGGCACCGCCCTGCTCGGCAGCGCCATCGCCCAGGCCCCGCCCAAGATCGGCGTGCTCATGCTGCACGGCAAAAGCCCCGGCAGCAACAACGACCCCCACATGAGCCGCCTCAAGCCCGTGCTCGAAGGCGCCGGCATGCTGGTGCTCTACCCCGACATGCCCTGGTCGCGCAACCGCTACCTCGACGGCAACTTCGACCTGGCCATGGCCGAAATGGCCGCGCACGTCAAAACCCTGCGCAGCCAGGGCGCCACCGCCATCGTGGTCGCTGGCCACAGCATGGGCGCCCCAGCCGCCATGGGCTTTGCCGCGCGCGGCGGCGACGTGCAGGCCCTGGTGCTGCTGGCCCCCGGCCATGTGCCCGCCCGCTACTACAGCTTCCAGCAGAACACCGCCGTGCGCCAGAGCGTCGACGAAGCCCGCAAGCTGGTCGCCGACGGCAAGGGCGACACCCGCGAGCGCTTCTACGACATCAACCAGGGCAAGCAGCAGCCTGTGACTGCCACCGCCAAAGACTACCTGAGCTACTTCGACCCAAACTCCGATGCCGACATGGGCGTCAGCGCGCCGCGCATCCCCGCCGCCACGCCCGTGCTCACCGTCGTGGGCGACGAAGACGGCATCAGCAAATACGCCCGCGCCTACTTTGTCGACAAGCTGCCCGCCAACCCCAAGAGCCAGTACCTCGAGATCAAGGCCAACCACCTCACCACACCCGTCGTCGCCGGCGAGGCCGTGGTGCAGTGGATCAAGGCCGCCCTGAATCCCTGAAGACCCCATAGACACGCAAGGAGAAGCCGCATGACCCACCCGTCCCTCACCCGCCGCCTGTGGCTGCTGCTGGGCCTGTGCGCCGCACTGGCCGGCCCGGCCGCCCTCGCGCAAAGCGCAGCAGCGCCCCGCGCGGTCGACATCCCCACCCGCCCCGGCGTCACCCAGCGCTTTGTCTACCTCGCGCCCGCAGGCGCGCCCAAAGCCTCCGTCATCCTGCTGGCCGGCGGCCATGGCGGCCTGCAGATTTATGAGGGCGGCAGCTTCGGTTGGGGCGGCGGCAATTTCGTGGTGCGCACACGCCAGCAGTTTGCCGACGCCGGCCTGGCCGTCGCCGTCATCGACGCGCCCTCCGACAAACAATCGCCGCCCTACCTCTCCGGCAACCGGCAAACGCCCGAACATGTGGCCGACGTGCGGGCCGTCATCGCCTGGCTCAAGCAACAGGCGCCGGCACCCGTGTGGCTCATCGGCACCAGCCGCGGCACGCAATCGGCCGCCTACATCGCCACCGAAGCCGGCCCCGCCCAGGGCGGGCCCGACGGCCTGGTGCTCACCTCCACCATACTCACCGACCCCAAGGGCCGCGCCGTGCCCATGATGCCGCTCGAGAAATTAAGCATTCCCGTCCTCGTGGTCCACCATGAAAACGACGGCTGCAAACTCTGCGCCCTCAGCGACATGCCCGCCATGATGGACAAGCTCGCCAAAACCCCCAAGGCCGAGCTCATCAAAGTCAGCGGCGGCCAGAACCGCGGCGACCCCTGCGAGGCCATGGCCTACCACGGCTTCAACGGGATCGAGGCCGAGGTGGTCGGCCAGATCAGCCGCTGGGTGATCGCGGCCAAGCCCTAGCTCCGAAGCGGCACTTATTGATATTTACGTAACTCAGGACACCGAACCGTTCGGGCTGAGCTTGTCGAAGCCCTTCGCCCTTCGGCGAGCTCAAGACAGGTCAGGCGTCTCGCGGATCCTCGCTGGCATCCACCATGCCGTCATCCGCCACCGCCTGCTGGAAGGGCAGCGTCACGCCCGCGCGCTTCTGCACAGGGTCCATGGCATCCGGGTCCGGCGCCACACCCCAGGCCATCGCCGTGGTCAGCACAACCAGCGAAGGGATGGCGCGCAAATAGCGCGGTCGGAACAGGAACTCAGCGATCTTCTTCATGGCAGGCACTCCATCAGCAACAACGACACAACAGCAGCAAGGAACAACACACAACAAGCCCCTAATGCTGCGCCGCGAAACTGAGGCCGGTACGTCTAGCATGTTGCGCTTTGTAAGGAAATGCCTCAATCGCAGGTAAAGCAGGTAAAGACACCGCACCAAAACCCAGATGCCGTTCGGGCTGAGCCTGTCGAAGCCTTCCCCTGGATCCCATATCCGTTCGGGCTGAGCCGCCTGTCCTGAGCCTGTCGAAGGGGTCGAAGCCCTCGCTGACAAATCAACCCTTCGAACGGGGAAGCGAACCCGCCTATCCCGAATCCTCCAGAAACCGGTTCACGCTCGCCATCACCAACTCGGCCTGGTCCTTGTGCACCTCGTGCCCCGCAAACGGAATGTTCAGCAGCATCGCACCCGGCACCTGCTCCACCAGCTCAACCATGCCGGCGCGCGACACCAGGTGGTCCTCATCGCCGCGAACCGCCAGCAAGGGGCAGCGGATGCGTTTGACGCTCTCGCCCGGGTAGCCAGCATCGCTGTCATCCAGCCACATCGGCACGATGGCCGCGACCAGCGCCGCGAACGCCGGCTGCGGGTTGAGCGACTGGTAAAGCGCCACCGATTCAGGGAATTTTTTGGCCCAGCTTTCCGCCGTCACGCTGCCCAGCAGCTTGCGCACCGGGTCGTCGGGTTTGAGCATGCTGTCGGCCCCCAGGGCCACCAGCCTGTCGACGCGCGAACCATCAGCCTGCGCCGCCAGCCGCAACGCCGTGATCCCGCCGTCGCTAAAGCCCAGCACACTGTAGCGGTCAACGCCCAGGTGCCGCAGCACGGCGGCCGCATCCAGCGCCAACCGCTCATAACGCAGCGGCACTGTGCCCAGGGTCGACTTGCCATGGCCCCGGCTGTCCATCGCAATCAGCCGGTAGCGCTTTTTCAGCAGGGGCAGCACGCCATTGAAGTCCCGCATAGTGCCCAGCCCGCCGTGCAGCAACAACAGCGGCGGGGCCGCGTCGTCGCCCTGCACTTCAAAGTAAATCTTAGCGCTGTCCAGCGCCAGATGGTCGCCGCTGTGGTGGTTGAAGGTTTCCACGCCTGCCACGCCCTTGAGGCTTGAGGGCTTAGCGCCCCGTCGTGCCGCGGCGCGCCTGCAGCTGGTTGCTGCCGCCCACATGCGACTCCCGGTCGTGGCGGCTGTTGGCCGTGCGCTGGCCTTCGTTGCGCTGCGTGGGTTTCTGCTCGCCCATCTGGTTGAAATCGTTTTCCACCTTGCCGCCGTGGCCCGAGGCCTTGGGGCTGGTGTTGTCCTGGCTGGCGGTGTCCTGGTCAGTATTCGGGTCCGCAGCCGTGCCGCTGATGCCCTGGGTATTCAGGTCGTGCGGGTTGTTCTCGCTGTTCTGGATGCGCTGGATTTTCGGTTTGCCTGGTTTGATCGCCATGGTGTGGGTCTCCTTGTGAAGGGTTCAACAGGTTCCGCCGGCGCAAGGCCGGCGACTGTTCAACCCATTCTGGAAACCGCCCCCGCCCGCCCGTGTCAGACAGCGCCCCGTACCCAGGCGCGACAAAGCGAGGCGTGCGGCAAAAAAAGCCCGGGGCCCTCAGCCCGCGGCAGACATGTCCGAAAACTGCGCCTCAATCTTGTGCCCATCCAGGTCACGCACAAAGCAGCCGTAATACTGCGGCCCATACAAAGGCCGCGGCCCCGGCGCACCATCACCCTGGCCACCCATCTCCAGCGCCTTGGCATAAAAGGCATCCACCTGCGCTTTGGAAATCGCCAAAAAGCCAAAGTGCGAACCATTGCCCACATGCGCCTTGCCCCCGTCATGCGGCACACCCACCCAGAACTCCGGATACCCCCGCCCAAAGGCAATCGCCCCAGGGTGCTCCATGATCACCTTGATCTCCATCGCACCCAGCACGGCCGTGTAGAAGGCCTTGGCACGCGGGAAGTCGTTCGTGCCTATGGACACGTGGGACATGATGCTTTCGGGGAGGGAGGGGGAGGGGGAGGTAGACATTTATCGGATTCCCTGCTTTTGAGAAGGAAAAGCTTAGCTTTGGTAACTGACTTGGCAATAAATTGGCCGCAACTTTGCGAGTCATGTCAGCCCATCACTCTCGACGCGAATGGTGCGGAAACATCCTTCGCACCTTGGTGGAATTGCCATTAAATTGACTTACCTCGTGCCGCAACTTCGCTAACTGCAACTGAGAGATTTCATCCAACATCGGTTGAATTTCCCTATGCCACTTCATAAATCCCACCACCATACCCAGCGTTCCGATAGCTCCAATAGCAGCACAAGCCCATTTATAGAAATTCTTATCCAGCTTCGCGACTTCTATTTGACGCACCAGAATTTCGCGTCTAGCGATATCTCGATTCGTAGGCGCAGCCATCGCCTTGAGCTCCTCGAGTTCAACGATCGCAGATGACATGAACTCATTCGTCGTTTTCGTGTTGTAGAGAGTACTGGCAAAAGAAAAGATGAAAAGCACCAGCCCAAAAAGGGCGTAAAACTTGAAGATGTTGTCTGTTGGTAGTGGTACTCGGTTTTCCATACATAGCCTTAGATAAATAGCGGGGAGGAACATCTCTCTACGGAAGTTGCAACCTAGGAGGCCGTAGCTGTCTGACGTTATACCCTTACGTCTCTTTATTCCGGACCAATGGTCGGTGCCTTTAACGAACCCCAATAAAAACGTGGTCTCAAAGAGCAGGTCACTGTAGGCCCCCGGGTTGGCTATCAAGGTTCATATGAACCAGAGGAGAAGCGAGCCATGCTGTTCGGAAAGAATGCAACGGAATTAATACCCAACAATTCGAGCAAAAAGTGATCGTTACTACCAGTAACGTTCTGAGGTTTGCTGGCAGACTCCCTTATACGACCACAGCGGCGAAGGAGTCTCTCATGGGGAATCTAGAAGTAAACCTGGACGAGCTGCAGTTAGACCTCAACAACCCACGGTTTGACGGCCTGGCAAACCAGCGCGAGGCATTGGAAAAAATTGTGCTTTCGCAAGGGAGCAAGCTTGTAAATTTGGCCGAGGATATTGTTGCGGAGGGGATGAGTCCCGCCCACCGCATGCTCGTAATTCGAGCCCCAGGCAAGGCCACTGGAAACTTTGTTGTGGTGGACGGGAACAGGCGGCTTGCGGCACTACGCGTATTAGCCAACCCATCCGTGCTAGACGGCATGTCTCGAATCGGCGACGTAACGGCACAAAAGCTTCGAAAACTTGCCAAGGACTTCAGCTTGGATCAGGTACAGCCGTTGGACGTTTTCGTGTGCAAAAACGAGGCTCAAGCCAGGCATTGGATTGAGGCAATTCACACAGGAGAGAACGACGGCCGAGGCGTCGTCGGGTGGGACGGTATCGCGACTGCGAGGTACCGAGGAAAAAACACATCGTTGAAAGTTATTGATTTTGTTAAGGCCGCAGGAAAACTAAGCGACGCAGAGCTCCTGGCATTGGAACGATTTCCAATTACCAATCTGGACCGCCTTCTCGGCACTCCCGATATCCGCGAGCTACTGGGATTGACTCTTGAAGCAGGCGATCTACTGTCTGACCTTCCACAGCCTGAGCTACTAAAGCCACTAAAAAGAATCGTTTCCGATCTGGCTACAAAGAAGGTTAGCGTGAGCGACCTAAAGGGAAAAGAGGATCGCATTAAATATGTGAATTCCCTTGGATCTTCCTTACCCGATCTGAGTAAACGCACAGGTGCGCCGGAGTCTTTAGATCGCTTATCGGCCATTGCCCAAGCAAAGAGCCACGCCAACACCACTACGAAAGCAAAGACGGTCTCACTTCTGGATCGCAAGGCACTTATACCGTCGCAGGCCACGTGTGCTCTCAACATCAATGACCAAAAGCTCCAGCAGATGTGTAAAGAGCTTCGAAAGCTGCCACTTGAAACCTATCCCGTTTCGATTGCAGCTGCTTTTCGAGTTTTTCTCGAGCTGTCGCTAGATCACTATGGCAGCGAGAATAAACTAGCGACCTACAACGGGGATTTACCTCTAAAACAAAAACTACAACAAGTCGCAGAAGCACTTCAGCAAAACGGGGCAAATAAACGAGATCTACAAGCTTTTCGAGCTCTCGCAAGCAATCCACATGCAGCCCTCAGTATTGATCGCCTGCACGGAATTATTCATAGCCGCTATGCCTTGCCCACCTCTTCAGAATTAAGAACTGGCTGGGCCGAAGTGCAAGTCGCTTTCACAAAAATCTGGGCTTGATATGACTTCAGAACCACGACCGTCAAGCTTCGCTACCCCCTTACGATATCCAGGTGGGAAGGGCAAACTAGTTCCATATGTAAAAAAATTGCTCGAACAAAACGCCCTTGTCGATGGCGTTTATGTGGAGCCATATGCCGGGGGCGCAGCAGTAGCAATGGAGTTATTGCTGCACGAGTACGTTCGAAAGATCTACATAAACGATATTAGTGCCGGTGTAGCTGCGTTCTGGCGATCAGTCCTGGACAACACGGATGCTTTGTGCGCGGCAATCCAAGACACCAATATTTCCATGGACGAATGGCATTTTCAACGAGAGGTGCAAAGCCGCCCTGAAGAGTTCGACGACCTGTCTCTTGGGTTTTCTACGTTCTTCCTGAATCGGACTAATTACTCCGGCATTCTCGGGGCCGGGGTAATTGGGGGCAAGGGCCAAAAGGGAAAATGGAAGATGGATGCCCGATTCAATGGCCCAGATCTTATAAGCCGTATCCAACGAATCGCAAGAATTCGCAATCGGATTGAATTCCATCAACGGGATGCGCTGGACTTCCTAAACACCGTTTGTCCATTACTTCCCAAAAAAAGTCTTATCTATTTAGACCCACCTTACTACGTCAAAGGCAGCGACCTGTACTTACACCACTACGAGCATGACGATCACGTAAAAATAGCAAAATATGTGGGAAAGCTAAGAAATAAACATTGGATTGTCTCCTATGACAACGCTCCCGAGGTGAGACCGATGTATTCGAAGTTCAGAAACATTGTTTACGGTCTAAGTTACAGCGCACAAGCACGATACAAGGGCGCTGAAATTATGTTCTTTTCTCGCGAGCTCACTATTCCAGACGCAATGCAGCCAATGCATCTAGCCGCATAGCGGCGCTTTCGTCGCGCATGAATATTCTCCGCCCGATCCTGCTAATAAAACAAATGCAAACTCGATGCTAAGTTTGCAGCAGTGGCATATGCCGCGATCAAAAAGAGGACAAGCCATTTCTCTCTTCCCGTAACGACCCGTGAACTTGCAAATGCCTTGCACGGCTCCACTCCAAACCTTCTAGCTAGTGGCCTCTCGAACACTTTCAACACTCGAAAAAGCAAGATCAAAAACATCAACGCAAGATCAAGAAGAATGACAGCACCTCCGCCGCTCTGATTAGAAGCGAGCACAAAGATGATTAGGCTTAGAACACCACAGAACACTGACGCTGCTGTGCAGACCACCGCAACGCGAACTCCTTGCCATAGACGGCCGAAAATGCCAACCGCACTTAAACATTTCGACGAAAAAACGTCAGCCAATAAATCCCACACTACATAAACGCCAAAGATTGCAGCAATCCAACGTGCCTCCGGAACTGCTGACGGTGGAGCAAGAACCGTGTTGCCATCTTTCTGCTGCAATTCGATCCCGCGAACCAGAATGAAATACAGAACAACCAGAAGGACATCAAGAAGTAATGCCAGGAATCGGCGCGAAAAGACAGACTGTATCTCGAGCTTCATGCCTGGCGATTGAGATTTTCGCCAACTGACCCAGCTCGCTGCAATTACTACCAAGCTCAGCACAAGATGGGAAATCGCCGGCGCAAAGCCAGACCATGAAAAATCCTTTGCCGTTGTGAGTTCCGCCGCATGGATTGCCACCTGGCTAACAGCCAACGCAAATAGCATCTCAACAAATGCATAGCGCAAGGGATCCTCGCCCTGTACGTCAGGCTTCACCTGCAAAATGGCATTACTCATCATTTCCCTCCCGATGCTTTGGTCGTCTCGACAACTATTAGGTAGTAGGCTATCTCAATGGAAAATTATGTACAACTGATAAATAGAACAAAGTCTAGAAGGGCACCCTCTGACCATGACTCGGTGCCTACTGATATCTCGATGCATCCGAGACCAACATAAGCAACACTCCGGGCGATTTCAGCAACTTGATTGATAGCTAGCGACCTGTCTTTACTGTCTTCCTATTGAAATGCCAATCGGGAAAATCGAACCGCCTGGGCGGCAAAATACCTCCGCACCCCAACGAAACTAGAACAAGGGTAAGTCAAATGCAGCCATTTACCGTGGGCAGAGAGTACGTTCGTCAGCGCTTGCTAGATTTCGTCGGTAGTCGCCAGGGCCAGTCAGGGGTGATTTGGGGTCCGAAAGAACCCGGTTGCATCATTTGTACGTCGGGGGGAAGGCATGGTCGGAAGGCAGGATATTTCGATGAATCTTTGCCCGACGGAAGCTGGTGGTACTTTGGCCAAGGCATGAATGGTGACCAACAGCTCGTAAATTCGGCCAACTCAAAGCTGGCATCGCAAGAGCGATCTGTCTTGCTGTTTACTACTCGTGAGCCCACCGCTAAAGAGGTTGCTGTGCAGGGTGGTTACGGCAAGCTGTTTGGGTATCGTGGGCTTTTTAACGTCGCGAATCACGAACCCTATGTCCCTGCGACTGGAATAAGGGCCGGTAACCAGCTGATCCGTTTTCGCCTTGTGCCTAGTGGAGAAGGCGAAGAAGCGAAGGGTGATGAGAGCACACACCCACAAGGACTCGGTGCTAGCGTGCTTCAGAAATACTTACGAGTAGCGACAAGCCAGCCAGTCCCCATTGGATTGGCCCTTGTGCAGTATTACCAGCGCTGCGCGCAGATCAAGCGCTATGCCAAGCTGCGTGCAGGCGGAGTCTGCGAAGGCTGCGGAACAAAGGCCCCGTTCGTCAGCCAAGACGGGACGCCATTTTTGGAGGTTCATCACCTGACCCGACTTGCTGACGATGGGCCCGATACGCCAGGAAATGTCGCGGCCCTCTGCCCAAATTGCCACCGTCGCGTACACCACGGTTCAGACCGACTCGAGTTCAATGCCGGGATAAGCCAGTCGATCTTGGCAAAAGAGGATGGCCTACAGTGAGGCTTGCTCGAGCGCCACGAACTTAGACATCAACGCTGGCACGCCGGGCTTGGAACAGCGCTGCAAGGCCATCAACAAGCCATGATCCGGCCTGGCCACCCGGTGCCGCCCACGCAAGTCATCCTGAATCTGCCCCAGCAAGGAAGCAGCCATCTCCGCATCAGCCATCGCCCTGTGGGCGCGTCCGGCTTTGGGCAAGCGGTGGTAGTCGATCAGCACACCTAACTTGTGGCTAGGCGCCTGGGGGTACAGCCTTCTGGCGACCAGCATGGTGCAGGCAAAGGCCTGGCCTGCCTTTTCCCCAGCCAGGCCCAGCTCGGCCTCCCAGAATCGGCGGTCAAACGAGGCGTTGTGGGCCACCATGGGAGCACTGCCGACAAAGCGGCCGGCTTCGCGCATGACTTTGTCGGCTGCGGGTGCGGCGGCGACCATGGCGTTGCTGATGCCGGTGAGGCTTTCGATAAAAGGTGGGATGTAGCGCCCCGCGTTCATGAGGCTCTGGAAGCGGTCTACCACCTTGCCGCTGGCTTCTTCGACCAGCACGATGGCGATTTCGGTCGCGCGGTCGCCCATGGCGGGCGAGAGGCCCGTGGTTTCGAAGTCGATGACGGCGATGCAATTGCTCATGTTGTGGGTGCAAAGAAAAACACCATGAAGTTCACCTGCCGCAGGTTCACTTCATGGTGTTGATCAAAGCTTGGGCCGGTTGGCGAAGGTATAGCGGCCCAGGCCAGGCGTGTTGCTTGCCTATTTATAGAAAGCTTCCACCCGCCCCTTGAGCTTGATCATTAGCGGGTTGCCTTTGCGGTCGACCTTATTGCCGACGGGCACCTTGATCCAACCTCCGCTGATGCAATATTCGGCAACGTCAAAGCGCTCTTTGTCGTTAAAGCGAATGCCCACGTCGTGTTCAAAGATGGCCCTGACGAAGTGGGGGCTGCGCTCGTCGGTGGAGAGGTGGTCGGGCAGCGCCGGGCGTTCCGTTGTTGCTGCTGTTGTGGTGGTTTCTTCGGTCATGGTCAGCTTCTTTGATTCGTCAACATTTCAATTCACAACGACAAGATATCTAGTCCGATTTGAGCTGCGCTATGCGGAAAACTCTTTGAACTCGGGCGTCAACCTGAGCCCTTCCCCAGTGTTGGATTCGCAGCATCTCCAGGGCGTCGATACGTGCCTGCACAGGTCGCGCAAGCCAGTAGGCAAGATCAGCTGCAACTTCCGACTTGTGCAGATCGGTCTTGCCTACCGTTTTCCGCATCACAAGGCTCAATAAAACAGGGTCCTGATCAAACGTCGATATTCGCGGCACGCAAGGCGTTCTGCTCAATAAACTCGCGGCGCGGCTCGACCTCGTCGCCCATCAGCATGGTGAAGACGCGGTCGGCTTCGATGGCGTCGTCGATCTGCACTTTGAGCAGGCGGCGCACCTGCGGGTCCATGGTGGTTTCCCAAAGCTGGGCGGGGTTCATCTCGCCCAGGCCTTTGTAGCGCTGGCGTGAGGTGGCGTTTTCGGCCTGGCCGATGAGCCATGCCATGGCCTGGCGGAAGTCGCTGATTTTTTCTTCCTTGCGCTTTTCGCCTTCGCCGCGCATGACTTTGGCGCCTTCGCCGATGAGGCCGCGGAAGGTGGCGGCCGCCTCGGCCAGGGTGGCGTAGTCGGCGCCGTGCACAAAGTCCTGGGTGATGACGCTGCTCTTGACGTTGCCGTGGTGGCGGCGGCTGATGCGCAAAATCGGTTTGTCGTTGCGGGTGTCAAACTCGCCGGCCACTTCGGCAGGGATGCCGGTGGTGTTGAGTTCGCGCAGCTTGGCTTGCAAGGCGACAGCCGAGCCTTCAGCGTCGGCGACGGTGTCGAGGTTGAGGCTCACGCCGTCGGCAATGGCGCGCAGGGCTTCGGCATCCATAAAGCCGCGCAGGCGGGCAATGACGGATTCGGCCAGCTGGTGCTTGCGCGCCAGCTCGGCCAGGGTGTCGCCGCTGAGGGTGGATGTTTCATCAGGCCCGGTCTGCACGCTGGCGTCCTTGAGGGCGATGCGCAGCAAGAAGCCGTCGAGGGCAGCCGTGTCTTTCAGGTACTGCTCTTCCTTGCCGGCCTTGACTTTGTAGAGCGGCGGCTGGGCGATGTAGATGTGGCCTCGCTCGACGAGCTCAGGCATCTGGCGGTAGAAGAAGGTGAGCAGCAGGGTGCGGATGTGGGCGCCGTCAACGTCGGCGTCGGTCATGATGATGATGCGGTGGTAGCGCAGCTTGGCGACGTTGAAGTCGTCGGTGCCGGCCGTGCCGCCCACGCCGCCGGCCTTGCCGATGCCGGTGCCCAGCGCGGTGATCAGCGTCAGGATTTCATTGCTGGTCAGCAGCTTTTCATAGCGGGCTTTTTCGACGTTGAGGATCTTGCCGCGCAGGGGCAGGATAGCCTGGAACTTGCGGTCGCGGCCCTGCTTGGCGGAGCCGCCGGCGGAGTCACCCTCGACCAGGTAGATTTCGCAGCCGGCGGGGTCTTTTTCCTGGCAGTCGGCGAGCTTGCCGGGCAGTCCCATGCCGTCGAGCACGCCTTTGCGGCGCGTCATGTCGCGGGCCTTGCGGGCGGCTTCACGGGCGCGGGCGGCTTCAATGATCTTGCCGACGATGATCTTGGCGTCGTTGGGGCGTTCCTGCAGGTAGTCGTGCAGCAAACGGCTGACGATGTCTTCCACCGGGCCGCGCACTTCGCTGGAAACCAGCTTGTCCTTGGTCTGGCTGCTGAACTTGGGCTCGGGCACCTTGACGCTGAGCACGCAGCACAGGCCTTCGCGCATGTCGTCGCCGGTGACTTCAACTTTCGCTTTCTTGGCCAGCTCGCTGTCGTCGATGTATTTGTTGATGACGCGGGTCATGGCGGCGCGCAGGCCGGTCAGGTGGGTGCCGCCGTCGCGCTGGGGAATGTTGTTGGTGAAGCAGAGCACCTGTTCGCTGTAGCCGCTGTTCCACTGCATGGCGACTTCCACGCCGATGTTGGTGCCCTGGTCGCTCTGGCGGTCGCCCATGGCGGAGAAGACATTGGGGTGCAGAACCGTCTTGCCCTTGTTGATGAACTCGACAAAGCCCTTGACGCCGCCGGCGCCGGCGAAGTCGTCTTCCTTGCCACTGCGCTCGTCCTTGAGGCGGATGCGCACGCCGTTGTTCAGGAAGCTGAGCTCGCGCAGGCGCTTGCTGAGGATTTCGTAGTGGAAGTCGTTGTTCTCTTTGAAGATCTCGGTGTCGGGCAGGAAGTGGACTTCGGTGCCGCGCTTGTCGGTGTCGTCCATCACCTTCATCGGTGACACGTCAACGCCGTCGATGGTTTCAACAATGCGGTTCTGCACAAAGCCGCGCGAGAACTCCATGACATGGACCTTGCCGTCACGGCGGATGGTCAGGCGCAGCATCTTGCTGAGCGCGTTGACGCAGCTCACGCCGACGCCGTGCAGGCCACCGGAGACCTTGTAGCTGTTCTGGTTGAACTTGCCGCCGGCGTGCAGTTCGGTCAGGGCGATT